>OGCO01000325.1_pt1 | contig 82518 bp, 82 predicted proteins | sample 1570171 | NCBI WGS metagenome assembly OGCO01 (sample SAMEA4370583, study PRJEB24528) | human gut metagenome
CGGTTGTAAATTTACATAATTCATAAGTATTAAATCCTGCATCTTTGCCGCGGAGAACTTTTCCGGAGCCGTCAAATGCAAGACGTGATGTATTTACAGCGCAGATATAAGAAACACGGATTCCGTTTCTGGCAGCAAGCGCTTCAACGCGGTGCTGGATATCACGTTTCCTCCATAAGGAAAGCTTCTGTTTGTTTCCTCTCCTCTTTTTCTTCATATTGAGGTGTTCAAAAACAATAACGTTCGCTTTGGATTCCATGGCGAATCTGACAATCTCCGCAGCTGTTTTAATGGCGATTGTCTCATTATAGTTATTTGCCAGTCTCCAAAGCCTTGGTGTCTTATGATTACCATTCTGCTGTGCTTTTTTGATAGCATTCAGCAACCCATACATACGGTCTTTTTCTACAGGATGGTTGATGAATCGCTGTCCTGTGACAGTTCCGTCTTTATGTACTACTGAACACACTGCGTCTGTATTGATGCCCAAATCTACTCCAATCACCGTCTCGACTTCCTTATCTTTCTTAAACTTCGGAAACTTAGAGTTTGCCATTTCGTAAGAAATACGGAGTTCATATCGGTGATTACGTTTTACAAGAACAGGGGCAGAAGCTTTCCATGCTTTCATATGACTATAAGCATACATGAAATCACAATCACGTATCACAAAAGTTTCCCAAATCCAGTCCTTACCATTATATAATTTCAGGCTTACGATATTTGTTTCTTCGCTGTTAAGGAATGTATTATTTCTGTAAAAGCACGGCATTGTGTTCTGATTTCGGTTCAGATATGGTCTGCAGCCATGCTTTCCTCCATTCTCCCAATTCTGCAACTGAGAGCGGTAAGACAGCATCAGTCCGATTGAAGTATTGATTGCATCGCGTCTGAGATAACTCGGAAATTTGTAAAATTCCTTATCGAAACGTTTATATGTAGCATCATTATTTGCTGTGGAATGGATTAAACGTTCCATTTTCTGCTGCCTTCTCTGCTGTGCTGAAATAATAACTTTTCCATCATCGCCTGTTATACTTTCAAGAGATTTCAATTCGTCAAAATGACGTATTGCAATGTCAGAGATATAATGTACGGCATTGCGGTATATTTTAATTGTCTTGTCGAAAATATGATAGGCTTCTGTGATTTTTAATCCATATGATACTGTTGCCATACATTGGCACCTCCTTGCCTTAAAATTTCTTACATACATATATAATATGCAGGATTTTTAAAAGTTTTGTCGTTTTTTGCGAAAAAAATGCAAAGTTTATTTTGCCAGTTTCTCGTAACAGCACTTACCCCGCCTAAACGTCAGACATGACATTTTTAGATGTCTGACGCTATAGACGTGGTATGCGTGCATGGCTATTCTAGTTTTTTATCAACAACAACTACAAGCTCTTTTTCAAACGGCTCTGAGAAGAATAATACCGGCTCGGCTTCGTCATATGTTTTATCGTCTGAAACGATTTTGCCGTTCTCAACTTTAAACCATCCTATGACGCTTCCGATTTTGTTTTCTGTTGCTTTTGGAATATCATTTTCGACATCATACCCGCAATACACTACGACACGGTAGTCCTTCCCGGCAATCAGGTCTCCGATTGTCATCGTTGAATCAACTTTTGTATACATTTTTTGACCCCTTTCTTATTATATTTTTACAAAGACAATATGCCGGATTTTTGTAAAGGCAAAAAAAGAACAGCCTTTGGCTGTCCTATAATTTGAATATGCTGGATTTTTTGTCTATCTTGTCAAGTATATATGACCTTAATACTGTCACATCCTTATATTCTTCTTCGTCAAGCTTTTTCAGTATTTTCCTCAGCGCTGTATCAGTAAAGACTCCGTCTTTGATAAAGCCAATTATTACCTGATTCCAGTCTGATTCATTGTTTAATGCGTCAGATAAAAACAGAGCTGCGTTTCTGGTAATATACGCCTTTGTTTTTGTGTCCGGATATATCTTTCGCTGTTCTATCGCAGCAGACCGGGCGATTGCATCTTTACTATAAGGATACATCGCCGGTGGCATTCTATTGTCGTTTGATTCAGCCAAACGGCATATAGCTCTTGCCGCTGACGGTATTTCGGTTAACATCTTCGGCATGATGATTACTGGCAGCCCTTCAATCTCAAGCTTCCAGATATTACAGTAATGACAGATACAGAGATTCCCGCCTCTTAATCCAATCTTGGCAATACCTGACCAGGACATATTTTCCATAACCTTTTTGGGTATATAGATGTATGAGGCATTCGGGAAAGCAGCAGCACCTATATTCTGCACTGTTGACGGTATGTGTATTTCATACATATCTGACTGGCCTGCACAGGAGGCAAAACCTTTTGAAGTGCCAACTGTGTTGAACGCGCCGGGGCCGATTGTCCTTAATCCTTCTGGCAGGTTGATTTCACTCATGGAAGTATTGTTAAATGCATCGCCTCCGATACCTCTTAGCCTAGCATGAAAAGTAAAGTGCTTTAAATTAATACAGCCAAAAAAGGCATAATCTCTAATTCTTTCCACATTTTTTCCACCTTCTACCTCTTTCAGATTCCAAGACCGAGAAAATGCATATTTATCAATGATTTCTACAGAGTCAGGAAGAACGACTTTATCAAACTTGCAGTTTCGGCATGCTTCAACAAATATCATCTTTGTACCGTCTGGAATGATAAGAGTTCCTTCTTTACCTTTCGGGCAGAGATAAAGATTCTCTCCGCTGCCTGAATATAACAGGCCGTCTATAGTGCAAAACCTGTTATCCGGTGAAATAATCTCAAAACTTTCAATTGTCTGCAATGCAGCGTTGCGAAGTATTTTTGTGACATAGTTAACAGTCAAATCAGTTTTTGAGTCTTTGATTATAAGCTCCTTGATTGGTTTGTCAACAGTAATCTGAAAGTGTTTGTATCGCACCCTGTCCAAAAAGTGTTTCAGGTCTTTGAATGTGTTTACGGTCAGTGTTCTGCCGTCTTTAGATATTTCGGCACTTTTGTTCATTTTTTTGCTCCCTTCTTTTTGTGTTGCTTATGTTACAGATTTAATATGCCGGAAGCAGAAAGAAAAAGAAACATGGCTGACGCCCTGCTTCTTAGATACGAAATGTGTTTTGTGGACAGTTACTTATGGAGTTGAGGATATATGTTTTAAGGACAGTCAGGTTTTGAGTGTCTTCAACTTTCTCAACTTCTTTAAGCAGACGCTTCAATGCAGTATCCGTAAATACCTTATCATTGATAAGTCCGACCATAAGTTCTTCTCCGTTTTTAACTAACGGATTGCAGATGATGTTCTGGAATATTATTGAAATATTTCTTGTAATAAACCGTTTAAGATTTGTATTCGGGTATTTTCTGCATTGCTCTAATGCAGCAGTCAAGCCAGTTGCACTCTGGCTGTATCTGTATATTTCCGGAGGCATAGTATCTTCTGAAAGCATGAATTTATTGATTTCATCTGATGCCGCATCAAGCTTTGAGCGGTCTATGTCTTTCGGCATGATGATATCAGGTTTGCCATCAATTTTAAGCCTCCACATATTACACGGATAGCAATGCTGAAGATTTCCGCTTCTGAGGCATGCATTTATCAGCTTTCGGTTTACAAATGATGTGTGGACATTAGCAGCATTTGAAAACGCTCCTGGTTGAATATACCCTATTGATGACGGAATGCTAATATCATACATGCCATCAGGGCCAACATCAGCGTTTTTGCCATTATGCAGGGCCGCAGTGTTAAAAGCATCTCTTCCTACGCGCCAAATGCTGTCTGGAAGGTCTATTTCTGTCAATGTGGTGTTCATGAAAGCGCTGTCGCCAATTTCTTCTACCATATCTCCGAGTTCAAAATATTTTAGCTTTTGGCAGTTTAGAAATGCGCCATTGTAGATTTTTATTATTCCTTTTCCGCCTTCCACTCTTTCCAGATTTGCATTGCGATAGCATGCAAACACACCGATTGATTCAACTGAATCCGGCAACACCAGCACTGAAAAGCTGCAGGCTGAGCATGATATATCAGAAATGCTTTTTGTTCCATCTGGAATTACGAGTACACCTTTTCTTCCTCGCGGGCAGAACAGCAGACGTTCTTTGTCTCCTGAATATAGCAGGCCGTCAACGGTACAGAAATATTTATCAGGATTGCTTATACTGATTGTTTCTAATCTCCTCAGAGGCTGTTTGTCTAGTAACTGCTTTATTTCGTGAGACTTCATATTGCATTTTGCTTCATTAACAACCAATTTTGTCACAGAATCAGGAAAACCTCTTTGCGAAGATTCCAATGCGTGAATATATTTTTTCAGCGCAGTGAACGTTTCTACTGTCAAGGTATCTTCAATTACTTCAGCCCAGTTTTCGTCAGTTATATTCAAAATCATATCATCTCTTCCTTTCTTTATTGTTTTTCATATACAATATGCCATTTTTGGGCAAAAGAAAAAGCCTCCAAAAAAGAGGCTTAAAAAACAGTCTTACGCGAAAGATGCACACTGGAAAAATCCGATATGAGACTCCCAATCGAAATCATCAGGCACGTATGCCGCAAGTTTTTCCTTGAATTCTTTGATGATTTCCTCAGTGGACTTATACCCGTCATCTCCAAGCAAATCCTGCGGGCGTGTAGACTTGTCAGTGTAGATGATATAAGAACCATCTTCCACATCCACAAACTTACCGCGGGCTGGCTTTTTGAATGGATAGAGCACTCCGCCAGAGTGTTCTTCTTCGCAGTATTCCACGCAGTTGAACAATTCTTTCTTATGTTCGGCAGCAGCTCTTTCATTTACGCATGATTCAAGTGAATGAAAGTCTTCCAGCAGGCTCTGTCTGTATGCAGAACGCAGGAAATAGAAAGAATCGCTTCCATATTCTGAAATCGTGCAATCGATAAAGTCAATGTCTCTATCGGTTACACCATCCTTCCTGTATGTCTCCAAAAGATATCTCGTGAAAAAATCCCTTACTTCTTCTTTAGGGAAAACTAAAGCAGTTCCGCTTGTTGCGCTCCAGTATTCTGACATAATATTATCTCCTTCCTTATTCTTCGTTATTGTTTGATGTTATCACGATATCGCCTTCAACGTCAAGTTCTTCCGAGTCGCAGATATACTCTGCGTTTTTCGGGAAAGGCATATTTTTCCAGTTCTTTTCCAGGTAAGCGACAGCTTCCTCACGTGTTGTAATATCGTCCGGAATATCAGCTGTTACCTGGCCGCAAACCTGGTAAATTACGTTGTAAGTTACTTTAGACATATTTTTGTCTCCTTTCTTGTTGTCTTGTTTTTTTTGATACACTTTTAATATGCTGAAATTTTTACACCGCAAAAAAACAAATCAATTGTCATTTGTCGGCAAAAATGATACAATTACAGTATACAAATCCGACAACTGGACACCGCCCGGTCCTGCCAATTGTTAAGAGAGATATTCCACCGGGTTTTTCGGTATCAGACAAAGAGTACCGGCCAACCATGCATCCGAAATGTGCGGCGGCTCTGGCAGACAAAGACGGGAAAAGAAACTGATGCTTAAAGGAAGAACGGAAGTTACCGCGAGCAAGCGGGAGGATTTACACAAAAAAAGAGGCCGCATAAATGCGGTCTCGTATTGTTTTTTTGTACATTAGCATTCGGAATAAGACCACTTGCTGCGCTCTTCCTGGGAGCACCAATCATCAGGGTCAGGCCGTGCAGTATAGAATAAGCAGTTCTGACAGATGGCGCTGCGGCAGCTGACAGGTCTATCATCTCCTCGCATTACTCCAAACAGGTCTCCGGAACATGCGATTTTTGCGATGTCTTCGGAATATTTTTTCAAATGTGTCATTATCTTTCTCCTTTCTTTTTTTGTCTGGAATATATATCCAATATACCAGATTCTTGTCGGCAAAAAAAATAAATACAGAACACTTTTTTGGGCTATGTCCAGACATATGGTTGATTTTTGATAATAATGGAAAACCCAGTATTTGCAGTCATTTCCGATTATGCCGGAAAAATATCTTTTCTGCGTCCTTTGTGGATTTTTTTTGTAATTTAAGCATATTAAGAAAGAAAGGAGTAATTTTAATGAAAGTAAAATATATATTCTTAATCATGCTTCTGTTAATACTAGCTGTATGCCTCACTACATGTGCCAGCTATAATACATCTGACAAAGACTGGCCAACATATGATTCGATGTCGACGGCAGTCAATATAAGCTTTTTCTAACAAAAGCTCTATATACCTGATGCAAGGAGCCGTCATCATTTTGGATGATGATGGTTTCTTTGTGTTACACTGTCACAGGAACTCTATTCATCTGTTTCATGCGTCTCATATCATTCCACAAATGAACTTAGCGGCATCTTCTGTTCTTTTTCTTTCATAGCCTTAACCAACCTGCTTGTTCCGAGCCTGTCAGCTCCAAGACTAAGCATCAGTTCAGCATCTGAAAAGTCTTTGATGCCTCCTGCTGCCTTAATTTTAACGTCAGGACCGACATGCTTTTTCATAAGCACGATATCACCAGGTGTTGCTCCACCGGTAGAAAAGCCTGTTGATGTTTTGATGTATTCTGCACCAGCAGCAGTTACAATCTCACACATCTTAATCTTTTCTTCCTCAGTCAAAAGGCAGGTTTCAATAATCACCTTCAGCACTCTTCCATCGCAGGCCTCATGAACCGCATGGATTTCATCTTCAACCTTAGCATACTTCTTATCTTTTAGCATTCCGATATTGATTACCATATCAATCTCAGAAGCCCCGTTTTGTACCGCATCACGCGCCTCAAATACCTTAACAGCTGTTGTGTTATATCCATTCGGGAACCCGATTACAGTACATACAGGCAAACTGCTGTTCTGTCCTTTTAAGTACTTTACCGCCTGTTTTACATATGCCGGCGGTATGCAGGCAGACGCGGTTTCGTATTTAACCGCATCATCTAGCACGGTTTTGATATCCTCCCATGTTGCGGTCTGCGAAAGCAGTGTGTGGTCTACCTTATTCAGAATTTTGTTTGTAGTCATAGTTTTTGACTCCTTTCTTTATTTATATTTTTTTATATTTCCAATATGCCGGATTTGTCAGACAACTAAAAAAAGAAGAAGCTTACGCCTCTTCTTTAAGTATTTTTTTTGCTTTTTTAACATGTTGTTCCTGAAGTCCACCCTCAGACTCATTATTTACGAAAAAATCCGTCTTGACAAGATGGCCGCCAAGGCCAAAGCTTTCATAATGTTCTTCATCAAAATCATCATCCAGTGAGACGTAATTTTTGACCAAATCTTTATTATCAGCCAGCCATGCATCAATTTCTTCTGGCCGGTTTGATAATATCATCGGCGTTACATCCATAATCGTCATTCCGTATTTTGCGAGACACGATTCAAGATATTTGTACATTGAATGAGGGGCTTTCATTTCATCTCCGCAAAGCTCTCTCCAAGAAGAAGACAATACAATTTTGCAGTTGCATTGCCTGTATATTTTTGCTAGGCGTTCAACTGCCCGCATGTCTATCTCATCTTCAGGGTCTTTGTGGTTGTTTAGATATGCCCTGCTGTTTAATACACCGTCGACATCAAGGAAAATGATGTTTATTTTGTTTTTCTGCATGTAAATCTCCTTCCTTAGAGTTCAAAGTTGCACTTTATGTCGCTTAACGCATTAATGACATACGCTTTTAATATTACTGCGTTTTTCAAATAAGTATCTTTATCCATCTTGGAAAGCATTTTCCTTAATGCAGTATCGGTAAGCACGCCATCTTTGATAAGACCAATCATAAACTGTTCCCCATCTGGTTCTGTATGAAACACATTATACATGATTGTACTGATGTTTCTGGTGATGAACATTTTTGATTTTGTATCAGAGTACAGTTTGCAATGTTCTATCGCAGCAGCCAGTCCAGCACAGTCTGAATTATATGTGTACATAGTCGGAGCAGGCGCATTTTCTGTATTTATGAAATCACGCAATGCTGTAGCCGCTTCTTTAGGGCAAGAAAAACTTTTTGGCATGATGACCTCCGGCTTCCCATCAATTTTTAAACGCCATATATTACAATTATAATTATGGCAAAGATTGGTGTTACGTAAGCCGATTTGGACAAATTTTAAACAATCAACATAATCATTCATAAGACATTTAGCCGTTTGTTTAGACATATGAATCGCAGACGCATTTGGAAAAGCTGTTGTTCCAATATGTGTTACGGTTTCGGGCAGGTAAACAGTATACATCTGGTCATAATCTACAGGACGAGTTTCCTTATCTTCTATTATATCGATTGTATTAAATGCTCCGCCTCCAATCGTTTTAAGCCCGTTAGGGAATTTAATTTCTTTCATTTCATTCAAGGAAGCATAATCAAAAGCCGAAGAACCAATAATTTTCAGCTTCTCGCCAAACTCAAAACGTTTTAATCTATAACAACGATAAAATGCAAATGGCTTAATATTCTGTATATTTCTTCCACCCTCCACCTTTTTTAAATTTAAATTAAAGGCAAACGCATTTTCTCCGATAGATTTAACTGAATCAGGAATTGTAACCTGGTCACATCGCACCCATGCGCATGCATAGTCGCAGATAAGCTCCGCTCCATCATGAATTACCAGATTTCCAGTCTTTCCTCTTGGACAAAGATACAACTTTTGTTTATTGCCAGAATACAGCATTCCGTCAATAGTGCAAAATCTATCGTCAGGGTTTTTGATTTCGACTGCCTCAGCATCTTGCAGTATCCCTCGTGACAACAATAATTTGACTTCATCAACGCAAAAATCACTTCTGGCGTTATTGATAATCACTTTTTTGAAGCGAGTCAAATACGGTATTGAAATCTGCCCATGAGATACCATGTCAAGATACTTTTTCAAGTCTCTGAAGTTCTTTGATATTAATGTCGCATTGTCGTCAGCTATATATGTTTCAGTATGCATATTTTTTACTCCTTTCTTTCTGCTTTACAAAGACAATATGCCGGATTTTGCCGGCAGAAAAAAAGCAGCCTACGGCTGCCTTCTGTTTCTTACAGACAAAAATTTGATTTTTGAGGTTTAATCGCATTTAATAGATATCCTTTGATTACTGCTAAATCATCTCTTCCTTTTTTGTTTGCTTCCAGCTCTGTCATCATTTTCTTTAATGCCGTATCGGAAAAGACTCCAGCCTGTATGTATTTTACAAGCTCTTCCGCTTCATCAGCATATACGTCAGCAATCTTCGCTGCGTGTTGCGTCAAAAACGTCTTGACCTGTTTGTCAGGATACAGTCTGCAGTGTTCTAACGCAGCAGCCAGAGCTGCATTTCCATAGCCACCATATACACGGCCACCATATTTATACAGATGAGGCATTTCGCCACCATCCGTATTTACGAAATCGTTGATTTCCTGTATAGCCAATGAATCAATAGTCTTTGGAAGTATAAGTTCCGGTTTATCTTTGACTTTTAATCTCCAAAATCTCGCCGCGTGGTATGTTTGCCTATTTCCGCTTTGCGTGCATGCTATCAGCAGCTTACGAGTTACGGTTTCAGTATACACTACTGACGCATTTGAAAAAGCGCAGAGTCCAATCTTTCTCAAAGAATTTGGAATGTGTATTTCATACATACCGTCAGGCTCTACTTCGACCATATAATTATCTTCAGTGATATGGGTTGTATGAAATGCTCCGTCCCCAACTGATTTTAATCCTTCAGGCAAATCAATGGTCTTCAATTCGGTATTTGCAAATGCCGAATTTCCAATAAACTTAACGTTTTTTCCAAGATTAAATTCCGTTAGCCTCACGCAATTGTAAAACGCATACTGGCCAAAACTTACAATCCCTTCTCCTCCGATTACTCTTTTCAACAAATTGTTGTCACCGCAGGCAAATTTCTGAAGGCGTTTCACAGAAGCCGGGATGATAAGCTCTGAAATCTGTGTAACGCTGAATGCATTTTGACATATGGTTTCTGTTCCGTCAGGTATTATTACAGTCCCCTTTCTCTGGCGGTGGCAGAAATAAAGCAGTTTACCGTTTCTTGAATACAGCATGCCGTCAATTGAACAAAGTTTGCCATCAGGATTCTGAATCTCAAACCATTCAAGATTATGCAGCGTTGCCAATATGTCGCGGACGTACTCAGCCGAGAACTTGCAGCTTGCATATTTAACGGTCAGTTTTTGTGTATCGTATACATCCCCATTCATGCTAATCAAATCGTCGAACGTATCAACTATGAGTGTCCTTTTTTTATTGTCCATTATTTTTAATTCCTTTCTTTGTGGATACTTTTTGCATTTACAAAAACAATATGCAGGATTTCGCCGGCAGAAAAAACGAGGCCGCAAAAATGCGGCCTCTAGTCTCCTCTTTTCTATCCCAATTAAGCAATATCTTCCAGTTTAAACACAATACCCCTGCAATATACTTCACCGGCATCAATTACATAAAATGTCTCATGTGGAATTTTTGTCTCATAAGCCCATGGAATTACGACACCATTCTCATCTTCTGCCTCACACCATAAGGCATTAATAACGTTTTTGGTCTTATCTTCTTCTACTCCATTTTTTGAAATGTATACCTTACCGCCGTCAAAGCATCCTGCTTCGTCCTCAACAGCACCTTCAAATTCCATCAGGTCATCGGAAGCCCCGGTCACAATTACAAATCCATTCTCTTTTGCGATTCCAATATCCTCTTTTGAGAAAATCGGATATCCATTGTACTCTGTTCCGTTCAGTTTTTCAGCAAATTCTTTAAGTGTCATAATTTTGACCTCCTGTTTTTGTTTTTCTTGTATATTTTCAATATGCAGTTTTTTAGATTTTTTTTGTTGCTTTTTTAGATGTTTTTGAATCTATTTTTCCAAATATTTTTTTAGAGCTGACCACAGCACCGCAACCGGTGGCAGGATTTCTTTTTCTTCATCGGATAATCCTTTTGGCAGATTCTCCAAAAGCGAGTCGCATTCCTCAAAAATTACCCTCAGTCTGTCGTCGAATGAAGATTCTTCCGTTTCTTTCTGCTGCTCACCGTAGACGAATTTTTTCTCATTGTCGTCAAGCTCGAGCTCTTCCAGTACCTCATCGTCTAGTGCAACCAAATTGCCGTAATTCCATATCTGAATTTCTCCCGGCTTGATAGTCTGTTTCACGCCGTTTTTAGCGATAATTGTACAGTCTTTATTAGATGCGTTTTTTATGTAAAGATAATCTGAGTTATAGATTGCGAAATAATCTTTGCTGAAATCAATATCATCTGAAATGCTCGCCGGTGCCAGGTCTGCGTCATGCATATCTGCATATCCGAAGCGCTCCTCATCAAACTTAAGGATAGCAGCAGCTAAATCATCATAAGTTTCAACTGATTCCAGCATGTGATAAACGAATTTTCCGTTGCATGACGGGTACATATCTCCGTTAAACTGTATTGACATCCAATTTGCTGTGTCTGTGATTAATAAAAAATTTCCTCGTGTCATTTTTCTTACCTCCCGGTTTTTGTTTTGTTATACTTAATATGCTGAATTTTTATCGGGGAGGAATTTTTTTTGCGAAAAAAAATCCGGAGAGGAATTCTCTCCGGTTCGTGAATGTGTAAGTTTTAGCTCTTATCTCTTATATTTAACGACTTCTTTTTCAGCCGCCATCATTTTTCCATTTTTATCAAATTTGATTTCCTTAAATCCGAACATGTCAACATAAAAATACCTGTCTCCATTCGGAAGATGCATCACAATGATATCAGAAATGCTCATTGGACGGCCTTTTCTGTCCAAAATTACACCATTATGCTCCATATAAAGCCTTTCGCACACTCTCTTTGCCTCAAACGTATCGCTGAATTCAAAAATTCCGCGGTAAACTTTTCCGTAATCAGAAAGCTGTGGAGAAGGGCTCTTCTTCATCGCTGATTTAAACGGGCAAAACACATAATCAGCCTCAGTTTGCAGTAAATCATAAAAGCAGAAATGTTCTTTCTCATCTTCCGGCTTAACAGTCTTCCAAACCCTGCTGACTCCCGCCAACACAGGCATGAACAAAACATCAGGTTTTGAAAACATTTTCGTGTATTTCTCAACATCATCATCAGAAATATCACAGAACTCATCTCCTGACCATCCACAGATAAAGAAATCACCGCGGATTACATCATGACTGTTACCAATTTTCAGAATTCGATTTGGCGTCAGGTCAGCCAGTTTTCCGACATCATTACAAACCAGCATTGCAGTTTCTGATAATGTGATGGTCTCAATATGTCCCATCACATATCTCTGCATATCTTTCAGATTGTTTTCAATTTCCTTAACAACAGGCTCTTCGTATTTATCAATTGCTAAAATTTTCATAATTTTGTCCTTTCCCGCCATCAGGCGTTAAAATCATTTTTTTTTGTTTTCTTTTTGCAATTTTTAACACCAGCTGAATCCATCGCCGGAATCAATACCATCCTTTACGATTTTTTTGAAATCAGCGAATTTTGCACAGTCTTTTCTGCCGGCATAGCCATATAAGATATTGTCATCGTAGTCTTTAATGACTTCATAAATTGACCGGCAATGGTCTGCATCCATCTCAGCATCACAATCGCTTTCATACAAAAAATCAAGGATGTCAGACATTTTGCCTTTGTATTTTTTATCCAACTCAGCGATTTTTTCATCGTAGTCCTTAAAGAATGCTTTACGATTTGGATACCACATCCCTTCGCCCAATTTTTTGTAATGCTCAAAAATGTCTGGCGCTGCCAACTCTGCGACTTTAGTACGGAGACGTCTGAAGCCTCCACCTCCAAGGTCAATGGAGCGGCTTTTGCTCTTAATCGTCACACCCATCACGCAATCTCCTTTCTTGTCTCTGGCAGCAAGTCATCGTGCAGTTCTTTCAATTCAGCCAGCATCTCATCGCGGCTTTTCACTTCCTGCTCGGTAGTGATATGACGCCCGAAGTAATCCTTTCCCCTGCAGAGTCTGCATGAACAGTGAATTTTGTTTTTGCTGTACTGGTGCAGATTGTCATACAACGGCAGACCATCACATGACCGCGCGAGGTCAATTCGCGCTTTCCTTTTCGCTTTTTTATAGTCGATTTTTCTCCGGTCTCCTTTTCTACTTTCTTTTGGAGTGCTGAAAAGAGACTCTGTCTCAGAGTCTGTGAGGTTGTCTGAGTAGATGTCTACTAAAACTTTGTTATTCATTTTTTGCCTCCTGTCTTTGTTTGTTTTTTTTGTCGTTTTTAATATGCTGAATTTTGACAGGAAGAAAAAAAAGAACAAAAAAAAAGAACATGACTGAATGTCATGCTCTTCTACCGCTAACTTAATGGTCTTCATATTCAATTTCATCATCGTCTATAGACATATCAAAATAATCATTACTTTGTATTTTTTCGGCAGGCATACCGTGCTGAACAAAATCGCTCCATCCTTCATCTTTTGATGGATTACTATCTACCAGTCTATTATTCATAGCTGACAATAGGTTTGGAGAGATACTGCTGATTGAATCATTCGGATTTATCCAGGTTACATGAAGCGAAGTATCTTTTACGCCATATTCATTCGCAATCCCCAAATATTTTTCTCTTATTGGCTTGTCAAGATTGGTTGCTTCATATACGACAGAAGCGCCACTTTTTAAAGCTGTTTTGATTCTTGCATCAACTATTGCAAAAACAAGGCTTTCACTATAACTATCTGGATAATTGTCTTTGAGTTCTTGGCGAATTTTATTCGGAGAAATCAATACTGTACTATCCTTGTAATCTGCATTTATTACAATGTCATTCGTGATTTTAGAAGGGTCAAAAATAAGGCCAATATTCTTTATCGCTTTTGAGGCCGGATACAAGTTCACATCATCCATTTTTTTATTTTGTAAATCAGCATAAAGAGATTTGGCTAATTGAGATTTTCCTGAACCCGGAATTCCGCAAAGCATAATAAACTTTGGAGATTCCATTTTAACTTCTGGCTCTTTTACGATTGTGTTGTATTTGCTATTTTTTTCGGCTTGTTTTTCTTTATATAATGAAATCGTCTTTCCTCTTTGGAATTCTGATAACATTTTGGCTTTAGTGTCGTAATTTTTACTGATTACATTAGCCTTTTCTTCTGGAATTCCTGCATTTGCATACAGTTCTTTAACCTCGCCTGCGGAGGGTATGCTGTTTAAATCTACGGCAGTTTTATTTTTCACTTTTCCAAGTAATTTTTCTTCTCTTTTGTAAAAACTCGTAATCGGAATGTCTAAAATTCCGGCTCGGGTATATGGTGTTTTTCTTCCATCAGAATAGAACATACTGTTTCCGGAGTCGAATATTGGAGCCGGGCCAATTAATTTCATAGTATTTGGGTCTCGCAAGACGCCAAAATTTAACAAATGTTCGTCTGTATTCGTTATCAAGAAATCGGTCATTGTCTGATAGTCCATAAATTCTTGAATTTGATTGTAATCAATACCGTTTTCAACACAGATATTAATGTACTCGTCATATAATGCCTGACTGTTTTGGATTTTTCTGCTTTCCACCATTTCATAAGCCGACAACAATTCTATATTTTCTGAAGTAAAAGCCGGGCACTTACATTGTACACCTCTATCTTCGGTCATTTCAGCGGTGTATCTAACAAACTCAACATTTGAAGGCTGTCTGCTATGAACTATTGAGGCGAAAACTTCATTAATTGACTGCTGTCCGTAATATTTATAGCTTTCTTTGACCAATATTGGAGTTTTATGCATTAAATCCCAATATTTTTCCATCTGGCCGCCAAGAGACGCATTTGGGTCATACGACGTTGCGTTATGATATGGGATTTTTCCATGGCTATATGCAGCTAAATTCGCAAATTTAACGTTATCAAATGACAAATCAATGCCGCTTGGTTTAATCCAGTATGTATCAGTCATGCTTAATCCAAGATTTTTTGCCAGATAAACCTCTGTATTTAAGCAATTTGCGTTATTTATCACCTGCTGCATCGTTGCTCTTGACGCAGGAACAGCTCTCATCTCCCACCATTTTTGAATTTTCTTTATGTCACAGTTGCCGAGATATGGTGACAGGCCGTTTCTATCATCATGATATTCGGTGATTCTGCCTATGTTTTCGTCAAACAGTATTGTTCCGCATTTATCATTTTTGTGCATTAAGCTGTATTTTATCATTATTATTCACCTCCAATATATCTTAGTAATATGTAAATAGTATACCAAAAATTTAGTAAATTACAATTTATTTTGAGATAATATTAATATGCGGAATTTTGTAGGAAGAAAAAAATGGTTTCCAAATACATGTTGAAATAAGGTTTTATATGTGATACAATATGTCTATAAATTAGCGTTCTAATTATAGACGCTTGATAATGGAGGAGAAAATATGAAGAAAGAAAAGATAGATGATAATCAATTGACATTCTTTGATGTCATTGATGGCGGAAAGCATGAAGAAGACAAGAAGAATATAATGAAATTTAAAAAGAAGCAATTGATTGATGTGCAATATGCTCCTTATGAAGAGATGTTTTCTGGCTTTAATAAAATTCAGGCGATTACGTTTTCATATGATTTAAGTTTCATAAACAATATAATGAAATATTTTGATACAGCTGAAATCATTTTAGGAGCAAAGTTTATTTTTGATAAAGATGAAATGCTTCCAATGCTACTTGCTGATGCAGCAGCATTAAAAAATGACATAACAAAGGATAAAAGACTTTCAAATATGCTTAAAAACGGAGACTTGATAATTAAAGTGTCAACATCTATTGTTGACCACAGAAAACTGTATATTTTAAGTGCAGACGATGGTAGAACAAGAGTCCTTTCTCCTTCTGCTAACCTGTCATGGAACGCATGGAATGGCAGTCATCTTGAAAATTATGAGTACGATGATGGAGAGGCTGGATATGAGGACGCCATCAATGACTTTGAAGTTGCATGGTCATTGGCAGAAGAAATACCTTATGCATGTTTTTCAGCTAAAATCTCTGAAAATGCCGATGAGGATATTGTAGCTGGAAATCCAATTGTAACAAAAATAAAACAGACAAATTCAGTTATTGTGTTACGTCAGCAAATGGACGAAGAAACGATTTCTCTTACAAGGCGTTGTTTGGATATAGAAAATGATATTGCCGAATATAAAGAAGTTACAAAAAATATCGGATTAAAGACAGACAAAGGTGTTACTATGATTTCGCCTCAGCATGTTAAAAAAATTGAGACAAACATGAAAAGGACTATTAGAGCAAAGAAGCTTAATGTTGAGGAACATACGAAGGCATATCCAAAACTAACATTTGACTATGATGAAGAAAAAGCGTATCTTGATGAGACAGAAATGGATTTAAATCCGCCAGATGAAGAAATTAAAAATGATATTGATGAAATTTTAAAAATATTTGATAATTTTAAAGCATTCATTAATGGAGAAAAAAATCTACAACCAAATCATTTTAAACTGATGACGGCGGTGCTTAGTTCGCCTTTTACGGCACGGCTTAGATGTGATGCTTCATTACTACAGGTCGGAACATCCAGCCTTCCACTTTTTCTCTTGCTATCTTCTGCAAACGCCAACTGCGGCAAAACTTTTATGATGTCTGCTTTATTGAAAATGATGACAGGCGAAACTCTTGATACGCAAAAAGGCGTTAATGTATCAAAAGATATGCTTGAAAAAGAACAGATTTGTATTAAAGGTATTCCAATTTTTGTTGATGAAATAAGCGGCAGATTTATTTCTGATAAGGAAGATTTTCTTAAAGACCCTGAGCGATGTGAAAAAGGACAAGTCAGTACGATGCCGCTTATTGTATTTGCAAGCAATAATGTTCTTTCATTAGAGGAAAAGTTTAGAAAGAGGATGATGTTTATTAATTTTGATGGAGCAATGCCAAGCACCATTGACCAGAGCGCTTACAAAAGCCGAGGTATTGCTATTGTTAATAGACTGGGCACGGCTTTTTTTAGAGAATATCTGCGGCGCATGATTCCACAAATTAACGGTATTATCAACTATATGTATGATGTAGAACATCGTGAGGATGGTTATTATCCAGACGTTATGGCTATTTCATCTCAAACAATCATTGACATTTTGACAGATTATGGATATGATATTCCTAATTATGTTAAGCGACTTACTTGGAATGATGATTATTCTGTCAATTCCGTTTCTGTTTCAGAAGATTTTCTTGAACAGATAGATTCTCTATATAGAACAAACAGAAAAGATTTTAAAATTGATACAGTTACTAATCTCGTAAGTATAGAGCTAGGAAGGAATAAGAATATTGAAAAAATGTTTGAGTCATGGTCAAGGTCTTTACCAAATGAAATTGGAGCAACCGTAATTCCGTCGAGAGATTTATGCAGAATTGATTTCCGTAAAGATAAATTGGAAAAATTTTTAGGGCATTCTCTATCAACAGGATTTTTGTCATTCCTTCAAGGAAAAATAGGCTTTGGTAGGTGATATTGTGTGATGGTATATTTATATACAAAAACAAACGAAGAGCTAAGTTCTTTTGATGAAACGATTTCTGTTGTACGAAGTGGGATTAATGGTTCAGCAAATATCTTATTTTCAACGGAAAATCGAAGATGTTTTCGTGAATTAGAGCATATAAAATGCTCTTGTAATCCAGGTGACATTATTATTATCAGTAATTTTGAATCACTTGGTATGAATGATACTGATATAAAAGAAAATCTTGATTTTTTTATACAAAACTCAATCAAACTTGTAATTAAAGACATACCATCAACTTACGAATATGGAGTTGGTACATCTACAAATATAGCTGTTATAAGAACAATTTTTGACTTAATAAAATCAACAAACCAAAAGATTACACCAATCCGTACTTCCAGGCGCGCTGGCGCCGGTCGTACTAAATTGGATTTTCCAGAAAGCTGGGAAGAACTATACACAAAATGGGAGCAAAAAGAAATCACATCAAGTGAATTTATAAAGCAAAGTGGCTTAAAAAAAGCGTCGTTTTACAATCTAATGGCAGAATACCGAAAAATTTTAGAGACAAACAAAAAATACAAAGAAAAGTATGGTTGTTAAAATAATGTAAAGCATAAGCGGCAGAATAGTTTCTGCCGCTTTTTAATGTTTAGTTCTTTGAATTTTTTACTCAGCGTTATATATTTCTTCAATCAGACGCGCCGCTGCCTCTGGCATAGACATATCATCATAAACTATATCTTCGTATAGTTTTTCAGCATCGATAACGGTTACAAATTTATTATTTTTCAAGACCTCTATTGCAAATATTCTCTTTTTGAAATCACTTCCATCTTCCTGCTCAAAATCAGGAATATCTTCCACAAATTTAATCTTACAAACATAGCTGTTTCCAAGCTGTTTCATCATATTGTATTTAATATTGCTAACGATGTCATAACTTTCATATTCTTCATTACTCATATTGTTCATGGTGAATTCGTCGAAATCATCTTCACATTCCTTATTGTCTATGTCATCTGTATAATCTACAGCAGGGAAATCTTGAAACTGACCAATCGGTTTGGCATGATTAAAATGCATTTCATTCCTCTCATCTTCAACACACAGCATATCATCTAAATCATACTGAAGATTATCGATGTCATAATCAATATTAACGTTGTCAAAGTTACCACGACCAATTTGACCTCTTAAGCGTCTGTCGGATTGTTCAAAAAACTGTGCATATCCAAAATCAGATTCCTCATCAGTCTTTAATTTATCATATTTCTTTATTGCATTTTTATATAATGCCTCTGCTTTTTTATTACGTTCAATATCGCTTAAAGTAAAAATGACTATATACATGAAAGCTTCTTCTCTTGTCATCTTATATGTTGAAATTTTTTCATAAAAGTTGTTTAGCGGAATTTCTTTATGTTTTCCAGACTCCGTATGCTCTACATTAAGAACATATTCTATGTTATGCCCAAAAGCTGTTTCGTTCAATAATTTACATTCATAATCATCGCCAATAGTATTTGATAATGGTTCTATCAAATTTTCCAAAAAAGTTTTGATATCGCCAAGCTCTTGGTTTTTGTTTGCCGTTTTTTTATCCATATCGAACACCTTTCTTTATGCGTATCTTTGGAAATATATTATTTGTTTTATAATATCATATATTAGCGACTTTTACAATTTTAATATTATCTATCACTTTTCTCATTATTACATTTCTTACACAGCATCTGCAGATTTTCATCCACAGTCCTGCCGCCCTGGCTCCACGGTACGATATGGTCTCCGTCCATGTCCTTAATGTCAAACACCTCTCCACAAATCGCGCATTTATGCTCTTGTTTTTCATAAGCCCTTCTCTTCTGCGATTCTGAAAACGTCCTGATTGACAAAAACTTTTCATCATGCTTCGTTCTGTCAGACAGCAGGTATTTTATAATCCCTGCATTTTTAGTAACGTCATCATCCATCAAAAGGCGTTTCATATCAGCCTCAAGATTGTTGCTATTATACTGCTTGTTGTGAAATTCGTTGTATAAAATCCCCCAATCCTGTACATCCGTTACGCCTTTTCTTGCATTCGGGAAAAGCATCTTCGTCCAGTTAATAACTGTCTGAAAATATAACCATAATTCGTTCGCGTCCAGGTCATGCTGATGTTTTGCCATATACATCTGACCCGACTCCAGCCCGTCACGGTCTGCAATCCATGCCAGCGCCTTTTCCAGATAATCCTGCCGAATCGGATTTCCTTTGATATATCCCTCAGCCATCTGACCGGCAACGCAATTCCTTTTTGAGAAATAGTTTTTCGCATCAGCCAACCATGTCCCAACGTATGTCGCATTTAAAAGCTCCTGATTTGTCAGCACTAGCCCTGCGATATTGATACGCTTAAACCACTCTAATTTTTCTTCTTCCGTTCCGTCACAGACCTTAACATCAAGTTTATAATCCAAAAATTTCTGCTTTTCATCTTCCGTTAGGTTGTGGAAAAATTTGTCATTTCCATTGATTTTTACAGGAAAATCACCATTTACATACTGACAGATTGAGATTGTACGCTGCTGCCCGTCAAGGAGTTCAAAGCCCTTCGGGTTCGGCGACCAGTACATCAGATTTAGCGGAAACCCATGCATTACCGTATCAATTACGGCATTTCTTTGAATCTGTCCAAAAATATACTCACGCTGATAAGGCGGCCTTAAGACCAGCTCGCCATTTAATCCATAAACCCCGCCATCTCCATCGTCAACATAATTTTCAGCAACCTCTCTGATGCTGATTTCTTTCGGTTCTATTTTCAATTTTTTTTCCTCCGTTTTTGTTTATTTTTTAAATTGCTTTTAGCGCTTTACTAGATTAATACTTGATTGATGCATGTATTAAAATAGGCAGAATAAATTTTTCAAATTCATCCTGAAACATACATGCAGATACGGCACATGTATCATTAGCATATTTGTCATCACATCTTGACTCTAATCTTTTCAGAGGTTCTGTTGCTATTTCTTTAAGTTCCTGAAGGATGCCGTCATTCTCTATAAACTTATTCATACCAGTAAAGAAATCTTCAGCTTCTTTTTTTGACACAAATTCAAATACTGCAAGGCTTTCATTCGCCCTGTTGCTTCTTTTCTTTATTGCAATATACATATTCTTTTTCTCCTTTTTTTAACTGTTTTTTTTATTATTTTTTCTTTTTTTCTTTCTCTTTTTTTTCTTCATCTACCGCCATCTTCAGCGCCAAAATTCCGCCTTCAATGTCATAACTTCCACCATTTTTCATTATTTTTTCATATAGCTCTTCAGCCGTCATAGTTACCGTCTTTACACGGTTTCTTTCCGGATGTTCTTTAAGTTCTTTTTCTTGTGCTAGCATCTTTTCGGCGCTGAAGATTTCGTCTTAGTTGTTCATTTTTTATGCCTCTCTTTGCTGTCATTTTTGTCTTTTATCGACGGGCGGGAAAACCGCGGCCAATTTTGATAACTCCCCGGCTTTGCCGGAGTCGTTACTAGAATAAATGAAACCCCGCCCGCGTCTGGTACACGCGAGCATAGCTCGCGGTATCATAGTTTACGGCGAATCACAATCCTCGCATAAACAGAATGCACATATTCGCCCGTTTTTTCGTTGTAAAGAAAATTTCCTTTTTTAGGTTTTTCTTTTATGACCGGATTTCCGTTTGCCTTTCCTCCCGAAGCGCCTGTGTATGACATATCTTGCCGCATTTCGCGAAAGCTGTTATAAAAGCGCAAGTTTGGAATGCCGGCCTGTTCATCGGTGCTTGATTGAAGCATGCCAATAATCTCAAATTGTTCAGGATTGTATTTGTCCAAATATGTAATCGGAACTCCAAAAACTCCATTACAATACCTGTCTGACAAAGATTCTTGCGTATTTCCGTTTTCCGGCGATATGCCATCCATCACTTCCAGGCGAGAGCAATTCAGAGCTTCTTTCTGATGCAGATTCGTGCGTAGACAGTCCGCCTCTGCTCTGCTCTGCTCTGCTCTGCTCTGCTCTGCTCTGCTCTGCTCTGCTCTTAGCGATTATATTTTTGGAATCTTTTTTGTCAATACTTTTTTGCATTTCTTTTTTACTTTCTGAAAGCGTTATAGAAGCATCTTTATCTTTAATAAGCCCGTGTGATTTTACTGGCACGTTTTCAGTTTTTCGGTAATCGTTAGCGTTGACAATTTCAAATTGTTCAGGGCTGTATTTATCAAGGAATGTAATTGGCACGCCGGCAACTCCGTTACAGTATCTTTCTTGCAAACAGTCGCTTATATTTTCTCTGTTTGTTGATAAGAGGCTGCGCGATTCCTGACTCTGCAAACCATAATCCGTTACTGCATCCTTTGCCTTCTGATTCTGTTGCTCCGATGATTTCAAACTGGGCTGAGTTGTACTTGTCAAGGAAGGTGATTGGGACTCCAAAGATTCTGTTACAGTATCTTTCTGATGAGTATCCTGAAGTACGGAGTAATGGCTTGCTTGCTTGCTTGCTTGCTTGCTTGCTTGCTTGCTTGCTTGCTTGTACAGATTCTAATTTAGCTTTCGTATATGTCAAGTCTTTATCATCGTTTCCTTTTCTGAATTTTATGATTTCAAACTGTTCAGGGTTATATTTATCCAGGAAAGTTATCGGTACTCCTGTGGTACCATTACAGTATCTTTCTGATGATAATTCGTTTATATTTTCCGTTGCCTCCAGTTTCAAATTGTCCGTTGATAACTCCGGGGCCTCCGTTTCCGTTGATGTCATGCTCGTGTCCAAGGACGTCAAATTGTTCTGGGTTGTATCGGTTGAAGAAAGTAACAGGCGCTCCGATGAGTCCGTTGCAATATCTTTCTGCCTTTCGGCAGCCTGTCTGCCGGAAGGCAGCCTGTCGTTATTTATATTTTTTTGTATTCTTTTGTTTATCTCTTTCTCAATTTCCTCTTTATACCCGGCCGCGTGTTCATGAAGCAGCTTTCTTAATTTTGTATTAGCAGCAGGAATAATAAAGAAGCTTTTTTCTCCATAAAACAGCCCCTCTCTCGTAATCTCCCATTCATCAGTCGGAAAGTTCTTAAACTCTTCTTCTGTTACTTCCCAGGATTCGCAATAATCACAAGGGATTTCTGCAACACGGTCAACATTAATCGCATCGTAGTTATCGTAAGTAGCATAGCTGTCCTGGGTGTAAGTTTTCCAAAGAATCAGCTTTTCGTGCCTTTTTTTTATGTCAAGATTAGTAAAAACAGAAATTGCCGGAACCCTGCCGTATTTGTGCCCGTCATTCATTTTTTCTGTTATTTTTTCATCCCATTTTGCATAGTTATCAGGCAAACCAAAAATACATGTTTTATTTGCAAGATATCCGAGCCAGATTTTGTTTTCCTTAATCAAAGGGAATACTTCTTTGTATGTAATTGAATTGTTATTACTCCAAATAATGAAATCCTTTTTGTATTCTATTAGCTGCGCGAGATAAGTGCGATACATCGAAAACGGCGGATTCGTCACCACAATATCGGCCTCTTTCAATAAGTCAATGCATTCCTGATTCCGAAAATCTCCATTCCCCTCCAGAGGCGTTTTAATTCCGATTTCAATATCATTATCATCTCCGCCTTCATACTCCATCTTATAAGTTGGTTTTTCTTTATCGTAATGAGTAGCAATCAACTTTTTCAGCCCAAGATGTTCAAAATTCAGGTGAAAGTATTTCCAAAATGCAGACGATGTCGGGTCATCACAATTACAAAATACCACCTTTCCTTTAAAATGTTCTTTGTAATGCCGTAGCTCTTCCGCAACGTCACTTAGCTGCGTATAGAATTCATCATTTTTTGCCTCTTTGGCTCTGTGCAGATTTTCGTTTGCCATCTATGTTAATTCTCCTTAATTTTATTTTTACTTTTTGTTATTTTTTTTGTTTTCGGCTTTTTTTGCTTTTTCTTTTCATTTTTTTCAGCCGAAAATCACACATAGATAACATGATGAATCTGAAAATTTTTGATTGTTTTTTCGATATTTTTTTTAAAATATTTTTGCATTAAAAAACAGCCCTCAGTTTTCCACTGACGGCTGCTTCTCTATATCTACCCCAAACTCCTTAACCGCCTTCGTTGACACATCCACATACCCTCCGGATTTGTCCTTTCCGACAAGGGCACAGTATCTTGCAAATTCCTCTGATTTAAAAATGTTATATGCCTTTTGCAACTTCTCTTCCGTATTTGCCGTGATATACCTCCCAGAATACACCACGACATCCTCATCAAGCATAAATGGTTCTATTTTTGGTTTATTTTTATCAATTATATGTTTAAACACCACCTTCTTCAGCCCGCTGTTCTGTATGCCCTGGCTCCTTCCAAACAAAAACCAGTCCGTGCTTTTGTCCATGTCACGCTTTGCCAGCTCATCACGGTATGAATCAAGGTACGCATATGTTTTTGGAAATTCTTTTTTTAATCTACACTCTGAAATCGGCGTTTTTGTATACGGGAAAATGATGTATGTATTATCTGTTTTGCCTTCATATCTTGAAGCCTTCACACACCGGCGCAATATGGCAGACTCTATTTCGTGAACCTTACCGGATTTGTCTTTAAAGTAAACAGTTTCACCTTTGCCGGCATACGGTTTTGTCAGTTCCTTATCGGTGTATGCCTGGATTATGTAGATGTAATCGCGGTTTGTAACTATGCCGTTTTGCACTGTAACGATATCTGAGATTTTTTTTGGTCTGTTGTTAATTTCTTCCAGGAATTTCATATCATCAGCAGAGCCAAAGTTCCATGGGTGTCCGGTCATATTATTTTTCAGATATTCAAAATTAATTACGTTTTCTGAAACCGGCTGATACATGTTATATTCCTTGTATTTTATATTCTCTTTTTTATCTTTATCAATTATGCAGATACATGTATACGTATCAGCATCAGGGAAGATTTTTGATGCTCCAAAATCATATATTGCAGAGATGTACTCGTTTTTTATCAGGAAATCTCTAAATTTCTGCTGCGAAGTGTTTCTGATGAATGTGTTTGGTGATATGAATCCAAGCTTGCCATTTTCGCCAAGCATATTGATTCCGATTTCGTAAAAGATTACATACAAATCAGCCATACCATCCGAAAACTGAAAGCTTTTCACGATGTCACGGTATTTTTTAGGAATGTTATGTATCCTCACAAACGGCGGGTTTCCGACAACATAATCATATTTTTCTTTATGTTTTTCCCATTCTGTCAGCGTGTCACCGTTTATCAGATTTTTCCACTCAATCTTCGGTATTTTGTATTCTTCCAGAATCCCATTCAGCCTGCCGATTGCTTTTTCATATATTTTTTCGTCTTTCTCAATGCCGAACACGTTGTTCTGAATAATGTCAGATATCTCTTTTTCTGGTAATGACTGTTTTCGTCCTGCTTTAATGATTCTTTTAATGATTTCTGAAAGAAATGCCCCGTCACCAAACGACGGCTCCATTATCTTTTTTGTCAGGACTTCGTCTTCCGCATATCCAATATCATCCAGAATCATTACAACGATTTTTTCAGGCGTTATATACTGCCCTTTTTCTTTTCTGCTCTCCATATTTCGCCTCCTATATTTTCAATATGCTTAATTTTTTATGGGGCGAGATATTTTTTGCGCAAAAAAAACGCCGGCAAAAGCCGGCGGTCATTCTCAAATCACAAGTGCGTCTTCAGGTCTTCCTTTTCCTTCTTTCAGCATATACGCCAGAGCGGCAGTCCAGTTCCGCTCCTCCAGACATTTTACAATATCCTCATCATATTTCAGATTGATAAAGTCAAACTTGACAAAATCAGCAAAATCTTTTTCTTCCATTTCCAGAATAATAGCTTTCGCTACATGCTTCTGGTTGTCGAGTAAAAATTCTTTTGTACATTTATTTTTTGCCTTTTTGTATGTTTTATATGCAACCGCATATTTGTACATTGAATTTGATGCATTCATATATGCTGTTTCCAGGTATCTCAAGCCACTCAATTTTTTAGCATATTTACAATCAGCCATTTGATTAATGATAATATTCGTACGTGCACCAACTATAACAGATACGCTGCACGGCAATACAAAATCAAAAATTCCATTACGATTGTCTATATGAACATTAACACACCTTACCCCATACGTGTTTCCAGGATGTGTAATTGCCAATCCAAGGTTTTCAGGTATTGTTGTTATGTTAATATTCATGTCCGGAATATGACTATATGAACCATTATAGACGAACGCATCCGTTCCGACTTTTTTTATTGATGCTGGCAGATTAATTTCCAGCAGGTTCGGACAATTTTGGAATGCTTCTTTTTGGATTACTTCCAGGCCTTCGTTAAAAATGACCTCTTCCAGCTCATAACATAAAGAAAATGCTCTCATCCCAATTTCTTTAATCTGAGGTGGAAACGTTATTTTTTTAAATGCACATCCGGAAAACATACTTTGATTTCCGTTTTCGCCAATCCTTGTAATTCCATGTCCAAAATCAATCTCTTTCAGTTCAGCGCATCCATAAAATGCTTCATCTCCAATCATTTGCAGAGTGTCAGGAAAAATAACTTTTTTGATTTTAGTATGAGAGAACGCGTGTTTTCTAATTCTTACTACGCCGTCTGGTATTCTCACTTCGCCGGTTTTCCCTCTCGGACACAAAATCAAGGTTTTCATATCTGCGGAATATACAATACCATCAATGGTTTTATATCGGGAAATATGCGACTCTATTTCTTCAATATCGTGACTGCAAAGTTTATACAGTAACGCGTCATCAGAATACATTTTATCATCCTCAATGATTACCTTTTGGGGTAGTTTTCTTATTTTTGATAAAGTGTCGATATCTGAAACGCGAATGCATTTTTGTGGTCTTTTTGGAACACAATAGCGAATCTTTTCCGGAAGAACAATCTCGTTTACTGTCTCGTCAATGTCAATGATAAATGGACCGAGACATTTAATACCTCCAATAAACGGCTGGTCTAAAAAGCCGGAGCCGTCAAATGCAGCATCACCATGAACATTTAAAAATCGCGTCTTAGTCAAACCAACAGCATTTTTCGCTTTACAGCCTTCAAACGCATAATTTTCAATCCGATTAAACTGTGTGAAATCAATTACAGCGTTCTCATTCTGTCCAAACGCATTCCGCAGCCTCATACCGGTTCTTTCAATCAGATATTTTCCGTCAATAAAGTTACTGGATTCAGACTCTACTTTTTTCACATTTGGAAACATCTTATTTGGAATTATGATTGAGAGAACATTTCTTTCAATAATCAGATTCTCAACACTTGAGAATACTTTTTGACATGTTTCCCTGTCAATCTTGAATTTCGGATAGATGAAAGAAACAGTTTTAGCATTATCCATCACCTCAATATCAGTGCATGTCGTACCATCGGTATAGAATTTAGCATTTCCAACAGTCTCCCATTTATAATTATTGTTATTCATTTTTTTAACTCCTTTCTTTTTGTTTTTCTTGAGTTAATATGCTGATTTTTTTGCGCAAAAAAAACCGCCGGCCCTTGCCGGCGGCGGTCTTAAATCAAATTACAAATGCATCATTATTATTGTTTTTTCCCTCTTCCAGAATATACGCCAGAGCAACATTCCAGTTCTGCTTTTCCAGACATTTCACAATATCTGCATCATATTTCAGATTGATAAAGTCAAGTTTTACAAAATCAATAAAATCTTTTTCTTCCATTTCCAGAGCAATAGCTTTCGCCACATACTTCTGTCTATCTGCCAGAAATTCTTTTGTATATTTATTTTTTGTCTTTCTATATGTTTTATATGCAACCACATATACATATCTTGGATATGATGCATGCAGGTATGCTGTTTCCAGACATTTCAAGTTCCATAATTTTTTATCATGTCCACGATAAGCCATTTGATTAAATACGTTGACGATATTCGAATATGCGCCATATACGCTAGCTGTAGCAGATATGCTGCACGGCAGTACAAAATTAAAAATTCCATCTTGGTTGTCTATGTGAACATTAATACACCTTGTTCTATGTATGTTTCCAGGGCGTATAATTGCTAAAGCAAGGCCTTCCGGTATTGTTGTCATGTTAATATTCATATCCTGGATTTTGTCTCGGCGAGCATTACAAACAAACGCATCCATTCCGACTTTTTTTATTGACGCCGGCAGATTAATTTCCAACAGGTTCTGACAGTTCTGAAATGCTTCTTTTTGAATTACTTCCAGGCCTTCGTTAAAAATTACCTCTTCCAGCTCACGACATAAAGAAAATGCACTTATCCCGATTTCTTTAATCTGAGGCGGGAATGTTATTTTCTTAAATGCACATCCGGAAAACATATGTTGATTTCCATTTTCGCCAATCCTGGTGATTCCATGTCCAAAATCAATTTCCTTCAATTTTTCACATGCGTAAAATGCTTCATCTCCAATCGTTTGCATAGTATCAGGAAAAATCACTTTTTTGATTTTAGAATTAGAGAACGCACTTTTTCTAATTCTTACTACTCCATCTGGTATTATTACTTCACCTGTTTTCCCTTGCGGGCACAAAATCAAGGTCTTCATATCAGCAGAATATACAATGCCATCAACGGTTTTGTATCGTGAAATATGAGATTCTATTTCTTCAATATCCTGACTGTAAAGTTTATACAGCAATGCGTCATCATAATTAATTTTCTCGTCTTCGATGATTACCTTTTTCGGCAGTACTCTCAGTGCTGCGACAGCATTGAGATTTGGAACTCGAACTGCTTTTTTGGGTCTTTTTTTAACGCAAAAGGAAACATCACTTTTTGGCAAGACAATCTCATCTGCTGTCTCGTCAATATCAATAATGAATGGACCGAGACATTTAATACCACCAACAAACGGCTGGTCTAAAAATCCGGAGTTGACAAATGCAGCTTCCTGAACCATAGCAATCCGCATTTCATCCAAGCCAGCAGCGCTTTTCGCCTTACATCCTTCAAATGCGTAATTCCCTATCCGGTTAAACTGTGTGAAATCAACTGCAGCATCTTCACTCTGACCAAACGCATTCCGCAGTATCATTCCAGCTTTTTCAACCAAGTATTTTCCTGTCGTATAACTACTGGATTTAGACTCTACTTTTTTCACATTTGGAAACAATTTATTTGGAATTATGATGGAGAAAACATCTCTTCCGATAATTAGATTCTCCACACTTGAAAATACTTTTTGGCATTTTCCCCTGTTAATCCTGATTTTTGGATAGATAAAAGAAACAGTTTTAGCGTTATCCATTACCTCGATGTCAGTGCATGTCGTACCGTCAGTATAGAATTTAGACTTTCCAACAGTCTCCCATTTGTAATTATTGTTATTCATTTTTTTTACTCCTTTCTTTTTGCGTTTCTTAAGTTAATATGCCATATTTTTCGCAACAAAAAAAAGCGGCCGCCAGAATTAACGACGACTGTTTTACACAAAAAAAACCGCCGGCCCTTGCCGGCGGCGGTCTTAAATCAAATTACAAATGTATTTCCAGTGCTATCCTTTTCTTTTTCTTCGTTTAACATATACGCCAGAGCAACATTCCAGTTTTGCTCCTCCAGGCATTTTACAATATCTTCATCATACCCCAGATTGATAAATTCCAATCTCAGAAAATCAACAAAATCCTTTTCTGCTAACTCCAGTGCAATCGCATCCGCAGCCATCTTTTGGTAATCAATCAGATATTCTTTTGCCAATTCATTTTTTGTCCTTTTATATGTCTTATATGCACACACATATTTAAATCTTGAATTAGCGGCATACATGAATGCGGTATTCAGCCATTTTAGATGATGAAACTTCTTGAAATATTCTGGGTCAGAAGCCATTAGATTGAAGCCTGTAACGATTTCTGAATAACCATTTGTTGTAGCAGATACACAGTCAGGAATTACGAAATCAAAAGTTTCGTTTTTGTTGTGAACATGAACATTAACACATCGCGGCGTCTGCATGCTTCCAGGATGGATAATTGCACGTCCGAGACCTTTCGGAATTGTTGTTAAGTTAATGTTTATATCCTGGATTTTTTCTCGTGCAATCTCACATACAAACGCATCTAATCCGACATTCTTGATTGATTCGGGAAGGTTTACTTCTGTCAGTTTCGGGCAGTTTTTGAATGCTCCCTCACGGATATATTTTAAACCTTCTTCGAAGATGATTTCTTTCAATTCACCGCATGAATAAAACGCACTGATTCCAATCTCTTTGACCTGTGGCGGAAATATAAGTTTTTCAACAGGACATCCTGAAAAAATATGCTTGTTTTCAGCTCCTCCAATCTGTTCAATTCCATTTCCAAAATCGATTTCTTTCAGATTTTCGCATCCATAAAACGCTTCATTCTGCAGTCTGACCAAACTGTCAGGAAAAACAACCTTGCTTATTTTTGAGCCAAAAAATGCCTGTTTTCTAATTCGCTCAACACCATCAGGGATGGTTACCTCTCCTGTTTTTCCTGCAGGACAAAGAATCAGTGTCTTCATGTCAGCAGAATATAAGATTCCATCAACCGTTTTATATCGTGAAACCCGAGACTCTAATTCTTCAATATATCTGTTTGAGAGTTTGTACATTAAATCATCGTCATATCTGATATTTTCATCCTCAATGATTACCTTTTTAGGGGATTTTCTCATTGCTGCAAAAACGTTGATATTTGGAACACGAACACATTTTTTTTGTATTTTCGGAACACAAAAGTAAACATCACTTTTGGGTAAGATAATTTCGTCTGCTGTTTCATCAATATCAATAATAAACGGGCCGAGACATTTAATACCACCAATAAACGGCTTGTCTAAGAAACCAGAACCAACAAATGCAGCATCCTGAATCGCTAAAATTCTCATTTCATAAATACCGGCAGCTACTTTCGCTTTACATCCCTCAAATGCATAATTTCCAATCCGGCGGAAACGTGTAAAATCAATTTCTGCATCTTCACTTTGCCCGAATGCATTCAATAACTTGCGGCCGGCTCTTTCAATAAGGTATTTACCATCAAGAAAATTACTTGACTTAGATTGAACCCGCTTCACATTTGGAAACATTTTATTCGGAATGACAATTGAGATAACATTTCTTCCAATTAGCAGTGTCTCAATGTTTGAAAACACTTTTTGACATCTTTCTCTGCTAATTATGATTTTTGGATAGATGAAGCTAATCTCTTTTGCATCATCCATAACCTCAATATCAGTACATGTTGTTCCGTCAGTATAAAACTTACACTTTCCAACTGTTTCCCACTTGTAATTATTATTCATCTATTTTTTACTCCTTTCTTTTTGCATTTCTGGAATTAATATGCTGTATTTTTTCAGACAACAAAAAACAGCCCGAAGAATTAATCTTCTGGCTGTCTACTTTCCAAAATTTTCAAATCACAAGTGCGTCTTTAGTCTTTCCATTTCCTTCTTCCAGCATATACGCAAGAGCAATATTCCAGTTCTTTTCTTGAAGCCTTTTCATAATACAGCTGTCATATTCAAGATTTATACATCTCAATTTTACAAAATCAACAAAATCCTTTTCATCCAGTTCTTCAATAATTGCAGCTGCAACGCGGTACTGTTCCTTTTCCAGAAACTCTTTTGCCGCTTTATGCTTAGTTTTCAGATATGTTTTATACGCAACAATGCATTCATACCTGGAGCTTGCCGCATAGTGAAATGCCGTTTCAAGCCGTTTTGTGTTGTGTATATATTCGGTATTAGCTAGCATATTGAAATCCAAGGCGATTTTAGAATATCCGTTTCTTATTGACGTTATACTGTCCGGCAGCACGAAGTCATAAACACCGTTGGCGTTATCTATGTGAACATAGATACACCTGAGGGTTTTTAGGCTTCCGTAGTACACTAGAGCTTTCACCAGGTTATCAGGAATGGTTGTCATATTAATATGCAAGTCCCCGTAAGGACGATTGTTAGGAATGCATACAAATGCACTTTTGCCTAATTCCCTGATTGAAGCTGGAAGGTTGACCTCTCTTAACATCATACAGCTTTTAAAAGCGCCAATGGCAATTTTCTCAAGCCCTTCGTTAAAAACAATCTCCTTCAGCTTATGACATGCATAAAAAGCAGAAACCCCGATTTCTTTAATCTGAGATGGGAATACGAGTCTTTCAAAGGCGCATCCGGAAAATATAAGCTGTTTTCCATCTGCTCCAAGCTGTTCAATCCCATTGCCAAAATCAATCTCTTTTAAATTTTTACATTGATAAAAGGCTTCAACTTCAATTCTTACTAAGCTGTCAGGAAAAACAACACGGCTGATTTTAGTCAGGCAGAATGCCTGTCTCCTGATTCGAGTAACGCCATCAGGGATAATTACTTCACCGGTTTTTTCTTTCGGGCAAAGAACCAGCGTCTTCATGTCAGCAGAATATAAAATACCGTCAACTGTTTTATAACGTGGAATCCGTGACTCGAACTCTTCAATGCCAGGTTCATGTAATCTAAATAAGACCTCATTGTCATGGCTGATGTTTTTATCTTCAATAATCACTTTTCTCGGCTTTTTTGTGACTTCATCAAGGCATCTGATATTTGGAAGCCTCATGCATTTTACGAATTTATCCGGAAAATATTGAATTCCTGTCTTTGGCATTATAACTTCATCGGCAGTCTCATCAACATCAACGACAAGTGACCCGACACATTTAATGCCATTTACAAACGGTTGATTCATAAATCCGGAACCGAAGAATGCATTATTATTAATCCTTATGAAGCCTGTATCCTCGGAGTCTGACACTTTTGTAGCGCGGCAGCCCTCAAAGGCATAACTTCCAATCCGGTTGAAAAGTGTAAAGTCAATTTCTGCATCTTCGCTTTGTCCAAACACATTCAATAACTTACCGCCAGCTCTTTCAATAAGGTATTTACCGTTGATAAAGCTGTTTGATTTAGACTCAACATGCTTAATATTCGGAAACATTTTATTCGGGATGGCAATTGAGATGACATTTCTTCCAATCAACATAATTTCAACACTAGAGAATACTTTTTGGCATCTTTCTCTGTTAATCATGATTTTTGGATAGATGAAACTAATCTCCTTTGCGTCATCCATGACTTCAATATCAGTACATGTCGTTCCGTCTGTATAGAACTTGCATCTTCCTATTGTCTCCCACTTGTAATCATTATTCATTTTTTTAACTCCTTTCTTTTTGCATTTCTTAAATTAATATGCGGGATTTTCGGCTGCAAAAAAAGCGGCCTCAGGCCGCTTTTTATAATGTATAATCTGGTGTCTCACTTTTTTCATTTTGCTTGTTCAGGATATATCCTTTCAGCGTCACCGCATCAGGGCCGAATAGCTCATCTGCCATATCAAGCATCTGCTTTAAAGTTTCGTCATTGAATGCCCCGGCATTGATATACTCTATCAGTGTTTCCAGGTCATGCACACCAATCTGCAGAATCTTCCTTACATTTTTGGCCATAAACTTTTCAACATCAGCATCATGATACCGCCTACAGTATTCCATTGACGCAGACAATACGGATTCATTGTTGATGATAGAGCCGTCTATGCCATACTGATATACAAGTGCAGGAGGAATATCTCTTTTTGAGTGTAGAAAATCATAGATTCTGTCTGCCATCCAGTCCACATTTCCGTAAACGGTTTTTGGAACGATTATCTCCGGGCGGTCTCCAATTTTAATAAGACAAAATTTCGTTTTGTATTTAGTCTCAGTTCTTTCGTCATCTTTGCATGCCAGTATCAACTGCTTATCAAAGGAATCTGCATAGACTCTTGAAGCGCTTGCAAACGCTCCATGCCCAATTGACTTTAAGGATTTCGGAATATGTATTTCATACATATCTTCTGGTTTGATTTCAATAGCATAATTAGACCCATCTTCGTTTACTCCAATGGCGATTGTTTCGAATGCATAATTGCCAACAGATTTCAGGCTATCAGGAAGGTTTATTTCCGTCAGCCCGGTGTTAGCAAACGCCCTGTCTCCAATATGTTTCATGTTTTTACCGATATTGAATTTTTTAAGCCTTACACAGTTTAAAAATACGCTATCCTCGATATCTGTAATACCGCTTCCGCCTTTTACTTCTTCCAGCATACAACTGCCAAAGAATGCAAAATTCTTAATATGTTTTACGGAATCAGGGATGATGAGTTCTGACAGCATACAGTTACAGGCTGCGCCTTCGCAGATAGTTTTTGTACCGTCAGGTATCTCTACAGCGCCAGTCCTTGCACAGAAATACAGGTTTTTGCCGTTTCTGGAATACAGCATTCCGTCAATAGAACAAAGTTTCGTATCAGGATTCTGGATTTCCACCCATTCCAAATCCCTCATTTCCTTCAGTGTATTTATAATGTCTATAACTTTCTGGTCATGCTCTGCAGACTTTACAATCAGCTTGACAGTTTTCCTTTTTGCTTTGTTAAATTCTGCCGAAGAAGATTTCAAATCCCGAAACGTATCAATTATCATCGTGTTACCATCTTTTTTAATCATTTTTTTAACTCCTTTCATTGTTTTTCATACAATAAATATGCCGGATTTCCCGGCAGGCAAAAAAAAAGAGCAGCCGCAGGCTGCTCCAGGATTACAATTTGAAATTTTCATCATATGGCTTTATACCTTTTTCCTTCATCTTCTGTAAGAGTGCGGAGGCTTCAATCGTCATACGGTTCTCTACAAAGAACTGCAGCGCATCCTGCATCTGTTTATCGCAGAACACATCTTCGGCAATAAGCTTTGCTGTTGCTTCGCTTCCGAATATATTGGAAACCGTATCAAATATATTCAGATTGGACAGGCAGAGTCTGTCAGATGTATTCTCCTCTGACCTGGTGGTCAGAAATGACTCAATTACAATACCTAACGAATAATACAGATTAGAGGACATTGTCGTTATCAGCTGCCATCCGGCCATCCAGCCCCTGACGATGCTGACCATAGAAGGGAGGTCAAGATGATTGATGTATTTCTGTCTTACGACAGCTCTCTCTCCGATAGTAATTTTTACCGTACATGCTACATCACCAGTTTCTAAAAAATGATGTACCAGTTTGCGCGTGTCCTCTTCTGACGGCAGTCCGGCATATGTTGTTGTATTGAATATGGAGCTGACAAGATTTTCAACGCTGTCAATAATAGACTCGTCGCATTTTTTTCTTTTGCGGTATGCATCAACATTTTCGTACGCTTTGACCTCTTGCACGAGAACTGCATCCTCCGGGAAAACTATTTCGTTCACCGTATGGCAGCCATGGAATGCATCGCGGTCAATGACCTTGATACCTTTTCCAAAGACTATCTTTTTTAAGTTGTCACAATTTTTAAATGCACAATGCTTAATTGTTTCAACCGAATCGGGCATAATGATTTCCTTGGCCTTGCAGTCAACAAATGATAAGGGCTCAAGCACGGTTACGCCATCTTCAATTATCAATTTCTCATCTTCTTTTACCATAATTTTTTCATTCCTTTCTTTTTGGATTTATACATACAATATGCCGAAAATTAGACACAAAAAAACGCAGCGCCGAAGGCGCTGCTGCAAAATTACAACCGCATTGAAGTCTTCTTTTCGTTCTTCCCGATTGCTTCCATCAGATAAGCGGCAATCTCAACACGATTTCGCTGAACTGCTGACTCGTGGAGAGCTTTAAGGGAATTCAGTGTAAGAATGTTAAAGCTGATAAGCCTGATTGCGTCCTGTGTCCTGTTGGATTCAATCATATATTCCATTATCTTCTTTCCGACTCTTCTAATGTATGTTGTCAGTTCATCAGACGGCTTACGGTTAAAAGCGTAAAGATAAGAATATGTTGAAAAAGCAGTATCGTATGATGTTTTACCACCCCTGCCATACTGGTAGAGATTTTCATACATCTCCGGAATTCCGGAATTTAATGCACACTCACAGAGGCCTATGTTAGATTCGGCAATGAATTTTGGGAGATATATTACACGGCCGTTTACAGAAATTTCAACGGTCATTGGAATATCATATGAATCATATTTCCAGTATCCATTCCAATTTGCCGGGCTTACCGCGCGCATTAAATTATACGGTAAAACATTGCTACGAATGTTTATCGCATTAACGCGTTCAAACGCATTATCTCCAAGAACCCTGACAGATACCGGAAGGTCAAGCTTCGCAACTTCAGTTTCCGCAAAAGCATAATCTTCTACGACGAGCAGGCCTTCATTCAGCTCTACTTCCGCCAAATGGTCGCAGCCATAGAACGCAGAATGCTTAATGACTTTGACATTTTTAGGGATACTGACTTTCTGCAGTGCATGACACATAGAGAAACTTAAAGCTCCAATCTTTTCCAGCGATTCAGGGAAGCTTACGGATACAATTTCGCCGTGTCTTGAAAAGACATTATCCTTAATTGATTTAACGCCTTCAGGGATTACGAGATGTTTTAAATCGCTCTTATCCGTACTTCCATGGATTCCAACAACCTCCATATTGCTTTTTCTTACAAGTAAGCCATTACTTAACAGTTCCAGTCCTGCCTGTTCTGCGTTTTTGCCTCTTTTTCTTTTTGCCATTTTTTTTCTTCCTTTCTTTGTATGTTTTTTGTACATGGTTAATATGCTGGATTTGGCGGCGGGCAAAACAGGCAAAAATTCTTGCATTTTTGTGTGATTTTACATGTGCTTATTATGTGTACATGGGTAGTATTCTGTGTAAAAAAGCTTTCGTACTGGCATATGCTTTGTTGCAGTCTTTTTGCACGGCACGCACAAAAAAAAGCGTCAGCTGATGCTGACGCTCACAATAAATCTTACGATAAAGCAAAATCTTCTTTTTCTGTTTCTTTTGCGTTCTGCAAAATGTATGAGACACTTGGCAGCCATCCTTTTTTCTGGAGGCGGTTTAAGATTCTCTTGTTATATCTGATTTCTACAAGCTTCAGAAAATCCATGAAATCATCCTCATTCATAAATGCAATAATACTAAGCGCGGTTAACAGGTAGTTTTCCTGAATTTCCTTTTTTATTTTTTCATCCCTAGTTTTTCGGTATGCTTTGAATGCAGTAATGCTTCGGCTTGTCGTGCTTATGGCAAAAACATATGCTTCATTCAATGTCTCTGCAGCTTTTTTGTCAGGCAGCATATCAAATGCCGTATTCGTAGTAAGAAATCCATGATGTGACATATACTCAGGAATCACAAAATCAAACACATCAACTGCGTTATCCACATGGACGTTAATACATATGGTTCCTGGAGACCTTTCCTCTTTTACAAAAGCAGCGATAAAATTACAGGGTATGGATTTAAGATTTACCACAATATCTTCGGTTCTTAGTAGACCAGGGTGAAAAGCATGATTTCCGATATATCTTAGTGTTTCAGGAAAATCCAGATTCTTGATTAAGTCACATCTGGAAAAGGTATCATTTCCAATCTCCTGCAATCCTTCGTTAAATTTTACCTCTTTCAGCTTATTGCAATAGTAAAATGCCCCATCCCCGATTGTCTTAACTTGAGGTGGAATTTCAAGCTTAGCGATAGAAGAAAACGCAAATACATTCACGCCGCCAACTTCTTCAATCCCATTTCCAAAATCAACAGATTTTAAGCGAGAGCATTCGTAGAAAGCATGCTTTTCAATCTTTTTAAGAGTATCAGGGAAAGATACTTTTTCGACTTTAGAATTAGCAAATGCAAATTCCTTAATTTTGGTCACTCCTTCCGGGATTGTGATATTTCCATTTTTGCCACGCGGGCATACCAGCAACGCACTCATATCTTTGTTATACAAAACTCCATCTACGGTTTTATACTGCGGGATATGCGATTCTATTGTCTTCAAAGACTGTATGCAGTATAAAGCTTCCACAAAATCATCAGCATTATCAAAAGGTTCCGCTGTGCTGCTGCCCGGTTCCAAGATAATCTTTTCCGGAGCCAGTCTTGCTGCATAATATAAGCTTTTCGCATCCGAAACCTTAACGCATTTTGCAGGTTTTAACTGATGGAATTTGATTTTGCCTTCTGGGAGGATAACGATGTCAGCATTCTCATCAATGTCAAGGATAGTAGTTTCATACTGTGTTCTGAATGCCTTAAGGCCATTAGCAAAAGGCTGTTCCATAAACCCAGAGCCCGTAAAAGAATTTTCATACGTTGTAAATTTGCCACCTGAAAACAGATTAACAAATTTATGAGATTTGCATCCGTCCAAAGCATATTCATTAATCGAAATGAAATCGCTGCCATCAAGCGGCGTGTCTTCGCTTTGTCCAAAAGCATTCAATAATCTGAGTGTTGATTTAACTACTAGATACTTTCCGCTCTTAAATACTTTTGAATTAGACTTAACGTTTTTGACATTGGGGAACATTCTGTTCGGGATACAGATATTTACTACTTCCGGGCTGATGCAAATTTCTTCAATACTCGGGAAAACTTTTTTGTTATCCCGGTCAATATCAATGACCATATGCTGAAAACACAACTGACTGACTGTATCTCTTACATTAATGTCAGTACATGTTACGCCATTTGTAAAAAAATCAACATCATTAACAGTTTCCCAATAATAGCTTTCCAAATTTACTTTACTCATATTTTTAATTCCTTTCTTCTTTTTTGCCAGTATTCTGGCTGTATTTACATATACAATATGCCGGATTTGGAAGCAGGCAAAATAAGAAAAGCCACCATCTTCCGATGACGGCTTAAATACGTTGTGTATTATACTATATTGCAAAGTTTTTCAGCTCTGACTTCTCTTCTGGCTCTGTCGCTTCCAGCATATACGCCATGCCGGTCGTCCATTCATTTTTACGGAGCTGTTCTGCCAGCTTCTCGCTGTATTTCAGCTTTACAAAATCAAGTTTTACAAAATCAACAAAATCTTCCTCGGGCATCATCTTAGCAAGCGAAAATGCAATATCATCACTGTTATCACGAATAAACTCTTTTGCTCTTTGGCCTTTAGTCAGCTTGTAGGTTTTATATGCCGTAATGTCAACACTTCTTGCAGTTGATGCCATAAGAAATCCTTCATTCATGACTTTTTTGGATGATTCAGGATGATTTGCAAAATCATTTAAAGCAAAATTCATCTTGGAATAATTACTGTTTGGTCTTATAGCATCAGGCAGAACGAATTTGAAATCTTCTGTCTGGTTTTTAAGATGAACACAGATGCTTGTTTTTGCATCTGAGGATACATCCTGCTCGACAAAACCAAAAATAAAATCTTTTGGAATTGATGATATCTGCACTTTGATATCAGCATATACTCCATTTGGTGTAGTAGGCCATATGAAAGCACTTTTCCCGATTTTTTTGATGGATTTCGGAAGTGTAACCTGCATAAGCCTGTTACAATACACGAAAGCGCCAGTTTCAATTTCTTCCAGCCCATCATTTAATACCAATTCTGTAAGTTTATGGCAACAATGGAAAGCAGCGATTCCGATTTTTTTGATTTGTGGCGGTAAAACCAGTTTTGAAATAGCGCAGCCAGCAAACATGTTCCGGCAGCCATTTTCTCCAATACGTTCTAAGCCGTGGCCAAAATCAATATCTTCCAAGTTCTTGCATCCGTAAAACGCATCAGTTTCGATTTTTTTCAAGCTGTCAGGGAGAACAACACTGCTGATTTTTGAACCAGAGAAAGCTCCTTTTCTGATTCTTTTTACACCTTCCGGAATAATTACCTTACCAGTTTTCATCGGAGGACAGGCAATTAGTGTTGTCATATCTGCAGAATATATTATGCCATCAACTGTCTTGTATCTTGGAGTCCTAGATTCTATTTCATTAATGCCATAATACCGCAGCTTATCTCTTACGATGTCATCATATTTCACCCGCTCATCCTCAATGATTACCTTTTTAGTAAGTGTTTTTGACGGGTTAAAGTTGTTCATGCATTTAATCCTTACGCATTTTACATTTTTTTTAGCTGCAAATACCAACTTTTCATCTGGTATTACTATCTCGTCAGCCTCGCCATCAATATCAATTACTAAAGGGCCAAGCCTCTTAAGGCCATCCACAAATGGCCTTTCCAAAAAGCCAGACTTGTCAAATGCATGTATGCCAAATGACATGTATCTTGAACTGTCATAGTTACAGATGTCTTTTGCTTTGCATCCTTCAAATGCGTAATCGGTAACATTTTCAAACAGACTGAAATCAATCTGTGTATCTTCCGATTGTCCAAAAGCATTTAAAAGACTACCTCTTCTAAATCTTTTAATGAGGTATTTTCCGCTTGAAAAATATCTTGATTTTGACGATACCTTTTTGATGTTCGGAAACATTCTGTTCGGAATTGATATGGATGTGACATTATCTCTGATAATTAGCTCCTCCACGTTTGGATATTCCTTTTTACAAGTATTACGGTCAATGTTCACGATTGGGTGCATTAAAATTACGCTCTTAACGTCTGGTGTTGCATCAATATCAGTACATACATTATCATTATCAGTGTAATACGTAACCCCGCTAAATAATTCGCACTTCATATTTTTCATTCCTTTCTTTATTTTTTTGCCAGCATACTGGCTGTATTTACACATACAATATGCCGGATTTTACTGAAGAAGAAATTATACTCTTTCCCAGGCCGTCTTTGCTTTTCTACCTCATCCTATATTTCAGCATACGAGGTCAGAAATGGTTCCTGACGCACTCTCCGGAGTACCTGAGATGCCGGATACACCGCCCGGCCGTATGCCGTTTATAAGGCTTTCGTTCGAAGCCTTTTTTTTATTTTTCCGCAAAAAAATGCCCGGGAAATTATTCCCCGGGCTGGCTGCAAATCAGCATGATAAATCATCAAGTTTAAGTTTGTCAGATTCATTCAGTCAATAAGCCTTCGCTAATGTCATACTATTCGGCAGTATTTGCAGGATTTCATTAAACGCTTCAACGTCATCTACCAAATGCATACGGAAAAGGTCAACCAATGCAGCTTCTTCGTTAATGTTGACGAATTCTCTCACACAATCAACAATATTTCCACGCAGATATTTCTCGGCAGCCATGCTTTTCAAGTCCTTGCATTCCGCTAATGCGATTTGGAATCTTACTCTTGCGTTAATCGCATACGGGAACATATTTTCGGGAAAATCGTTTTTAGCTTCAATGAAATTGCTTAACTCATTTCTTGTGTCTATCAGAATATGTGAAGGAAAATATACTGTCCGTTTTGGCGTATGTACTTTTACATACGGCTGAGCCAGCGAATCAGCCTTGTGCAATGTATCAAAATCGCAGGCAAATTTGATTGTTTCAGAGACAGAACTGCAAAAATAAGATGGAATATTAGATGATTCCAGATACACATCAGAGACATGAACCGGTCCAATATCCTGAAGTTCCTTAATAGACGCAGGGAGACGCAGTTCTTTCAGCTTCGTATTCATAAGAGCGTCACGCTGTATAACTTCAACACATTTCCCCAAATGGATATTTTCCAATCCGGAACTGCAGAACGCATACGGGCCAATCGTACTGACACTATCAGGGATTACTATCTCACGCAGTGAAATATTGGAATCAAAGCATGAATTTGGAATTTCTGTAAGTGAATTGCTAAGCTTAACCTTTTGAAGCTTCCGGCAGTTAAAGAACACTGCTTTTTCAAGGCTTTTGACTGAATCAGGCATCTCTATCCCTTCAACCTCAGAGCCAAAGAATGCATTTTTCTCAATTTCTTTTGTTTCTTCTTTGATTTTTACAGTTCCATGTCTATTTTTCGGACATGCGAGCAATGTTTTTCCGGCTTTGTCATACAAAACGCCATCATAAGTCATATATCTCTCACTTTTGTCTGTAATCTGAATATTTTGCAGATTGCTGCAATTTTTAATATAATTGCAAAAATCTTCTTTATCATCATACACCTCACAATCAATAACGAGATTCTTTGGCGCCGCATACGCATACAAAACACGCTGAAAAAACAGGCTGCTGTTTTTGACGATTATTTTGTCATAGCTTTTACACAATTCACGAATAAATGTTACGTTATGTATGTTATGCAGAAAATATGTTGCAGTTTCAGGAATTACCAACTCCTTCGCATCTTTGTCAACATCAATAATCATGCTTCCGGCCATATATGCACCGCCAACTGGTTCTAATTCCATGAATGCTGAACCAAAAAAAGCAAGCTTGAAGCCGCCTTTTACGCAGTCTTCATTAATGATTTTTGTTGACCTGCAGCCATAAAATGCATAGCCGTCAATAAACTCAACAGATTTCAAATTTATGACCTCATCTGGCTTTTTGCAGAACGTATTAAGCAGCCAGACGTCAGTACGCTTTCCGTTTTTATCCGGGAACATATTGTAGTCTACCCTTATCAGCATGTCTGAATTGAGAAAATGTCTGTTGTAAGATATGATATTTCTTACATTTGGAAACATTTCGTTCGGAATTGACATACATTCCACTTCTTCACCGATAACAAGCGTTTTTACACTCGGGAATGATTTTTCTGCTACTTTTCCGATTGAAACATCGTCAAATCCTTCAAATTCCACTACCTCAACGCCGTCATCAACATCCATATCAAACACTGATGTACTACCCGGAATACATGTGCACATAAACCTGCAGCCATCACCACTTTTAAATTCTTTTATCATTTTTTTTACTCCTTTCTTTTTGCTTTTTTACAAAATTAATATGCAGTATTTGTTCCATATAGAAAAAAGCGCCCCGCAATTATTTTACGGGACGCTGTCTCAGAGTCTACAGTTTCAGAAGCTTACAGCTTCATTGAAGGCTTTTTGCTATTTTTTTTCATTTCTTCCATCAGATATGCCGCAATATCGTTGTTTTCATTATTGACAGCGTTTTCATATAAGTCTTTTGATGCTGCCGGAGTAAGCAGTCCAAGACCGATAAACTCGGCAGCTTCCGAATTTCGGCCTGTTGCTATTAAACGCGATGTGATACTTTTACTCATACGTTTTACATATTTTCTTAAATCTTCGCATGGTTCTTCTCCTGTTTTTAAAAGATGTATATATTCTGCATATGCCGTATCGGCAGAAGCATCCCCTGAATTACAGTATTTGTACAGAGTTTGCATCTTTTCCTGAATACCGGAATTTAATGCACATTCGCAATCTGATGCATTGGCTAATTCTATATACTTCGGCAGGAAATAAGTGTCATCATCGGCCACCAGTTCAACTACCATCGGCCATTTTCTGCTAGTATATTCTGAATGTGTAGTCCAGCTCATAGGACTTACAGCACGCATGAGGTTATGCGGCAATTCTCCGTGTATCGTTACTTTTTTTGCATACTGCAGTGCCTCATCTCCTACAACCCGCAGTGATTTTGGAAGCACGAACTCATTCAGATTTTTGCATATGTAAAATGCCGACCACTCAATTACCTGCAAGCCTTCATTGAAGACAACATTCTTCAGCTTAGAACAATCCATAAAAGCCTGGCTTTCAATAACCCGCAAGCTGTCAGGAAGAACGATTTTTTCAAGCCCTCGGCACGAAGCAAACGCGATTTTCCCAATGTATTCCAACCCGTTTCCGAACTGAATATCAGTAAGGTTAGTACACCGGAAAAATGCATTGTTTTCAATCTTCTTTAACGAATCTGGAAACTTAACAGACTTGATATTGCTACATTGAAATTTGTTCTTAGATACAAATATAGCCGGCCCGATAATTTCTATTCCCTCTGGAATTACCATATTTTCCGGAGCTTCTTTGATATCCGGTTTTAAGCTTACCAGTCTACGACTGTTCTTTTCAACCATAAAAATATCATTAACAACCTCCAGCTGTGGTGTTTTTGTTTTTGACTCTTTTTTTGTTTTCATTTTTCTAATTCCTTTCTTTTTTATTGTTTTTTTACAGTTTTAATATGCAGGAATTATGGAATAAGAAAAAAGTTGTCTGGCGTCATCCCGCAACACCAACAATCGCCAGCGCAAACAATGCAGCAAACGCAGCCAGCCATACGAGCCAGATTGGAAGCTTTGCTTTCAGCGGTTCCACTTTCACTGCATACGGGATACACAGCACCATCAAGACGAAGATACTGCCAATCAGTTTTAATATGTTTCCGCTTGTCGGATTTCCTATTATATGTCTTACCCAGACATACCCAACAAGCAACGCGTAAACAAGATTTGCAAAGCTGTACCACCGCTTCACTTCCATGCTTATATCAATAATTTCAACGTTTCTATTTCCCTGTTCGTCAGAAGACGAAATCTCATCTTTGCGTACATTAAGTTTTTCTGTTACATCATCCATATCTTTTTTCATTATTTTTTACCTCCTTAACAGAACGGCATTCTCTCATCTTTTATATATACAGCATACCGGATTTTCTGACATACGCAAATTTTCACCGAGTTTTTACAGGCAGACAAAAAAGAACAGGCAAATCATGCCTGTTCATTTTCTCAAATATAGAAATTTTGTTTAGGATTTTTACTGTCATTTAGACACTGCAGGATATACGATTTCAGAATCGACATACCCTTCTCTTCTGCTTTATCCAGCAGCTCTTTCAGCGCCATCTGTGACACCAGACCGGTTTTTACAAGTCTTACCGTAAGCTCCTCCTTATCATACTCCATGAAACGCAATGCCATTTTTTTTGCGTTCTTTTTTAAGTATGCTTTTGCAGATTCTGAGCCAAAATCGACATACTCCAGAAAAGCCATGTTTTGTTTGCATGTTGCTGTGTATGCATATGACCAGATGCCGGGAATTTTTTTCTTCGGATTGGCAAAGAAAGCTTCAATATCGTCAATGCCTTCATTAATCGTTGAAGGTTTCATATACCGTGGGATATATAAATACCGGTTGCCGCATTGTAGCTTCATGACCGTATCATTTGACGGTAATGGACGAAAACCCTTAATGCATCCTACACAGATATCTTTTCTGAAAGAAGGTATTGTGATTCTTTCTACCATATCGCTGAAGCAATTTACGGTCAAATCTTTAATTGACGTCGGAAGCTCTAATGATTTAATCAGAGTACCTGCAAACGCACCAGCCTCAATCTTCAACAGTCCTTCACTAAGCTGTATATCTTTAAGTCCAGTACGAAAGAAGGCATAGCTTCCAATTGACCGTATACTTTTCGGGAGGTCAACAGATTTCAAGTTCACACACATCTCAAATGCATTATTGCCGATTGTTTCAACGTTTTTGCCAAAAATGACTGATTCAAGATTTGAACAGCAAGCAAACGCAGACTCTTTAATCTCTGTCACCGAGTCAGGTATGACGACCGATTTTAAATGACAGTTAGAAAAAGCATACTTCCCAATTGTTTTTACACCATCAGGAATCACCACATGCTCTTTTCCCATCGAGCAGGCAACAAGCTTTTTGCCGTTTGTTGTATGTGCAATGCCGTCAATTTCTTTAAACTCCGGGCTTAATACCGAAAAGTTCTTGATATAAGTCCTTGAAGTGCAGAAGTGAGCAACCCTTGCCACCTGCTGTTCAGGCATAAGCAAATCGGTATCCAGAACGAGAGTATCAGGAAATCCCCGTTGATAGTTGATTTGCTCTACGGTCTCCGGCCTATGGATTATCAGCTTTTTGGTTTTAGTGAAATCAATATCTGAGGAAAATACCACTTTTTTAAGCTTGTCATCCGGGATATTGATTTCATCAACAGTGTCATCAACATCAAAAATAATATGCCCAGCTTTTTTGATTCCATTTTTAAATGGCTGTCTTGCCAATGCAGATTCAGAAAACGCTTCCGGTTCAATCGCCTGCCAGTCCTTGATATTCTCTCCGCCCATGATATTCAAGCTCTCACAACCTTTAAACGCGAAACTGTCAATGCTGTCTATATCTCTAAGGTCTATTGTCTCATCAACACCACGGCAGAATACATTAAGCAGTGTCTTAAAGCCAAAGTAATTATGAATGAGATACGGGCCAGTCTCAAATTCATAATTCATTGACAATACCCATTTCACATTCGGGAAAAGCGTGTTCAATATTTCTATTGATTCCACATCTTCATCAATAACCAGCTTCTTTACATCAGGAAAGCTTTTTTCGCAGCAAAGCATAAACAAATTATGCTTGATTTTGACTTCCTTAAGACCGGGAACAATATCCATATCAAACACGCCAGTACCTTCTGGAGCATTTGACATATCACGGTATACCACCACGCCAGGCTGTGTTTCTTCTTTTAAGATATCCCCTTCGGATATGATGCTATTTTTACCCATATTTTTTCTTCCTTTCTTTTTGTATTTGCAAAAATAATATGCTGAAATTCAGCAGGCAGAAAAAAGCCCGGAGGGTTAAGCTCCGGGCGTGGTTTCAGCGATATTTTTTCATATCTATGTATTGGCCAATTTTATTTATTTCTATTTTTCAGAATCTCCGCATCCACATCATTCCTGATATCACGGTATTTTTCCTCGTTTTCTCTTCTTCTGGATTCTTTTTCAAAGAAATTTTTGTAGCCTATTTCGTTTTCGCCAAGGATATACCCTCCGGACACCCGTTCCACTACAAGCTTTTCTGCTGTTACTTCGTCTATATACTGACTCAGCGCTTCAGCTGTTCTGTTAACAGCAAACTGCTCTGCATCAAGCTCAGATATCATCTGAAAATAATTAGCGTCAAAATATATATCGCTTACCCTGGCAAGATAGCTTATCGCAAGTGCTGCGGCTTCTTCATCGTTGTCTCGCATGTTGTCATACTGGCTCAATCTTCCTTCCATGTGTCTGTACTGATGATTTAACGCCATCAGGACGTCTACAAACTCCATATCATCAACAAATTCGTCAGCTGCTGCTCTTCCAATGTTTTTCAGGTTAACAATTACTAGTCGGCTTTCTTTTTCGTCTAAGGTGTCCTCTGCAATGCCGCGGATACAGTCAAATTTTAGCCGGTCTGCCAAAACAAACCAGACATTCGCTCCGGTCTTATCCTGCAAATGCAGGCTGTACGAAAACGCCAATTCTGCCAGCATTTTCACTGCTTCTGATTTTGTAAGATTAAGAATATCATGCTTAATTTCTTTTTTCTCTTTATCTTCTACCTCTTTCTCGCTGCCCTCTACAAGAAAACGCTTCAGCTCCGGCAAACCGCCATCAATGTCATAACTGCCGCCGCTGGTCAGCAGCATTGCATACAGACCCGCATCGTTTATATGTATCATGCATTCTTCCATATATTTTGGGTTTTCTTTTATTTTTTCTGTTGCAAATTTGAGGGCAATTTTATCAAATTTTTCAATAATGATTCCCATCTTAATTCTCCTTCTCTTTCTCTGTATTTTCTTTTTCTCTTCTTTTTTCTTCCTCTTTTTCCATCCACGTCACGCCGACCGCAATCGCCGACCAGACATCCTTTTTCACACCGAAGAACACGTCGGGTTCTTTTTTAGTTCCTTTTCCATTTTTTTTATCTGTTTTTGCATACCGGTCAATCAGCGCCTGGCGGATATTGGCATCTTTCGCCCGCAGGGTATTGCAGAGGCAGAGCTTTTCTTCCTTTCGGTAGATTCTGTCAACCGGAATGCCCCGGTCTATCGCTGCCTGGATAAGTCTTCCATTCCATAAGATGGATTCAATTGTGCTCTCCCCGACAGCCATTCCAAAGCTCTGAAACTGTTCGTAGACAAGCTGGTCATAGTCGTTATTTTTAATTATCTGCATAAGAGCCTCATTTGCAATTTTTCCGAATGATAATAGTTTTATATCGTCTTTATCAAACCGCATGATTACATATCCGGATTCTGTAGTTCCGACATCTATTGCAAAGATTTTATCTGTTATCATCTTTTTTATCTCCTTTTTTGAATATATATCTAATATGCTGGAAAATTCTTTAAGGTGAACAAAAATAAAATATTTTGCCAAAATTAAATTTCGACATATTATTAGCGAATCATAAAATTTACAATAATTAACGACTATGATATAATCATATATAGAATTGGAGGTGTAAGTATGAGGCACATCAAAGAAATTTTTAGTCACAAAGATTTATCATTTATTGATGATGAATACGACAATTTTTTACAAAAAAAAGAAACATATTTACAAAATAAGACAAGCAGGAATTATTTGGAATTAACTTTCGCTTACGAATTAATAGACGCTTATCTAAAAAGCACATTAAGTGATGGATATATTACGCTAAATGAATTGCAATATATTAGAGCTGAATTAAAGGAGGGGCTTATAGAATGAATTTAAACAAGCATATTACAAAAACACTATTGAACGAATATGCTGGTTCCGAAAAAAAGAAAACAGTATTAATGGATGATGGCAACAAATATTTATTAAAGTTTCCTGACCCAACAAGAGAAAAAGGCCGTGATTTATCATATATTAATAATGCTATCTCAGAACATATATCCTGTTCTATTTATAACATCATTGGAATTCCAGCACAAAAAACAATCCTTGGCGAATATGTTGATGAGAATGGAAAAACAAAAATAGCATGTGCATGTCAAGATGTAAGAAAAAATGGAGAAATGATGTATGAAATTAATAAATTGGAATTAAGTAGTCTCGATAATACTCATGCTAGAAAATTGTCTTTGCCGTATATGGATGAAGTTTTTAATAAAATGGATGACATTATACCTAAAGAGAAGCTAAGTGATTTTTACTACAAAATGTTCATCGTTGATGCTTTTATTGGCAATACAGATAGGCATAATGGAAACTGGGCATTATTGCAATCTTCTGATGGCATTCGAATTTCTCCTGTATATGATTGTGGGTCATCGCTTGCCCCTCTTGTTGATGAAAGCATTGTCTCTTCGGATGCTGGGATGGACTGTGCAATGAATACATCTTCTGTATTAGTGGACGATAAAGGGAAACGTATCAAATATTGTGAATTTTTTAAAAGTGAGTTAAGTCCTAAAACACAAAAAGCTTTATTACAGATAGTGCCAAAGATTAATCTTGATGCAATTGATAAGTTAGTGTTTAATATTGAATATATTTCCAGAAATAGACAGGATTTTTATTTTAGCTTTTTGCACACAACATATGAAAAAATATTAATTCCAGCAATTGAAAAATGCTTTGCACAACCGGAAAATTCTTTTGCTGATTTAGCCCCAGATAAATGTTACGATTTCTATAAAACTATTATTCGTCCATTAAAAGAAAATGCAAACTATCAAAAACAGTCTTTGAGCTTTATTGGGCTTAATGATTATCAGTATTCCAAAGGTGGAAAAAGTAGAATTTTTATTTATAAAAACGAGGATATAGTGGGGATAATATCTTCTCGTAGTAACAATAGGGAAACCAGAGAAAATTATGCAATACTATCATCATTTGGTTTAAATATTGAAAAGACCATTAAATCCATTAAAATAGAACAAGAAAAAGCCAAGCATATTCAGGAAGAAAAATCTAAAATAGATATACCCAAAGATAAAGAGTTTATTTATGATAATAGTTCATACGATGATTTAGAATAAAAATAGTGTTTAAATAACTTGAAAAGAGCGAAGTCAAAACTTCGCTCTTATTACTCTCTTCGCTCTTTCTCAATACGCAATCAAACCCCAAGTTCCTTCCTTAATTCATCAACCTTCTCTCTTTCCTCATCAGTAATCTCACACCACTCAAAATACTTCTTCCAAAACTTTTCGCCTTCTTTTTCAAGCATTTTTCCGTATGCTTTTTTGAAGTACTCACAGTAGAGCTGCCATTCCTTCTGACGGTCAAAAAAGATGTTGTGTTTTTTAGCTTCTTCAATTTTTTCTGCTGATTCTTTTTCCTGTTTTTTTCTACATTTCAAAGTCAGGATACCAGATTCAACACTCTCGCCAAAATCAGACATCTTGAGGTATTCCTCAGAATCTTTTTCTATCCATTTATCAACAAAGTCCTTATTGAGTTTAGAAATAATTGGCTTAATTTTAGCCAGCTCTTCATCATGCCGTTTGATAAAGCCATGCACTTTTTCCTGAAATGCGGCATATTCTTCGCTTCCTTTTTCCAGATTCTTAGATTCATGAAGTGTCTTAGACCACTCTCTCATAATCGCATTGGCCGGCTTATACATATCAGTAATCTGGCAACGCAATGCGTTTGCCTCTTTGGCATACTGATTTACATCTTCAAGCGTCTTAAACTTAAAGTTGTCATCGCCATAATAGCCGATATTTTTGGTGCTTTTTTTAAGCATTTTTTCAAATTCATCATCAGCATCTTTTCTGTAAAAGGAAGCTTTCAAGCGGCCATTTTCAATCACATGTGCAACCCATTCTCCGATTTCATCAGTGCCAAGCTCTGGTGTAAAATCAAAAATAATGAAGTTTTTGCCGTAATTGTAAGCTAGGGAGCGGTAAGGGATTTCGCTTCCGTTACCGTAATACTTTAAATCTCCACCATGACTTGTGACAACGCCCTTTGTGTCCATTGCTGACACATAAAAGCTAAACCAAGGAAAACATTTTACCTGTTCACCGTTTAGTGTATCGTACATACCCATAATTTAATCTCCTTTTCGTTGTTATTTTTTTTGATACATTGTTGATAACTCGCGCTTCGCGCTCGTAACCAGACTTCGAACGGAGATTCAGACCCACGTGCGAAGTTGAAACCGGAACATTTGACTCGCGGACGACTTTTCGTCGACCGGGGATTTCCCGTTCTCCGTTAATATGCGGAAAAATAGCGTCAAAGAAACGCTGCAAATTCAGCAATACGTTTATATTCTTCGGAATTAAAATCTAAATCTCCATACAACGCAATAAGTTTTTCAGAAGCCCTCTTAATACAATACCTTTCTTCTGCTCCAATATCTGAGCTGAACCTTATTAAGATTCTTTCAAACATCAGCTCTGCACTGGTATATTTTCCATCAAACATAAGCAAATTTCCAATTCCAAGCATTGCTTGACATTCATCAGGGTTTAACAACAATGCTTTTTTATAGTCTTTTAACGCTTCTTTTTTGTCTCCAATGGATTCCAAAAAATGTCCACGCATACAATACAGGCGACTTGCATATTCCAAAGACTCATCAATTAGTGAAAACGCCTGCTCATAACATATTTTTATTATTTCCGTCACATCTTTACTTTCGAATTTTTCAAGTATTTCCGCTTCAAGCAGATATGCACTTACAAAATCAGTATTATTGAATGTAATAATATTAAGCATTCTTAGTATTTTTGAGATTGAAACCAATGGCTTATCTCCAAGCATTCTGCAAGTCTCATTAATATAGAGTGCCATTTTTGACATCGCATATCGTATTAAGTTGGTCTTATCATTCGCCTTTTTCGATAATTCGCAATAGGTATTCACAAACATATTCTGCGCTTCAGCAATCATTTCTTGTTCTTGCCGAATATTACATTTTTGCATTATTGACTTACAATTAATACAATGCTGACCGATATTATATTTTACATATATCTTTGCAATCATTAGCAATTCTTGAATTTCATTTTCTGAAAATTGCAATTGAAAATTGTTAATACATTCGTTCAGGTATTTTTCATCAACACAAATATTATTTTGCAGATTCAAAAATATATCGTATTCACATTGATTCCGTTCTCGTGTCGTAATATAAGTCAACATTCCGGCAACATTAAAAAAGCCATTTAACATTTCTGCATTTTTAATACATTTTGGCGCATATAAAATTTTAACAGTCTTCATCTTTTTCCTCCATAATTCCAACTTTTCTTACATCTAATATGCAGAATTTTTTCCGGTGTTTAATATTATTTTTTTCTCCCATATTGTTTTTAATATGCAAGATTCTGGCAAGAAAAAAGACAGTGAAAAAATCCACTGTCTTTCAAAAAAATCAGAACAATTTTGTTACATCTACCAGGTATTTTGCTGCATTTTTCTTAATGTATCCTAAAGCTTTCTCTGGCATCTCTGCTCCAGAACCTTCAAAAATAACATTTCCGTCATTCTTAATCCTGCAAACACAGCCTTCAGAAACCTGCACCCTCTCATCATTTTCAAAGGTAACATCAAAAGGTTTTGCAAAGGCATAATATCTTCCAAGCCGAATCTTATTTGCAGCTTCAAAGTTTTCAGGATGTTCTTTCACCGCTTCAAAAATGCGTTTCAGCTTCTCTTCTATCGTCTCCTCCGGCTCTTCCTTATGCATCGCCTTCAGCGCCTTAACATACCACTGACTATTGATATCATCATCGGTAATATCCTTCAGTTCTTCCGGATTCTCAATAATGCTCCACCAGCTCTCAGCACCAAAAATAATTTTCTGCAAATCAAAAACGTAAATCGCCGGATTTGTTGCCATTCCGACAGTCAGTTCGCCTGATTTGTTGTTGTAACTGACCGTTTGAGACCACGGCTGATTTCCGAGATACAGGCCAAGATATGTTTTACCTCCATATTCTTTATTGCACGGGCGAATCTTGACCAAACTACCGGCACGTCCCATCATCAGCTGTTTCATTTTATCACATTTGATGCTGTTGACCTGAATCGGATACTCAATAAACCGGCTCTCATAGTCCGGGCAGTTCTCGCACTGCTCATTGCTGACGCATACAGACATATCATCTTCGTCTGCATCTCTTCTCTCCTGCATCAGTTTTCTGCAGTATGTTTTGTTCATTTCCTTTCCCATATACGGAAACGAATTTTTGCATTTCTTCTGTCTCTCGCTTGGTTTTTTGTCCATTTTTTTAATTCCTTTCTTTTTGTATTTCCGGATTTTCCGGTGTTTTTTGTGTACACATACAATATGATGAATTTTTCATGCAAAGAAATACCGGCAGGTTTCCCTGCCGGCATCATTTTTTTTATTTTTTCTTTACACATTTTAACCACAGCACCCACGCAAGCAGTAGCAGCATTGCATCAATTGCCGCAAATGGCAGTATGTTTTCAACTTCATATTCGTATGGCAGAACTTCTGACTTATCAGTCTTGCTTATTTTAATTTCTTTTTTGTCTCCTCTTTTCATTTCTTCAACGCGGGATGAACGTTGCGTTGTATATTCCTTGCCGTTATATGTATATTTGTAAGTTACCTGTATGTTGCTCTGGTTATCAATTGCGATATCATCAATTTTTGCGGTCACCTGAATGCTATTTTTGTAGCAGCCATGCAGTTTCAGGGTATACGCAAAAACCCCGGCCGCTGCAGCCAGAATCAGTACAAACAATACGATTGTAATGCGTGTTGCTATTGCTTCTTTTTTGTCGTCCACAAGAGCGCCTCCTTATTTTTTTTGTAAAAACAATATGCCGAATTTTTTACCGGCTGGTGATATTTTTGCGGATTTTTTTTGCAATTATTTTTGTTGCTTTTCAGGTGCACAAAAAACTGTTGGTGAATAAGCAATCTTGTGTATATGTTTTCATTATTTTTTTCTCCCTTCTTTATTTTTTTTGCATAATTAACATGCAAAATACCGATTACGATTAGAAAAATGCATGTAGGCTTTTTTTGTTAGAATTACTTATTTTTTGTTTTTATTTTTGCTCTCTTCCACAATTGTGCAAATGTTACGCACATGATTTTGTCGCAGTCCCAACACTTTCCGCCTTAACTTATTCCTCCACAGACGGCAGCATATAGATTGTCATTTTATACATCCATAAGACCGCCAGCTCAAGACACAATCCAATCAATACATCACAGAGCACGGCATAATTGATATCATTATACTTAAGAATCACCTCCGGATTGTTTTTCTTAACCCGGATTCCTTTTTTATCTCCTTTTTTAATTTTTTCTAGGTATTGCATTTTGTCAGATTCGTATTCCTTACCGGCGATATTATACCGATATGCTACATTGATATTTTTATCATCAGCACCTTCGACATTAATTACTTCAGCCATTACAAGCTGGCTTCCAGCATAATTGTTGTAATCCTTCTGCGCGTGAAAAAGCATAAGCGCAGCGACAATTACTGCCAGCACGAAGGCATGTTTTCTAAGCAGCGATATTGTGTTCTTGCTTCTGTCGGCTTTCTCAGCGAATTTTTTTTCTTTTAGCTTTTTCAAATTTTCCATATTTTTCATCGGCAGATGCTCCTTTTTTCATTTCTTAAGAAGTATTTTGTTCTATTTTAGTATGCTTGATTTTTTGCCGGCCGAAAGATTTTTGCGAAAAAAAATACCGGCAGAATTCCTGCCGGTAGGTTTTCAATATTAAATTTCAATATCAGAATCTTCTTCTGCTTTTTTCTTCGCCAAACCAAACAACAAAACTATCGTTGCCAAAGACGCAAAAAGAGAAAGAGCAAAAGCGATATTATTACATATTACAGTCGTTATTGTCGTGATAATTATTTTTTTTGGAATGCTTTTCCGTATCCGGATTTCTTTTTCGTCTCCCGCTCTAATCTCGCCGACGGATTGCCTAACGTTTTCCTCATACTTCTTGCCGCCATAGTTGTATTGATATTTAACATCCAGCATGCCGTTTTTCGTACCGGATACATTAATGACATTAGCTTTCACAATTTCGCTGTCTGTATATGTCCTGTAATCAGTTACGACATTGATTACGAAAAGTATGATGCCGACCATGCCGGCCAAAAAGAATACGGAGCAAATAAGTTTAATAAGCTTTTTGTTTGTCATCTAAATTTTCCTCGCTTTCTGAAATTGCTTTTACATTTACAATATGCTGGAATTTTCTCCGACAGGAAAGTTTTTGCGAAAAAAAATACCGGCAGAGGATTTCTGCCGGGTAATTTAAATCTTCTTTTCTGTATTTATTTTTTCGTTTTTCTTCTTATTTTCTTCCACGATTGACGCAAACGTCACCCCCGGCTTCGTTGTAAACCCAACACTTTCCGTCTTAACTTCCTCCACCGCAGACGGTAGTGTGCAGATTGCCATCTCATATATACATAAAACCGTCAATCCAAGACACAATCCAATCATTACATCGTAGAATATTACCAAATTGATATCATTATGCTTAAGAATTATTTCCGGGTTGTTTTTATTAACCCGGATTTCCTTTTTGTCTCCTTCTCTGCTTTTTTCTGTGTATTGTATTTTGTCCGATTCGTATTCCTTGCCGGCGATATTATACCGATATGTTACGCTGATATTTTCATCACTGGCACCTTCAATATCAACCACTTCAGCCATCACAAGCTGGCTTCCCGCATAATTATTATAATCCTTCCGCATATGAAAAAACATAAACGCAGCGGCAATCACCATCAAAATGTAGGCAATTTTTTTAAACCGCGACATTGTATTTTGAATTCTTTCGACTCTCTCAGCGAACTCTTTTTCTCTTAGTCTTTCCAAATCTTCCATATCTTTCATATCTTCCATTGGCAGGCGCTCCTTTTTTAAGTATTTCTTTTGCTCTATTTTTAATATGCTTGAATTTTGGCGGCAGGAAAAATTTTGCGAAAAAAATACCGGCAGAGGATTTCTGCCGGGTAATTTAAATCTTCTTTTCTGAATTTATTTTTTTGTTTTTCTTCTTATTTTCTTCCATGATTGACGAAAATGTTGCGCCTGGTGTCGTCGTAAATACGATATCCTCCGTTCCAGCCTCCTCCACCTCAGACGGAAGCATGCAGTTGGCCATTTCGTACAGGTAAAAAACTACTGTCAATCCAAGACAGAACCCAAGCATTACATCGCAAAATATGACAAATATAACATCATTATATTTAAGAATTACCTCCGGGCTATCTTTCTTAACCCGGATTTCTTCTTTATCTCCGTTCTTTATTTTTTTTAGATGTTGTACTTTGTTTGATTCATATTCCTTACCGGCAATATTATATCGATATGTAACACTAATATTTTCATCACTGGCGTCCTCAACACCAATCACTTCAGCCATCACAAGCTGGCTTCCCGCATAATTGTTGTAATCCTTCCGCACATAAAAAAACATTAACGAAACGGTAATCACCAGCAGCACACAGACAAGTTTTCTTATGAGTGATATTGTGTTCTTGATTCTTGATATTGTGTTCTTGATTCTTTCGTCTCTTTCAGCTCTTTCATCGAGTTCTTTTTCTCTTAGTTCTTCCAATTCTTCCACCGACAATTTTTCCATCAACAAAGTCTCCTTTTCTAAGTATTTTTTTCTATTTTTATTTTATTATGCTTGATTTTTTGCCGGCCGAAAGATTTTTGCGAAAAAATACCGGCAGAATTTCTGCCGGCAGAAAATATTATTTTTAGCCAATCAGCTTAACAAGGTTAATTGATGCTGCTACGTATGCGAAAAGACAAAGCGCAAAGGCAATATTATGCATTACCGCGGTCTTTATTGGCGTTGTAATTATTTGTTCCGGAGCATTTCTTCGTATCCGGATTTCCTTTTCGTCACCCGCTTTAATTTCACCGACGGATTGCTTAGCACTCTCCTCGTATTTATTGCTGTCATAGTTATATCTATATTTGACATTCAGCATGTCGTTCTTTGTACCAGACACATTAATGACATTAGCTTTCACAATTTCGCTGTTTGTATATGTTTTGTAATCAGTTACAGCATTGATTACAAAAAGTATGGTGCCGACAAAAAAGAATATGGTGCAAATAAACTTAATGAGTGGAAAGTTTTTTCTTGCTTTCCTTGTTTTTTTCGTAGTATTTTTGTTTACCATCTGAATTTTCCTCGCTTTCTGAAATTGCTTTTCCTTTTACAATATGCTGAAATTTTTGCCAGCAGCGAGGTTTTTTGCGAAAAAACGCCGGCAGAGGGTTTCTGCTGGATGATGTGAACTACCCGCATCTAAAGAAGCAGGCTTCCGAAGAAACTAATCTAAAGACGCAGGTTTCGAGCCCACAGGCTCTCTCTTTTCCTGCCTATCCGGGTGACATATTATGTCACGTCTGTAAGCGTGACCCCGTAGCTCGACAGGCTACTCCGGTGTTCCACCGGTAAAGTTATCGGGTTACCAAAAAATTACATTTTATACAATCGTAGTAATCAGTGAAGGCTTGTTGTATCCCTCTACTGATGGTCTAAATATATTCTCTTTCAAGATTCTCAGTCCTTCTTCAAGGATATTGATGGCTGCGTTTTTGTCACGTGGCATGATATTCCCGCATACCGGGCAAACATAAATCCTCTCAGATAACTGCAAATCATCGTTTTTGTAACCGCAATGATGACATGTTTTAGAGGAAGGATACCATCTGCTAGCACGTACAAGAATCTTTCCGTATTTCAGACAGAGCTCCTCCAGGATTGCCGTGAATCTTCCCCATCCAATATCGGACACGAATTTTCCAAGGCTGAGAGCCTTTTTCATTGCCGTAATATCGAGGTCTTCAATCGCAATCACATCGTAAGTTCTAACCAGTCTTACAGCAATCTGATGAAGAAAATCTTCCCTGCGATGCTTGGCTTTCGCATGCAGTCTGGCGCTTTTCTCGCTCTGCTTGTTGTAATTATTAGAATCTTTAACCATGTGAGAACGTCTGCGCTGTTCTTTGGCAATGCGCTTCTCTAGCTTCCGGTACTGCTTCATAAACTTTATTTCTTTCCCGTTTAATTCATAAGACGGCTTATTTCCTGATGAATCTATATATAAGAAAGGTACTGACATATCAAGCCCGATTCCGGAAATGGCATTTATATCGCTGGAAGCAAAAAATTTCTGCAACCCGTCTGATAATTCAACTTCTTCAGCTGTATATTCAATCAGGATTGAAAAATACCATTTGCCGTCAGGCTCATGTGTAACCGTAACACTTTTCAGTGTACCGTCTGGTTTAATCGGTCTGTGCATGGAAAGCTCTATCAGACCGTTAATCTTTGGAAGACGGAGTCCGCCATCCTCAATGCGAATATTCTTTCCGACGCGGTTTGTTGTATAAGAATCCTTACACTGATGTTTCTTCTTACGCTTAGGAGCACCTTTTTCACCGGCAAAATAGTCACTTCTTGCCTTTTCAAGATTTAACTGAACATTTGCCAGTGCCATAGAATCCCTGTCGTTAAGCCATTCCAAACCGGACACATCTTTGTAATCAGCCGGAGTCATAGGTATTGAAATGCCGTACAGCTTCCACATCAACTTGTAATCTGAAAGCATGCGGTTCCACATAAAACGTGAAGCGCCAATATTCTGGTTTAAGTCTGACGCCTGTTCTTCTGTCGGATGACCGCAAAATCTGTAAGTTACAAATACAGTATCGCATTTTGCAACACGTTTTGAAGAAGACTTCTTTCCTGATGGTCTCCTTGACGGAATTGCGAATCTGCCATTAATGACATCATAAATACTATCAAGACGCAATCGCTTACAGATATTTTCAATGCCCGATATGGCAATTTTATTCAGTTTGCTATATGTAATACAAGATTTTACAAAATCAACCCGTATAGACTTTTTCTTTGCCATATCAAAAACCTCCTGCTTTTTTCTTACATAGTTAATATGCCGAAAAAGTCTAAAATGGGACGATTTTTTGCGAAAAATTTTTGCAGAAAATAAAAATTTCTCTACGCCGAGGTGTAGAGAAATTAATAAATCGCAAGCGATATTTTTATTTATTTGTATCTCTAGGCACTTTCATCTCGGAAATTAAATAACCGAGAATTCCCACTTATTATCTTAAATGTCACTCCTGGCTTCGTTGTAAATCCAACATTTTCCGTCTTAGCTTACTCCTCTTCAGACGGAAGCATGCAGGTTGCTGTTTTGTACAGACACAAAACTGTCAAACCAAGCCATAATCCAAGATTTACACCATATAATATTACCAAATTGATATCATTATGCTTAAGAATTATTTCCGGACTGTCTTTCTTAACCCGGATTTCTCTTTTATCTCCTTTTTTTATTTTTTCCGGAGGCTGTATTTTGCCTGATTCGTATTCCTTATCGGCTATATTATACCGATATGTTACATTGATATTTTTATCATCAGCACCTTCGACATTAATTACCTCAGCCATTACAAGCTGGCTTCCAGCATAATTATTGTAATCATTCCGCACATGAAAAAACATAAACACAGCGGCAATCACAGCCAGCACACAGGCAAGGCTTTTTAACAGCGATATTGTTCTTTGAATTCTTTTGGCCCTCTCAGTAAATTCTTTTTCTTTTGATTTTTCCAAGTTTTTCATATTCTCCATATTCGTCATCGGCAGATGCTTCTTTTTCAAGCATCACTTCTGTTCATATTTTAATTTAAGCTTCTTCAGTAATCTCAGTTCTTCTTCTTTTTCTGCCTCTTCTCTTTCTGCCTGTTTTTTCTTTTCTTCTGCTTCGCATTTTTTTCTGTACCAATCTTTATGCATTTCTGCAGGTTCAAATAAAAATTCCAAAGGGAATTTGCAAGATACGGAATCATATAGGTCGTAATGTCCGTCGTATGCTACAACATGTACGGAGTCTTTCGTAAAATCAGTTTTATTGATATCCAAAGTATCAAATTCTTTGTCCAGGAACCCGATTTCGTCAACAACTTCTCTTACACGAGACATTAACATCGAGTAATTTTTAAGTGTATTCATGGCATCTTCTTTCGTCATTTGAAACATGTTTTTCCACCTCTCTTTATGATAATTTGCATCTTCAGTATGCCATATTTTTCTAAAAGAACAAAATTTTTGCGGAAATATTTTGCCCGGCAGATAATCTGCCGGGCCCTCTCGTCTCACACATCCAAATTTGCTTCCGTCGCGTTACTGTAAATATACTCTTTTCTTGGCTGTACCTCATTCCCCATCAGTAAGGCTGTCAAATCTGAAGCTGCCTGTGCGTCCTCAATTTCAACCTGCTTAAGCATCCTTGTCGCCGGGTTCATAGTAGTCTCCCACAGCTGCTCCGCATCCATTTCCCCGAGACCTTTATAACGCTGCAGTTTAAAGTCTTTATGTGTTTTTCTATATTTTTCAAGTGCCTTGTCGTCATACAGATACTCTTCTCTTCCGTTCTTTCCGTTCGGAATCGCTTTGTATAATGGCGGCATCGCGATATATACATGTCCTTCATAAAGCAGTTCAGGCATAAATCTGTAAAACAGAGTCAAGAGTAGTGTGGCAATATGTGCCCCATCCACATCCGCATCGGCTGCGATAATGATTTTGTTGTATCTCAATTTTGAGATGTCAAAGTCATTGCCATACCCTTCAGAGAACCCGCAGGCGAAAGCATAAACCATTGTTTTAATTTCGGCATTTGCCAGGATTTTATTGATGCTTGCCTTTTCTACATTCAGAATCTTACCCCTGATTGGAAAGATTGCCTGAAATTCACGATTTCTTGCTGTCTTAGCTGAACCGCCCGCAGAATCACCCTCAACGATAAAGATTTCGCATTTCTCCGGGTCTTTACAGTTACAGTTTGCCAGTTTTCCATTGCTGTCAAAAGAATACTTCGGCTTTGTCAGCATATTTGTTTTTGTTTTTTCTTCTGCTTTTCTGATTTTTGCAGACTTTTCAGCACATCCAATAACGGCTTTCAGTTCTTCCAGATGGCGGTCAAAATACATCTGCAGCTGTTCTGAGATAACGGATGAAACCGCTTTTGCAGCATCCGGGTTATCCAGTTTTGTCTTTGTCTGGCCTTCAAATCTCGGGTCCGGATGTCTTACGGAAACAACAGCTACGAGACCATTTCTTACGTCCGCTCCGGTGAAGTTTGCGTCCTTTTCTTTAAGGATACCAAGCTCCCTTGCATATGTATTGATAAGTGTTGTCAGGGCTGTCTTAAAGCCTGTCAGGTGAGTGCCACCCTCTGTTGTGTAGATACTGTTGCAGAATCCGGTCACATTTTCGTGAAATTCTGTTGTGTACTGGAAAGCGCATTCAACTTCAATCCCGTCACTCTTTCCAGAAACAGAAACCGGTGCGTCCTGAACTGTTTCAGAGTCTTTCGTCATAGACTTCACAAGACCGATAATACCTTCTTCTTCGTGAAAAGTAATTGACTCTACTTCTTTCTTTCTCTTGTCTTCATAGTGAATTATCAGCTTCGGGTTTAAGTAAGCTGTCTGATGCAGCCTGTTCTTTACCTCTTCTGCTCCAAACTTCACTGTATCAAAAATTTCATCATCCGGCAGGAAATTGATTGTAGTTCCGTGTCCTTTTGATTTCTTAATCATCGGGAGCAGGCCGTCAATCAGTTCTGTTGTTGGATGCCCTTTTTCGTAAGAGTCATGAAACAATCCGCCATCACGTTCAATATCAATAGTAAGGCGTTTTGATAATGCATTTACAACAGAAGAACCGACACCGTGCAAACCACCGCTGGTTTTGTATGATTTGTTATCAAATTTACCGCCAGCGTGCAGGGTGGACAATACCAGACGCTCCGCCGAAACACCTTTTTCATGCATTCCAACAGGGATTCCTCGTCCATTATCTCTCACGGTTACAGAACCGTCTTTTTCCAATGTCACCCAAATCTCACTGCAGAATCCTGCCATATGTTCATCAACAGAGTTATCAACGATTTCATAAATCATATGATTCAGTCCTCGTCTTGAAGTGCTGCCGATGTACATACCAGGACGTTCCCTTACGGCTTCAAGCCCTTCAAGAACTGTGATACTGTCTGCTCCGTAGAAATTAGTATTTTTTGCCATTTTTACCTCTCCTTTTTGTTATTTTTTTCTTTTTTTTCGCGTGCAACGCGCTTTTTCAGCTTCTCAATGCCACCTTTTGTTGTAAATTTTATTTTTGGATTGTTTTCAATATCAATCTCATTAATTTCTTTTGATATTTTACGAATTTCTAACCCAGTAACTATTGTTACAACAATAATTACTATACCTGCTATAGACAAATATAATTCTATGCTCATTTTTCCCCATTACTATTATTTTTTCCTTTCACTCTTGCTTATTTTTATTTCATTATGCCAAATTTTCTTCGTTCCAAATTTTTTTTGCGAATTTCTTTTTGTATGCTTTTGTTCCTGTATATTTAATATGCCTGATTTTTTAAGAATCTGTACAGCCACACAAAAAACAGCCGGCAAAAATTTTTCCGGGTGTCAGGTTTAGCAAGTTTTTATTCATCTTTTTTATTTAACTATTTTGTTAATTTAGAAATTTATTGTCTATTTTTTATCTATTTTTTCTCAATTTTTCCAATACTTTAATTTTATCATTAAGTTCGTACGAATATCCGCCATCTTTTATTTTGCTAAAAATATCAGCATCAGTCAGTGATGTTATCTTAATATCTTTATCCTCATATTCATCGATATGGCTCATAATTTTATTGTATTTGTTAATGTTAAACATTATTGATTTTTTATTCATTCCCATAGTTTATGCCTTTATTTTATCTAGTTTTTTAGTTCTTCAACGCTTTCGTTTAGCGTATAGTATCCATTCTTGTTTACTTTATTTAAGATATCTCTGTCGGTGAATGATACTATTTCCATATCATCTTCCTCGTCTTCATCTATATGCTCCATGATTTCTTTATATTTCTTTATATCAAACTGCATATTTGCATTTACCTCATTTTGGGCTCATTTTTTATATATTTAATATGCAAAAGTTTTCCAAAAGCGAAAAAAAAGAGAAAAGCTTTTCACTCTTCTCTTTAGAAAATTACTTGAAAAAGTCCATCATGTCTTTATCCGAAATCTCGTATCCGGGAAAATTCTTCAGGCCTTTTATGAATGGTGGCTGTTTCCGGATGATGCTCATTAAATATGTATTGTCATATCCAAGCAGCAGGTCTACAATACCGTTTATCAACTTAATATCTTCAATGTATATTTTTTCCGCTGCTTTTATATATTCTTTTTCTTCTTTTACAAAATTGATTCCAAGAAGCACTGGAATATAGCCATTTCCGCAGGATTTGTAATGCGACCAGACTTTTCTCTCCACAGGCCCCCAGTCCATGGCAACAATCTCATCTGAAAAAGCACGTTTCTTTCTACTTATCAGAAACTGCGCCTGCACGAAGTACAGAATTTTCATCAGCTGCAGGACAGACAATCCATGTCCGCATTTTTTAGCATAATACAAAACATATCTGGAAATATCCAAAATATCGTACATATTATCCTCTCCTCTCACGCAATCTTTCCGACCTCAATTACTAGCGCTTTTCGTTCTATATCCAGAGCGATATATTGCACTCTCATTGCCAGAATTTTATCATTCGGGATGATTCGGCGAACTTACGTTCACCTTCACCAAGCCCGCAAGGGCTGACAAACGACGACGAAGTCGGAGTGCAGAGCGTGGACGTGGTTTCTGACTCCCCGTACACGTCCAGCAACCTTCGAAACAACCTAAGGTTGGCCGTGGTCTCCCGTCCATCGATGACCCAGCCTTCGTTTATTGTAGAAAAAATCTTCTTCGCGCCTTTCTGCCAATCGGAGCCTTTTTCGGTGCAGTCGTATATCTCGAAATTGCAGTTAACGTCGAATTCCCGATTCTCTACCAAATCCCCGACCAGCATATCGTCTTTGTATGTTTTCTTTTCTTTAAGCATTTTTTTTGCTCCTTTCTTTTTGTTTTTATACATACAATATGCAGAATCATTGCCGGAATGGATATGTCTGGCGATGAGTTTTGTATATTTTTTTAGATTTTTTTGTTTTTCTTGACGACTTTTTCCGAAGTGGTATTCATGACAGCATTAAAAATCGTACATACATCATCAACAAAAATCCTACCAATTGCCTCAGCTACTTTTTTAACATATTTTTCTACTTCCTTTCTTTTGTATACGCATATGTAAGACGGATGCTGTACCGGTAGATACCATATGCCGTTATGTTCTGTCGCAAAATATTCAAACCCGCACCAGCGCTTTAGCTTAATGTTTAATTTTTTCTCTACCGCAGAGCATACTTTCTCCCCAAGCAGAGCCACGACCTTCGGCTTGACCTCTGCGATTTCTGCAAGCAGATTCTTAAAGCAGCATTGAAACCTCCCACGGTTAAAACCGCAGGATTCCCGCACCTGCAAGCAGGTACTTGAAGAGGACTCGGGCTTCACTGCAGCAGGCGAACCCCTGCAGATATATCCCCGGAAACAGACGGCCAATCTTTCAGGCATGGCCTGGTTCACGGTTTTGCATGACTCTCTTCCATTTTACGGACTCAGCTTTCAGAGATGACAAGAACCCGAAGGCTCAGGCTCCCTTACTCGCAACCGAAGGAGTGGTTTCTGCCTCCTGTGTAGTTGACGGGTTACTGGGAAATCTTTGTCTGCATGTTATGTCTGCAAAAGACTCCCGGCAAATATCGGAGTATTCCGGTGCTTGCCGGAAACCTTTTGTAGTTTGCTAGAAACCGAAGCAGGTTGGGTATGAGATGCCGGCTGCTTTCATTTCGTTTATCAGTTCATTCTGCATTTTTACAAAATTATCAAACAATTTGATGCATTTATTTCTGTCTGGTTTCTCTAAAGTATCCATACACGACTGGAGAAATGAACTATACAGGTCTCTCTGTACAGTATAGTCTCCAATTTTCTTAAAGCGTTGTGAAAGTTCAGATTTTATGTATTCATCCAACACATGGTCGTACTGACTGGCTTTATATTTCCACTTGTCAGTTTCTATATATACAAGACCATACTGGTTACATTTTTGTTTCAGTCTTGATATTACAAGACTCGGGCTTCTGTCTGATATTGATTTGCCAAACCGCTTCTTTCGTTTATACTTATATATTGTCTGCTCTGTTCCATCTGATTTTGTTACAACAGAAGCTTTATCCTGGCGGCTTGTTTCTTTTGCTCTCTTCGCCAGAACCTTAAAATCCATTGGCTCATTAATGAATACAGAAGCATCTTTTATCATACGGTTTAAGAGATTTTCATGTCTGCATTTTGTGTATTCCGTCTTCTTACGGTAGAGTTCTCTAATTTTCGCTTTATTCCTAATGCATGTCTTAGAAAACTTCCACGCCGGCAAATCTTTGGACTTTTTCTTTGCAGTTCCGTCATCATTATATCTGTCAGGGTTCATCTTTTTCGTGGATTTATCAATCTTACGCTGTAGTGATGCAATCTGTTTGTTATATTTCTTACATTCCGGTGACAGCTCCTCAAGAAAAACAGATGTTTCTGATGTTGCCGCTATTGTTGATGGCCCTTCATCAATACCAAGGGTTGATTTTCCGGGAACCAGTTTCTTTGGCGCGTTTTCCGTCATAACAAGATTTACGTAATAATGCCATCCATTTTTAAACCACAGCCTGACAATCTCGCAATATTTAATCTTCCCGCATGATAATGCTTCATTTATATAATTTTTATCACCCAGCATATCAGATTTTGAAATGTTATATCTTACAGGAATTGTTAGGCCATTCCATTTGATATAACAATCGACCTGATGTTTTTCGTCATCCTGATTAAAATAGATTCTAACGCCGCTCATATCTTTTCCTGGCATCGTTCGAAAATCAGATTCCTTTTTGTAATGCACGTCTTTTCCACTGCCAAATAAGACAGTTTCAACTCCCTTATAGACATGGGCAGCTTCAGCCTGTACCTGATGGGAGGAAATATTCTTTTTGTATTGATGCTGCATAACGCTTGCATATTTCTCAAGTCCGCTTTTTGTCAGGCCGATACCTTCGCGTGTATCATTCATGAACTTTAACAATCGCTTCATGTCATTCTGAACCTGCTTGTCGTCACTATTAAGTTTTTTAAGCTTGATATACTCATCTAATGCTTGCTGATATTGCTTATCGTCTTCAAGTCTTGAAAGCATCATTTTGACTTTCTTGCGTATCTGATTGCTGATATGCGCTAAAATACGAAAACGCTTTTCAAGCACTGCTGCAGTATTATCATCAACATTCAGCTTTAATCTTAAAGTATGCATTCTGCTTCCTCCTCTCATGTATTTTACTTGCATATTTAATATGCCGAAAAAATAAAAAACAGGGCGTTTTTTTACGAAAAAAATTGATATCGGTCAATTTCTGTCCGGTTTGGATATCTTAACTTTCCATTCTTATCAATCGGCGGGCATTTGACCAGATTGGTCTTATATCCCGGCTTGCCGCATGCGGCTTCAATCTGTTTAACAAGTTTTCCTGTGTTCGTAGCCTCGGAAAGCGGCTTTTCTCCGATTTTTGCAGATATCCCTACCCACAAGATATCATATGTATTGTTTATTTTTGTATCTGGATTTGAATACCTTTCGGCAATATCGCAGTGTATGCAATTAGTCATCTTGAATCCTCCTATTCTACTTTATACATACAATATGCCGTTTTTTCTAACAAAAAAGCTGCCGGCATTTTTGCCGGCAGCTCATCATTGCACTTAATGATATCTATAAGAATATCTGAATTTTGATGCATCACATTTTGAACACTGAATGGCCTGTCTGTAGCAAGTATATCTACTATTGCTATAATATAAGCGACGAGAACCGATTGCTCTCCAGTTATGATTGCATCGTCTTGCAGCCTGTACGGGCTCTGCTAACTGTGGAGTTACTGTCATTCCGCCAGCCATTCCAAATACCATAGTCAGAGCAAGCATTGCTGATGCAATAATATTTTTCTTCTTCATACTGTTTTTTCCTCCTGTTTGTTTTTTGCGAAATATAAATTATATTTATCCGCTAATATTTAATATGACAAAATAAATACAAGATAGAAATCGCTCTTTCTAAACATCTGCCATCCACTCTTTATACCTTTTTATACTTTTTATTTTGTTTTATAGTTCTTTATACTTTTCGTCATTTTACACAAAAACAGCCTGCCGATATCCATCGGCAGGCGTCATATTTCCATATTCTCAATCCAACAGCCGTAATCTTACAGCCCAAGTTCTTTCTTCATCCTCTCCAGCTCGTCATCCACATCAGCGTTTCCGCCATTTTTATACTTATCAAGCAGGGAATCTGCTGTGTTATCATCGGCCGTTTTGTTCAACTCTGTCATCGCCGCAGCCTCATCAAGCATCTTGTCAGCCTTCGCTTCATATCTCTCAAAAGCATCAATACTTGCTGCAGCTTTGTCCCCGCCGGAAAGAACCTGGTTCATATGCTTCTGCGCCTTCGCAGTTGCCATCTTCGCCTTGATTGAATCGCGCTTTGATTCCAAATTTTCAATATCTCTTACCAGCTTATCGTGCATTGCCTGCATATTATCGGCATTCGCAGCTGTCATATCATAAGTTTTCTGTAACGCAGCCAGTTTTTCCTCTTCCTTCTTCTTTGCTTCCAGAAGTGTTCTTGCATCGCCTTCATTTCCTGCACGGAGTGCGCTCTCTGCCGCTGCTTTGTAATCAGCAATATGTTTTTCACATTCTGTTACTTTTCTTTTTGCATTTTTTTCATCAGCCATCACTGCCGCTGTTTCTTTCTTAACCTCTGCCAGGTCTTTTCTAAGGTTCAGAAGCGTCTGGTCAATCATTTTTGCCGGGTCTTCTGCCTTATCCAGCAGTGCGTTCACATTTGCGCTCATAATATCCTTAAATCTTGTTAAAATTCCCATATTTTTCAGTCTCCTTTTTTATATTTTTTAAGTAAATCATCCGCTTCGGAATCTCCGTTAAGCGGTGTGTTTAATATTTTTTCAGTTTCTTTTGCCTCTTCAGCTTTATGTTTTCTTCTAAGAACCATCACAACGATGATACCGGCAAAAACAATGATAACGCCAATGACTTTTATTGCATTATTGCCGACATCGGCAGCCGTTGTTGATTTTGTCATAATGCGGTCAGCTGTTTTTGTAAAAATGGTTGTGAACATGTCATCAGTTGACATATCAGAATACCAGTACTTGTCAACATATGCCCAGAAAATCTCAATAGCTTCAGAATCCATCACAGAGGGAACTTGCTTTCCATTGACGTATGCCATATATCCGACATCATTGTCCGTATCCGGTTCGGCGAAATACATATACAAAAATGTACTTTCATTTTTAATATGTTCATCATACCACTTCTTGGCATACTCTTCTTTTGCTGTATCCGTCAGCAGAGTGCTGTCGTAAGCATTTAAGACTATGTATGGCTGCACACCAGTTTTGTCGTAAAACTTCTTTATTGATTTTTCTGTTTTGGTGACGTTGTCAAACCAGCCGATATTGTCAACAATACAATTATTGTCATATCCTACACCAGATTCCAGTCGTTCTCTGTTCTGTGTACTTTTTGGTACGCTTTTCGTTGAAGATGAATTTGACGACGGAAAGCCACCAAATGCAGCTATAAGAACAACAACAAATATAATAAGTGATATAACGGCATTAAAGCTTCCACCATGACTGACAATAACGGTGCTTCGTCTTGGCGGTCGTGGATAGAAACCGCCACCATAGAATCTTCCGCCGCCGTAACTGCTGTGACCGCTGTAACTACTTCTTCCGCCACCGGCCCGTCTTCCACTGCTTCCGCTGCTTACATGATGGCCGCCGCTTGACCGGCTGGATGAATGCCCGCCGCCCGAATGGCCGCCACCGCCACCTCCGGCTCCTGCTCTTCCCATAGTTTTTTACCTCCTTTTTTAAGAATTTTTTTTGTATAATTAATATGCAGAATTTTTAAGAAAGCAGAGCATTTTTTGGATATTTACAATATTCCGGATTTTTACAGCATGCAAAAAAAATCTCCGCGAATTAACGCGAAGATTTTTTGTACTTATTTTTCAATATTTTTCAGTTTTACCGCATTCAGGACAACGAGCAAATCGTCTTGTGTTAGGCCTTTTTCCTGCATCAGTTCAGCCAGCTTTTCAAGCGCATCAAAATCTCCGTAATCATCTATTATTGACGAATCTATCGGCAATACAATCTCCCTTCTATCTGAATCATCTGAATCAGACGAAGTCTCCGGATACCTAACAATTACGTCAGACGAATCGCGAATTTCATCATTTGCAAAGTGAAGAATCTCTGCTGCATAATTGTCATCATAAAAATATTTAACAATCATATTGATGATATCAATATCATTAATATTTGTTACAAATGGATAGTATATCCTTTCTTCTTCCAAGTCGTTTCCAAGCTGGCGGTAATATTTCAGGAAAAACTGGTGACAATCTCTTTCCTGCTCGTCAGTATCCACGATTCCCGGTTTGATATAAGCCCCAGCCGACCCAAGTTTGTCGACGACCTCACAAATATAGTCAGTGACAGTCAGTGGAAGGCTGACAAAATGCTCTACGGTTATTCTAAGATTTTTTAAGTCTATTGTTTTCATGATTTTTTCTCCCTTCTCTTTGTATATATTTTGTATATTTACAATATGCTGGATTTTTCAGCTCCAAAAAAAAACAGCCGATAAATCTCGGCTGCCATATTTTCAATATCACATATTTTTTCAATCAGTCAGCATATACAATTCTTCGTCCACACACTCGTAATCAATACCCGCGCATGAAAACAGAATGTAATTTTGAAACCTCCACACGACTAAAGTCGCGGGATTCCCGCACCTGCAAGCAGGCACTTGAAGAGGACTCGGGCTTCACTGTAGCAGGCGAACCTCTGCAGGTATATCTCCGTGAAACAGACGGCCAATCTTTCAGGCATGGCCTGGTTCACGGTTTTGCATGACTCTCTTCCATTTTACGGGCTCAGCTTTCAGAGATGACAAGAATCCGAAGATTCAGGCTCCCTTACTAACAACCGAAGGAGTGATTTCTGCCTCCTGTGCTGGTTTACAAGTTACTTGGAAATCTGTGTCTGCTGTTATTTCAGCATAAGATTTCCGGTAAAAATCAGACCATTCCGGTTCTTACCGGAAACCTTATGCGTTTCCTAGAATCCAAAGCATGACGGATATGATTTTCCGGATGCTTTCATTTCCGTTATTAGGTCATTCTGCATTTTTACAAAGTTATCAAATAGTTGTATACATTTCTTTCTGTCAGGTTTTTCCACAGTATCCATACATGACTGGAGAAATGCGCTGTATAAATCTCTCTGAACGGTTATGGCTCCGATGTTCTTAAACCTTTCTGAGAGTGCTGTTTTTATGTAGTCATCAAGAACATGGTTATACTGGCTTGCCTTATATTTCCACTTATCCGTTTCCAGATATATCATGCTGTACTGTTCACATTTCTGTTTTAATCTTGCAATGAGGAAACTTGGACTTCGGTCTGTGATTGACTTTCCAAAACGTTTCTTCCGTTTATATTTATATACGGTCTTTTCGGTTCCATCAGCATTTTTTATCACAGAGGCTTTATCCCGACGCTTTGTTTCGCGGGATTTCTTCGCAAGGGCCTTAAAGTCCATCGGTTCGTTGATAAATATTGATGAATCTTTTATCATACTGTTCAATAAGGTCTCATGTTGACATTTTGTGTATTCTGCCTTCCTGCGATATAATTCTCTTACTCTTGCTTTATTTCTTTGGCAGGCCTTCGAGAACTTCCACGGTGGAAGGTCTTTCGTTTTCTTCTTCGCTGTTCCATCTTCATTAAATCTGTCAGGATTTGTCATCCTTGTGGATTTATCAATCTTACGCTGCAAGGATACAATCTGTTTGTTGTAGTCCTTACATTTTGGAGATAATTCTTCAAGAAAGACAGAAGATTCTGATACCGCAGCCATTGTAGAAGGTCCTTCATCAATACCCATTGTTGATTTTCCAGGTGTTATTTTCTTAGGTGCATTCTCCGTCATATACAGTTTTACATAATAATGCCAGCCACTCTTAAACCACAGCCTTTCAATCTCACAGTATTTGATAACTCCGATAGATAAAGATTCATTTATATAATTTTTCTCATCAGGCATATCTGGTTTTGAAATATCATATTTTACCGGAATTTTGAGACCATTCCATTTGATATAACAATCAATCTGGCGCTTTTCGTTATTCTGGTCAAAGCGAATTGCGACACCGCTTAGGCTCTTTCCCGGAATCGTATGAAAATCAGATTCTTTCTTATAATGGACATCTTTTCCATTGCCGAATAATACCGCATCCACCCCTTTCATTATATGAGCTACTTCTGCCTGTACCTGGTGTGATGAAATATTTTTTTTATATCTACGCTGCATTACGCTTGCATACTTCTCAAGCCCGTTTTTTGTCAATCCGATGCTTTCACGTGTTTCATTCATGAACTTTGACAATCGCTTCATATCAGCTACGACCTGCTTGTCATCAGACTCTGATTTTTTAAATCGTATATATTCATTCAAAGCCTGTTGATACTGTTTGTCATTTTCTAATCTTGATAACAGCTTCTTCACATGTTTTCTTATCTGATTACTGATATGTGCCAGGATACGAAAACGCTTTTCCATGATATATGCTGTGTTTTTATCCACTTCCAGCTTAAGTCTTAAAGTATGCATGCGTCATGCCTCCTTTCTGTTTCTTACATATTTAATATGCCGAAAAATTTTATAATCGGACACTTTTTTGCGAAAAAAATAAAAAAATATTCGCATTCATCATGCGAATATTAAAATCTGTAAACAGTATTTTTATTTTTAAAACACGTTTTTACTATTCGACTATCGCCGAAGCGGCTTTATCCCCGACGCAAGCATCGGGGTTTACAGCCGCGGCTATCTATCACCGTTTTTAACCTTTCTTTTCAACTGTTGTCACTATCTCTTCCTGTATCCTGTCAGCGCGACGCATAAGATAATTGATTATGCCGCCGTAGAATTTTTCTACATTAAGGCACTTAATCGCAATCACCTCGCCTGTCTTAGAGCTTGTTTCTATCTGCAGGTCTTTTTCATATTTTGGAGGATACGCAAAGCAATAATTTGATTTTTCAGCCTCAGCGGCTATCTTAAGAAGCATATATTCTTTCGCTTCATCAACAGAACATGTGATTTCCGTCATCTCTATCTCACAACCACGTGAAGAAGCAAAAATCCATTTGTATTTTTCCATGCCTGCTCCTTTCAGACAATGGAGGCTTTAACTCCAAAGTCCTCAATGATATCCATTACAATGTCTGCATCAGAATCATCAACCATCATACGACCACCATTATCGTAATCAAAATCAATGTTATAAGCCTCAAGCTCAGACTCAATGTCTTCATAATTTTCAGCGTCATCAGTATCAATAAAGATTCTTGTCATAGTACATTCTCCTTTCAAATATGTTTTAATACGTCTTCAGGTTCACTGTAGTTCTCGTGTTCAAGCTCGTGTGCGGTGTAATCAATACGGTATGTATCAAAAACATTGTAGGCGGTGAATCCGATGTCAACAGCAAACGGAGCATCATGTTTTACAACCTGCAGCTGGTCGATATCATCTGTACCATGCTTAAAAGCAGCTGCATCTTTCCTTGCGTCTCTTTTTGCCAAATCAACCAAAATCTGTTTAATCTCGCTTACTTTGCAGTAAGTTTTCAAGATTTTGATTCCACTTTCAGCAGAATTTGAAACAGCAATAATCCAGTCATATCTGGGCCCTTCTCTCATTGGTTTCTCCTTTCTCAGACTTCACGCATCTGCATAAAATCAAGGCGCTGCGCCGTATAGTCAATATGATACCGCGAGCTATGCTCGCGTGTACCAGACACGGACGATGGAGCCGTTCGTCGATGATAATCAGAAAATACATTGTACACGTTCAGCACTGTCACCTCATTCGTTTTACTGTCAGCGGTTTCTTCAACATCTGAGATGTCCTCAGTACCGTAATTAAAACTCTCTTCATCATTGCTTTTATCTTCCAGGGCGAGCTCTACAAGAGCCCGCTTAATCTGGTCAACACTTCCAATCGTATAAAGCATTCTGACGCCGTCAGCTTCAGTATTTCCGATTGCAATGATACCGCGAGCTATGCTCGCGTGTACCAGACGTGGACGGAGTTTCTGTCCTCTCCGTACACTTTCATGACTATCGTATCCGACGAACAACTCAGAGGTTGGCCACGGTTTTTTCCGTCCATCGATAATCCACTTCGTCAGCATTATTTTTCTCCCTTCTTTTCCTCTTCCTTCGGTTTAGCCAAAACGGAATCTGATTTATAAGGAACTGTACCTGCCGGCACTACAAGTGAAGCGCGGTCAGTATGTACGTGCTGGTCATCAAAGAAAATCTGCGGCTTAAACTCTTTTAAAACATAAGTTTTATCAAGTCCTCCAAGGAAGAACGCCTGATTTACTTTAATTCCCCATGCTCTCAGTGTCTTGATTGTTCTCGCATGAGCCGGTGCGCTTCTGGCAGTAACAAGGGCAGTAACGATTTTTGTTTCGTTATTTTTCCCCTCTTTTTCCTGCTTTGTCTGGATTTTTGCAAGGGCGCGTAAGAACTTCGCCATCGGGCCTTCCTTCATCGGGATGTTAGCCTTTTCGCTTTCATTCTTACCAAACGCCTCAAGACCTTCAGCCTTAAAGATAGCTTCTGACTCATCGCCAAAAAGTACAGCGTCACCATCAAAGGCAACACGAAGCTCTGTCGATTCAGTCATATACTTCGCTGCTGATGTAATCATCGTTGCAGCCGGGATGCCGTTGTCAATAGCGGCCTTTGCTGAGTCATCGTTTGCGGTTAAAAACAGGTCAATATCCAATGATTTTAGATAATTGATAATGCTTTCACCGCCGGTAAAGAATCCCCTGCAGATATTAAGATTGTGAGCCTGAATTGAGTTAAACACTCGGAGACTCATATCTGCGGTATTTCTTGAGACAACGATGACCTCAACATCATCTTCGCCAAGTTCAAGCAGGGCTTTCACGACCGGAAAAGCGGCACCGGGCTGAAGAATATCTTTTTCATGTTTTATCTGATATTTTTCATATGCTTCCTTACCTTTTGTTGTGAAGATGTCATCTTCCTTTTCCAGCTGAAACAGCGCACGGCTTGAAACTGCTACCTTTAATTTTCCATCAATTGTATATGCCATATTGTTATTCCCCTTTCTTTGTGTGCATATTGTTTCTACAAAATCAATATGCAGGAAAATACGGCATACAAAATTTTATCTTTTTCCAATTCTGGCAGCCTCTATTTCCATCTGCCTCGCAGCCACACATCCGTCTTCCTGTATCCTCACCTTTTCCCAGTATTTTTCAGCTTTTTCTTTCTGTATTGCTTTTTGCCTTGCTGCTATTATTTTTTTTGCTGTTTTCTTACTTATCAGAATATTTTTTTGCATTTTTTTTCACCTCACTTTTTTGCATACAATATGCCAGATTTTCAGCTCTTCGATTGAGACAAAAATAGCCCCAGCGGTTAAACCGCTGGGGCGCTATTTTTTTTGTGTTCTGTATTACACCGCTTTTTTCTGACAGTCTGCCGGCATCGTCTGTATCCCTATAGTTTCCAGCTTGTACATCAGGATTGATGCTGCCATATGTACAAGCATACCACAGCCAAACATACCGATAATAAACATCATGTTCTCGGCAAACATACCGTGCTTAAACGCAAGATATATGATGCCGTAATATCCCACATTAACAATCAGGGAGTTTATCGCATTGTATATTGTCCTTCCATGGGACACAAACCAGCCATCAATGACCGCAGAAATCATATATGTGATGTAGAACGGAACAAGCGGAAGCACAATCTTCATTATGACATTCCCATCGCTTGCCATCGGGCCACTGATGAAAGATTTCCATCTTGGCATTGTAATCAGCCATACTGCGAAAATCATGATGAGATACCGCCAGCAGTTCTTCATCGTAAGGCGGATTTTGTCGTTCTTCTTGATGACCTCCACAAGGCAGGTGACTGGCACCAGGAGCCAGCCCCAGATAAAGTTATTTGCCACCCAGTAGTTTCCAGACTCAGACACCGCATTGACCATCTTGCAGACCATCACGGCGTAAATGAAATTGTCCAGAAAAATCTGAATACCGGCAAACGCTCCAATTTTGCACCAATCCTTCAGAAATGTTTTTCCCGGCATCGCAAATTTCAGATATCCTTTACTATATGCAGACAATACGGCAATCAGCCCAATTACTGCGTTAACTGCAATTTCTGCATACGCCGCTCCGACATCCTTGAAGCTGGAAATGAAAATCCAGTCAGCCACAACCTGCAGGCATAACCTGCTTACAAGCAGCCTCCTCACCAGCTTGTCGTCATCATTAAGCGTAAATATCATTACCATGAACGTTCCGACAAACCCGGCAAGCATTGACAATGCCTGCATGAACAGGTATTGCACTGCATTTTCTGCATTCATGAATTTAGCGATACTTCCAATTTTCATCATTACAATAATTGTAAACACCGTATACACCGCAAACGACGCCAGAAATGCTGCACAATTCTTATCCGGTGCTGTCTTTTCCTTATCAGGTTTCAGCAGAAAATACAGAGGAACCGTCAGCGCCGTCACCAGAACCTCATCAATCAGGTCAAACCATTCTATTTGACCCATTATGTTTATATCGACGCCGCTGACCGCCACAATTTGCATTCTTATCAGCAAATATACCGACGGCAGCAGGGCATACAATATCAGCGACCCATACAATTTGAAATCTTTTTTTGTCATTTTCTTAAACCTCCGTCTTCTTTTTATACAATATGCCGCATTTATTTTCTTTTTATATTTTTTTGCGGATTTTTTTCTTCTACCATATTCCAAATCTGGCATATTAAATCTGAAACCATTAAAAACTATAAAGAAAGGAAGTAAATAGAATTATGGATGGAGTTAGATTTAAAACCCGCCGTATCAACATATGGAATTCGGCAACTATTGATATTGAGGTAGATGACGGCGTAAAAGTTGTTGATTTCAGTAAAGCTGAATCTAGTATTGAGTTAAGAAGTGTAAAAAAACAGTTTCCGAGCGTTGAAACTCTTATCGTAGGAAAGTCAACATCAATTTTGGAAATTTCAAATTTTATGTTTCCAAACGTGAAAGAAGTCATCTCCGATGACAATCAAAATTTCAAATCGGGAAATGTGCTAATTAAACATGACTATAGCGGGTTTAAGCTTTTAAATACCTTTTGTAAACAGGCAGATGAGGTCATAGACCTGCAAGATGTCATCTCTATTAGCAATTATGCTTTTGAAGGATGTTTGTCAAAAAATATTATCAACATCAAGCTTCAATATACAGAGCAGTATGCCTTTCATGGATATCCGTATATGGCATCTGTTGAATATGTCAGTGGAGCGTATTGTGTCGGGAATATCTGTTTAAGTATTGACGAAGACGCTGATGTTGTTGAAATCCCAAAGAACGTTGAAAGCGTTGTCATCAGCGAAGATTTTAGCGGTAGCACAAAAATTAAGTGTAATAAGCTTATTATAAATAACGCAAAAACGCTTGAATCATGTTCATATGTCACTGGTTTGTCCTGTGATACTATCTGTATAGCTTATGGTGGATACATAGACACAAACCGCCTTAACATTATGGAGTCCAAATGCTTTGAAGTTGTAGGCAACAACAGATATACAACCCGCGATGGATTTTTATATGACTATTCAGGGAAAATGCTGCTTCTGTGTCCAAAATTACGAGGAGGCAAAATTACTATCCCAGACAAGACAAGATATATTGCTAAAATAGCATTCCGCAATAATCTTAATATAACAGAGCTTATCCTCCCTGACAGTCTTACATTCATAGGGGAACAGGCCTTTTCGGGATGTAAAGCATTATCTTCTATTGATTTTGGTAAAGGTTTATCCCAAATTGGAGATAGCGCACGAAATAAGTTTGTATTTTCTGATTGTCATGAATTAAAGAAGCTTCATATTCCTTCAAATATTAAGTCTATTGGCTCTAGTGCTTTTTCAAACTGCAGTTCATTACAGGAGATAATATTTGATGAAGGGGTTGAGATAATTGACGAATCTGCATTTTCATGGTGTGAATCAGCCAAAACTATTGCTTTTCCTGAATCATTGCGCTACGTGTATCAAAATGCATTCTCAAAGGCAAGTAAAATCATAGCTAAAGATTATCTTCCTGATGGTTTATTTAATGCTGCTTTTGTGGCTGACACACCATCGGAAAATAATATGTATGACATTGTAGAGATTACTGATGGTAAATATAAGTTATTTTTACCAAGATACCTTGGCCGAAATGCTATTGACGATTATGCACATGATTTTTATCTTGCCAGGTTTTCTGATATTGCATCAAAGGACAGTTACGAAAACAAAATCTTAAACTATATTTCGTTAGTTCCATTGAAGCAAAATTTATCAATTTTACTGTATGGATACAATCACGATAAGGATTTGGGGACATATCTCAGAAGAGCAGCTTCAAGTATTATACAGCGTTTTGTAAATAACGACGATGACGAAAGGCTTGTTGAATTTTTACGGTTTGGTCTTACATCAGCAAATACTCTTGGAAAGTTCCAGAAGAATATGAATCCTGAGAAAATGCCATTGTCATCCGCTTACATACTGAACGAAATTAATAAAGCAGGTAGCAAAAAGTCAAATACATTCAGAATTTAAAAATAGCAGCTTCGGCTGCTATTTTTTTTGGATGTCAAAATCAAGCATACTATATCTGAAAACAAAACAAGAAAGGAAGAGTAAAATGAGTAAAAATGTAAAGTTTAAAGTAGAAAAACGTTCATATCCAAAAAATAGTGCAATCGTTGATATTGACGTTGACGATGGAGTCCAGGAAGTTACGTTTGGCGGGGATACATGTCTTGATGTAGACTTGTATGATGTTAAAAAACAATTTCCGGATGTGAAAAGGCTTATCATCAAAAACAATATTGCATCAATTTCAATATCAAACTTTATGTTTCCGAACGTGGAAGACGTAGTCTCTTACAACCGCAATTATCAATCTGACAAAGGCAGACTTGTCTATTGTGGAGTCGGACCCTATAAGTTGCGCAACATGTTTATCAAACATGAAGGCGACAAGATTGATTTAAGCAATATTCTACGAATAGGGGATAATGCGCTTGAGGGATGCATGTCAACGTCATTCATATCTGCAAGAAATTTCAGGTATATAGATGAGGATGCATTTGCAAACTACCCTCCCGCTTCATTTGGCCCGTTTACCAATGGGGTTTTGGTCTGCGGTAACGTTATCGCCGGAGTTGACACAAAAGCAAAAGAGATTGTGATTCCGCCTAGAGTTTCAATGTCAGGTATTAAGTCACAGGCTGGTGTTACATTTGAAAAAATAACCATCACCAGCGACGAAAATATGGGTGCAATTTACAAGTTCAGTGCAGAAGTGTTATATGTAGATTTTGATACTATGATGACTTTTACAAACTGGAGGAATATGGACATTAAAAAAGTAGAAGTTTCTGCCTCTAATGTATTTTATACATCAAAAGATGGTATTTTGTATGACAAAACAGGAACTATCCTGGTTAAATGTCCTGTAAATTACTATAAGGATGAGGTGGTAATTCCAGAAGGTGTAAAAAAGATTGCTGAAGCTGCCTTCATATCATGCCATATCAAATCTGTTAAATTTCCAGATTCACTGGATTTAATTGAAGACCGCGCATTTTTTTGCTGTGATGAACTTGAGAGTATTGATTTCGGAAATTCTATTTTTTCAATCGGTGGAATGTACAGCGAATCCGCGTTTTCGTACTGCAAATCATTGAAGCAGGTAACGCTTCCGCCTCAGATTAAAGACATCGGTGAACGTGCATTTTTTGGCTGCAATAACTTGTCCTCTGTTACGCTTAACGAAGGGCTGTTATTCATTGGAGAATCAGCATTTTCAAATAATAAAGCTCTCACAGAGATAAATATCCCGGCAACAGTACAAAAACTTGCCGACAAATGCCTTGATAGAGTAAAAAGGATACATGTCAACGGTTATCTGCCAAAAGATTTCTTTAAGTCATGCATATTGAACTCAGAAGATAATTATTCGGCTGATAATATATATGATATTGTGGAAATTACAGATGGAACATACAAACTATTCATCCCACGTTATATAGCAGCACGGGATATCGCAAAAATGAATGATACATTTTATATGCGTAAATTCTCCGATATTACATCAGACAATAAGTTTGTGGAGTCTATGCTTGACATGGCAGAATATACAGAAGCCAAACAGAATCTGGCCATTGCCATTTACAAGTACAACAACAGCTCTTCCATCAAAACTTATCTTAGAAGGACTGCAGTAAACCTGACAAACCGACTGCTTGATTCCAAAAAGGAAAACGAGCTGGTTGACTTTCTGAAATTGAACATTATGTCATTACCTTCAATGAAAAAACTTCTTGCAGACGACCGAATTCATCAATTCACATCAGCAGAAGCTTATTTATTAAACGCAATCAGCCAGTCTGATGGCTCATCTAAAACTTTTAAACTCTAAACTAAAACGAGCAGGCGATAACCGCCTGCTCGTTTTTTCAGCTTTCAATAAATTTATAAATTTCTTCAAACACACGCTCGCATCCAGCATCATGCAGAATGTCATGGGTGCCCGGGAAAGACATAATCTCCGTATTTGGATTCCATTTCTTATATTTTCTGTATACTTTTTGTATTCCTTTTCCAAATCCCGAAACCGGGTCATTCTCACCATACATAAATATTGTCGGAATAGTATTGTTTGGCATTTTTAAATGAATACTCGCAAGCTCCATTCCTTTCAGAAACTCACAGAAAAATCCTGGTGTTACACTTGTTTTTACAAGCCTGTCTTCTTCATATTCCCTGCGTTTTTCATCATCGGTCAGCAGCCAATAGTTTTTTTGCTTTCCAGGAAATTTTTTGGCATAACTGCCAAATAAAAGCTCCCCAATGTCATCAGAGATGTAAGCCATTTTTCCAGCATATTTTTTACTGATTTTTTTCTGCATAAATTTCATCAGCATCTCCGGCTGGTCTCCCGTTCCAATCAGGATTTCCTTTTTATATGGAAGCAGGCTGCCCATTGTTCTTACGACATAAGAACCAAGTGAAAAGCCAAGAATATACACCGGCAGGTAAGGATATTTTTCCTGAACATACGCTCTCGTCTTTTCCGCATCGTCATAAACATTTCTCCAGTCATTAAAGTACAAGCCCAATGATTTTGAAGTGTTGCTTCTTCCATGACTTATAATGTCATTGCCAAAGACGATATATCCACGAGATGTAAAGTACTCAGCAAAGGATTTATATCTCCACACATATTCTGTCATTCCATGACATATCTGTATCATCCCTTTCAGATTGCTTTTGTCCTCTGGCGCGTAAATCTCAAGATGCATAACCGCATCTTTATCGTTTGAAGTGATTGCTGTACAAGTTCTTTCCATTTTGCATATCTCCTATCTTAGTTTTTCTTACAATATGCTGTATTTTTCGCAAAACGGAAATTGTCAGCAAAAAAAATTACTGCACTGTTACAACTTTTCCCATAAACAACACTTCATCATTTGTGGAATCATAGATTAAGAATGCAAATGGCCTTGTCAGGTCTACGTTCTTCACAACCGGGTCAGGAGCAGCCACTGAGCATGTCTCCATAGAGATTGAAGTCACTGCTGCCGCTTTTGTTCCGTTCTCATCCAGCTCCAGTTTTGTCTTCTGTAACACAGAACCGACCTTCAGCTTTTCATCTGAGATACCAGAGAAGTCTGCTTTATTTGAAAAGATATTTTTAAGTCCCATGTTACTTAAGATATCACTTAATTCAGCTGTTGTTTCAAAATTCAGCTTTGGCATTTTGCAGTATACTTCATCATACTCCGGCTCTGATTTTAACAAGTCTTTAATATTAAGGCTGTCAAGTGTGAAATCATCTTCATTCTTTGGCAGGATGCCAATAAATTCCAGGCCGTTAGCATAGCTTTTCCCAAATGCTGTTGCTGCATCATTTTCGTAATAAACATCGCCTTTGCTTTCCATGTATTTTGTTTTCTCTTTTGCCCCGAATTTTTCTTCTTTGTCTGATAACTCCCACGGAGAAGACCATCCAGACTCAAAATATAAAGAGTTTGTCAGGAATAATTGACTGTCCTGGTTAATCGCTTCGGGCTTTACGATTTCTGAAATAAGGCCTTCAGTATTTTCATTACACCATTTGTTGATTGTACTGCATGTCTTCTTCTTGTCTGAAAAATCAAGAACCTGTGCTTCTGCGTTGAAATTGTCAGATACACTTTTCTTAAAGGTATCTTTAAGCGTCAGGCCTTTGTTAAGCCATAACGCATCAGCAATCTTCAATTTTGAAGAATAGCCGTATGTCTGTTCTTTATTGTCCGGGTTGAAATATTTAGCTGCCTTCAAATAGTATTTCGCATATTCTGTAAAGTTATCTGTTCCAAGATAGTCAGATAAAACTTTTTTCGTGTCACCTTTTGCACCTTCCGCAATCATACCAAGTGCAAAGTTAAGGCTTGTAGGGCTGAACATCACATTTGATGTCTCATCTCCTTTCGCAACCTCATCAGTAAGGTTAACTGAATTTTGGAAATTCGCAGCCTTATCTACCTTCGGCGTTTTCTCTTCTGCTTCGTCATCTGACGTATAACTTACATCTTCAATATCCGGCATGCTTGCATATGTTGTAATCAACGGAACCGTGGCAAGTGACGCCGCCAGGATTCCGGCTAATATTTTTTTATTAATCATAGATAATCCTCCTGTTTTCAGTATATCATTTTTTAGTTTCATATATGTAATATGAAGAATGCTGAATTTTTTTAACGTTTTTTTTGAATATTATTTTTAAGATTTTGATTTTAAGAAACAATACTGGAGGTGAAAAAAATGGAATACGCATATTACGCGAAACTAATCAAAGACGGATTCCATACGCAGTGTACTTTGGATTTGGAATCCGGAGCAGTTAAGATACAGGATGTACCATTTGAATTTCGGAACACTGAGGCATATGAGGCTGCACATTTGTATGCAAGAACAATCAAGGATGAAAAAGAACGGCATGACGCATACTGGCAGATACAAAAACAGCTGGAATCAGATATTGTACAATGCGAGGCCGAGCACCAGTGGAGGAATGATGGAAAACATAGGCATCAGGCGATAATGCCTCGCGATACATCGTGCTTTGTTTTGGAAGAAAGAACGGATGCTTTAATGGCAACATATGATTTTCTGTTCATAATAAATTTTAAGCCCGGAAACCCCATACCTTTAGGTGCGGGGAGGAAGGGCTCTTTTTTTTACAAAAAAATAAAAAAAATCTCTTATTTTTTTTACTCTCTCCTGGAAAATCCAGCATATTGAATATGACTGAACAGAAGTCAAAGAAATCTGCTGAAAGGAGGAGAGCCAATGGCAGCAAAAAGAGCAAAATGTAACGATATCTATAAAGGTAAAATTGTATCCTGACCAGAAAACAATTGAAGAATTTAAGAAACTGACTGCAGCATACAGTGAAGCCGCAACATGGCTTTCTGACCTTATGTTTAACGACTTTTCCAGCCCGGAAATGATAACTGACCGCAAGACACTGCATGATAAATATTATTACGATATAAGGCAGAAGAAAGATATGAAATCTCAGCTTGCAGAAAGTCTCATCAAATCCGTATCAGCAAAATACAAGGCTATTGGCACAACCTTTAAGAAGCAGTATTACACTTATACTGATGCAGATGGGAATACGGCCAAATATAGAAAAGACCTGAACTGGCTGCAGTATCCGGTTGTGTACAAACGGCCACAGGCAGACCTTGTCAGAGGGCGTGACTGGAGCTTTGTAAATGACGATAATGGAGGGCTTCTCCTTTCTATCGCTACACTTACAGGACGTACAAAAGTAAGATTTGTGATAAAAGGATTTGATGACGTCATCAACGATTCAGATATGTCAAGTTTAAACATCGAAGACCCAAAATGGAAATTTGGAGAAGCCAAGCTTCTTTCCTCCGGTGGAAAATGGTTTGTACATATTTCGGTAACGGCAAAGCTTCCGGTAACCGGCAACGAAGATATTTCCAATATCGTCGGCCTTGACCGTGGGCTTGTTAATATTGCTACTGCTGCTGACCAGAGCGGTTTTACCGCACGATACAGCGGCGATGATGCAAGAAAAATCCGGACAAGATACAATAAGACCAGAGCCTCACTCCAGAAAAAGGGGACACGCGGAGCAAAACGTGTATTGAAGAGATTATCCGGCAGAGAGAACGGCTATATGAACGATG
>OGCO01000328.1_pt1 | contig 81835 bp, 90 predicted proteins | sample 1570171 | NCBI WGS metagenome assembly OGCO01 (sample SAMEA4370583, study PRJEB24528) | human gut metagenome
GTTTCAACAGTTGTAAAGCTGTCATCGCCGACAGTTTCTTTAACATAGTCAACAATACCGTTCTCGTAATAATACTCGAACATTTCCATACCTGTTTCGGTTTCGTTGTAAAGAACGAATTTCAAGCCTGCATTTACCATAGCCTGCTTGTTTAAAACGTCTTGGAAAAATTCAATCGGTATATTTATATCGGTAAAAACTTCTGTGTCAGGTTTCCATTTTTGTACCGTTCCCGTCTGAACGCTTCTTGTTTCAGACTTTTGAAGTCCTCCGATGTTTTCGCCTTTTTCAAAATGCAATGTATACTGCGTTTTGTCACGCACAACGGTTACATCCATATATTCACTGCTGTACTGTGTTGCACACGCACCAAGACCGTTAAGACCCAAACTGTACTCATACATTCCGCCTTTATTGTTGTCATACTTACCGCCCGCGTACAATTCACAATATACAAGCTCCCAGTTAAATCTGCCCTCGCCCTCGTTATAGTCAAGAGGTATTCCGCGGCCATGGTCCTTTACTTCTATGGATTTATCCATAAAACGCGTAACTTCTATTAAACTTCCGTAGCCCTCACGAGCTTCATCTATTGAATTTGATAATATTTCAAAAAAAGAATGTTCACAGCCTTCAAGACCGTCTGAACCGAATATTACAGCAGGACGCTTTCTTACTCTGTCCGCACCCTTTAGACTTGTTATGCTGTCATTTCCGTATTCCTGTTTCTTTTTCGGCATAAACTAACCGTCCTTTCGTGTATTTTCGCTTTCAGCTATAAAAATACTATTATATCTTATTAATTATACTACTATATAGGTTGTTTTGTCAAACGCCGTAAGGCAACATTTAGATTAAATGAATGTTACACACTTCTTTATTATTTGTTCAACATTGATAAAACAACCAAATGATTACAGAGAAAATGATACATTGCGTAAAAAAATTATTTTCCTATTGTTTTACGACATTTTTTATGCTAAAATTATACTGTATATACAATGTATATACAGTTTATTAATACATTAATTTTAACGATTTGAGGTTTTAACTATGAATACCGCATATATATATCTTCAGCTGTATAAACTTTTTGACGACGTAACGCCTGTTCCGGTTGACTGCGGTCAACTTTGTGACAAGGCTTGCTGTAAAGGTGACGACAGAGGAATGTTTCTTTTTCCGGGCGAAAAAGAAGTTTTTAATCTGTTAAATCCCGATTGGGTACGAATTGAAAAGACAGACTTCACATATGATTATAACGGAAAAACATATACCACGCCTATAGCTATGTGTCAAGGTTATTGTGACAGATATCAACGTCCGTTAGCCTGTCGGATTTTTCCGCTTACACCGTATCTTGACAAAAACGGTCATATGGATATTATCGTTGACCCACGTGCAAAAGGCGTCTGTCCTATGGCTAAAGGTTTTTATCTTGAAGATTTTGACGCGGTTTTCATTAAAAATATTAAAAAGGCATTTTCTTTACTTATGAAAAACAAGCAATTTAAAGCCTTTATGGTTGAATATTCAAAATACTTAGATGAATTTAAGCGTTTTTATAAATAATTAAACAGTATTTAGAAAGGATATAATTGTAATGCAGGAAAATAACAACGAGAATAAGAAAACTCTAAACGAAAATAACGCAAACGATGTAATGCAAAATTCCGAAAATACAGAAACAAATGATACAGAAGAAACAGATGTTACTCCTGTCAGTGAAGAAAACGTTTCTGAAAGCGAATTGACGGAAAATAACGAGTCTGATGTTCCCAATACAATCAGTGAAGAAGAAACAGCCGATAATTACAGTTTTGACGATGAGGAAGATGATTTTGCAATTTCTCCCGAAGAAAATGACGAAACAGCTCCGTCTGAGCAAGACGACAATGCAGACGACGATACAGAAACAGATATTGAAAAAGAACAGAGAAAAGCTGAACTTACCAAAAAAATCAAAGCAGGATTAAAAAAAGCGGCTGTTCCCGCTTTAATCGCAGTTATCGTACTGATTTGTACTTTCATTGCATTTTTCATATATTCCCTTTCTACTATAAAAGAAGATAAGGTTATGAAAAATGTGTACATAGAGCAGTTGGACGTTGGCGGTCTTACATATGACGAGGCGCTTGATTCAATAAACGCAACATATCTTTTACAGAATACTGCAATCACATTGACTTCAAACGGTCAGACATACGAAATAAACGGCTCAGACATCGGACTTACAGCAATTGCGGAAGATACCGCAAAAAAGGCTTTCGATTACTGCAAATCGGACAGCACATTAAAAAATGCATTTGCCGCTATTGAACTTATGTTCAAGCCACACATAATCGTTCCTGCCGTACAAGTCGATACCGAACAGCTTGACGCAAAGCTTAACGAATTCGGTAACATTGCACTTGGCGAAAGAAAACAGCATTACGTTGAATTTAACGACGACGGTACACTTACAATATATTCCGGTAAGACAGGTTATAATTTAGACCCATCAACCGCCGAGCAAGAAGTTATTACCGCTCTTAGCAATGAAATTTTTAATAACATCGCGGTAACATTCACTTCTGCTCCACCGGACGAAATGACTGTTGAATCACTTGACGCACTTGTATACAAAGACCCGACAGACGCAAGATACGAAGTCAACGGAAATGATGTAAACATAGTCGCAGGCGATACGGGACGTTACATAAATAAAGATGAGGCTGCAGCAATTATAGGAAATGTATACGAAGGCTGTGAACCTGTCACATTGCCATTCTACGTTTCATATCCGACCGTTGACGAAAACACATTAAGAGAAAAATTATTTTCGGCAACATTGAGCAGTTATTCAACATCATACGGCGGTTCGACCGCAAACAGATGTGCCAACGTTGCAAGAGCGGCAAGCCTTATAAACGGCAAAGTCATCGCACCCGGTGATGTATTTTCATTCAACGACACAGTCGGTCACCGCACAATCGAAAACGGTTTCTCTACCGCAAAAGAATACGTTGACGGCAAGAGCGTTGACGGTATCGGCGGCGGTACTTGTCAAGTCAGCAGTACCCTTTATTCGGCGGTATTGTATGCCGACCTTTCGATTGTTGAACGTCTTAACCATATGATGACCGTAGGTTATATTCCGCTCGGTCAGGACGCAACCGTTTCGGACGGCGGAGTTGATTTCAAATTTAAAAACAACACCGACTATCCGATTAAAGTTTCGGCTTACACAAGCGGTGCAACAATCACTGTAAGCATTATCGGTACTGATTGGGAACCTCACAGAGAAGTTAAAATTTCAAACACTTCTTCAACTTCCGGCAAAAATACCGTTGTTCATTCAACAAGATATGTATATGTCAACGGTGAGCTTATCTCAACCGATACGCTTAATACAAGTACATATATGCCGCACGAGCCATAATGCAAATTGCATAAATGAAAATAATATAAAACTTAATATTTTTTCATTTTACCCCTTGCAAACATTTTTAAATTATGGTATTATAATATTAATCTTACAGCAAAGACGTTGTATAACAGAGCGAAAACTCTGTTATATTACGTCTTTTTTTGTATAATAAAAACATTATACAAAAACAAAATATTTAAAGAACGGAGAATTGATATGTTTAACTCAGATTTGACAAAGCACCTCGCAGAGCTTTCAAAGCTTGAATTTACAGATGAAGAGCTAGAACAAATGACGGCTGATATGACAAATATCATAGCTATCATGGATAAAGTATGTGAATTTGATACATCAAAGCCTGCCTATGCACTTGATGCGGTTGACTATAAAGATTTAAGGGCGGACGAACATCGAAATTCGTACCCTACCGAAGAAATTGTTAAGAATGCGAAGAATGTTAAAAATAACAGTTTCGTAGTTCCTAAAGTAGTTTAACAGTCAAGAGAAAGGATTTGATTAACGTGGCTTTAAAAAAACTGAGAGAAATGCTTGACAGTAAGGAGATCAGTGCGGTTGAACTTACCGAGCAATATTTTGACAGAATAGAAAATTCAGATAAAGAAATAAACAGTTATATAACAGTGTGCAAAGAAAACGCACTTGCGGACGCAAAGAAAGCACAGGAAGTTATCGACAGTGGCAACAGCGGTGCATTTACGGGATTGCCTATTTCGGTTAAAGATAACATATGTACACTCGGTGTCAAGACAACCTGTGCATCTCATATGCTTGATGACTTCATTCCTCCGTATAACGCAACGGTAATGGAAAAATTAAAGAAAGACAACATCGTTATGCTCGGCAAAACAAATATGGACGAATTTGCAATGGGTGGTTCTTCTCAAACATCATATTTCGGCGGTGTTAAAAACCCTTACGACTTAACTCGTGTTACAGGCGGTTCTTCCGGCGGTGCCGCAGCAAGCGTAAGTGCCGACCTTTGTGCCGCCGCACTCGGTTCGGATACAGGCGGTTCTGTTCGTCAGCCTGCTTCATTCTGCGGTGTTACAGGTCTTAAACCGACATACGGCACTGTTTCAAGATGGGGACTTATCGCATTCGCATCTTCACTTGACCAAATCGGCGTTATCGCAAAGTCTGCCGAAGACACAGGCTATATGCTTGAGGGCATTTACGGCTATGATGAAAATGACGCCACATCAAGCAAAAAATCAGAGGGCAACTATAATTCACTTATCGGAAGTGATGTAAACAAATTAAAAATCGGTGTACCGAAAGAATTTTTCGGTGACGGTCTAAATGACGAAGTTAAAACGGCTGTTTTAAACGCCGTTGAATATTACAAAAAACTTGGCTGTGAAATAGTTGACGTTTCACTTCCGAGTCTTGAATATGCGGTTTCGGCTTACTACCTAATTTCATCAGCCGAGGCGGCAAGCAACCTTTCACGTTTTGACGGTATCAAATACGGTCTTAGAAGCGGTCTTGGCGAAGACTTTAACGACCTTATTAAAAATTCACGCCGTGAAGGATTCGGTCAAGAGGTTAAAAGAAGAATTATGCTTGGCAACTACGCACTATGTTCGGGTTACTATGACGCATATTATAAAAACGCAACGCGTATAAGAACGCAAATAAGAAACGAATATTCCGATATATTCAGCAAGTGCGATGTTATGCTTACACCGACCGCACCGACTACGGCTTATAAAATCGGTGAACAGGAAAACGATCCCGTTAAAATGTATCTTGCCGATATTTATACAGTAACCGTAAACATTGCCGGACTTCCCGCAATTTCCACAACCTGCGGTTACGATTCAAAAGGTTTGCCTATCGGTATGAGCCTTATCGGAAAAGCATTTGACGAAAAGACAATAATAGCAGTATGCGACAGATTTGAAAAAGACTTTGAAAGAAAGGAGATTGTACTATGAGATACCAACCCGTAATAGGACTTGAAATTCACGCGGAATTATTGACAGATTCAAAAGTATTCTGTACTTGTCAGAATGAATTCGGCGGCAGCGAAAACACTCGTGTATGTCCAAGATGTTCGGGACTTCCGGGTACACTTCCCCTTTTAAATCAAGGTGCGGTAAGGCTTGCCGCAAAGGCAGGTTTTGCACTTGACTGTACCGTAAATAATTACAGTGCATTCGACAGAAAGAATTATTTTTATCCCGACTTGCCTAAAGCATATCAGATAACACAATTTGACCACCCGATCTGTACAGGCGGTTATATAACCGTCACAGGCGGTAAGGACATCAGAATTAACCACATTCACATTGAGGAGGACGCGGGTAAGCTTGTGCATGACGATTATGAGGGCATTTCAATGGCTGACTATAACCGTTGCGGTGTACCGCTTATTGAAATCGTAACAGAGCCGGACTTCCGTTCAATCGAAGAAGTTCAAGACTTTGTTGAAAAACTTGCTTTGCGTTTAAAGTATGCAGGCGTGTGTGACGCAAAAATGGAGCAAGGCTCAATGCGTGTTGATGTTAATATTTCAATTATGCCTGTCGGCTCAACCGAATTCGGTACCCGTGCCGAACTTAAAAATCTGAACTCATTAAAAGCAATCGGTCGTGCGATTGAATATGAAATAAACCGTCAAGCGGAAATTCTTGATAACGGCGGTACTGTTATTCAGGAAACAAGACGTTACAACGACAACCACGGCGATACAAAGGCATTACGTTCAAAAGAGGATGCACACGATTATCGTTACTTCCCTGAGCCGGATATTCCTCCGGTATTCCTATCGGACGAAGAAATTGAGGACATAAGAAAGTCAATGCCGGAAATGCCGCAAGACCGTTTTGTACGTTATACGGAAAAGTACGGACTTCCGACAGATGACGCTAATCTTATTATATCAAGCAAGGAATTTTCAGATTTTTACGATGAGTCTGTAAAAATAAATCCGGACTACAAACAAATTTCTAATCTGATGCTTGTTGAACTTAACAGAAACCTTAACGATTCCGAAAAGACTATTTCAGATGTAACATTCTCCCCTGCCGATTTGGCAGAACTCGTTAAAATGTCAACAGACGGCGTTGTTTCAAAAAATGCCGCTAAAGATATTTTGAAGATTATGTTCAATAACGGCGGTAAGCCTATTGATATTGCCAAAGAAAACGGCTTTATTATGGACAATGACACATCGGGTCTTGAAGAAATTATTGATAAAATTATAGCTGAAAACGCAGACAGTGTTGAAAGCTACAAAAACGGTAATCAAAAGATTTTCGGTTTCCTTATGGGACAAGTGGTACGCACAGCGGGTAAAGGTGCAAACCCTAAACTTGCTAAGGACTTATTGACTGAAAAATTAAAATAAAGGTGGAATTAATATGCAGAAAATAGATGGTTCACAGCTTATAAGCGAAATCACTCTTAACGATTTGCAAAAAGCTGTCGGCGGTTCAATAAGCTTTTGCGCTTGCGTGCATAAGCTTAGAAAAATGAGCGGTTTCTCATTTGTAATACTTCGTACGGGAAGATATATTCTTCAATCCGTTTATTCAAAGGATAAATGTACAGGCGATTTTGACTCACTTTGTGAGGGTGCTTATATCAAAATCACAGGTGACGTAAAAGAAGAAAAACGTGCTAATCACAGCTATGAAATAACACTTTCTTCGTTTGAAATACTTTCAAAACCTGCAGAGGAATACCCTCTTCACGTTTCAAGCAAAAAGCTTGGCTGTTCAATCGAAACTTCAATGGCACACAGAAGTGTCGCACTTCGTCACCCTGAACAGAGAGCGGTATTTAAAATTGCAGAGGGCGTTGTGTCGGCATTTCGTGAATTTATGTTAAACAATAACTTTACCGAAATACATTCACCAAAAATCGTTGCGGCAGGTGCTGAGGGCGGTGCTAATATATTCAAATTGAAATACTTTGATAAAGACGCATATCTTGCACAAAGTCCGCAGTTCTACAAACAGACTTGCGTAGCATTCTTTGACAGAGTGTTTGAAATTGCTCCTGTTTACAGAGCCGAAAAACACAACTCTACACGTCATTTGAACGAATATATCGGGCTTGATTTTGAAATGGGATTTATCAACGATATGCATGATGTTATGGCTATGGAAACGGCTATGCTTAAATATGTTGTTGAGTATTTGCCGAAACATTACAGTGACGAGTTAGAGCTTTTAGGTGCAACATTGCCTGTTATCAATGAAATCCCTTCGGTAACATTCTTTGAGGCACTTGATATTCTCGGCAAGTCACATAATCAATTTGACCTTGATCCTACAGATGAAGTTAAATTGTGCGAATACGCAAAAAAGAATTATGACAGTGAATTTATATTCGTTGAAAAGTTCCCGGGATTAAAACGTCCGTTCTATGCAATGGATTCGGCAGACGACCCTAAACTTGCCGAAAGTTTTGACTTGCTTTTCAGAGGTCTTGAAATCACAACAGGCGGTCAGAGAATTCACGATTATAACGAACTTCTTGAAAAAATGAAACGTTATCATATGGAGGAGGGCGACCTCGGTGCATATACCGATATATTTAAGTACGGTATGCCACCGCACGGCGGACTAGGTATCGGTCTTGAACGTGTCGTTATGAAAATGCTTGGTCTTGCAAATATCCGTGAGGCAAGCTTGTTCCCAAGAGATATTCACCACCTCGATCCGTGATGATATGATTATTTAATGTACTTTCGTAGGGGCGACCATTGGTCGCCCTTTTATTTTGCTCATTTGCCACACCTCTGCCGTTTCACGACTGCTCACCTCAATGGTCATACAGCAGTGGCAATATTACACATTAATTTTTAAAACTCCAAAATTTTTGTTTTTTTTATCAATTATGGATAAATCAAAAAAACAATGCAAATAATATTTAACACAAATATAAATTTATTTTGGAGGAAAAGCGATGAAAGCAACAGGAATTGTAAGAAGAATAGATGATCTCGGAAGAGTTGTTATTCCAAAGGAAATACGACGCACTATGCGAATCAGAGAGGGCGATCCTCTTGAAATTTATACAGAAAAAGACGGTGAGGTTATTTTCAAAAAATACTCCCCAATCGGCGAGCTTGGTGACTTTGCCGCTAATTATGTTGAAACACTTGCCAAAGCAAGCGGACACGGTGCTTGTATAACCGACCGTGACAATGTCATTGCAGTATCGGGATTACCGAAGAAAGAGCTTATCGAAAAGCCTGTAAGCAGTGAGCTTGAAAATGTAATGAACGAAAAAATCATTGTAAGCTACAAGGACGGCAAACCCGTTTCAGTCGCTGACGGTGTTGAAAAATACAACGCGGGCGTTGTTGTTCCGATAGTATCGGAGGGTGACACGATCGGCTCTGTTTTGTTCATTTTAAAAGAGGGTGAAACTGCGTCTGAAGTCGAAGAAAAATTAGCAGAATCCGCCGCCGGTTTTTTAGGCAAGCATATGGAAGGCTGAAAAGGTTGCCTGCAACGTAAAAGGTGACTGCAAAAATGCAGTCACCTTTTATTTATCTTCTTCGTTTATCAAATTTACGTCGTTTTTTAAACTTTTCACGTTCTTCATAACGTCTGTGTTGTTCTGTCCTTCTATGCTGTTTTGCCTTATATATTTCGTTCTTCTTTTTCTTTTTCGGTACAAGATACTTAAATATACCTTTACCCTCAAATTTCTTTGTTTTACCGAGATACAATACAACCGCTATTGCCGCCAAGCAAAGTACCGCTACTATGCTTACAATCGCAACTGCCGCTCCTCCGCTCTTTCTGTCGTGATGTCCCTCTTCCTGTGGAAGTGCTTCATTTGGTTCAAATGACGGCATTGGTCCAGGCATCTCAACCGGTCCTACAAGTGCCGGCTTTTTTGTCGGTCTTGGTGTCAGGGACGGCTTTGGTGATGATGATTCCATAGGCGAAGCCGTTTTTGTCGGTTTCATTGTTCCCGTCACCTTAGTCGTTGTCTTTGGTTTTGTTGTCGTTTTAGGCTTTGTTGTTGTTTTCGGTTTCGTTGTTGTCTTTGTTGTCTTATTTGATTTTGATGTACTTGATGATGTCTTATTTGACGTATTGCCTGAAGATTGTGCTTTTGTCGGTGCAGGTGTTTCAAACACAACCGAATCATTCACGTCAAAATTAAAGAATGTCGCTTTATTCTGCAACTTTCTCAAATGGCTTGTAAGTGCACACACTGCCAAAGACGTTGCCTCACTGTTACTCTTTCCCTTACCGGTCGAAAATCCACCGTCTTTTTGCTGATACTGCATTAAGCCGTCTACCGCACTGCCGTTTTTAGCAACAAATCTGCCGTCACTGTCAGCATTAACCCCCAACGTATCAAGTGCGATAACAGTCATTGCCGTTGATTCAAGGTCACCCCAATCACCGTCCTTGTCCTGTTCTGTCGACAAATAATTAAGTGCGTCTTCAACCGCATCTTTAGGGCTTAAATCAAGCACATAACCCGTCTGATTTTGCGTTATCGTATACGCACCGCTTGTTTCGCAATAAGGTGCAAGCGCCGTAATTGCAATTGCGGTACTGTACACGCTGTCATCAAAACTGCCGTTCGTATTTTGATGTGACAATATCCCGGCAAGTATATCGTTTCTGTTTGACAATGCCCATTCAGGAGTTTCAAAACTCTTTGAATCAAGAGCAATAAGTCCCCACGAATATCCGTTTACACCCTCTTTTCCGAGTGGTGAAACATTATCTCTGTAATAAATACCGTCCGCAACCAAGTCACGTCCGCCGACATTTCTCGGATCACCGCCCGACGCTATCGTTGCAAGCACTGTTCTTTGCATAGACGAGGCATTATGTTCTTCGCCGTAACCTGCCGCAACTCCGTCAAGGCCCGCCAAATATCTGCTGTAATCATAGTTTTTACCCATTCGGTTCAAAGCCATAATATAAAAATCAGAACTGTATGATCCGATTCCGTAAAACGGACTATCCTTATCAGCTTTCCATTCTATTGCTTTTTCTATAGCACTTTTTATGTCGCTTTCACTTGTTTCCGCATTGACGCACACTGTCGGAATCAGCATCGAAGTGCATAAAACAGCCGCCATGATTTTTTTCTTCATATTAAAAATCCCTTCTGACTTTAAATACTCTATATCAGTTTATCATTATACCATACATTACTAACAGTTTTCAACCATTATTCTTTACAAAATTCATTATATTTTCATTACAAATTTTATCGTCATATTAAACTAAATTCACTGTTATTTAATTATCAATTTTTATCAATTTATGATATGATAAAATTTAAGGGAGAATTGGAGGTATTTTTATGAAAAAACTTTTATGCACGGTACTTTCGACAGTGTTTGCTATATCATCGGCAGCAGCTTTAAATATGTCTGCGTATGCTGACAGTACAAACACGCAACAGGTAAGCTACAACTATTGGTATAATTCTTCTACAGGATATACCGATGAAAATGTGCACACACGTCAAATGGAAAAGCTTGACCGCGGTCTTATCGCAATAAAAACAGACGGCGGTGTATATTTAAGTTGGCGATTATTTGACAGTGAGGACAATATTTTCGGCAGTGCCGATAAAAATGTGTCATTTAATGTATATCGTGACGGCAAAAAAATAAGCGAAGTCGCAACCAAAACAAATTATGTTGATTCAACCGTTGGTACAAATTACAGTGTTGCACCCGTTATGAACGATTTTGAGGGAGATAAGTGCGACGCAGTAACGGTAAATGAAAACAGTTATTTTGACATACCGCTTTCAAAACCTGATGATGAAACAATTTATGACCCATCAGGCAATGAGCTTGCTACATATTCATTCTTCCCTGCCGACTGTTCAACGGGTGACGTTGACGGCGACGGAGAGTACGAAATAATCGTGAAATGGACATCTTCCGAACATGACGTCGGTTCGCCTGGTGACCCTGCATATTCCGGCACGGTACATCTTGCCGCATACAAATTAGACGGTACAAAGCTTTGGAAGAACGATATTGCACTCGGTAAAAACGTATATTCAAGTGCACACACACTTCAGTTCCTTGTATACGACTTTGACGGCGACGGCAAATCTGAAGTAATGTGTCAAACTTCACTCGGTTCAAAGGACGGACAAGGCAAATATGTTTCAAATGCCGCACAAACCGATGAAGAAATTAAAGCAATAACAGATGAAGAAAATTCAACTGCCGATTACAGAGGTTACGGCAGAATTACCGAAGGTAAAGAATTTTTGACAGTATTCAACGGCGAAACAGGTGTCGCAATGGACACTATTAATCTTCCGACAACTCGCGGAAGTGAAAACGGTGTAGACTACGGCGACGATTTCGGTAACCGTTCAAATCGTTTTGTATCTGATGTTGCTTATCTTGACGGCGAAAAGCCGTATGCAATATATTTAAGGGGCTACTATTTCGGCAGAAACGGCAAACAGCGTACAAGTATTGCCGGTATAAGCTGGGACGGTACAGCTTTATCCCCTACTTATCGTTTTGATACGCAAAAAGGTCAAGAGGGATATTTTGACGGTGCTTATCAATATGTCGGAAACGGCAACCACAACTGTACCGTTGCCGACGTGGATAATGACGGCAAAGACGAATTTATCACAGGTGCATTGTGTATGGAAGTCAATGACGACAATGAATTTCGTCCTAAATGGTGTACATATCTACAGCACGGTGACGCGCTTCATATAGGAAACTACGACCCTACACATACCGGTTTTGAATTTTTCACAGTCCACGAGGACAGCGGAACAAACAGCCTTAGCGGTAATGACATAACTCTGGATTTCGGTATGTCTGTTATTGACGCCGAAACAGGCAATATTATGTTCCACGAAGGTGCGTCCGCCGACACAGGCCGCGGTGTTATGGCAAATGTCGGTGCCGGCGGATACTATCAAATTTGGAGTGCAAAAAACTCTGCAAGACAGTCAAACGGCGGCACTGATTTCACAACTGCAACTTCGCTTACAGGCAGAAATACACCTTCAATGAATTTCCGTATTTTCTGGGACGGCGATTTATACGACAACTTGCTTGACGGTGCAAATATCACCGATTGGAACGGTCGTAATATGAGCAATATATTCAGTGCCGGAAATTATGATTGTGTTTCAATCAACGGTACAAAGGCAAATCCGTCACTTCAAGCCGACCTTTTCGGTGACTGGAGAGAAGAAGTTATATACCCTACTTCTGACGGAACGGCTCTTCGAGTATTCTCAACAACCGATACGACAGATTATAAAATAAAAACACTTATGCAAGACCCTGTATACCGCAGCGGTGTTGCGGCGGAGCAAACGGCATACAATCAACCTCCGCACGTCGGCTTCTATATGGGTAAAGAAGTGTTTGAAACAAGAACACTTACAAGCATAGTCGTAACAACACAGCCTACAAAAACTTCATATGTTCCGGGCGAATCGTTTGACAGAACAGGTATGGTTGTAAAGGCTAATTATTCGGACGGCACTTCGGATGAAATAAACACTTACACAGTTTCCGAAATTGATAAAGATATAATCGGCGAACAGACACTTATTGTTTCGTACTTAGGCAAAACGACCGATTTGAAAATAACGGTAAAATCTGTTTCAAGAATTACTGCACAGACTTCAAAATCAACATACTATCTCGGTGAAAATATCGATAAAAACACAATTACAGTTACCGCATATTACTCTGACGGTACTTCATCGGTGCTAAACTCAAGCGAATTTGAAGTGACAGGTTTTGGAAACACGCTTGGTAAACAAACTCTTACAGTAACGTATTTAGACAAAACCGCATATTTAACAATTCAGTTATTGGACGCAAACATTGCCGCACTTAATAAACTGTATGAAACATCAAGCACAACATCAGAATTAACAACGGCACAAATAGGCAGTTATGCGGGTGACTTCACGCTCGAACATACAGTGAAAATCAACTCAATCCCTGCAAACGGTAACACAGACAAAAACAATGCGGCAGGATTTTTCGTAAGATTTATGGCTGACAAGCAAACAGGCGGCGGCTGGTATCTTACAAAAAAATCTGATACTGAATTGAATGTTGCATGGAAAAACACAAGAGCGTCTTCCGTAGGCACAATCAAGCTTGGCGAAACATATACTTTCCGCTACAACTTTACAAATGTCGGCAACGGAAACGGTGCGACTGTTACGTTGACTGTTATTGATTCAACAGGTAATACGGTTGCCTCGGCGAGTGACCTTAACCTTAGAAACTTCTCCGACTCAGCAACCGGTAGGACTTCACCTATCACATACGTTCAGATTTATAATCAAGCCAACGCAAACTCAACATCAAGTGTTGAATTTGCAAATGCAAGATATTACACTACAAGCGAAATAACCGTAAACGGTCAGAATGTTGCTTTAAACATCGGTTGCCTGACAGATATGAAAGGATATGCCGCAAAATATTCAAACGGTATTTTGACAGACTTAGCCGATATTACGCCTACAACAACCGGACAATCTACTGTTTTACTTCAATTTGAACCTGATAAAGTGTTTATTTGGAACGATATGACTCCTGTTGATTTTTGGCAAAAAACAGAATAATTAAATCAAAAGGTGTTGCAATATGCAACACCTTTTTGATTTATAAATACATATTAATTATCAATAACTTCCTTAGCCATATTAATAAGTCCCTGCTTATCAAGCGGTGAATCTATTGCCGTAATATTGTAATAAATTCCGTCCTGTTCCCACTCAACGCCTTGCACTTGTGAAATTTCAACCTTCTCCGCGCCGTAGCTGAATACATATTTACCGCTTTCCTCGTCTTTCATATCCTGTTCAGTCTGCTGATAATCAGCCGGAACAACCTTATTTACATACGATATATATGCTATTGCTATGCCGTTATAATCGCTTACTTCGCTGTTGCCTCGGTCTTTATGACTGTCCGCGTAAGTGTCGGCGCTTAACATAACTTTGTCACCGTCTTTTTCATAATCAGCCATAAACGATTTATACTTTTCTTCTGTTCCGTTTTCTTCGTCAACATACTTATTTTTTCCGTTATGTCCGCCTTTAAATGTATAGCCGTTTGAAAATTGTTCGACAATCTTCGGTGAAAAGCCCACATTTTTATTAAGCGTTTCCGTAGCGGGAATGTTTGTATAATCCGGCTTTGACGATGTACTTCCCATAACATAATTGACTGCACCTTTTGACGCAAATGCCACTGTGCCGACAGCCAATACTGCCGCCGCAATAATGATACTCTTTTTAAAAGATACTTTTTTCATTTTTACATTCTCCTTTTCAAAACTATCCAACGTCATACAAAGTTTATTATGAAAATTTTCACTCGGTTTCGGAAAGGCATTTTTCCAATCATATTTATTCATCTTCAAGTTCCTCCTTTAAATTTTTACGACCGATATGCAGACGGCTTTTAACCGTTCCGACAGGAATTTTTAATATATTCCCTACTTCTTCGACAGAATAACCTTCTATATAGTGTAGCATTATTACTATTCTGATTTTGTGTTTCAGCTTTTTAACCGCATTATAAAGCTCGGTGTAGTTTGAATTGTCCTTATATTCAAAACTGTTGTTACAGTCCTCTATCGAAACAACCCTTTTATATTCACGCAACTTTTTATAACATTCGTTTATTAAAATTCTTATAAGCCACGTTTTGAAATACTTTTCTTCTTTAAGAGTGTGAATTTTCGTATATGCCTTTAAAACAGCCTCCGAAACAACATCTTCACAGTCACTTTCACTTTTAAGCATACCCTTTGCAATATGGTACATTGTATTCTCTGATTTCAGAACTTCTTGTGTAAATTTTTCTCTGTCCATTGGATTTTACCTTTCTGTATAAACATCAGCGCTTTTTGTTTGTACATTAGTTAGATAGTCATGGGCGGCATTTGGTTCATTTTTATATAAAAAAACCGACGAAAAATTTTCGTCGGTTTAAAAACGTATTTAAGCTGTCATCACGGTTGTTTACCGATGTAAGCAAGGATACCGCCGTCAACATATAGAATGTGACCGTTTACAGCATTTGATGCATCTGAAGCAAGGAATACAGCAGGACCTGTAAGTTCTTCAGCTTGTAGCCATCTGCCTGCAGGAGTTCTGCCGCAGATAAACTGGTCGAACGGATGTCTTGATCCGTCAGCTTGCTTTTCTCTTAGCGGAGCTGTTTGAGGTGTAGCTATGTAACCAGGGCCGATACCGTTACATTGAATGTTGTTAGCACCGTATTCTGAACAGATGTTTCTTGTAAGCATCTTTAGACCACCCTTAGCAGCAGCATAAGCTGATACAGTTTCACGGCCAAGCTCTGACATCATTGAACAGATGTTTATAATCTTACCGTGACCCTTCTTAATCATTGAAGGAATAACTGCCTTTGATACGATAAACGGAGCGTTAAGGTCAACGTCAACAACCTGTCTGAACTCGTCAGCAGTCATATCGCACATAGGAATTCTCTTAATGATACCTGCATTGTTTACAAGAATATCGATAACGCCTACTTCAGCCTCGATTTTCTTAACCATTTCCTGTACCATTTCTTCGTTAGTTACGTCGCAAACATAACCCTTAGCGTCGATACCGTCAGCTGTATATGCAGCCATACCCTTATCAACAAATTCCTGCTTAATATCGCAGAAAACAATCTTAGCACCTGACTTTGCATATGCTGACGCAATAGCGTAGCCGATACCGTATGATGCACCTGTTACAAGTGCAACTTTACCTTCAAGACTAAAGTTTAAATACTCACTCATCTTAAATTTTTCCTCCTTGTATTTTTATATTTAATATAAATATTAACTAATTTAATAATTCTTAAAAAAGAATTACATTAACGGTTCGGGACGATAGATAAGGTGTGAGAAATTGCCTTCAATATCTCTGTACCAATATGTCTTTAATCCCTTTGCATTTTCAGATACATCGTGTACTTCTTCAACTCTTTCATCAGCCTTTAGCTTTGCAACGATTTCGTCAAAAGCCGCCGGAGTTACAGAAAAAGCAAGGTGTCTGATACCTGCCTGTTTTTCAACGTCAGCGGTTTTATCGTCTGTTGCCGTAACAAACTCAATCATACTGCCGTCGGCAAACTGAAGAAAATATGTACCCTTACCGTTGTCATAAACAACTCTGCCGCCGTACATTTCCATATACCAATCTTTAAGTGCGGCTGTGTCCTTTGAAACAACAGCAACGTGTTCAATACCGTTTACCATTATAACCACTCCTATTTAACATTAATAACTATATCTATTATAGCATATTTTCTGTATTATTTCAACTGATTTATATAATATTTTTACAAAATCTCTTTATCTCCAATTGTCATTGAATTTCTGTGCACATTCATAAAACCGCCTTTGAAATTATCGCAATATATTTCCATTGCGTCAATAACACTCTGCGGTTTAAGATTATACACACTGCCTACAGAAATACACATTTTAAGCACAAGTATGCCGTTATCTTCGCTTATTTTTTCAATGCGATATATATACGGACGTATATCCGACTCTTTTACACCGCTCTTTGATTTTTTCATTACCTTGAGTTCGTTTTGTGCAAGAAGTTTTTCAATATCCGCACTGCCCTCATATTCAAGTTCAACCGTATACACCGCTCTGTCAAGTTTTGTAAGGTCAATTTCCTTGCCCTCAACTTTTTTTGCGGCAAGGATTTTATATCCCGGCGGAAAAGCATTATTGATTGTATCGACAAGTTCTTGTTCGCTGTAATCGCCGTCAAATCCTACTTTCATATACTCGCAGTCAGAAGTCACACCTACCGACAGCGGCTGTGCAACCATCATAATCGGGTGAGGATTAAATCCGTTTGAAAACATAAAATTCATACCTGTACGACGTACTGTTCTGTGGAACAGACGCACAAAGTCAAGGTGAGAAATATATTTTACTCTTTCATCTCGCGAATATTTCAATATATAATTACTCATAACAGACCCCCGTACCGAATGATTTAACACCGCAGCCTGCACATTTTTGACGGCAGTTCGGTGTTGTTACCGATTGTTTTGCTTTTTCATTTTCACGCATTAAGAAATTCTTTGTAACGCCTATGTCGATATGGTCCCAAGGAAGAACTTCTTCATAACTGCGTTCACGCGCCGTATAGAAATTAGGGTCAATTCCAAGTTCGTCAAAAGTCTGCATCCATACGTCAAACTTAAAATGCTCTCCCCAACCGTCAAACTTACAGCCATTTTCAACAGCCTTAATTATAACCTCGCTAAGACGTCTGTCGCCTCTTGCAAAAACTCCCTCAAGATAACTTGTCTTATTATCGTGCCAATTATAACGTATTCTTTTTGACTTGATAGCCGATTTTAATGTATTCTGCTTTTCGATAAGCATATCACGTGTATCCTGTTTTGCCCACTGGAACGCAGTAAAAGGCTTTGGCACAAAACTCGATGTACTTACGGTTATATTTATCTGCTTTGTTCTTTCCTCTTTCGGGATTGCAAAGTAAACCTCAAGCACCTTTTGCGCAAGGTCGGCTATACCGCAAACATCGTCCATAGTTTCAGTAGGAAGTCCAATCATAAAGTACAATTTTACGTTTGTCCAACCGCCTCTGAAAAGCATATTTGTTGAATTTATAATATCTTCTTCATTTATATTTTTATTGATAACGTCACGAAGTCTTTGAGTTCCTGCCTCCGGTGCAAAAGTAATACCGGTTTTTCTGACTTTCTGCACTTTCTCCATAAGTTCAAGCGAGAAATTATCAATTCTAAGTGACGGAAGCGACAAACCGATTTTCTTTTCTTCGGTTATTTTAAGCAGTCCGTCCGTAAGGTCACGAAGTCCGCTGAAATCACTTGTTGAAAGCGATGACAGTGATATTTCGTCATATCCGCTGCACGCAAGCAAGTTTTCCGCAATACCCAAAAGTCTTTCCGGCTTTCTTTCTCTTAACGGTCTGTATATATAGCCTGCCTGGCAGAAACGGCAGCCTCTCAAGCAACCGCGCATAACTTCAAGCATAACTCTGTCGTGTACAACCTCACCGAACGGTACAATAATCGTTTCCGGTGCGTATGTAGCATTAAAATCTTTCATTATACGCTTTCTTACTTTCGGTTTAGCATGAGGATTGTTCGGTGTAACACTCTTTACCGTATTATCGTCATTGTATTCCACATCATAGAATGACGGCACATAAATACCCTCAATTTCGGCTATTGCTTCAAGATAATCACGTTTATTTTTCTTACCGCTCTTTTTCCACTTAACATACTCTTCAACAACCTCATGTATCGAATCTTCACCCTCGCCGAGCATAAAGAAATCAAATATATCCGCCACAGGTTCTGCGTTATACGCACAAGGACCGCCGCCGCAAACAATAGGATAGCTCTCATCTCTGTCCTTTGATCTTACCGGAATATCCGCAAGCATAAGCATATTCACTATATTTGAATAACTGAGTTCATACTGCAAAGTAAATCCGAGCATATCAAAATGAGTTATTTCGTCACCTGTTTCAAGTGCAAACAACTTCATTCCATGCTTTTTCATTTCTTCTTCCATATCCGTCCAAGGTGCAAAAACACGCTCACAATATGTGTCCTCACGGTCGTTTAAAGTATGGTAAAGAATTTTAAGCCCCAAGTGCGACATTGCGATTTCGTAAGTATCGGCAAAACAAAAACCGAACCTCACGTCAACATCGGCAGGATTTTTTATGACGGAGTTAAGCTCTCCGCCCGTATATCTTGTCGGTTTCATTACTGCCGACAGTATCTTATCTCTTGTTGTTATCATTTTATTCTCCCTGATTAATTATTTCGTCTGCACATTCATTTTCTTCAGCTTTTTTCTGTGCTTTTCTTTCGCGTCTTTCCGCAAAAAATCCGTTAACCTTGTCCACAACTTCGGGTACAAGGTCGATTAGTTTGTCAACAGGCGAAGAACCGCCCTCCATAGGAATCAAACGCACGTTACCGTTATTTATAACAAGAAACGCCATTGCGTCAACCGACGCACCGCCGCCCATACCGCCGCCGAAGTTTTTATCGTCAAGGCTTTGAGTATCGTTTTTCTTTCTGTCAAATTCACAGCCGCCGCCGCCGAAACCAAACGACACCTTTGATATAGGCACAATCATCGTTCCGTCATTGACTATTATCGGCTCACCTACGACCGAATTTGCATCAATCATACCTTTGAAATTATTTGTTAATCCCTCAAACATTTCACTAACTTTATTAGCCATTTTCTTTTATCCTCCTATTGATTTTCTGTATTTTCAAAACAACTTTTACCGTTTTAAATCCTATTGTCAAAACATATAAACAGTTTGTCCTAAGTTTGCAATATATACCCATATCCAAGCACGCATTATTAAAATCAGCGTCAAGCGACACATCCCACTTTTCAAGTTTCATTCGTCTGTCAATCCAGCCTACTGCATTATATACTCCCGCATTGACCGCACCCGTCGCAATTCCCGTATACATTGGGTTTCCCATACCGAATTTTGACGATACATTCAGTTCCTTTATCTTAATTGCGTGACAAATTATATAGTCAAGTAAATTTAATATATCTTTTTTTAACTGTTTATATACTTCTTTTATGAGTGTTATTATCCCTAAAATATCCGATTTTTCTTGCTTTTCTTCTTTGTCGGTCGTTTCTTCTTCGTTTTCAACTTCTTCAACCTTGTCATTCGGAAAAATCTTAAATTTTAAAAACGCATACTTTATAATTACAGATCCGTTATTTTCCTTATTATTATACGAAAACTCAAGAATACAGTCTGCCGGTATAAGCAAAAGTAACATTATAACAGCCACGACGGCTAATATTATATATAAAGCTGTCATATGCCGTCCTCCTTTTGTTATTGTTCAGTGTTTTCTTTGTTTTCCGCAACAATATTTTCACCATTCTCGTCGATTTCAAGCTGCAGTCCCTGCGATGTTTCAAGGTTAAGACTTCTCAAATCAAGCGGCGGTAAATCGGTAGGCTTTGTAAGTCCGAAACACCTTAAAAACGTGTCTGTCGTCACATATAAAATCGGTCTGCCCGGTGCGTCCAGTCTGCCCTTTTCTTCAATCAGTCCGCGTTCGTAAAGCCTGTTTACGCAACCGTCCGAATTTACTCCTCTTATATGTTCAATCTGACCTTTCGTTATAGGCTGTTTGTAGGCAATTATCGCAAGTGCCTCCATTGCCGCATTTGAAAGCGGCTGCCTTCTCTGTTCTCCTAATATTTCCTGTATGTAGGTATAATATTCAGGTCTTGAACAAATTTGATAACCCTCAAGAATATCAATTATATTAAATCCTCTGTGATTTTCGCTGTATTCTTTTTTCAGTTCATCGACCGCCTTATTGACTTCGTCAACACTCGTATCAAGCACAACAGCCAATTTTGCCGCCTTAACAGGCTCACCTGCCGCAAAAAGTATTCCCTCTATTGCATATTTAATATTATCCATTCTTTTTCTCCGTTGTAAGAATAAAGTCATCTGACTTTTCGTCATAGTCCGCATACAGCTTGTTCAGCTTTATCATTTCAAGTACTGCCAAAAACGTTGCAATCATTTCAGGCCGTGAATCGTCCGCTTTAAAAAGTGATTCAAACTGTACACGTTTATTATGCTTTAACACTTTACATATCTTTTCAACCATATCGTCAACCGAAACTTTTTCTCTGCCGACAATTTTTGAAAACGCACGTTTTTCGGGTTTTGCCTTGCGAAGTCTGCGTTGAAATATGTTGTTAAACGCATCAATCAGTTCTTTCGTATCGTGCGTTATATCGTATTCGGGCATAGGAAATTTAATTTTTTCAGGCTCACGAAACACCATTTCTTTTGTTGTAAACTCACTTTTCCTAAGCTCCTTTGACGCCTCTTTAAACTGCTGATATTCAGCCAACCTACGCGCAAGTTCTTCTCTCGGATCTTCCTCGTCCTCTTCTTCCTCATTTTTAGGAAGTAACATTTTCGATTTTATATACAAAAGATTTGACGCCATAACAAGAAATTCGCTTGTATTATCAAGATTAGCCTCTTCAATTCCGTCAATCGCCTCAAGATACTGCGCCGTTATCTCAACAATCGGTATGTCGTATATACTGACCTTGTTTTTCTGTATAAGCGTCAAAAGCAAGTCAAGCGGGCCTTCAAACGTATCAAGTTTATATAATATCTTATCCATTTTTCACCCTATAATATCAAGTTAATAGCACTGTTTAACAGGTTGATAATTCCGTTAAAGAAGAAATTCACACCTGTTCCGATTATGCCGTTCAGAACGCCGGTAAGCGAAAGCACCATAATTAAAAGCATAGAATATCTTTCGTATCTCAGCATAGTGTAATATGCTTTGTTCGGAAGAAACATTCCAAGTACTTTTGCACCGTCAAGCGGTGGTATCGGAATTATGTTAAACACCATAAAGCATAGATTTCTTATCGCAAAAAGCTGTGCAAAAGTTGCAACACCGTTTAGAACGCTTGTACCGAAACCGAGCTTTATACATAAAACGTGAAGTATCGCATATATAAGCAATGCCGCAAAAGCCATAATCAAATTGGCAAGCGGTCCTGCAGCCGCGGTAAGTGCCATACCTTTTTTTGTATCTTTATAATATGACGGATTTACTCCGACAGGTTTTGCCCAGCCGAAGCCTGTCAAAATCATCAACAATGTACCGACAGGGTCAAGATGTGCAAGCGGATTTAAAGTCAATCTTCCCTCACGTTCGGGTGTCGGATCACCAAGTTTTGTCGATACCCAACCGTGTGCAAATTCGTGTCCCGTCAACGCTATAAGCGTTATAGGCACATTGATTATTATGTTTATTAAATTAAAACCAACCATATATTTTTTCTCCTTAAATACAGATAATTATATTATATAATTATTTTCAGAAAAAGTAAAGTAAAATCGCACAAAAAATAACCTCTGCACAAGTATGATTTGTCAGAGGTTATTTTATCTATTCTTCTCGTCTTTTTAAATTTTTAGTTTTATAATACAAACGTTTGTTTTCGTACATCATTGCGTCGGCACGTTCCATTGTCATAGAGAAGTTTCTGTCTTTTCCCGCGTCAAACTTGGCATAACCGATTGACATAGAAGTCTTAATTCCTCCGCGATTAATACTGTCTGCCATTCTTGCGATTCTGTCCGCAAAATTCTTAACCATATCAATATCGCAGTCTTTTAATACAACAGAAAATTCATCGCCGCCGACTCTGTAACCGATAAAATCAGTACCTTCCATCGCTTTTCTTATCGCGTCGGCACCGTTTTGGATATAAATATCACCCATTTGATGTCCGCGGCTGTCGTTTATATTCTTTAATCCGTTTAAGTCTACCGTAACAATAGCATACCGCGATTGGTTTCCGCTTTCTATGTTGTGCATATCAACCGTAAATGAGTTCTTGTTTTTCAAACCTGTAAGCGTATCCGTATTCGACATATCCTGATACAGAGGATTAGAAATCCTCTTGAATATCGCCATTGAAAAACGTACTGAAATCAAGCAACACAAAAGTATAAGTATTATTACTATAACGCGAAGTATAATCTTGAAAATATATACCCTGTTCGCGTCAATTCCTATACAAGCAACGCCCTTCACTGTTCCGCCGTCCATTATCGGATAAAAATTCAAATATCTAAAGCCGTCCAACGATGCATAAAAAGCGCCTGTATTGGCATAATGTATTGTATACATGTCGTTTATTTCTTTTTCAATCTTTCCTGTTATCTTGTCGTCATTTATAACAGTGTTTATCTTGTCATTTTTCGTATCAAGTATATATTGGAAATCGCCGTTTTTATCTTTTCTCACAACAAATATTTCTGAAATCGCCATATTGTCCTTTACCGCGGATAAATAGCTCAGTGCCGCACCGTATACGCCATCAGGCACATCTTCAGTAAAAAGTCTGCTGTCAAAATGAGATTCTATGGTTGTAAAAGTAAGATTTGCACGTTCATTGTATGCGTCGGCAAGCATCGAAATCATAACGCCCGATGTAACGAGATATATAACCAGGCAAGAAAATATGATAAGTCCGCAAGTCAGCATTGAAACTTGCACGTTAACTTTTTCTATTTTGTTCATAATAAACTTTTTTTAATTTTCCCATAATTATCGCGCCATCTCCTTTTATACATATTTTACATTTTTATTATACCTAATTTTTTATAATTTATCAATATTTTCGTCTTTATCAATATTTTCGTCGAAAAAAATCGGATTTTTGTTGATTGTTCACTATTTTAATAGTATAATGTTAATAAAATCGTAATACAGAATGGAGATTAATAATGCAAACAGCGATACTTATTCTTTTAATTATACTTATTATATGTGTACTTATAACTCTGATTTTTACATTAAAAAACAGTTCAAAGCCGTCTGATTCGGGACTTGAACAACGTATAAACGGTTCTGTCAAAATGTTTTCCGACATAATATCGGAAAATCAACAGGTAATCGGCAATATGCAGACAAACCGTTTTGCACAAATGGACAACGAAATCAAAAGTATGCGTCAAAGTATGGAAAAACACCTTGCCGATATGTACAAAGGTTTCGCCGATATATCCGCTCTTTCATCAGGTGTAAGTGATTTAAAAAAAGTCCTTTCAAATGTTAAAACACGTGGTATACTCGGTGAAATACAACTCGGTGCAATCCTCGACGAAATACTTGCACCGGAGCAATTCGACACCAATGTTGCAACCATACCGAACAGTTCCGCAGTTGTTGAATTTGCGGTTAAACTTCCGCACGACGACGAAGGATTTATATATCTTCCGATTGATTCAAAATTCCCACTTGACGCCTACAACGATTTACTGAACGCATATGATACCGGCGACAGCGAAATTATAAACCGTTCTTCAAAAGCACTCGTTCAGCGAATAAAGCAATTCGCAAAAGATATTCACACAAAATACGTTGAACCGCCGTACACAACCGATTTTGCAATAATGTTCCTCCCAACAGAAGGACTTTATGCCGAGGCAGTTAATCTCGGTCTTGTCGAAGTTTTGCAACGTGAATATAAAATAAATATAGCAGGTCCAAGCACTATGGCGGCTATGCTTAATTCTTTGCAAATGGGTTTCCGTACACTTGCACTTGAAAAACGTTCAAGCGAAGTTTGGCAAGTCTTAGGCGAAGTCAAGGGTGAATTTGAAAAATTCTATTCAGTTCTTGAAACGGCACAAAAAAGAATTACCCAAACAGGTGACGAACTTGATAAACTTATCGGTGTCAGAATGCGTGCAATGGAGCGAAAACTCCGCAGTGTTGAAAAATCCGAAAGCAACAGTTTTGACGATATGTTATAATATATTTGATAAAAACATTATTTATTCTTTAAGCACACAAAAAAGCCACGAGCAAACTCGCGGCTTTTATATTACTTAATTTTTAAATTATCTGCCTGGTTTAAAGAAATCGGGAACATCTATACTACCCATTCCCGGCTTTAACTTTCTCTTGAAAATTGCATTATCATCATAATCAGAAACTGATGATGAATAAGACGGAGTCTTTCTGTCGCTTGATGTTGAAGAGCCTGCAAACTTAGGTGTAATATTCTTTACATCATTAGCTTTATCCTTACCGCGTCTTAATGAACCGTCAAGACCTGTTGCAATAAGAGTAACCTTAATTTCATCTTTAAGATTATCGTCCATAGCAGTACCGACAATAATATTTGCCTCTTCACTTACAAGGTCACGAACAATGCTTGATACTTCGCCCATATCAACAAGTGAGAATTCACTTCCGCCTGTGATATTAAGAAGTACGTTTTCAGCACCCTCAATGCTTGTTTCAAGAAGCGGACTTTCAATAGCCGCACGAACTGCGTCCTGAGCGGCATTTTCACCCTTGCCGACACCGATACCCATATGTGCGACACCGCTGTCTTTCATAATTGTTCTTACATCGGCAAAGTCACAGTTCATAATACCTCTTTGAGTAATTACTTCAATGATACCTTGAACACCTTGACGAAGAACATCATCTGCAAGTTTGAATGAATCTTTAATTGTAACCTTTTTGTCTGCAATCTTCAATAGAAGATCGTTTGGTATAGTAACAATAGCGTCAACCTTTTCTGCAAGGTTCTTAATACCTTCTTCAGCGTTTCTCATTCTTTGAGGACCTTCAAAGAAGAAAGGCTTTGTTACTACCGCAACTGTAAGTACACCAAGAGATTTCGCAGCCTCTGCGATAATAGGTGCGGCACCTGTACCTGTTCCGCCGCCCATACCTGCTGTTACGAATACCATTTCTGTATCTTTTACAAGATTCTTGATTTCATCTTTTGATTCTTCAGCCGCTTGTCTGCCGATTTCAGGCTTTGCACCTGCTCCCAAACCGCTTGTAAGCTTTCTGCCGATATTAAGTACAGTCGGTGCTTTTACATTTGCAAGCTGCTGTGCATCTGTATTGACGCAAATAAATTCTGCCTTTGTAACGCCGGCCTCGATCATACGGTCCACAGCATTGTTACCGCCGCCGCCGACACCTATAACCTTTATTCTTGCGCCGTCTATTGTAGTGTTTTCTTCCAAACCGATAGGCATATCACTCATCTAAATATCCTCCTTCGTAGTTTATCCCCAACAAATCCAACAGGGAAATCTCCGCATATATATTATTTTACTATGTTTTTTCAACTTATTCAATAGTTTTTTCCCACAAATTTTCAAAACGCCGAAAATTTTTACACAATATTATAGTCATTTCGTTTTTAATTTTTGTGCAATTTTATTTTTACGGTGTATATATCGCCTTTCCGGACTCGCTTAAATCCATTGTTCCGCGGGCATTTTCAGTCAAACTGTTACTCATAACGGTTTCTCTGAACAGTCTTATTTTACGTTCAAGATCCAACTGCGTACCGCATTGTACGGTTATTCGGTTATCGTAATTCATTGTTATGTCAGTCACATCGGTAACATTTATTTCGATAACCTTATCAAGAATACCCGTTGCCTCAAGCGTTGACAGCGAAATTTTTGTAATATCGAATTTTTCGTTTTCGTCGGTTTTTAAAATTTCACCCAATTTATAGTCCGTAACCGTCAATCCAGTGACTGTCGGTAATGTTTCACCGTTGTTGCCGGTATCGGTTAAAACTCTCAATTCAGAATTTACAAGCAATGTCTTACCGTCAATTTTTATATACGCAGACGGTGTATATTCCGTCACCGTAACTTTTACTGACGGTGGAAATAACCTTTTCTGCACATCAACGGTATCTATATATGGTATTGTTTTTAACGTATTCCTTATTTTTCGTCTGCCGCTGCGGAAAAGATTTTGACCGACAAGCGGTTTTAGCTTTTCTTGGAACTGTTCGGCTGTTACGAGAACATTTCCCTCAACCGATACGGAACGAATGTTAAATATCGGTGTCATAAATAAGAGCACGCTTACAAGAATCACCGCCAAAACAAATCCCAGCAATGCACGTCTACGCTGTATTTTAAGACGCTGTTGCTTTTGTTTTTTTTGGTAGCGAATTTTTCGTTCAAGCTGTGTAGGTTCACGCCGAACACTTCTTTCGGGAACATCTTTATGTTCTTTCAAGGTTCTTTTCTCTAACCTGCTCCAATCATATTCAGTTGTAGTTTTTGTAACCTTACGACCGCCTGTTTTGACGACTCGTATATTACGATTATTTTCATCCATACTATCACCCTGAATTATTCTCGTCTGATTTTCGCTCCGCATTCAAGCAGATACTTTTCTATATTTTCATAACCTCTGTCTATAAATTCTGTGCCGCCAATCGTCGTTGTACCGTTTGCGGCAAGTGCCGCAACAACAAGCGCCGCGCCTCCGCGCAGTTCTCTTGCAACAACATTTGCACCCTGCAAAGCGTTTACGCCTCTTACAACGGCACTTCTGCCTTCTACTTTTATGTCGGCACCCATTCGTGTAAGTTCATCAACATGCTGAAATCTGTTTTCAAATATATTTTCTATAAATATACTTGTTCCTCTTGCAACAGTTGCAAGCGCCATAAACGGCGATTGTATATCCGTCGGAAAACCCGGATACGGCATTGTTCTTACTATATGTATACTTTCAAGTTTCTTGGGAGCTTTCTGAATAATTTTATCTTTTTCTATTCTGAGCTGTACTCCCATATCCAAAAGAACATGGAGCATTGCTCCCATATCGCGTGGATTGACATTTTTAAGACATATCTCTCCGCCCGTAATCGCAGATGCGGCCAGATATGTTGCGGCAACAATACGGTCGGGCATTATCGTATACTCCGCACCGTGAAGCTTGCTTACTCCCTCAATTTTTATTACACTGCCGCCCATACCGCGGACTTTTGCACCCATACAATTCAGGAAGTTACCCAAATCAACAATCTCCGGTTCACGCGCCGCATTTGTAATAGTTGTAAAACCCTCCGCACAAACTGCGGCAAGCATAGCATTTTCGGTTGCTCCGACGCTTGGAAAATCAAGATGTATGTTTCCGCCGACAATCTTATCAGTACTGCATTTTATATAGCCGTGTTCTTCCTGAATATCGACACCGAGTTCACGCAAAGCCTTTAAATGCAAATCAATCGGCCTTAAACCAATCGGACAACCGCCGGGCATACTTACAACCGCTTTTTTGCACCTTGAAATTATCGCTCCCAAAAATATGATTGAAGAACGCATCTCACGCATTAAATCTTCACATATTTTACAGTCACACATACCTCTTGTATCAACCGTTACGGTATTGCCTGCCCTATGTACTCTGCAGCCCAATCTTTCAAGCACCAAATCTGTTTTATCTACATCACGAAGATATGGACAGTTTTTCAAAGTACATACTCCGTCAGCCATAACCGTGGCTGCAAGTATCGGCAATACGGCATTTTTCGCACCTTGTACACCGATTTCACCGCTTATCTTATTTCCGCCGTCTATAACAAGTTTGCCCACTTTAAACACCTCGCATTATAATATAATTCTCATATGATTATAATACGAAATATCTATAATTCTGTTACAGTCTTATTATTATAGCACATTTCAAAAAATTTTTAAAGGGTTAATTTATAAAAATAATATACCTTTAATATCAATGTAACAATGCAAAATTTGTCGATTAAAAATTTCATACTATATATATATAATAGATAAATCAAATTTTTTTCTTTTTTTACAAAAAAGTTCTTGACAATACCCACACCTTTATGGTAATATATTATGCGTAGCTTAAACAGATATGCGTCCGTAGCTCAGTTGGATAGAGTGAACGGCTACGAACCGTTAGGTCGTGGGTTCGAATCCCTCCGGGCGTACCAACTCATCACAAACCGTATAAATGCTTGAAATCAAGCGTTTATGCGGTTTTTTAGTGCTTGTGAGAAGAAAATCAACGTGATAAAAAGTGATAAAAAGTGATAAAATGTTATACTTTTTTATTAGTCTGTTAGTCAAAAGTTAGTCAGATTTTAGTCAGATTTTAGTCAAAAACAGAGTATGATACAATAAAAATAAGCTACCGACGCAATGTCGATAGCTTATTTTCTTATTCATCTTTCTTAAATTTTAATGCGTTCCTATTTTTGTATTTTTCTTTGGTATCTTTCAAAACGTCTTTACTTAATTGCTTTAACATTTCAGTTTTTTCAATATCCGAAGCTCTTTTGTACGCACTTGTATTCAGAAGTTTTTTACGTTGTTTTTCAACTTCTTTCCGATAATCGTCGTAATATTTTTTGTATTCCGAATATGTCATTTCCCAAGTGTATGATTGCTTATTTTTTGTTTTGGTTATAGTTGACTTTGGCAAGCTGTCTACATAACCATTATCAGAGGTTAATAAGCCATTACTAAAAGAATTAACAATCCCCTTGTCTGTATCGGTAATTTCTGAACCTGTTGCTTTTATATCTGCTATAAGTTCTTTACGTGCGGTTCTTTGCTCATCCTCTGATAGTTTTTTTATCGCTTTGTTTGCTTGTGTAATATACGCCGCCTTTGTAGCGTACTTTTCGTATAAGCAAGCGTTTTGAGGTGTCGGCTCATTTTGATACTTCTTTTGCATTTTATCTCTTTGTTCGTACACACGATTAAATACATCTGTTGAATATACACTATCCGCACTGAAAGACGTTCCGTATAGGTTAGACGGATTGAAGCCGTCAGCAGTAACCGACCTATTGAGCTTACCGATAATACCGGTATAATTATCAATTAAGTGGTCTATTTTCATCGGCGACCAGTTAAATGTCTGACCTATTGACTTTGCCAATAAAGAAGTTTTTTGGTTGTATTGCTCCTTGTTTGGCTCGTCCTCAAGTGCCGAACTTACTATCGGAGTACCTTTAAAGTCTTTGTTGATCATATTATCAACAATTCCGCCTAATATTGTTCCTCCTGCAGCTTGATGTACACCTTCTTCAATTCCTCCTTCTGCAATACCAGTAACAGGCAACCACGCAGGTAATGTTGTATCGCCGATGTATTGACCGAATTGATAAAATGCCTCTTTGTCACCAAAAGCGTAATCGGCGGCTCTTTCTGCTGTTGTGTTTAGTATTGCCGCTTCTCTTGCTTTAGGTATTTTTATAAATTTTCCGTTACCTATAGATATGCAGTAAAAATTATTTTTTTGATACTGAGATAATTCTTCCCAACCATCTTCATCTGACGTCCTGTTCCAAAATTCCAATAGTGCAGTAGTTAAAATTGCACTGATTAGGTACCTAAGCATATGCTTTGCAATCTCTTTTTTACCACCGCTTGTGAATATGCGAGCTTGTTTATCCATACCTTGAACAGTCGCATTTGAAAATCTAAATATTTTATTTAGTTTTCTGCCGACATCACCGCTTCTATTGAAGTTGACGGTTATATCAGACGCGGCATAAATAGCTTGTTGATTATCGGCTCCCTTTTTCTTCATACCTTTAAATTCAGCCAGTCGCGGAATAGCTTCGGTAATTTCGTTGATTTTTGTAACGCATTCTATTGGGTGTAAGAATATTGCTTGTGCCAAACGCCTTGCAAGTCCTGCGTCTTTTGAGTTCACCTCGCGCAAAGTCTTTTTCAGTACATCAATATTATCGCTGAACATTGACATATGTCCGCCACCTGCAGCTTTATATTGTTTATAGTTGTCACTGTTTCTTATAACGTCCCATAAAGCTGACATATATGCCCCTGTAAAAGTAATAGGATTATTATATGCTTTTGAATTTTTCATTGCAGTATCATAATCTCGTATTGCGTTCGTGGTAGCAAAAACCGGATTTAGTTGCGTTATCAGTGCGTTTGTTATGCCTAAAGTTCTTCCTGCAAAATTCATTATTTTTCCTGTTTGGATCGGTGTTAAATTTGTTATAGCATTAAACAGCGCCTTATCGTGTACCTGATAATATTTGTGCTTGCCTTTATTCAAATATGTAACTATTTGCTTTCCAGGTATAACTACAGGTGTATAACTTTCAACTTGTGTGCCGAATACGTCTTCAAAAGCCTCTGTTAAGTTAAACAAATCGTTTTCGTCAAGACTTTCTGACATTCTGCCTAAGAATTCGTCAGACAACTTTTCAATGTTGATTATATTCTTTACTTGGTCGGGTGGCACAGGTTCTATAAAATTAGCAAACCCCGGTACATTGTCCGCATACATACCCAATACCGCCATAACTCTGTTTCTTGTTCCGAACTTCACTTGCTTTTCTACATTTTTTATAATACTTTCAAGTGGAGATATGATTGTAGCACCACTACCTTTCGCAGTTTTTACAGGACTTTGCTGATTTGCAAAACCACTTTTAAATCCTGTTCTGTTCCTACCGGTGTCACGCATAAACGGCACGTAATGTGGGTACATTTTTTGTAGTTTGTTGTATGTAATAGCATCCATACCGCCCATAGATACTACCCAATATTTTAACATATCTTGTTGGAACTTGTACAGATTTTCCGACGCTTCTTTGAATTCAGGATGATTGTTTTCAAGATTTGCTATTTCTCTTTTTATTCGTTTGCCGTCTTGCAAAGTATCATCACTGAATACACGCTTTAACTTTGCACCTTCTTGTGGTTCAATCCATTCCAAAGAGTGCTTTAATACTAAATATTTATCGAATAAATCTATATCTTTGTGTGATATATCTTTAATGCAATCTATCAACCCTTTTCCGCCTGTCAAATTGCCGTTCGGGTCAACCATTCCTTCTTTAAATATAGTAGACATAGTGGCGTCTACATTTTTAGAATTTATAGCTAAAATATATGCGTCCTTTTTTCCACTGAGAGTTCCTTTTACCTCTTTAACATAATCAGTAGCTTCTTTGATAGGTGCAAAGCTATCAACCAACTTGATGTATATTTCTTTCGATATTTCACTTGCCGTTGATTTACTTCTCTTTTTTATCTCTTTGTTGTTGGTCATTGCCACGTCTACTTTGTCCATAAAGTCCGAATTGTAGTATTGTCGTGAATATTCTGATAGAGTTTTTAAGGCTTGAGCGTCTTTCGGAGAAAGAGTTTCGATAAATTCTTTTGAAAATCTCGGTACTTCCTTTATTGTACTTTGCGGATCTTTAACAAACTCTCTCACAAATTCAGCTACCGACTCACCCGGTACTTCACTTTTTTTATATTGCTTCATTAATGTTGGACTTTTTCGTTGTGCAAAGTCGATTATCTCATCAATATTAGCTGATGAAGTGAAATCATATTTATCATCAAGCAAATGTCCTAATTCGTGAGTAGCTGTCGGCAAGTCATTTGCTATACGAAGTCTTACAGCTTTCGGAAGTTTCTTAAACTCGCCTTTAGCTCGTGTCAGTGACAAGTTGCCTTTTGAAATAGGTATATTGAATTCTTTTGAAATATACGAAACAATATCGCCCAACTTCTTATTTTTTGCATTCTTGCTGTTTTGCGTCACATCAGATGTCCAACTGTCAAGGCTATTAGCTTGTTTTGAATAACGTATGTCTGCACTGCTTTTATCTGATGTTTTTTTGCTGTCATCTTCAACACTTTCAATCTGTTTTTCTTGTTCTGGTTTCTTTACTTCCCAACCATTACCGTCGTCACCTTTGTTATACTGCATTTCCGTTTCTGTTCTGCTATAAGGCGAGTATTGCATAAGCTCTTTTATAATATTTTCAGTATTAGTCTTTGTCGGTATGAAGAAACGTGTTTGATACGAAATACGTTCGGAAAATACGCCTAATTTTTTTATGAACTCATAATTTTCAAAACGAGGACCTGTAAGTTCAATACGCTGTTCGTTTGCTACTTTTCTTTGTTTTAGGCTCCAACCGTTTTCAAGATAAACAACATCACCGTTTTTAATGCTATTCATAACACTTGATACATCTACTTTGCCCTTTGTTCTGTTAGCCCCTAAACGTCTAAGAATTGAGTCTATAGCATTTTCAGGTATAACACGACCTATAAGCACATCGCCATTATCAGTAAGTATTCGATATACTTTAATATTTGTTTCAGGTAATTTATCCCATACCGGAAGCACAGCACCACTTATAAGATGTACATTTTCTTGACGATATTCAGGCATTTCTTCAAGCCTCTTATTCCATAAAGCTTTAGCTGTTTCATTATCTATCTTATTCCAACGTTGGCTTACTTGTTGTTCACTTAAATATACTGTCTTACCATATTCTTGTCCTTCTGCCTTAAAACGACTTACAACATTACCGTTGCTATCTGTTTTGTTTGCGATTTGAGTTATCGCTCTTACTCCTCCGTTTGCTTTGTTCTGATAAAAGCCTTTAAATCTTGGACTATCGCTTTGTATATCGCTAAATTCGTTCTTTTTTATTTTCTTATCTGCAACAAGAGAATAATACAAAGTTTCAGCACCGCTTAACTTATCTGTATGTACGGTTTTGGTTTCTTTGACCGATACTTTATCGGCTTTGTAGTTTTCCATACCTTTATCAAGTGTGCCGTTTTGTTCAGCCTCTGCCATTGCCATTTTCAACTGGCTGTCAAACTCATCAAAAACTTCGTTTTGCTCATCATATTCTAATGATAATATACGGTTAAGGAACTTGTTTATACTTGTCAAATCGTCAGAATTTTGATTAATCGAACCGTCCGAACTGTATACGTTAAGTCCTAATTTTGAAATAATTTCTTTTCCGTTGGTAATATCATTTATACCGCCCTTAGCCAATGCGGTAATATAACTTTTTAACACTGTTGCAGAAAAAGCATTTTCAAGGTTATCATCTTCCGAAAACATACCTTGACTGCCTGCTTGCCTTTGACCTTTCGTAAGCGAACCTAATTGAGCAAGTCTTTTTGCTATGGTTGAGATAAAACGGCTTTGTCCTTTCAAATCGGTTGTTACAAGTTTGAATATAGGAGCCGATACTTGGTTACTTCTGTGTGAACGTCCAAAACCTTGTACCGCCGTTGACGCTTTCCAACCTGCTTCAAGCAAATAATGTACACGTTGTTGTTGATTTTTGGCTGCTTTACTTGCGTGGTAGCTCTTTCCTGTACCGCCTGCTTCTGAAAATATCATTATACGCTTTTTACCGTTTTGGAATGCTTCTACATCGGCACTTCTTGTGTTATTACTAAGTCTTTGCTGAACATTTTTTCCGTCAACATTAATTACTCGTGAACTTCTGCCGGTGTTTTCTGCAACTAAATCTGTTCCAAACGCATTGATAATCATATCTATAGGCGATGACGGTGCTTTCATACTACCTAATTGGTCTAACAATGTGTCACGCTTTCGGACTGCTTCTCTGTTTAATACAGGTTCGCCTTTACTGTTGTACACCGGTTTGCTTTTTACATTACCTTTTTCATCTTTATATTCCTCGTATTGTTGAACAGGGAATGATTTTTCAACGTATTCCATAAGCATCTGTTTAGGTGAAACATCATAATCATCAAGTGTTAATCCTTCTTCGTAAAGTCTTGCAAGTTCACGCTTACCTTGTGCTTCGTTTGTGCTTGTAAGTTGTATGATACACGATTTACCTTTAGCAAGCTGTTTTTCAATATCTTTAATAACACTCGGTGTTTGCATTGATACAAGAATTTGATTAAAAAATCTTTGGTTTGACGACCAAAACTTTCCATAGACTTGTCCTCGTGCAGTGCCGTCTGACGATTGGTGTGTTTCTTTCAGTGCTTCATTCAAATTCTGAAATACTATTTGCCACGCTTTTGCTACAGTGTTATACATTTTCTTTTGTTCTTTTGTTAATTTGTGGGTTAGTTTATCATATGTAACATCTTCATAAGAAATGTTTCGTGACAGATAAACACCTTCCATTTTTAAATCCTGTGCAAGCATTTCCATTGCAGAGATACCGCCGCCTTTTATTTGAGATATAAACTCTTTTTCATTTGGGAAAGCGGTACCTTCGCCCCAAAGTCCCAATCTTGTAGCATATTGCAAATTCTCAACTTCTGTTGCTCCTGTGGCTGACATATAGATAACCTTGGCTTTTGGCAACAATTTTTGAAGTTCTATACCGGCTAAAGCTGTCTCACTTGGTTTAGCTTTACCTCTGTTTGTGACCTTTCCGCCGGCATTAGACATCATATGTGCCTCATCAAAAGCAATCACACCGTCAAAGTCTTGTCCTAACCAACTAACGATTTTTTCAAAGTTTGAGTTTTCTTTATTCCACCCTTGCGACAGTTTATTGTATGTAAGATACAATATGGTATCATCTGACTTTAAACTGCTGTCGGCTTTTTTACCGCCGTTGAATTCAACTACCATATCATTTCTGCCAAATACATCTTTGGTATAATCAAGAGTATCTTTTAACAAGTCGTGTCCTTTTGAAATCCAAACAGCCTTTTTTCTGCCTTGATTGAAGTTATCAAGAATAATGCCTGCTACTGTACGTCCTTTTCCAACACCCGTACCGTCGCCGCAGAAAAATCCTCTTGTTTCGCCGTTCGGCAATGTTTGAGAGTGACATTGTCCTGCTCTTGAAACAACTTCAAGTTGTGCACTCGACAAAGTACCTTCATCAATAAGTTTTTGGTCTATATGTGGTTTATATGTTATGTCAGGTGCTTTTACTGCACTCATCGCCGCACTTTCGCTTAATTTTGCAGGGTGTGGCTTTGCGTTTTTCACTTTTAAAGGTGCTACTTTGTATTCTTCAAAAACATTATCAGTCAGTTCTTTTTTCTTTAATCGTTGTACCCCGACACCGTTCTGTCTAAGTCCGCCATTCTTTTCGTTTCCGCCATATCCAGATTGAACACTATGTTCCACGCTATCAGACTTATCAGTTCTTCCAACGTCTTGCAGTTCATCATTTCCTCTTGATTTTCTTCGTCCGTCAAGTCGTCGTTCATCATCCAATTCATTTGGCTTATCGGCTCTTTGATTGACAGTATTTCCACCACTTCCGTCATTTCGTAAAACTTCTGTCTCTGCATTTCTGTGTTTTGGTACTCTTCCCTTATCTGAGGATTGTTTAGTATCAATTTCGCTACTTGCGTCAGATACAGTGCCGTCTCCAACACTACCTTTTGTTCTTGTTGTAGCAATTTCTTTGCGTGTTGTTGTAGTGGTTCTTTGTTCATTTGCTGAATAGTCAAGTATTGGTCGCTCATTTCTTATACCTCCTAAAATGCTTTGTAAATCGTGCAAATCTTCGACATAATCGGTTATAGTATTCTTGGTTGCACCGTTGTTGTCAATAACCATCATCTGAATGCCAAAATTTGTACCGTACTTATTAAAGTTCTTACCCGAAATACCTATGTTTGCAACAACGTTGTATTTCTTTTTTATGTCATTCCACCAATTTCTAAACGCAGGTGCATCATCAGCCATTGTTTTACCTGTTATAGCTACAAGTCTACCATTAGTCTTTAACATTTTAAGTGCTTCTTCTATGTGCTTTGCGCCTATTTTAGCGCCTTTCATATTTCTTGTGGTTGACGACGAAAACGGAGGGTTCATAACAACAACAGAAGGTTCAATATCTCCGCCTAATATATTGTTTATCTGTTCCGCGTCCTCACTGTAGAAATCATCAAACGGCATATTTTTAAGTATTGCCATTCTTCTTGGGTCAAGTTCGTTTACAATTACCTTTGCACCGCTCTTTTTTGCAAATGTAGCAATACCTCCAATACCTGCCGACGGTTCAAGCATTATATCATTTGAATTGATATTAGCTGCATAGCTTGCTAAATATGCAAGCGTTGGAGGTGTAGAGAATTGCTGATAATTGTCCATTCCCTCTGTGCGTTTTGTTTGAGTTGGTATTTTATCGATTATTTCAAACATTTTATCAAGTGTAGGTTCTTCTTTCATATTTAAAATATATTGATTTATACCCAACTCCATTGCGTCATATGCGTCTTTGACTGTGAATGTATTATCGGCTAATGAGCCGTCATATATTTCGCTGGTTTTCTTGAATAACATATCGCTTGTGAATTTTTCGCCTTTTTGCAATTTTTCTTCTACAAAATTTGCAACTTGTTGCGATTTTTCGTTTGCACCCTCTCTTACTTTAATTATATCATTTTTAACTGCTTTTTCAATATTATTTTTATTGCTTGTTGCGTCTTTTTCACTTACTTTCCCCAAAGTTCCTGTAGTCTTTGCATCATCTGACATATCAACGTCTTTGATAACCTTATAATCGTGTGTTTGCTTAAAGTTTTCTATACCGCCGATATGTGAGAATGTCTGTTTGTTGTCACTCTTATCAAGATTTTCAAAACTCATATTTAAGCCTGTTTGTGTAACTTTCCATTGCTTGCCGTCATACTCGATTACATCGCCGATTTCTAAGTCTGGTTTTTCTTTAATTATATCACTTCCTGATTTCTTTTCAATACTGTTTTGCTTATCTGTCACTTCTTTTTCAGTATTTGCAGTGTCGCTTTCAAGCGGAGCGTTCATTGCCGAATTTTCATTCAACCACATTCCGTAGTCGTACATAGTTTTACTTATGTCAAGGCTGGTGTTTTTGCTTGTTCTTATTGCATAATAATCATTAAAGCATTTGTTAGGTAATACAGTTTCATCGCCAGTAAGATAATAGTATAATTCGCTGTCTATCGCTTTAATATTTTCTCCACCTTGCTTGTCTTGCTTTAAGTCGCGTGCTTCTTTTACTAAAGTAAAAGAGTTAATTCCCTTTTTGTTGTACTCAGCTTTGTTGAGTTTGTAAGATTGTTCAACTAAGTCTTGAAAACGCACATAAGACGTTTTAGTTATATTGTTGCTCGCATATTTTTTCTTAACTTCTCTACTCTTTTCAAGTTCTCTGCCGTCAGCAACGCTTTTTTCTATAAGTTCTGCATTAGTTGTCGAACCGTATTCTTCAGTAACTGTACGCTTTGTAAGTTCTTTTATGGCATTACTTTTCTTTAACGGCGTCATATTTTCAGTATATTTTTCAAGATTATCGACTTCGTCAACGTGGCTCACATTATTGCTTTCCGAAACCTTTTTTATATGCTCATTTTGTTCATCAATCACTTGAGTGTTTTCGTTTTTATGCTCATTTTGTTCATCAAATGTTTTATCGTTTTCGACTTTTACCTCTGTCGTTTCTTTTAAAGTGCCTGTGGTTCCAAAGAAATCATTAAACACATCAAAAACTTCTTCTGTTGGTTCACTTTTAAAAATAAAACCCGGTATCGGTCTGCCGTCGGGTGTTTTTGCGTATCTTGAATAATAGCCGCCTACTGCTTTTACTTTTGCATTTAGCTTTTTATATTCATCTGCTGAAATTCTCTCTTTTAAGCCTATAATCCATAAATCCTCGCCTGTTTTGGTATGCTTTGTTTGTGTGAGGTTACATTTATCTTTCAAATTTAATGTATAATTTTCTGTATCTCGGCGTATACTACTATTGACAACATCACTATCTTGTGATACAATATTGTTAGTAGAGGATTTATCGTTAATAATTGCCAACCACTTATACAGTTGGGGATTCACTTGCGATAAATCCTCTTTTTTGTATTTTATGTTTACACCTTCACCGGAAATCAAGTTTTTAGTATAGTTATCATTGGAACTGAACATTGTTACAACAACATTGTAATCTTTGTATTTGCCACCAATATCTTTCGTACTGTTAAGCTCAACGGATATTATGCCATTATTTCCTTTTTTTGTTTTGACTGTTGTGAACAAGTTTAGTTTACCATTTGCAAGCTGTATAATTGCGTCGGGATTTTGTAGAAAATCAGGTAATTTTTTTGCGATTTCCGCACCTAAATTGTGATAATGTCCCTCAAAAACACCGTTTTTTCTAACTGCAAGATATAACTTGGTATAATTGATTATAACTTTCAGATCTCTTGCGCCTTTAACATTGTCAAGAATGACGTTAGGGGTATTTTTTAATATCTCGACCGCAACTCTATTATCTGCGAGTTCTTTTGCTGTTTCATCAGATACAGAAAGAATATTATCCACAGTATCATTGTAATCTTCAAGTAATTGACCTACAGGAAGTGTTTCATTTGTTTTGATATCGGATTTAGGTATTTCTATTGTGGAATTGTCTTTTTGAGTTGCATTTTCCACCGGCGCTGCAAGGGGATTGGCACTGACCATTTCTTTAGCAGAATTTTCTTTAACTTGCAAATTACTCTTTATTGTATTTAATGCGTTTATAAATTGTGATATTTCGCCCCCTGTCTTTGTTATCCCATCATTGTCGTTATGCAAATAAATCGAATATCCACTTGTTTCATTTTCGACTTGCTTCATAAATCCAATAGCAGTGTCTTGATTAGGGAATATTGCTGTTGCGTTGCCCGTCGGCAAATACGATACAATATAACTACCGTTTGAACTTTGGTGCGTGCCAAAACGACCGTATGTAACTCCTTGTTTTGTTTCGTATTCTCCATTTTTCTGTTTTACTGCAAACGACGTTTCACTTAGTTGGTTCGTATAGTCAATGCCTTGTTCTATAACATAACCTACATTTTGTCCATTTTCACTTACCGGAGCAAATTTTATATTGTTATTTGCATTTTCACTTATATCAAGTGAAGAATAATCGCCGTTTTCCACGTCTTGCACTTGTGCATTTAAAACTTCGTTTGCGCCATATACATTGTTATGTAGATTGGTGTTTTTCTTTATTCCCTCTCTTAAAACATCTTTAAAATTTCTGACTACAGTTTGAAATTCTCTGTTTCCGTCAAGTACACTGTTTCCGGTAAGAGTTTTATTTACAAGTTCATCAGCAAGATTATCTGTTTCTTGTGATAAAACTGTGTAGCTACGTCCGTTTTTCTCTGACATAGCTTGCACAAAGTCATTCGCATAGTTACTTACATAATTTTTGTCGAAAAGATTATCATTGCTTGACATAAATCTTGTATTTGCCTCTTGTATACCTGTTGCACTTTCAGATACATTTAAGCCGACTTTATTCATTGCATTATGTACTTCATCTGTAACTCGATTTACAGACGATTGTACACCGTTTTCTTGTGTGTCGTTAAATGCAGTGTCAGTTGTAGTTGGTGTATCTGCGCTATTAACGCTGTCTGCTGTATCATTAATAATTGAATTATCGGTGTTAATTTCGGAAGCTGATACATCATTCTGTTGTTTTTGATTTTCATTAAACTGTTGTACTTGATTAAGCTTGCTTTCGTCAGCTTGGTTTAGTATAAATTTGAATTGTTTTACTGCATAATCAAAAGCACTGTTTCCGTCAAGTTTACTTTCCCCTGTAAGTATCTTTTGAGTTAATTCATCAGCAATATTGTTATCAAGAAAATCGCGATTCGGATAATTGTCACTCTTTTGAGCAACCTCAACAAAACTATTCGCGTATCGTCTGACAAAATCCTTATTATACCCTTGCGGATTGTTTTCTGCGACAACATCAGCTTTGCTTACGCTGTCTTGAACTTCTTTCGGTAACTTATCTGTTTTTTGAACTTCAACATCATTTGTCTTGACGCTTATAGGCGTTTGTTCTTGAACGGTTTGTATCGGTTCTACTTCTGATGTTTTTGGTACATTTTGTATCGGATTTGTGTTTTGTGGTGTTGGATTTGTATTATTTATGTTTGTAGGCTCTTTTGTGATATTGTCCACATTCCCTACATTTGATGTTTTCGATATTTTTTCTACATCATAAGGAATTGAATCAGCTCTGTCGTAAAATTCTTTTGCTCTGCTTTTGATAGTCCTTAAGTCCTCTTGCATACTTCTTACACGAGCGTCCTCACCAACAAAACGAGCTTTTTCTAATACAGTATCTTTAACTGGTGCATTTCCTTTGCCGGTTAAGTATTCTGTAACAGTATCTGACGGAGCATTATTTTTTAGTTTAAAACCTTCTCCGTCAAGATACTTAATCATTGAATCGGAGTAATCCATAACATTTTTAGCAAATTGTTTAACACTTTCTACGTCGTTTGTACTTGCTGAATTCATCATACCTTCGTAATCTTTCATCATCTTATCGTTTACAACGTCTAAAGCCTCTTTACTTGATTGCTTGATTTTACCCATATTTATAGCTGATGTAATTGTTGCAAAAGCAAAGGTCACAGCCATATTCTTAGCAACGTCTTTAGCTGTAGGTCTTTCTTCTTTAGGGTGCAAAAAATATGTAGCAGCACTGTCTGCACCGGCAAATGACGCGCCCGCAACCCCATTTCTTATCATTTCAGGTATAAATTTATGTTGCAATTTCGTTTTAAACAAGATATTTTCGGCAAAATCTTCAACAGTGGAACTTGTCGCACCGCCTACGGCTCCTCCTACAACGCCTATAGCGGTTTCTTTTGCTATATCTTTTGCTTTTTTTCCGTCAGTGGTTGCTTCTGTTCCTTGTTGTAGTCCAAAAACAATGCCGTTTTTTATTGCACCTTGAACCCAAGTAGGTGTTTTCGCCAACCACTTTACACCTTTCAAAGCACCTCCAACAGCTTCACCTAATCCTATTAGTGAAACTGTAGAACCTGCTAACTCTCCGACGGTACTTGCTATTGGGTGTTCTTCTGATGATTTTGCATTTGCTTGTTTTTCACTTACGTAATCGTTGACATTAAGTCCTGTTTCTTTATATTTTTTTTGTGACTTTAAATTATCAATCGCACTTCTTCCACCCAAAGTCGCACCGTCCATTAAACTTGTTATAAATGTATCCGGTACATTCCCACCTTCTTTTGCTATGTTTTTTCTTTGATTGTTTAATGCAAGTTGCTCTAATGTTTCTTTATCTTTTTTTACTTCTTTGCTAATGCCTTTTTCATTAGGAAGCCAATCATATCCTGCTTCTAAAGGGTCGTTATGTGGAATACGGTTAAAATTATGTTCTTCTGCCCATTTTGAAAAATCATCATAAGAAAAATTATTCGGGTCAATACCATATTTATCATACATAGCATTAAGTTTATCTTCTTTTTCTTTTTGGTGTTTTTGTTTTGCCTCTTGGTATTTCGGCATTGTTTCAAAAGTAGATTTACTTGTTTCTTCGAAAAGATTATTGCCCTTTTCTTTATGCCGTGTTTTGCTTTTTTGTTCAGAGGGTACACTTTTTGGTGTGTACCCTCTTTTAACTAAAATATCCTGCAATGATTTCAAATTACTTTTTAAATCGGTATTTTCTCTTGCTGTTGATGCAGATCTATTATATCCTCTTTGTGACATAATATTTTGTAATGATTTTAATTTCTCTTGCATATTACTCATATTTTAAGCTCCTCTTTGGTTGTAATTATTTTATTAAAGAACCTGCATTATAAATATCATCATCGGTTAGACCCACTGAATGGAGTAAATCTATACGTTGTTCATCTGTAAGACCGTCCGTATTAGCTGTATTCATCGTCAAAACTTTCTTATAATTGTCCGGAATTGCAGGATTGATTTTGTATGTACCATCAGCATTGACTATAAACATATCTTTTTTTCCCATTTCTTGTGCTGCGTTGTTGTTTCTCTGTATCCAACTGTTAAAGAATTCTTTTGTTATTCCATCCACTTGACTACCGTTTTTTGACGATTTAGAAGAATTAGACGAAGAGGCTGTATTTCCACCTAACGCACCATCCGTCTGTTTGTATGCATTTACAGTGTTATTTATTTCTGACGTTTTTTCAGCTATCGTATTCTTCGATGCATTGTTTGCAACAGCCATTTCATTCTTGGCACTTGCGTCATTAACACGAATTGTATTATCGGCTTGATTATTGTTAATACGGATTGTATTGTCAGCCTCAATGCCTGGCATTCTTTCTTCGTGGTCGTAACCCATTTGTGCAATATCCTTGCTGTTTTTAAGTTCTGCGTCAAACTGTCTTGCGTCCTCTGTTTGCGTATTCGGAACACCGTAATCACCGTCATCATATTGACCGTATTTACTGTAGTTGTTCCAAATTTTTACGCCCCTTGCAACTCTCGCCGCCTGTGCTGTCTGCGTATCACCTCTTGCGATAGCTTGTTCGATTACCTTTTTATAGTCAATATCTTCTATCGGATTGCCGTTATCATCAAAGAATGGATTTGAAGAATATAGCATACCCTTAGGAATTTGACCTGTAACTTGTGCTGTTGTTGCGTCACGTGATACTTTACCGTTAAGTACAGTTTCATTTCTTTGTACTTCGTTATTCTTTGCTGTTTCGTCTCTGTTGAACGCATTGTCGATTTGAACACCCATATCGGATAGGATTTTTCGCGCCTGTTCAATTTTTTGTGTTGAATTATAAGCGTTTTGTACCTTTGCATTATACGCGTCTAATACATTCTGTTGCGCCTGTGAGTATAGCGCCGCTTGCTGTCGCATTGCGTTTGCGGCGCTGTAACTGTCAACATTACCGCCGTTTGAGGCTGTACCTAAAGCAAGCTGATTATTTCTTCCCTGTATAGCTGATAGATTATATTTACCAAGTATTGCTTTTGCCTCGTCGGTAGAAAAAGGATTAGCTTTAACCAAGTTCATATAGTCGTTATAATCTTGTGTATTTGTTTTCATCAAGTCGTTATAATGGTCAAATAGATTACTTTGCTGTTGACCTACAAGGCTTGATGTGGTTTGACTTTTGCCTGTGTCTTGAACATAGTTTTTAAAAGCATTATCAAGCGTGCTGTTATCCCAATAAGATACCCCATTTGAACCTACTGCCGACGGCTTACCTATGTTTTTACCGCCTAAGCTAACCTCACCTGTCGTATCGTTATATTGAAGTGCATTGTCTATATCGCTTTGACTTAAACCGTACTTTGAGCCTAAGCCGTAAAAATACGGTCTAATCGCACTTTTACCGCTCTGTGCAAAGTAGTCATTAACATACTTCTTTGACGCGTCATATCCACTGTTATAAAGCGTGTCGGCAAGCTTTGTGTCGCCATTTTCACGCATTTGTCCGTAATAGTTTTGTGCCTCGTTTGCTATTTGTGCCGTTTTCTTTGTATCGCCCTCTGCATTTGCATTAAGCCAATTACCTTTTAGCCGTAATATTGTATTTACGGCGTCTTGCGTATTATATGCCATTCGTTTTACCTCCTTATGCTATTCTTCTTGCGCCGACATAGTCGCTACGTCCTGATAAATTGCTGATTTTAACGACATCGCCTGTCTTTGGTGCTTGTATGTACTGTCCGTTACCTACATAAATTCCGACGTGTCCCGGAGCTGACGCACTACCGCCCGAACCTCTGAAAAATACAAGGTCGCCCTCTTGCAAGTTATTCTTGCTTACGGCTTGCCCTACATTTATTTGGTCGTATGTTGTTCGTGGTATATCAATACCGCTTGCTTTCGCCGCGAGTTGTACAAGACCGCTACAATCAACACCGCTTGACGAAGTGCCGCCGTATACATACGGTGTTCCCAAATACTGCTTTGCCGCCGCAACAATCTGCCGTCCTTTGGAAGAACCGCCTGACGAAGTGTTTGAATTGTTCGCATAGCTCAATCTGTTTAGATAACTTCTTGATGAATTACTTGATGAATTACCTGTATTTGAACCGCTTACACCCTTAGCTGTGTTGTATAGTTGTCCCATAATAGAACTTACCTGTGTCGCCCAACTGCTATCTATTGCTCCGCTGTCTGTGTATGCATACCCCATTCCTTTCGGATTGTTACCTGTACCTGCTGAATTAATCGACTTTGCACCATACCCATTGTAGTATGTTTTCATAAATTCGGTTGCAAATTGAGTAGCGCCTTGTGACATCTGACCGTATCTATGAGCATTACCCTCAGGATTAACATTTGTAGCACCGTAACCCCAAATATTATTGGTTTTCTTGGCTATGTTTGAAGTACCCCAACCGCTTTCCAAAGCTCCGATACCGAGTATCGCCAAAGCACTCATACCTGTTGTTTTTTGAGCGTTGTATATACCCTCTGCGTCGCTTGTTGATATGACTGAACTGCGATTAAAGTGCTTTTTAATGATTTCGGCTATTTGTGCTGTTGACAGTTTCGGAAGTTGTGTTGCTACGTCAAGACTTCCAAGCGACGAGCTGTCAAGATTTCCGTTAAAACCAACATTATCATCACCGTTTGAATTAATAGTACCACTGCTAAGAGCGGTACTATTTTCATTTTGAGTAGAATTTGATGAATTTGACATTGTGTTTGTTGGTTGAATACCTGTTGCTTGTGTTATCCATTCTCTAACCTTATCGCTTGTTGCACTGCTGTTCACAATCGGCTTATAATCAGCCATTTTATTTATAACCTGTCCGTCCCTTTTACTGATGAACGGATTAAAGGAATTTATGTTCGGTGCCGTTGTCGTGTTTTGCTTTCCGTACAATGTATCAATTTTGTTTTTTAATTGATTACTCTGTTGTTGTGAATCGAAATTAAAAAGGCTGTTTACCTTATTTCTTATTGTATCTGTCAAACCCATAGTCATTTACTCCTTATCAAATCTTGATTTTCATAAGTCCTGCAACAAATTTAACTGCACGATATACAACAACACATACCCACAATTTTGTTTTGTTTAGGTTAAGGTGCGCGTCGTCTGCGCCTGATACAATACCGTTATCCAAACACCACTGAACAGGCTTATGTGCCCATTCAGGCATATTACTGTCAATGCAATCGTAAATCATTTCTGATTTATCAGCCTTTTTCTTGTCCAACTCATTAATTTTCCTCGTTAGTTCCTCGTACTGTGTCATCGTTAAATCCTCCTCGTTTTTCATTGTTTCTTGTCCTGTAATTCCTTTAAAAATTGCCTTTGCAAACTCTGCCGTACCGATTTTCTTGTATTTATTTGCGTCCTCTGTATCTACAAAACACACTTCTACAAGCATAGCTTTTGCGTCACTGTGATGTACTACATACAGCTTAGAGCCGTCTTTAATACCTCTGTTTTTAAAACCCAATTCACTTATCGCCTTGCAAGTATTTGTTGCCTCATCAAACTTTTTGCCGCCGTAAGTCCACACCTCTGTACCTTGCCCACCGCCACTGTTAAAGTGTATTGATACAAACAAATCAAGCGGTTGTGAATTTGCTTTATCGACAATCTGTCTTAGATTTGAGCTTACTGTCGGCGCATAATCATTTGTACAGTCATACACTGTATGTCCCGCTTTTTTTAATAAATCTTCAAGTGCATATCCGACGTTTCGTGCCTCTACGCTTTCGTCTATGTAACCTACTGCACCACAACCGACTTGCCCGCTTACGGTATGTCCGCAATTTATTCCTATTCTCATATTTCCTACACCTCTTTCAATTTAACGCCTTCTATTGCTCCTCTTGCGTACAACATTGCAAGATAAACTTTCATTGCCTCTAATTGCATATCATATATACTCCGTATACTTTCAGGGGAAGTTATCAAGCCTCGCTTATCCCATCTGTCAACCGTTGCTTTTAATCTTTTGTATCGCATTGACAGTTGATAATATTCATCTTGCAAATCTTTTTCGTAATCTTTGCAAGTTTCTATCTGAATAGCCTCTTTCAAATCCATATTTATTCCTCTTTCTTCCCCTCAAGTTCTGATGTCATTGTATCAAGCCACTTTTCGATACCATTTCGCAATTTGCTCGGTATCGGCAGACCACACAAGCACATATTTTTCAGTATCGAAATGCTTTCATACATTATGTACAGCAAGCAGAAAAACTCACATATGCCCACTTGTGTAATACCTATATATTTAAGCACTTCTTCCGGCACAAACGGTAGCATATTAAAGCCTATCAGCTTGTCCAATACCGCCAAAAATACGACCGATATAATCATTGCGATTTTTCTTATTGCTCCGTCTATGCCAAAGCAACTGTTGAACTTTTTTTCTTTGATTGCCCTTAGTAACCCCAAAACTGTATCTAACATAATCGCAATAAATACGGTTTTAACGAATAGGTTACACGCCAATGTAACCCAAAATATATTGATTGTTTCCCAAATGTTCATTTATTTATCCTCCTTAAATAGCTGTTCTTTCTGTATTGATAAAATCCATTAAAATTTTGATTGTACCATCTTCATATTCTGCACCTGTTACAACTTTCTTAGTTACAATACAAATAGCACTGTGTCCCCTTGCTAATCTGTGTGATAAAATGTATTTTGTTTCATCATTGTATTGCAAGCTCAAGTAATCTTGGGCAGTTTCGCCCGATGTATCGTTTTTTATAAGGAACGGCTCATTTATGTACAATCCTGTTTCCGGTTTAATCAAACTACCTGGATAATTCGGATTTTCACTAAGTGATATTTTCACAAGTTCAATATCGCCTGAATTTACTAACCCTTGTATAAGTAAAGAGAAATTATCTAACATAGTGCTATTTGATGTATCGTATAATTTTTCTTGCACTTCTTGCGATAATTTTACTGCTGTAACAGCCTCATCAGCTATATGAGCAGTATGTACCGAGCCATTTGACAATGTACCTGTATCACCTTTTTCACCCTTATCGCCTTTTTCACCCTTTGCACCTGTATCGCCTTTCAAGCCTTGCAGACCTTGTTCGCCTGTGTCGCCCTTAACACCTTGTATGCCTTGTGGTCCTCTTATCGTACCTTTGTATTGCCACTTTACGTCTTCACCGCTACCTGCTGTAGTAGACTGATAGATATAGCCATAATCGGTATTAAGGTACACATCACCCACTTTAACAAGAGGACAATCTGCATATGTATAGTTGATGTTTTCGGACGTACCGCTTAAAGCTGTGCCTGTATACCACAAGCTACCGTTCATATTTACATTTCCTTTGCCTGTGCCGATAAAAAACTCGTTTGTATCACTTGTGTATGCCGGCTCAGCGAACGACAATGTTGGTAGTAACTTTCTCAGTCCACGTCTAAATTGAATTTTATTAGCCATTTTTTAACCCTCCATAATTTCTTTTTTGTCGTCTTCTGTGATATATCCCGCCTTGACGAATATATCAAGGTGTTTCTCTTTGTAAATACCCATTTGATAGTATTTTTTTATCAATGTTTTATTCACCGTCAACACCTGCTTTCAATTCCGCAATTTTTAATAACAGCATTGCGTTAATTTCGTCCTGTGTTGGTGCGTTTTTTAGTTCGTTGTAGGCGGTTTCGCCCATTTCGATTGCCTGTTCCAACTCGCCGTCCGCCAACTGTTCCTGTGTAAATTGCATTCCGTCTAACCATTCGTAACCTGTATTATCTACGGTGGTTACTGTTGCCGTCGGATAATGTTGTAACAGTTCGTCACGTTCACTATCCGTACACGCCGTCAACGTTTCAGTTGTTTCTGCCGTAGTTTCGTCCGGATAGTCAATTTTATTTGTTACAGTCAGTTCATATTTAACCAACTGCAACAAATCGCCATAAAATCTATATTTCATCATCAGCACCCCCATTAATATTTATTGTTTGCAAATGTGTTGGTCGACGCGCCATTATTGGTGTAGTTTTTGCCACTGATAATATTACCTATTACCAAACAATTTGCAGATGATGAACCCATTGATATTGTGTATTGGCTACTGCTATATGACGATACGTTACCGCTATCGTCAGCACGAATTGCAGTATTACCCGATACATTAACGTATTTACCGTTAACTGATATTCCTATATCACTATCACGGACATTATTATCTGCAACTGTTGAACAATTACCGTTGACAGTTATACCATTTGAACAACCATATACAATATTGTCATTAATCATTGTGTATGCGGCATCTGATTTTATTCCGTTATCTGTTGCCGAACGAACGATGCAATCGACGATTTTATTTAACGTAGACGATGAATCTAATGTGATACCGTTTGTGACTGTATCAACAATCCATTTGTCAATTATCGATGAATGGTTGCGTCCCCTGTCCCATATACACTGTCTAACATTTATAAATGATATGTCGCTAAAACGTGTATAATTGCAGTTAAACCACTCTATGCCGTTTCCTTTGTTATTTAGTATATTGATGTGTTCTATAATAACATTATCTGATGAATACAACTGAATTGCTATACAGTCAGCCGACGTATTATTTGCGTAGTCTATGACTATATCTGAAATAATCAGTCCTGTAGCATTGCTAATGCCAAACATCTTTAACGCCGTTGTTGATGTTGCCGTTTTCAGTATTACGTTGTGACCTAATCCCTGTATTGTTACATTTGATTTATTTATCGTTATTGTCCCACCGATATTGTAGGTACCCTCTAATAATACGATTTTGCCGCCAGTTGACGGCAATGCTGATATAGCATTATTAATCACTGTTTGGTCGTTTGTGCCACTACAGTAATAATCGGCTGTTAGCATATGTTTTGATGTACTACTTGATATTGTAATCGTTGTCGGCGGTGCTACCCTGTCACTCCACATATCGTTCAGCGTTGTTGTGACTTCATCAATACCTGCATAGCCATTAGATATAAAATTGGCGTCTAATTTATTATCCCAATCAGATGTTTCATCATCTGAGACAAATCTGTGGGTGCTGTCCTGTACAATCATACTCGCAGGGTGCGTTGACGGGTGCGTGTATTGATTTTGATTTGCCAACTCGTATGCCTCAACTGCTTTGTCGTAAGCAGTCTTGGTGGCTTTGGGTGTAGCCGCACAACCGTTGCCTGTTGAATTACTTGAATTTACACTGTCTGACAATTTCAAATGTCCGTAATTGGTTGCGTCACCCACACCGTATGTTGTACCCGTACTTGCGTGGTTCAGTGGTGCTTTGTCGTTTAATGCTTCTTGTATTGCGGTCGAAATCGGCTTATCTATATCTGATGTGTTATCTACATTTTCTAAGCCTAATTGTTCTTTCGTGACAGTATGTGGATTGTTTGTATCTGAAATATGACCGCTTAACTCTGCCTCATTCGCTTTGTTGCCAATAGCAGATTGCAACGCACTCATAATATCGCTATTTTGAGCGATTGCGTCAGCAAGTTCTTTCAAAGTGTCCATAGCCTCTGGTGCACCATCTACAAGTTCACTTATTTTTGTGTTTGTGTACTCGTTTGCATTTGCAAGCAACTCTGATACATTAATTTCTTGTATCAAGAGTATTGGTGTTCCGTCTTTTGAGCCACTGTATATTTCAGCTTTCGTTTTATCCTCACTATATGCAATAGCTATTTCGCCTTCCGATAATTTTAGTTTGTTTATATTGCTTTTCAAACCGTGTTTCGCTATAAATCTTGTTGCCATTCTATCAATCCCCCTTTCCTTAATACGTTCCACAATCAATGACCGATGTTACTTGTGCAGTCAGTTCAAGAGGGTTAAAATCACCGCAGTCAAAACTGTTTTCAGGCTCACTGTCAAAGTTGCCACCGTCAAGCTCTGTTCCTAACTGTTCCATACCGAATACACCGCCGTCGTATGATGTAATACCGATTGCTGTGTACAGATTTTGAAGTTCGTTTGTATATGCATATACTATTTCTTCGACAAAAGCCTTAAAATCAATATAGTCAAAGTATTTATCAAGGTCTTTCACCTTGTCCCATATTGCTACTCTATCTTCTGTGATAGTATCAAGTACATTCTTGTTACTGTGCTTGTGAGCCAGTGTTTGCAGTGTATTCACCACATTTTCAAGCATTTCCCTTGTGTTTATTTCATCATCAAGTTTTGCGTTTGTATCGTCAATCTTGCCGTTTAACACGCTATCCATATCTTCAAGAGATTTTTGTATAATCTCAATTTCGGATTTGGTTATGTACTCTTTATCATTAACAAGTTGCGACACAAGTGTAGGAACGCTTAAAGCAAGCCTTAAACTCTCTTTTGAAATATCTTTTTTGAGCGATATTCCTGCTATTTGAGTTATTTTCAGAACGTATTTATTAAGCAAGTCAGGTGTTTCAGAGCCGAAGTCTGTCTTTTGATAACATACATTACCCTTCATTTAACCACCCCCATTAATTTAAACGCACCCTTACACATAGATTACAAGGCTTTGTGTCCTTGTTTTCAAACTTCAGCGCCGATACAGTCTTATTTACAACATAGTTTTCTTTGACTTCCGACCATAGTTCAGTCTCGCGTGGTTTTCTTGACATAGTGGCATATAAAGCAACGTCGTCACCGTCACATTGCCACCCTATATCGTTCACACCTCTCTTATTTGCCGACACAACCGGCATTTTAAGATATATTGTTTTTCCTGCACCGACTGTATCTTCATATACATAATCGAAGCCGGTTGTCATTCGTTCGAATTCTTCCATTTCTTCTGCGTTTGTTGGTTTGTTATACATTATTATTTATCCCCCTTTTAAACTCAACGTGCGCCATACCGCTTGCATAGTCGATAGTAAAGCTGTGTAGACTGTCCATAGGCAAGTCAACAACTCTGCCGGTTGTACAATCTTCACTTTCATATTCAATTTTTATATCTTTAAGATTTTGTTCTTCAACAATCATTCTCTTTACCTTTTGACATATCTCTATATCTATCGAGAATAACCAAGCTGTTGGTACTCTGTTTATAAACAACAGTGTTTCGTTTGGGTTTTTACACGTCACTGCGACGTTATCACCTATTCTAAATAACATATATTTTCCTCCTTAACTTGTACTTGTCGGTAAACCTATTACCGTACAATTCGAAAAATCCCAAGTGCCTTTGGGGTATGTCTTACTTCCAGTCGAACCTATAAAAGACGTTCCTACAGCTTTTATAGCAATACCAACACCCGTATCGTAAATCTGAAAAACTTCTTGTCCTTTGCCATTCGATACTCGCTTCAATGTCAAATCACCATAATTACCACTTGAATTACCAATAGTCACATACGCCCTTTTATCCTCATTATAAAATTTCGCTCCAACTATATCTGTACCTGTTATCGTTCCCTCTGTTATAAGGTCACCGCTCACCTTTACGCAACCGTTCAATATAAATCCGCCTGATATTTGAGTGAATGCAGAATTAATGCCGTTTTTTTCGTCATACTCTAACCAATCTTGTAAAATATCATTGAAATAATAATATTTGTTGTTATACTTGCAGAGTTTTTCTTTATCCAACGTTTTATCGCTTGCGGACGGTTTTTCTTTTACTGTAACAGCCTCTGATGTATTCATTTTTTCAAATGCAAGTGATTCAATCTTTTCTGCTGTTTGATTGAATTGTGTTTCCACACCTTTCTTTAGCTTTGAAACCCTTGTAGATATTCCGTCGGCAGTCATAGTGAACGTTGAAGATAACGTTTCTACTGAATTATCCGTGTATTCTTGACTTGATACTACTGACATTTCAATAGCTTGTGCCGTTTGCGATACGGTTGAATATTGATTTAGACTGTTTTCTAAGTCCTCATACGATACTTTGCTTTCTATCTTTTCAGCCGTTACACTGAATTGAGTATCATAGCCGTTTAATTTCTTTCGTAAAGTAGTTGCGAGGTTGCTTTCGTCTATGTTGTCTAAAGCGTCCTCTAATGTCCTTTTCAGCTTAACGTAATTATCGTTTAATTCCGATACCGTTTCTCTAAGCTGTTTGTAATTCATATTGTTAATATCATCTTGATGATACAAATAACTCACCTCCTGGAGTAATACTGAGTTCCATTTCATAGAAACGCACATAACCATGTCCCTCAAAATGTAACTTGTAACCATAATTAGCGGTCATTCGTGGTTTTAAGCGTATTGCTTGCATACCTTTCCGACCGTTACTGTCATATAGCAACTGCGATGTTTCAGGATTAAATTTTTCATTGTCGTACAGTGCATACACCTTGAAACGCCCCTCAATATACGCAAGCATTTGAAATTTTGCTATATGTTTGATATTTACTGTCTGATATGCGCTTGAAGATGATGATGTCAGTATGGTTGATAAGTCTGTTTCACAACTCCAATCGTCCGTATATTTGTTCGTATCCATTTTGTATACAACACCGTCTTTGCATAACATATACATACCGTTTTTGTTATGTGCAAAGCCTAATACTTCACTTTTGATTGCTTGTTGTGACCATTGACCGACCATTGTGTCATACGCAAACAGATACATTTCGCCTTGTCTGTCTGTACAATACAAGTAATAGTTTCTTCCGTCACTACCCGATACAGCACTTTTGAACTCATCAATGCCAAGATTGTAGCCAATCTCACGCGGCTGTGAGCCTGTATACACCTTGATTTCATCATCTGACGCAAATATCAGTTTGCCGTTTACCTCTTGTATGCTCCTGTTGTCAATAGACCCCTCAGCATACACGTCAACCAATCTGAACGGATTTTTACTGTTGTATATTTCGTGCATAAAGTCACGTTTAAAGCAAACAACGTGGTTGTCATACACTGTTATACCTGTAAAGTTACCGCCTGCTTTTGTGTTGGTTTGTGAGGCACTGCTCCACGCATTGCTTTCGTTACTTTCAGCTACGGTGTCTAAATTCCAATTCGTATAGTCGTTATAGCCTGAAACGTGTACTCTATCCTCATCAACTCCGAAAAGTCGTGATAAATGCACTACTGCATACTTTAGATTAGGGAACGACGGCGAAGCAGTTATTCCAAACCCACTTTTTCCGTCACCTCTATCGCTACAAAATTGATAGGTTTGATTATCGTAAGTGTTAAGCCAATAGCAACTCTTATTGCTCCCCTCAGGCGGTGCATAGTTTTCGGTAAATTCATAATACTTTGATACTTTCTTGCCGTTTTCAAGGTTTTTAATCAATTCGTATTTGTATTTATCGGCGCTATCCTTATCGGTGCTTTCGGTTCTTTTGTAATATGCTTTTGCCGTAACTTCTTTGTCGCTTATCTTTTCGTAATAATCGGTTATATTCGTACCGTATGCAATATCAGTTACTTCCTCATACTCATACGGTATTATCGTACCGTTATCATCAGCTTTTCTTACGTATAGTTTGGTTTGAACCGTACCTGTACTATCAGAAACCTTTTCATAATAACTTGATATATTATCGCCTGTTTTCAGATTACGAACTTTCACATATGTATAAGGGAACGAAGTGCCTGTTCGCTCGTAAAATGTTACATTTGTATTTGTTCCCAATGGTGCAGGCTCTCTTTGATATAAGCCTTTGCCTTTTAACTTATCGCCTTGCTGTAACCAAGTGGCAACGGTGTATGTATACGGCGAGTATTCACCTTGCCTTTCGTAGTAATACACATCGCCACCGTCATATGTTGTTTCATTCGTATCTTCTATCGGCACATAACCGTCACGGAACACCTTATATTCCGTCTTTTTGTAACCGTCATTATACGTTTGTTTACTTGACTTTCTGTAACCGTCATTGTAATACTCGTCTTTCGTCTGCGTATATCCGTCGTTGTAGTATTTTTTTATTTCAACGTCCAAATTGCTTGTTTCAAAGTAGTTTGTGCCACCTGTCAAAGTAAATCTGCCTAACGCCCCATTCCAAACATAGTAAGTTTTTTTGCCACTACTTTCTTTTTGACAATACATAACATCAATATCGGCATTGCCGTCCTCAACTGCCTGTTTGTCAAATGTAGTAGGGTCTTTGTCTGTATCTACAATCTTCATAAACATAGATACTTTGTCAGGAAACAGTATCAATTTCTTTACATATGTGCCGCCAAGTACATCAACGGCATTTTCATATACATTGAATTGCACCATACTACGCTGTATCGCGTCAGTTTCTTCTGTCACGCTTTTTTTTATTAGACCTGTATATACTTTTGTGATTTGTCCTTTACTGTTTTTCTTGTCGCTCAAAACAAGATAATCAAGTTTTAATTCTGTATCGTCACGATAGATAACAACAAGGAAATCATCAAAACTGAATAGCGATATAGGGTGTTTGTATTCAAGTCCCATATCGGACAATATGTCTACTCTGCTTTGCGACGGTGTTAAATAAGGTGCCTCGGCTGTAGAAATGTTGCATTCCATAGACAAAGCACCTGTATCTATAACTTGCCGTCTGTTTAAACCACTCCAATTCAGCTTGGAAAGGCTATATTGCTTTAGTGCCTGTGGTAATGGTACTTGTCCGAATTGTAATTCGTTTTGTTTCTTTGCCATATAACCTCTCCTTTACTGTCCGAATTGTTGGGCTTTATCAGATAGCCATTGTTTGAAATTTTCAAGTAAAATATTGTAATTGTTGAGCCAATTTGACGCAGGACCGTACTCATTTTCAAGTGAGTACGCCTCGCCTCTCAACTTTGACTTTACCAATTCGATAAATTCTATCGGTATCATCACGTTACCGTCTTGTATTTCGTCATTTTCATTTACTTTTATCAATTTAGGCTTGATATGATAGATTAATTTAATAAAATTAGGCGTTTTTTGCATTTTAACAGCTAAATTATCACCTTTTTTATAAAAACAATCGGGAAATACGAAACCGCTCGTTATACTCGTCTTTATTAATTGTGTTGTATCTGCATACACCGCATATATATCTTCAAACCGTATCGGTGCTTCATTATCCGAAACATCAAGGTTTGCAAGTTGTATAACATCCTCTTGTGGTTCGGTAATTATCAAGTCGTTCTGTTCTTTTATAATCGCACTGTATAACAGCCATTGCAGGCTGTTCAGCCACGTTACATACGTCGAATTTGTGATAGGAAGTGCGACGTCCACTTCACTCTGTAATTCTGCTATTAACGCTTTTGCAGATATTCCACTGTCAAACACTTCTCTACCACCTCATTCGTCGTACACGTCTGTTATGTGCGTGATTTTTCCAATAATGCACATAGGCATTTCTTGATTTTCGTGTAAATTCTTGTTTGAATATACCTTGTTGGTCGTAACCGCAAAGGTATAAGATATTGTCCACGATTGCCGGAGTATAAAGCGGTAATACAACGTTTTCGTCCGATAAATCGTGTACCGGTGTAAAATGCACACCTTCTTTGAATAGTAAGTCGGGATATAATGCTTCAAGTTCTGCAACGGTGTCGTTAAAGAAATTAAAGAACCGTCGCTGTTCCAAAGGCACTTTAAGACTTACCTTTTCGTATATTTCTTTAAGTGTTACTTCTGCTTGTTCCAATTTATCACCGCATTTCAGAAAAAAATATTTCAGCAAGTACCTAAAATAACGGCAAAATAACGGCAAGGCAACATATAATCACCTTGCCGTTAGAATTAAATACAGTTGTAAATTCTGATTAGACCGCCCGGATTTGAGCAGATAAGGTCACCGTAGTTTGCAAGCAATGCTCTGTAAACTGATGAATTTTCCTTTAGGTTGAAAATACCACCGCCTTGTAGGTCAGCAAATTTCCATTCCTGTGTATGTAATTCAAGTGCTGATGTATCAACACCCCAAATTTCATCATCCGGCACGAACGTTTCGTTGACAACATCAACCTGTCTGTTGGCGAAATCAAACTGAATTGATTTGAAACCACCCTGTAAGGTGTTCTGTTCAACTCTGATATTGTTTACTCTTAGGTATTCTGCGTAGTGGTCGTACGCTTCGTCACCGCACAACAGCATATCAACCTTTGAGTTCTTGTCCTTTTCGGCACGTCTTAGAGCCTTTCTGATAATGTTGTCCTCAACATTATCATTTGCGTCAATAACAATAGGCTTGACAAACGGATTGTCTGCCTTGCTTACGCCGTAAATTGTTGGAACTTCATCGTCGAAGATAGCACCAAGACCTGTGATTTCACGATTAAATGAGTTCTGCACCGTCATAAAGCCGTCAACAAGCGCTGTTGTAGGTGCTTTGTCAAGGATAATCTCATAGTTGCCGTTACTGTTCTTTGTGCGGTTAATTGCTACAATTCGTAGTTTTTTAGCAACTGCGTCGTTTGGCGTTGTAGCCGCGGTCGGATAAAAGTCTACAATTAGACCTTCCTTGACATACTTAATGTCAGTTACTTCAACATTTTTTGTTGGTGTTGTCTGTTTAACAACCTTTGTCAATACACCTGTACCGTTACCAAATAGCGAACGTCCGACGTTCCATTTGGCTGTTTCGTACGCCCCCTTAACTTCTGTGTCAAGTGCATTTGCCATAGAGCCGTTCTTGCCTGTAAGCTGTACAGCTTTGATTGACAATTCAACGTTTGAGTACATATCTTTTGCGTATGTTCTGAAACGTTTGAACATAACATTGCCCGCCTCAGGCGTTGCAAGTCCTTCTTCTCCGTAGCCAAAGCCACCCGATAGACCGATTGGAGCTGACGCAACAATCTCATTTGCTATCAATGGCTTTTTCTTGATTTTTGATAGTAGTGGTGTAGGCTCGATACCGAGTAGGTTATTCCATACCGGTAAGTAGTTAGATTTTAGAGCCTCTTCAATAGTTTTTAAGTTTTGTTCTCTTCCCATTTAAAAATTCTCCCTCTTTTGTAATGTGGGTACGTTATTTCCCTCTGAACATATCTCTTGTTCTTTGGGAAGCGTCGTCCCAAGTTGTTGGTTTTTCTTTTATTGTTAATGCCGCGTTTACAGCGCCGTTTGACGCTGACATTGCAGGCACTTGCTGACTTTGTTTAATGTCGTCCAATCTCTTTTTTTCAATCATTTGTTGAAATTCGGGATTGCTGTCGTAGTATTTCATTAATTCTTCTGCTGTTGGGTCTGACGGTGGCGGTGTATTCGCGGAATTTACGCCGTTTGCAATCATATACGCCGTCAAATACTTTTCGTCCATAGGTATATCGTCGTTGGCTAACCACTTGTTATGCTCAATGATGTAGTCTAGCTGTGGCAACATATCGTTAATACCTTTCAGTTCATCAACGCCGCTGAACGCCTCAAGCATTTCCCTTTTTTCTTTCTCACGCATACCGTCCTTTGCGTATTGCAAGGCGGGTTCAACGTCTTTTAGCACTTGCTGTGTGACGTATTTTTGCATTGCATTTGCATAATCCTGTTGCATTTTCTGAACAGTTGCATCGTCCTCGAACGCTAAACGGTTTACATCCAACATCGGCATTTGCATTGCGTCTTCTATAATCGCTTGCTCACGTTGCTGTGATTGCTGTGTTATAGTCTGTTGCAATTCGTTATTTGTCTGTCTTAGCTGTTCGTTTTCTTCCATTATGCGTTGATAATCTTGTTCACGTTGTGCCGCCGCTTGTGCCGCCGCCTGTGCTACATTTGCCGCCTCATCAACCGCGTTATTATCCTGTGTCGGTTGTTCTTGTACTTGTGGTTCTTGCGCTTGTCCCTCCTGTTGCGGTTCTTGGGGGGTATCTTGTGGGGTATCTTGGGGGGTACTTTCTTCACCCAATACCTCTTGACCGTCAAACATATCTTCGGTCGCTTGCTTTGCGTCGTCGAAATTATCCATTATGTATAGTCCTCCTATCTTTGTCCTTGTTGTGCCAACATAGCTATTACATTCTGCTGTTGGTCTTGCGCCTGTGCCTGTTTATGTAGTCTGATATGGTCCTCTAATGCTTTTGCATATTCGGGCTTTTTCAGTTTTAACAGCTGAAAATCCAACTGCAAGATATACCGCAGATGTTCGTCTATGTGTATATCGTGGTCGTCAAACTCTGATACTCTCGGTACTGCACCCTGCTCAAAAAATACATTTTCGCGTTGTGCCGCTTGAATTTGCAGTGCATTGATGTTCATTATTTCGGTGTAATTGCCTACTTTCATAAACTCCAACGCCCTCTGTTTTACGCGTTCAGGTATCTGACCGTTTGCGTCTGTAAACAGCCCCATTTTGTATGCGTCGAAGAAACGCTCCTTTTGCACCTCTTCCGACATCAACAGTTCATTTTCTGTGACGTATTCCACGTCATAGCTGTTAATATCGTCGCTATTCCAAATAATCGCATTACCGATACGATTTTTACCTGTGCAATTCAGCACACGTCGTGTATTTGCGTATTTTTTGTAGATTTCAAGCCACATTACCGCCAAATTTTTGATACTGTTTCGGATATGGTCGCCTGTCAGTGATAGACGTGTATTGTCTATGTCAACAAGGTTCTGTATAGCTGTACCTGACGTTACGCCTGCAGGCGTTGCACCGTTCATCATCAGCTGTGATACACCTGCTACATATTCCATATCACTTTTTAAGTTGTATCGTTCTGTCATAATCTCTGACGGTAAATTGCCATTCGGAATAGGTATCGGTGGGTTTGTTCCCTGTCTGTATACCAACATTGCACCCGGTGCCGCACCGTTTTGTTCAAATTCTTCGATGTCGATACTGCCTTCTTCAGCGTAGAAACCCTGTATTGCAATGCGTTTGATGTATTCGTGTATTCGGTTCAGACAACCGTTATATGCCCTCTGACGCGGTATCAAATCTTCGATTATTGATTTCCCAAAAAACTGTCCTGCCGATTCGCGACACATCATTTGCGTTAATGGTATGCGTGAATACGGTAGCGGACCGTAATAAACCAAATGTTCGTCACCGACAATGATTATCATTCTTCCGTCCGGTCTATGTTTTGTAGGACGTTCAAAGTATGTAATCACTTTTGCGGCGTTATCTACTGAACGTGTACCTAATGTTGTGACGGTATTCTCGTAACCGAAACCGCCTCCGGCAACAACAGGCGTTAGTTCAAACGTTTCAACCGTTGTACCCTCAACTTTGATACCGTATAGGTCGTATATTTCCTCTTTGGTCTTGACCTGCTCCAAAATGATTGAACGTTGCGCCTCTACACCTTCTTTGAAAATGCTTTCAGGGAACACTTCGTACGGTGTTATCAGTCCGTACTCCAAATCACCTTGATAAAACGCTTGTTCAAACTTTTGCTCATTTCCCTCATCGTCAACCGTAATGACTTTTTCAGTAGCGTATTTCTCGCCTTTGTCCTTGTCCCACCACGATAGCCAAAAACAGTTACCGCACAATTCATTCCACTGTATCGCAGTGTTCTTTTTGGTGTCAAAATCGCTTGAAGTCTGCAAATACTGTAATATCGTTGTAGATGTTTCAGCTTTCGCGTAGTCCTCTAACTCGTTCGTGCGTGGATTGACTTTCATTCTGTAATTGATTTTCTTTAAGTTCGCAATTCGTGTATCAATCAGTGGTGCAATCTGATTGAATGTTTCACGTTCCAACCAATCGTATACAGGCTCTAACTGTTCTATTTCACGACTGTATGGGTTAAAATCGCAATACTGATTACCAACTAAAAAATTAGCATTTAGATGCCATTGTGTTTCCAATGCTGAACGTGCTGAACGGCGTTTCTCTAATTCTTCGTGAATATTTGCGATAATATCTTCTTTGTACAGCTGATTTCCGTCGTCGTCGGTGTCAATTACTCTGTCAACTTCTTCATCATCTGCGCTTTCACTGTTAGGCGGTGAAAACATACTCTTAACACTCGCCTTTATGCCCTGCAATACAGGTGAATATCTTAAATTCATTATTCATCACCCACCTTTGCGTCGTTCTTGCGCCACCTATTCAAAACAGCTTTATGCCTGCTGATAGGTTGCTTTGGCTCGTCAGCTTTGATGTTGTTGTATTCGGTCATATTTCTGCACATCAGCCTGTTATACAGGTCTTTGCGTTCGATATGTTGTACTATTGTCATTCCTACTATGGTTAGTGTCTGAATAGCTATAACGCATAGCAGAAACCCTGTTACATTCATAGCCACTCCCCCTTAACTAACTTGCAAAATACTCTCAATCAATGTTTCTTTGTCGGCGTTTGCGTTGATACCCATTTCTTTGGCGATTTTCTTTAAATCGTTGTATTTAACACCGTCCAAATACTCCTTTGTGTACGGAATAGGGTATTCTTCTGTGTTGTTATCCTCTGTTTCAATTGTTTCTTCCGCGTTTTTAACTGTTTTCTCTATTCCACCGTGGAAAAATAGCGGTGGCGGTGGTACTGATACCGTCTTTTTCTCCGCTGACGGGTCGTATTCTGCAACAGCTTTAACCGCTTTCTTCAAACATTCTTCACAGATAATGACACTGTTACCGAATTCGTTTGTATTTGTCAGTGAATATGTATCGGTATTTTTGCACCCTCTGACTTCGCATTTTTTCTTTATCTTCTTGATTTTCATTAGAAATAGCTCCTCCTTTTTTGTGTTTTGCCCTTTATCGCTCGCTCTCTGTACTTCTGTATCGCCGTCTTTTCCTCTTTCGGAGGCTTTGACGGTGATGTAAATTGCAACACGAAATACCGCAATGCGTCAGGTAAATGTGTTATATCGTGTGGTTCTGTCGCACAATCCGTTGGGTGTTTCGTATCACGTTGCAACGATGTTAAACAGTCGATTAATTCAATGCAATTATCAAATATCATCAATCGACTACTGCCGTTTTTGACCTGTAATAAATCTTTGACCGCCAACCAACCTGCTTCACGGTTATTTGAACTTTTCAGCAGTGGTAAACCGCCCTCACGGAACAAATCCGCTTTGGTCTTACCGCTTTCTTGTGTTCTACCCCACATATCAGGCGGAGCGGCGGTATATTCTATTCGTTCGTCAGTCGGTGTCAGATTGACTATTTCCTCCGCACCGACTGAAATAACTTTGTTGCTTTCGGCATACTCACGGTAAACGTAGTAGTTACCGCGTTCATCAATAGCCACCCATACACATGCTAAACAGTCTAAACCGTAGTCCATTCCGCGATATTTACGCCAATGTTCAGGAATTTGAAACGGTTTAACAATATGTATTGACCTGTCAAATTCATCAAAATAGCGCCCTTCAAGCAAATCCCAACTACCGTCACGCCACGCCTCACGCAGTCCGTCGGGCAGATTATTTAACATATCCACATAGCCTGTATCTGTTTCTAATAACACCGCATTATCAAACACCGTCGCAGGAATAAACATATAGTCGTTAGGATTTTCTGCATTCCTGTATTTTCGTGATACAAACAGACGTTTTACCCATTCGTGACCGACACCGCCGGGGTTACACGTCAGATACATACGTTTCGGAAACGAATTAGCACCTCTGATACACGCTGTCAGTGTTGAATATTGATATTCAGTGAATTGCGTAGCCTCGTCCATAAAAATGACATCGTATTCGATACCCTGATATTGATTGACGTCACTCTCACTGTCGCAATATCCCATTTCCAACAGCGAACCGTTATTGAAATAGAAACACTTTTCCTGTTTGCTATATCTCGCTATACCTTTCAATAGCGGCTCTAACTCGCGAACGTGATTACGCTCCAAGTCCCTGTATGTCCGTCGCAGAAACAACATTTTGATACCTGCGTATCTGATAGCCAATAACACTGCCTTCATTCTGACCGCCCACGACTTGCCCCCGCCTCTCGCTCCGCCGTACATAATCATTCTGTTATGTGCGGTGAAAAACTGTTCTTGTTTCGGATTGGTACGTGATAGGTCTAATTTCAGACTATTCTGCATATTTCATCACGTCCTGCGGCATTTTAATTTCAATAGTCGTGTTCTCGGTTGATTGACCTTGTGCCAATGCACGCTTATCATACAGAGTGCCGACTGCTGTGCTGATTTCGCTTAACTTGTGCAGTTCCAAAGCCTTTATTTTAGATATCAAGGCTTTTTTCTGCGGCACTGTCATATCTTCGTCGTTGGATACTTCATCTAATAGTCCCTCCAATTCTTGTTGGTACTTCAATGCCGTTTCCATACGCCTGTTAATCAGTTCCGCGCCGTTTTCAATAGCCTTACTCGCCGTTTCAATGAAACCCTCGCGGACTTCTCGCCGTTTTTCTGCATATTCGTCCATATCAGGCGGATGTCGTCGCCACCACGATTTTAACGTGTTTACGGGAATGCCCATTTTGCGTGATACTAATTCCCAATTTCCCAATACCGTGTATTCCGCAAATGCCTGCTCACGGTCGGCGTCTGTATATGTTCTCTGTTTTGCGATGGCTGACACCCCCTTTTCATCAATTTAATATTTCCGTCCCCACCGACAATCAGTGAAATATTAACCCACCGTCCTCACGACGGTTCTACCTACTATATGTAGTAAATCAAATCTATCCCCCACACTATTTTCCAATTTTAATATTTTTGCATTTTGTATATATTGCATAAATCACCATAGGAATATATGTATATTTTTCATAATCTTATTTAACTTTAGCATAAAAGTATTGACTTTGGCATAAAAGTATGCTATACTATAATCAGAAAATAACAAAAGAGGTTAGCCGAAAGGCAAGAAAGGAAGATTAATTATGAAAAAGAGATTAACTTACGGAGAAACAAACGCATACGACATTATCATTAGCATTGACGAAGAAGGACGTTGCAGATACGTCACAGAGAAAGAATGGTTCCCGAATTTAGCTGACTGTGATGATGATGACGAAAAAACTGAAAAAGCTGAAGAATTTTTAAGAACTATTGAAGATGATAGTTCTTGGGAAAACGACAGTTACGAATTATCAGCAGACGAAGTATTAGAATATGTAGACATCATCGCTGAAATTGAAAAAGAGCTATAAAAACGCAATTCCGACGCATTTCGGTGCATCGGTGCAATGCAGAGGTGCAATATGATAACAAGACAAGAAAGGAAGATTAAAATGAAAGAATATAGAGAACCTCTATCAATAGAGGTGGAAAAATATGAAAGAGTGTTTACCGAAAGCGGTAAGGCTCTTATAAAAGAAATCACATCAAAAACACCTTACACTGAGGCTCCAAGGTGTCCCGAGCCGAACGGAACTCTCCGTTTTGGTATACCTAAAACAGAGAGCGATAACACCTCATATTGGATTGAGGTAACAGGCTTGGAAGACGAAGTAATAGGTTATCGTTGTGGAAATGGTCAAGGTTGCTTTACAGTAGAGGACTTTAAAGCCAATACTGTAGAAGATTTTATCAATGATAAAATCAAATTTAATTAATAGGAGGAATGTAAAATGCAAAAAATTATTAAAGGTCGTAAGTACGACACAGACACTGCACAAAAGGTGTGCAGTTATGATAACGGCTTGCCAGAGAGCGACTTTGACGCCCTTTGTGAGCAACTATATATAAAGCGTACCGGAGAGTTTTTCTTGTATGGCTACGGTGGTGCAAGAACGGCTTATGCCGAAGCCGACGGTAATATGTGGACTTCGGGTGAGCGAATTGTTCCACTTTCGGAAAATGACGCAAAGGCGTTTGCCGAAGAACACGCCTCACCGGAAGTTTATGAGCAATACTTCGGTGAAGTGTCGGAGGGCGACACCTACCGAACAACAATAACGTTATCGGCAGGAACTAAGAAAAAGCTTCAGTCGCTTGCTCTCGAAAGACGTGAAAATATCAGTCAAACTATCGAAAGACTGATTGAAAACGCATAATACAAAAAAGGACAGTTACCGCTTTGGTAGCTGTCTTTTTGCGTTATATTATATTTTTTATCTTTTGCCTAAATCGTTTATAGAATTCGCGTTTTAGATTAAATAATCGTTTTGGGTGCAATCCGTATTGCATTTGTATGTAGACGTGATTGACGGAACTGTCCGTCAGAAATTTATATAGCGCCTGATAGTCCTCTCCTGCGACCTCAAGACACATATTCAGCACTGCCTTATCTTGCTCCGGCAGTCGTTTAGCATTAACACACAGGAAATATATTAATCCTTGCGTGTTATAGCTTATCCCCAATTTGTCTAACGTCCTTGAATATCGAAACTCCGTCAATCTCTCGTCCTCCTATCCTTTCGCTTTCAGATAATCTATCTGACCGTCACTGTAAAACACCATACCACAATCATTACGCAATACTTCTCTGATTTCCTTTAACTTCCCTTTTGGTATTTCTTTCATTACTTGTTTTGCCACTTCACCGACAGCGTTCATTCTCTTTTTCTTCCAACCCATTTTGAAATACAACACATACAGTGTCACAGGTAATATTGCTTGCATTTTGCAGACTGCCATTTTTAGCTTATCCTCTGCCGACGTATCTGTTTTAATTTTTAATGGGTCAAAGTCGCTCATCAATTCCACATAATCAAATTGGCATTCACGTTTCATTTCATCAATCAATTTTTCAGTATCACGTTTATTCTCTACGGTACTTTTGGAATAATAATTAACTGCGTCAATGAATTGTGCTATTCGGATATAGTTGTAGCCGTATTTGATATGTAAATACCACGCCGCAAACATTATGGTGTATATTGTGCCATCGCTTATCGCCTCGTCCTCGACTAATTTGTATGACAGTAATGCTTTCTTTTTGTTGAACTTTTTGATACCGTGTTTCTTTGCTATTACTTCAAATCGCTTTAACAATTCCTTTTCTTGCTCTTGGCGTATTGCGTTTAACTCTTTTTCACGTTCGGCTCTGCGTTTTTGCTTCAACTTCTTTGCTACTTTATCTTTCACACTCTATTCAACCTTTCTTGTCCGATACATACTCCGGACACTTCTCAATTTTGAACGAATCATACGTCTTGCGGTGTACCTTTTCAGCAGTTCAACCCTCCACAGGCTGAAAACAACTGCTCCACGAACAATCGCCACAAGCTTTCTGACACGTCCAACATAATTGTTCTTTAGCCATTTTGCACCTCGTCTAATCTCTGAACATACTCAGTAAAATACCATATCAGTTCATCTTTGAATACTTCGATGGCTTCCTCCGCTTTTTCTCTTGTAGTGAAATATATCACATTATGCAATCGGATACAATGAAAATAGTCTACATACAATTTTTCAAGACCATAACCGTATATGATACACCACTTGTTTTTGCCGTGATCTTCCCAATCTTCTACCGAAATAGACTTGTCGTTTAACGCCTGCCACTGTCTTAAACAACGCAATAACCTATCAGCTCTTGCATTGTTCTCAGCAATGGTTTTATCGCTGTAATAATTGCCTACATCATAACGATTTTGGTCAAATAGGACGGTATTCTCATCTTCTATTACTAAATCTATAGTATTGACAAAATAATGCTTCTTATTGTTACATTCTTCTCTTCCCTCATACCCAGTTCTAGGTTTATCCTCAAGCAATCCCAGCTTTTTTAGCTGTTCAAACAATACTGTCTCTTTTAACTGTTCCTCAGGTATTTCAGCCTGAACGCTTTTATCGTTCACTTTCAACTCTACTTTCATTACTTTTCCTCCTTAATTTTATTTCACCTCAACGCTCACACCCTCGTGCGTGTGCCAATACAATTTGTAATGATATGGGTCTGTATGTGTCCCTGTTATATCCTCAACTGCATACATTGTGTATTCGTTTAAATACACATAGTTTTTCTTATACGAATTCTCACCCGTTTTAACAGTTATCACCAATTCGTTAGTTGTATTATTGGATATACTCATATATCCCTCCGCCTCAAGCACGATATTATCCGTTCGTGCATTGTAAACGGTGATTTTTCGTTCACATTCAAAATAATCTGCCTGTTTTGACATATTGTAGTTTACCATTTCCGCCTCCGAACACGCCGTCAGCATTACTGCTATGCAAAACATCATCAATATTCCAATTATTTTTATAAATCTTCTTTTCATTTACTTTTCCTCCGTTTATTTTTCTTGAAATTCCTTTAATCTGCCCTCTAAATATTCAATCTCATCTTTCCAATGCTCAATTAGCATTTCTTCGATTTGTTGCTTTGCGTCATCTATACTATCAGCCCACAATAGGTCGTCGTCTGCACTTAATTCTTTTGATATATAATAAAATGCTTCATCATCCATTTCATCTTGAACAAAACTCGCAATTACCTCATCATCATCTTCATAAAATGGGCTAAAACGAAGTTCGTGCCATTCTTCTCCAAATTCATTCTTTTTGACTTTCCATTCTTTCATTTATTATTCCTCCGTATAATCCTAACCTCATTTCCTATCTTAATTTGTTCGTAAAAGTCTATCATACCTATGTTTCCGGCTAAATCCAATGCTCCGAGCACTTTTGCATACCAAAACTCCGCCACATCACTGTTTATTGCTATTTTTATATTGTGCTTTGCATTTTCTATATAGTTATAAAACTCGTTTTTTAATTCTTCTTGTTTTCTTTTCTTAAACCTCTTTATCAAATTCATTATTATTCCTCACTTTCTTTATCACAAAATCACTTCTTTGCTATCTTCCCATATCTCTGCCTTTTCAGCCACTAACGGAGCAAGTCCCGCGTCAGTTGACACCGTATATTCGCCATACCCTTGTTCCATTAATTCTTTGAATTTTTCATAAAAATCTGCGACTGTCATTTTCTTATTTCTCCAACAACGCCGTAAGCAACAGCAAATAATTTATACTGTCACCTATCTTTTCAGCCCACATTTCTTTTGATATTGCCTTGCCCTGTTCGTAATCGTCAATCAAATCATACACGCTGACAGTATGCTTTGCCATCATACCACCTAATGCCTTTACAGGCGTACATTTCTGCAATTCACCTGCCACTTTGAAATTATGCAACCTGTCGTCTGTTGCATATTCTTCCGCTTTACTGCATAGAACGCTTTTACACGTTTCTATGCGGTTGTTTATGATATTTTCAAATTGTTCAGCTTTCATATTGTCACCTCTTATTCGCACGGCTCATACTTTTTCTGAAACACATCAGGCTTACACGGGTAATATTCCCCTCGTAGTCCTCTGATGATGTAGTCCCCTGTGCTTGCTACCATATCGCCCTCTAAGGTTTTTATTATCAATACTCCGTTTGTAATAATAGCACTTTCATTTTTTACAAATCGCATAATCTCTGCTACATTTCTGCCCGTCCATTGTACCGCCTCAATTTCACATGGTTTTGTTCTAAACTTCATTTTTGTTCCTCCATTAATTTTAACGTTCTTTTCAGTTTTTCGTCTGCAATTTTGTTTATTGTGTCATTGTCAATGTTAAATAAATATTGCAACTGTATCATCATTACAATTACGTCCGATAATTCTTCCTCTATGCTGTCTTGAACTTCGAACATTGATTTTAGTACAAACTGACCGCCTTGCGATATTCTCAAATACTTAGTCAACACTTGTGTTAATTCAGCCATTTCTTCAATCGCTACCGGAATTTGTTTAATACCGTAGTGTTCCGCTATGTCTAACCAATCTTGCTTTTTGTGTATTGGCATAACCGCATTTTCTTCTAAATACTTTAGCGTGCGTAACCAATTTGCAAGTTGCTTGTGTTCTTCTGCACATTCCGAACAATTTTTAGTTGCGACTTCTTTGCAATGTTCTATCGCCTCATCAAGCGTCATAGTCTTTGATTTTCTTTCTGTTGTTGAACGCATATTCCAGTTGCTTATTACGCTCTCTTTTTCTACTGCCGTGCAACTTCTTGCACTGCATTGGTGACATTCTATCTGATAATAGCCACAATATGATTGATATAATTCCGCCTCGCCTCCGCAGAATGGACACGGCTTTAATTCATTATACATTTTCTATTCCTCCAACTCATTTATCTTCTCAAATATGTAATCTACCGCAGACTTCAAATCATTACCGACGCTTTGGATGTTCTGCGGTGTTAGTTGTGAACTGACAAGCATTGTGTAACAAGTTTTCTCGCTTGGTAATGCGATATTCACCGCTAAGCTACTTATCAATGCGACAATGAGTATTTTAAACCGCTTACTAAAGTATCGTCGTTCCTCTTCTTCGTTAAGATATTCATAAAGACTAACAGCTGCAGCAAATCCCACTACAAGCATAACTATAAACAATGCAGTTTTGAAATTGTCGCACAAATTAATTAAATAAATCAAACTCGGTTTAATTAATGGTGTATTCATTACTCATTTCCTCCTTCAAATATCGGTTTATACTTTTTATCGACCGGTGTGTTGTACAATCCGCACGCCTCATATTTGCTACGCCAGTTTGTATTAGCCTCTCTCGTTATACCATACGCCTTGCATTTGCAGTGATGTTTTCCGTCAACTGTTATTGTTGTGAAGTTACAGCAATTACGGCATAGCACGCCCTCTAATTCGCCGTATTCTCGATACATAGCACCGATTTTAATTCTCTTTTTCTTCGCCATTTTCTTCCTCCTCAAAATCACTAACCACTTTTATAATTCTTATAATCACTTTCATAATAGTTTCATTTTCTATGTCATTACTGCTATATCCAGTATGCAGTAATGCGCTTGCTCTACCCATTTCATAGTAATGAGCCATAAAATTCATGTTAAAAAACGAATTTTTTTCTGGAAATTGATTAAGCATTCTTAATCTGTATTCTGTTTGCTTGAGCATTATATCTTGAACTGCCTCTTTTGCGTCTTTCGAGTTGCGAATTGAAGCAATGCAAAGGTCTATAAATTTTAATTTATTAAAATCTAAATTTTCTGTTTTTGCTTCGCCTAAATATTCTTTAAATGTCTTGCGAATAATATCATCGAAATCATACGGCAAACGCGTATTCATTTCTATTTCCACGTCCATTGGTAATTTAATAGTCATTTTCTATCCCCCTATTCTGTGTATAACTCTTTGTTCTTCGTGTGTTCCGCGATTGTAGCGAGGAACTGCGCGTTGCACGGCTTAACTTTGTTGTAACCAACACTGTTGCCAAAGTATTTTTTAGCCATTTCGGGGCGAATATCATAAAACGTCACCTCTATTGCGTGGCGAATATTTCGTTCCACCTGACTTTGTGTTTTGCCAACATTTTCAGCCAACTGTCGATATATATCCGTTTGCTTTATTTTTTCGTTGTTTAACATTATCACAACGGCTTGTCTGATTAGGTCATAGCCTGCCAAATGACACGGTGTACCTAATTCCATTAATATCTTTGTTATTTCTTTTTCTTCGTTCATTTTCTTATTCCTCCTAAAAATAAATTAATCCATACCCTCATACAAACTTTTGTTGACCGAAATATCATCAATATTTGTTTCGTGTATTGCTGTTGCTATCTTCAACTTTGTTTCTCTGCACGGCATATATCCATATTTGATATATCGTATCATTCGCTCAAATGTTGACATTGGGAACAGTATTTTGTCATCGACTACCAATCGTTTTGTATGTAGGTGTTCAAAAAACTTATCGTCGTACATTACTTTATATTCAATATGTTTTCCGTCGTCCTCCGTTACTTCTTCTTTGAAATATGCAAACTTTGATATAGTAAAATCAAAATTTTCTAACATCGACTTTGCGTCATTGAAATTTTTACGACATAACTCCAATACCAACCCACTGTCTATATGCTTATATGCCTTGACATTGTCGTTTTCGTAGTAAAAATTATATTGCACTGTCAATGCGTTATCGCCTGTATATCCTTCTGTCTGACGGTCGAAGTATTCCACGGCGCAATAAAATTCTTCCTCGTTATCAAAAAATATATCTATGTCCTTTATCTTTTCACCGTTGAAAATGTTTTTAAAGCAGCCGCCCGCTATGTATCCTTTATGTCCCATCATAAACTTATCCAAAAAATTCAACATATGAAAATTTTCTCTGTCTTGTTTAATTATCATCGTTTTCCTCCATATCAATCCACGTTATCCCCACTGCATAAGCCGCCCAAATGTCACTTTTGAAGCCGTAAAACCAGTCAGGATTTTTCTTTGTTCCCTTGCCGTTCTTTAAATCGTGCTTTGCAAATCTGTCTATCAAAGCCCTGCGAATAGTTGCGTCGTTGGCTTTCATACTGTGACAGATATTCATTTTTTCATCTTTGCGTGTTATGTATTGAACATCCTTTTGTAATTGCTTTGATTTTTCTGTAAATCTGCCAATCCACACGCACGTTTCAAACACTTCACGCCCAACCGGCATACCGTAGCACGCCACCATTTCGATAACAACAACGTCTACTTGATATACTCTTATCAGACGTTCAAAACTGTCTAACAACTCATCATTATCGGTCTTTCCAAAGTCTTGTGGTTTCATTGTTTCTCCGTCAATAATGCACCAACCGCTTTGTGTATTACCGGGGTCTATAGAAAATACAATCATTACGTTTTCTCCCTCATTATTTTTTCAAGTTCGTCATAATCAAGGTTATCGTCTCTGTTAATGCTAAGTTCATTCTCGTTGCCTTTATACGCTCGTTTTGCACTTTGTACTTCCGTAAGTGTGGTACGTCCTGCGTTAAAGTGATTACGCAATATAGCCTCTATATACTTGTAATTACGTTTGTTGTTCTTTACAGCTTCGCTTATAGCATATTCAACGACATCTTCTGACATAGCATTAAGCCAATCATCTAAGCCTTGCAGTGTAATCGGTGTCAAAGGTGCTATATTGTTCTCATATAGCTTAACAATTCTTGCAGGCAGACGTGGCAGTTCCCTTTCTTCTACTTTCTTTTCTTTTACTTTACTTTCTTCTACTTTCTTTTGTTCGGAAATGTTTACATTTTTGCTTGAAATGTTTACATTTTCATTTAAAATGCGTACATTCTTATAAATTTGGTCGACTTTAATTAAGAGGTACTCTTTTCTGACTTCAACTTCTTTACGGCGACTGACTGCCTCGAAGTATCTTTCTTGTATGCCTCTCGAAGTCAAGATTTGATACTTGTCATAAAGTTCACTGTCAAATATACCTCTTTTAATCGCGGCTCTCACTATTTCGGACACGGCATCACCACCCAAACCTACATTCTTTCCGAACAATAATGCAACGTCTTCTGTCCATTCACAATAGTAACCTTGCTGTCCGTATATCTTTTGGAACAACTTAACGACTATCGCAAACCCTTTCAGTCCAAATTCAGCCTCGATTAATTCAAATTTATCATCTAAATGTACGTTCAGCGGAAAGTAGTTAATTCCGTTGTTCATACACTACACCTCTTAAAACGGCAAATCTTCTTCACCGATTGTTGCAAAATCCTCACCGTATTGACTGTTTAAATCATCTAAACCGCTATCAGACAAATCGGTATTACTGCCTGTACTGTTTTCAGATTTTGAACCGGTAAAGTATGCCTCATCTACAATAACTTCTGTCGCATACTGCTTTTTACCGTCATTACCGTCCCAATTTCTCGATTGAATACTTCCGACTACCGCAATCATACTGCCCTTTTGGAAATATCTTGCGATAAATTCACCTGTCTGACGCCACGCAATGCAGTTGATAAAATCTGCGTCATATTCACCGTTTGAATTTTTAAATCGTCGTGTTACAGCGATTGAAAATCTCGCAAGTGAAACACCGTTCGGAGTCTGACGCATTTCGACGTCGCGTGTAAGACGTCCCATTAATATAACTTTATTCAATTCTTCCTCCCCCCTTAAATACTTTCTTTAAAATTTCCTTTATATCTTTTCTTATGAGTTTTAATGATTTAATATTAAATCTTCCAATGACAATCGAATGTGTTACACAATTATTTCCTTTGCGTTGGTGCGTTGAAATCAATGCACCGTCACATTCGGTTTCAAATACTTCGTTCGTGTATGCATTTTCTACTCTTATTTTTATCATTGCATTTCCTCCTCTTTATTTCTTCAATCCAAGTACCTTACACAAGTATTCATCAAGTTTTACTGATGTTAAATGGTACTTGTTGTTGAAATCTGTTTTACCTATTTTGTGTGCCTCTGTGTGGTGTAACCTACATAGCGGCTGAACTTCCTTACCTAAGTGGTGTGTGGTTTTGCGATTTATACCGCTACCGACAGTATCGACGTGATGTATGTCGGCTCTCTTCCCACACACCGCACAGCGTCTTTTTGCACAACATAGATACAAATACCTATCTATATCCTCTGTTATATTTAATAGACTGTCATTTGTCGGTATATCGTGATTTATGCATAGTTCAATGAGCCACGATATAAAATCTTTAGCGGTTGTCATATCTACGTCCGACAGACTGAATATATCAATATCCAAACACTCACAATAATTCAACGTAAGTTGCCTGCGAAGTGCTTCGTTATCGCTCTTGTCTATTATGTACAGCAGTTTCATCAACCTCAATTCTTCTTGATACTCACGCTTATTTGATATTCCGCTTATGTATGTACCTATATCGTTCACCAGTGCGAATATCTTACGTCTTTGTTTGTTCGATATACTCCGTCCGTCGTTCAAACGAATTTCACAATCTGTTATACACTTCTGTTCCAATACACTTGTATTGTCAAACGGTGCGACTATCGTAAGAAATTCGCCGTCATAGTCCTTGATTACACCCTGTATTTCCATTATTTCTATCCTCGTGTTGATGTAGATATACATACGAGCCGTTGCGTCCGATATTTTCATAGATAAAATTATCACATTTTTGTTTGCTTAGATGTGTATGTAAAACACCACGCTCGTAAGCATACTGTCCTTGTTGCTCTTTCTCTCGTATTCGCTCTTGTATTTCTTCATCAATGTAATTTGCTTCTATCATATAAAGGTCGTAATTTTCAGCCTTTATGCCTTTCATACTGTTGGTGTCGGTTGCATATATCAGTCTCTCGTTGTTCATAAATATTCTGTATCCGAAGTTTGGTACATCGTGATACAGCTTTATAGGTGATATTTGAAACAATCCATAATTGTATGTCTTGCCCGCCTCTACAACGTCTATATTGCTTTTATCGACACCACATTCAACCAAATCATTTAACAGGTGAACTCCCACCGCAAACCGTAATGTTGGGCGGTTATTCGCCAACGCTTTAATTGTTCGCCTGCTAAAATGGTCCGAATGGATATGTGTTAATAACACAATTTTTATATTCTTGTATACGTCCTTTAACGCTCTAAACGAAACGCCGCAATCTATGAGTATAACATCATTAATAACTACGGCGTTCCCCTTACTGCCTGTGCTGATGATGTTATATTCCATATCAATCAAAATCATCAAGCGACATAGGCTCGTCTGCTTCTTCTGTAGGAACATTTGGCTGTTGTTCCCCGAAATCATCAGGTTCTTGCTGTTCAACTTCCGTATACGTCGTATCGATTGTATCTATGTATTCTGTTTCGCCGTCCTCGTTGATTACTGCCATATCCTTTGAATAAACGTCTTGCATTTCAATGGACATAATGCCCCATTTGGAGATTAGCTGACGTAACATAGTTTTATATGCCATACCGTCAAAATCTTTTTCCCAAAATGTATAACCTTTTCTTGCTTTGTAACCTTGTGAATACTTCAATGCGTGTTGCTCCATTTTTGACTTAGACCAATAAATTGCTTTTTTAAAACCGTTCTGATACTCGAACATTGCATAATAGCCGATTGTTTCGGCTTGCTCTCTTTGTTCTTCGTCGTCAATTAACTGTACTTCTATTTCTTCTTCCAAAGGGTCAAACTTAACGAGTTCGCCTTTTTTGATAGCAAGTACATTTAGCTTTTTATAATATCCACTGCGTATCGCAAGCTGAATATATCCCTTATATCCAAGCTGAAATTGTGCCTTTTTACAATGATTTTTGTTATCATTAAATGGCACAAGGTAATATTGTCCAAGCTGTGGTGACGGAGATAAGTTAAGACTTTCACCGAGCAATGCCGCCGACACTATCGTTCCTGCTTCGCACTCTTGTAGTGCAGGATTGGCAGACACCGCCGAAATGATAGATGATGTAAAACGTCTTGCTCGGTTTGGATCTTGCAATGTGTTATTTATAGCCCTCTGGAATTTATCCGTTGTAATCGCCGTCCTAAATGACGGTTTTTGTTTTGCAATTTGATTATTCATAACGAATACCTTCTTTCTTCATAAATTCTTTTAATTGCTTTAACTGTTGTCGCGTGCCGTATGCCTTAAACTGTACCGCAAATATTTTTTCTTCTTGTGGCTTAATCTCTGTTTCTACCGGCTTGATCACTTCCGGTGGTGTGAGCGGCTTTTCTATTTGCTCATCAACCTTTTGTGAGGCAACTTCTTTTTGTATCTCTGCTCTTTTTCTTTCAATCTCTCTTTCTTTTTCCTCTTGTATAGCCTGCATACGAGCCTTGACGACTTGAACTGCTTCCGATACGTTGAGGCTTTTCTTGTACTCGACAAGTATAGCTTCTTTGTCCTCTTGTGTTTCAATCATTTTTAAATCACAAGATACTCTGTCAATGGCATCTTTTACGGCGTTTTTTAATGATTTCATACTCGCTGACATCGTTATGTTAATGCTGAGCTTGTCAAATGTAAGAAAATCAATATTTTTTGAGGCTACATACTCGTTAAAATATTCAACAACTTCTTGTTTTTTGATGTCTTTTATACCGTTTTCCACACTGTTTATTTTTGTTTTCAACTGTGCGTCTGTATCTTTGTAAACACTCATACAACTTTTGAACTTGTTCTGTACCGCTTGTATCGGTGCTATTGCTGTTTCCATAGCCTCTTTATAACGTTTTTCAAGTTCTGTGCGTTCTTTTGTTAATGCACTTCTCATTGACTTTATTTGCTTGTAATTATCCTCTGTACACTCATATTGCAAGGCACTTTGTGTACGTTCCTGAATAATCTCTTGCAGTTTGTCCAACTGCTCCGATATAACCGGTAGTTGGTTCACTGTAATAAGTCCAAACTCACCCTCTGCATTTTCTAATATCTTAATATCTTCACTCATATATCTACCTCTCCTATCTTCGCAAATTCTCCTATGCAGTTTTCGCAAAGCACTATATCTGTGATTTCATAGTATTTTTCACCTACAAATATAGGCTCATTGCACTCGTCACAAGTACAGGCAACTACTTCCTCGCCACAACTGTCCTCGCCGTAGTTGCCGGTTATTTCTCTGTCAATATCTATAAATCCAAACATTTGACTTTTTTCCTTTTCTATGCTAAAATGTTGTTGTGTTATAATATATGCCGTTGAACGGTATTGCGGGGGAAATTAAATTCCCCCGCTTTTTTATTATTCAATTATATGTACATTCGGTACATCTTCAAGCAATTCTCTTAGCTTGTCCGCAACATTCTTTACTGCCTCACGTTCCCAAGCTCCACCGTCTGCCTCAAACAGTGCCGCTCTGCCGTCTTTAAGTCTGATTAAGAAATCGCTTTCCGGTTGTTCAACCTCTAAAAATGTTCTGTATGGTTTCAACGTAACAATCGGCTTAATTCTCTGTTCACCTATCAACTGAATACCACTCTTGACAGTTGCCGACTGCGTGATACCGTCGTCTTTTGTCTGTACTGATTGTTGGTCTGTTATGTTGCCAAGCAACTGCACAAGATAATCTCTGTCCTCTGTCGGTGCAAAACGTGATTTTAGGCAGATAATCATATTTTCGATACTAATATATTCGTTAAAATCGAAACCGATAAATTTCGCTTCGGCTGTAAAAGGTCTTTCACGTTGCATATCATCTTTTATTGCACCGAACACGTGTACTCGTTCTGCTGATGTTGCTCTGACGAACAGTGGAAGATTGTACTCGTTCATCTCTTGTTTTATCATCTCTGCCAAACCGCTTAAACTTGAAAGGACTATTGTATCAGCAAGTTTGTTTTCAACCCTATATAAGTGCTTGTCCGAAAAAGCACCTTGCGGTGTTACAATCACCTTTGGTCCTGTCATATCCTCGATTTTTTCAATAAACTCTTTGTTGATCATTATCTTTATCCTCCTTAAATTACATTGCTTTCTTAATTGGTATAACCTTTGGCTCGTCTTGCTCCGAGCCGTCTAATGCCATTTGTCCTGGTACTTGCGGCAACATTTCGACTAATGCTTTGCCCTCGTCTGATTCCGTCAAATACAACGCACTTTCAATGTTGTTTGTCGGTACAAGCGTTGATTTTACTTGTGTTGACATTTTGATGTTCTGTCTTTCGCTGTCCGGCTTTAGCGACAACGTCAATGTTATCTTTCTTACTGCGTCCGCTTTGGTGTTTAGGTCGGCGATATTATCAACAACCTTGCTTAGCTCATAATCCAATCTTTCACCGATTGCGCCACGAGCGACCTCTAATAAATTTGCATTACCCACTTTTTATCATTCCTTTCTTGATTTTTTATTTTTTTGTGGTATAATATATGTAAAACATAGATTAATCTATGTAATTACCTTTGACCGTTTACGAGTGCCAGCTCTAACGGTCTTTTTCTTTTGTAACAATATTGATATACGGCTCACCATTATTCCACGAATAGCGTATTTCAAAATCGGCACTACCATTAATCAATATTTTTGCGTCACTGTCAAGTGCAGTTAATGTCTCGATAAGTTCTTCATTATCGTAGTTCTCTACTTCGTCATTCATTCTCTTTCACCTCCAACTTTTTCTTGATGTCATCCAACATCTTTAATTGTAATCTGTATTTCTTATCGACTGTTTTGTCAGTCGGAATACACAACGACATAATTTCTTTAAACGGCTTACCCTCATACACGCTTATACATATAACCGGTGCAAACTTATTGTCACCTACCATTGTGTATATCACGACAGGTGCATCGTCACGTTTTGCCGCCAACAAATTAATCTGCATACATAAATTATGTAGCTTGCTTATCTGACCTGTTGTCATTTCTGCCCTCCTACTATTCTCACCACACTCACTTTAAGTGGGTACTTTGCTTTAATGCGGTTTGTTATGCCGTAGCCTTTTGCTATATACTCTTTAACCAACTTGTTATCATCGGCATTTACAAACACCGCATTACCTCTGCCCGTCATTACTACATATTTGTTCATTTGCAAACAATCCTTTCACTATATAATTTTGATTAGGGTGTCCCTTGCATTCTTTTGCGAATGCGTTAATCATCGGAAATACTTCTCTGTGGAAATATTCTTCCGTTTTCTCATTCTCTGTTTTTGGTTTTCTTTTTAGCATTTTTTATATCCCTTTCTGCCAATTTCCAACTGATTATCAGTCCGATACCGAAACTAATCAGTGCAATTCCTATTGTGTTCATTTGTTTTACCTCTCTTTACTTCCTCACAGGCACACAGGAGCCGTCCACAAAACAGATTTCATTAAAATTTAAACTCATTGGGGAAAGTCTACTTTACGGATAACACGCGGACAGCCCTTGTCTGCCTGCAAGGCATTTAATTTTTATGACATTTCTCTTGCCAACTTGGCAACAGAGATGTAACCTTTATTAAAGCCAAATAGCTCTAATACTGTTTTTCTATTCAATCCGCAGAACGTCGCGACGTTTTTGACGTTCAGCATTTCTTTATTAGGATAAACCTCTTTAATTCTTTCGAGATTATCTCTGTATGACGGTTTTTCAAGTGCCATTTTTTCTCACCTCCGCTCCCGCAAGAAACTCTTTACCAACATTGTAATCGACACTGGAAACGCTATAGCAGCGAGAGTGCCGCAAGCAATCGCTATCATTACTATCATTCTTTTCACTCCTTTACTAATTATATTTAGGTGTTAATCTTACTCTGTAACCTTTGACGGTATCTATGGAATTAGATTGTATAACTGCAACGGTTACAGGGTTTTCTTCGTCTGTTTCTACTACTATTTTTGTATATTGACCTAACGTTTCTTTATCAACCATTTTTCTGCTCCTTATTTAGTTTTTACTTTCTGTTCTTGTTTTGCTATCCAATCTACACTTACATTAAATAGCTCTGCCAATTTTGACGCATAAGCTAAGTCAAGGCTTTTTTGACGTTCACCGTTTTCTATATAAGTATAATAATTTTGACTTATACCTAAGAAGTCTGCGACGGCTTGCTTTGTCATTTTCTTTTTTAGCCTTAATTTTTTTAAATATTCTCTCACGTTCTCACCCCCTTATTCTCACGTTATGTGAGTATTATATAACACAGCGTGAGAATTGTCAATACTTTTCTTAACATTTTGTGAGAATTATTTTATTTTTATATTTTTTTATTGCATAATCTCACTAATAGTGATATTATAAATTTAACGGAGGTGACTATGATGTTTGCAGAAAAATTAAAAACATTAAGAAAGCAAAAAGGATTGACACAAACGAAATTTGCAAAAGATTTTAATATTGCTACCGGAACTATCGGAATGTGGGAAACAGGCAAACGTCAGCCTGATTATAATACTTTAGTAAAAATCGCAAAATATTTTGACGTATCTATAAATTATCTTTTAGAAGAACAAGCAGAACCTGAAGAATTGCAAATTGCTCGTTCAAGAACAAGAGAATTACACGAAACTAATAGTGTCCCTACTATTCAAACTATTGAAGAAAAAACTGGTACATCTTACACCACCTTTAGACAGTGGTATGAAGGTACAGGAGATTACTTTAACGACAAACTTTATCTCATTGCAGATTTGTATAATGTTTCAATAGATTACTTATTAGGACGTCAAGAACAGCTCCCTGAATTAAACAATAAAGACCAAAAAGAAATACAAAAAATATTAGATGAAACAAAAGAACAACTACTATCACAGGACGGCTTGATGTTCGACGGTGTACCTGCAACAGAAGAAGATGTACAAAAGATAATAATGGCTATGCAAATGGGTATGGAAATGATAAAGAAAGAAAACAAAGCCAAGTTTACACCGAAGAAATATCGTAAAAATAATTGAGGTATTGCCTATGAATAGGATTGTAAATAAAATTGTATCTAAGTATCATTCTCGCAATCCAATAGATATAGCGCAAGGAATGAATATAAAAGTCGCTTATGCTGATTTAGGTGAAAACGTACACGGTTTTTACCAATATTATAAACGCGGAATGGTAATATATATTAACGATAGCCTTGATGAACATATGCAACTTCAAGTGTTACGACACGAAATAGGACACGCCGTGTTACATAGAAAAACTAATCGTATATTTATGGAGCGTTCAACTTTTCAAGTTCCCGATAAATATGAGAATGAGGCTGACTTGTTTGCGACTTTCCTCGCTATTTCTGATGATGATGTGTGTGAGTATATAAGCAACGGATATACAGTACAACAAATATCAAATATGACAGGTTGTAAAGAAAAATTTATTGAGCAGAGGATTAGAGATTATTGTGAGGGGTAATTATATGAAAAAATTAAAAATAACTTTCGAAGAAAACAATAAACCAAAAATCAAATATAAAAACTATCCTCGTATAGATGTTAATAAAATGTATTCAAATAGCGAAGATACTATCGAACAAATGCAGGTCGAACACATCAAAAAGATAAAAAAGAAAGTTCTATTACGCTATCTATTGCCTACGGTCATTGTTTCTGTTTTACTTATTTGCGGTTGTGCTACTTTATCTTTGTACTTGAATTATCGTGTTGCAGAAATATCCACAAATAGAGAAGCGATTGCAAAAAGAGCCGATGATTTAGCAAAAGAAGTCCGCACGTTAAAAGAAGGCAAAAAAACAGATTTGGAAGATAGACTTCAAAATCTAATTGACACAACAAAAGATAAAGAAAATTACGAAAATAATAATCAGCAAAATAATGACTTTAATAATACAAGGCTTTGTAGCGTTCCTGACTGCAATTACAGAGCTAACAAAGGTAGCTACTATTGTTCTATACACGAATGTTCACAATCCGGTTGTCACAATCAAAGAGCAAATGATTTATCTTCATATTGTGTTGACCATAAATGCATTGTCTCTGATTGCAATAATGGGCGTAGCTTAAATAGTTTTTACTGTCTAATGCATTCAAACTGATTTTAACCGATTTTGTTGACATCAGCAAAATCGGTTAAAATAAAAAAATCTCCGACTGCTACCAACAGTCGGAGAATAAGATATAGAGTGTATTGCATATGATACACATATTCGCAAAATTATTGTATCATATACACTCTGTTTTTGCAATACCTAATTTTAAAAGGAGTGTATTAAAATGAAAAAGAGAAAAGACGGAAGATACTTAAAAGTCGTCACAATAAATGGTAAACGGTTATACTTTTATAGTAGCAAGACAACAGAACAGCAAGCTGAACGTGATATTAATCGTCAAATTCTTGCTTACACCCAACAAGAAGAAAGAGGTAAACTTTTTAGTGCAGTTGCAGAAGAATGGGAAGAAGAACATTTTCCTAAGATAGAGTATAATACCGCAAAAAGATATAAAATTTTACTTAGTCACGCAATAGAAGAATTTGATGATAGATATATCAAAGAAATACAGCCTATCGATATTGAGCAATATTTAGACTATTACGTAACAAGAGATTATGCAACAAAAACCATAAAGGACCAATTATCCATAGTCCGATTAGTTTTTAAATATGCCTATATAAAAGGCTATGTTGAAAATGACCCTACAAGATATATTAGTCCTCCAAAAGGCAAGTCAGCTATCAAACGACAACCTCTTACAGAAGAAGAAACCGAAGCAGTGAAAAATAGTCTAAATTGTTCTTTTGGTTTGTTCCCATATTTTTTGTTATACACCGGATTAAGAAAGGGCGAAGCTCTTGCTTTACAGTTTAAAGATATTGATTTCGATAATAAAGAAATTAATGTTTATAAATCTGTATATCATAAAAGCAACGTCCCTCATATTAAAGGCACTAAAACAGAAAACGGCACTCGCAAAGTGGTTTTGCTTGATGTATTAGCAGATAAACTTCCTAAAGGAAAAGATGAAAATTTTATATTTTCGATTGACGGTACAAAGCCGCTCGGTTATTCAGCTTTTCAACGCCGTTGGGATAAATATAAAAAAGAAACAGGACTTGATATAACAGCTCATCAGTTGCGTCATACTTACGCAACAATACTTTTTGAAGCAGGGATAGACGTAAAAGATGCTCAACATTTATTAGGGCATAGCGACATTTCGGTTACAAGAAATATTTATACACATATTCGTACAAATCACTTTAAAGAAACCGTAGAAAAATTAAATACATTTATGAATTAGTCAAGCATTAGTCAGATATGTCCAGAAACCGCATATTCATTAAATATTTAAGGGGTTCGAATCCCTCCGGGCGTACCATAAGTTACAATATCCGAACCTCGGTTCGGATATTTTTTTGTTTTTCTATAAAAAACAATATTTTTTGCAAAAAAGTATTGACAAAATAATTTTAATGTGCTATCATATTATTTGTCGTCAGACATTAAAACTGAATATGCGTGATTAGCTCAGTTGGTAGAGCACCTGACTCTTAATCAGGGTGTCCA
>OGCO01000343.1_pt1 | contig 80095 bp, 63 predicted proteins | sample 1570171 | NCBI WGS metagenome assembly OGCO01 (sample SAMEA4370583, study PRJEB24528) | human gut metagenome
CCGTTCGACTTGCATGTGTTAGGCGCGCCGCCAGCGTTCATCCTGAGCCAGGATCGAACTCTCCGTCCAAAATATTCTGGGCTTCGAGCCCGTCCGGTCCTCACAACTATCAGCTGATCGGTTCCGTTCGATTCATATGGTTCTGTATAGGAAAAGGAATTTCTCGGGGCCGCCTCTCGGCGGCCTTGCGAAAAACAAATCCAAGTTAGACCATTTCAAATGGTTCGATGTCTGCCCGGATGCGACACTGAATGTGTCCATCCTCGCAGTATCCGGTTCTCAAGGTGCACGCCTGGCGGCTGATCCGGTCCCACCGGGCCGCGCGGCAAGGAGATATATTGCCAGACCCGAGGGGTTCCGGGGGCGGGAATCTGGGCGTACACATTTCCTACATAATTTGGAATCCGACTAACGTTTGCCAGCCGTTAACTACCGCTCGCCGAGCATCTCTTTATATAAGGCAGTCTCATGGTTAAAGCGGATACGTTCCCCTAGCTAAAGCACAGCCAGCATCGAGCAACTCATCACGTTCTTCCACCGAGAACCCCTCGGCGTAGACGCGCACCACTGGTTCGGTCCCGCTAGGACGGACCAGCAGCCACGTGTCATCCTCGAATGCCAAACGCAAGCCATCCATATGACTAACGTTTTGCGGCACCTTGCCACAAATCGACTTGGGGTTTACGCCCGGCAGCAGCGTTCGTAACGTTTCGGCATCTTCGGCCTCAAGGCGCAAATCGCGTCGACCGTAACTCGTCTTACCAAAACTGTCCTCGAGTTGGTCGACCAGAACGCCCAAAGGCGCGTCCGTCTTTGCCATAAGCTCACACAGAATCAGACAGGCGAGGATTCCATCGCGCTCGGGCATATGCGCGGCGATGCCGATACCACCGGCTTCTTCGCCGCCCATGAGGACGCCGCCCTTCTTCATCTCCGCCGCTATATATTTGAAACCGACTGGTTTGACGGTCACGCGGCAGCCAAGCGCCTCGGCAATGCGACGCACGAGCGTCGAGCATGAAAGATTGACGACGACGCGCCCCTCCAAATTACGAAATTGAACCAAGTCGCCCAAAACGAGCGCCATGATCTGATGCGGATGTATATATCTGCCGCGCTCGTCAACCGCGCCGATACGGTCGGCGTCGCCGTCGGTCACCAGGCCAGCGCAAGCTCCGTCCTCGATAACCGTATGCTCGCAAGCGTCCACCCACGGCTCAACGGGGTCGGGGCAGATATCTTCTTGGTCAGGCGCCTGCCCGGCGTGAATCTCGTGCACCTCAACGCCAAGCTCGCGCAGCAAGTCGGCTAGATAGCCCTGGGCTGCGCCGCCCATGGGGTCAACAACCACGCGCAGGTGCGCGGCGCGGATGGCTTCGGCATCGACAAACGATGCCACCGCTTGCATATAGTCAGGAATGATATCCGCGGTGCGATATTGTCCCTCGATCCCCATTGGCTCGGGAGCCATGGTCTCTTCGAGCTCTTCGATGACATCCTGGTTGGCGGTCGAGCCGTCACCCATGCGAATCTTGAGACACAGATAACCCTGCGGATGATGGGACCCCGTCACCATGAGCGCGCCGCACGCCTCACCGTCATAAGCCGCCGCCCACGTAAGAGCAGGGGTCGGAACAGGTCGCGAAGCGAGCACGGCGTCTAGCCCGTGCGCTGCTAGCACACCCGCCGCAAGCTCAGCGAACTCGCGCGCCAGGGGCCGAGTGTCGAACCCTATATATACCGTTTTGCCCGGATTGGTCTTTTGCCACAACTCGCCGACGGCATCGGCGATACGGGCAACGTTATCGGCAGTGAAGTCCTCATCGACGCGAGCGCGCCAACCGTCAGTTCCAAAATGAATTATCGCGCACACGCGCAGACACCTCACAGTGTTTGGATCATGGTACGCATGAGGTATACCCGCGATACACACTCGGCAACCTGCCGGCACCAGCATTCACCATTTGGGCAAATGCTGCCGAGGACATGCAGGCAATAAAAAAACCGCCCCGTATGGAGCGGTTTTGCCCTTTATATATCGAGCGCCTCGGCCATCGCTGCCGTAGTGATTGCCGTGGTTCCACAGCAACTGCCCACCATTGCGGCACCGGCATGTCTCCATTCGATGCATGCGCGCGCGAAAGCTTCGGGGTTCTCGTGCCATACGGGGCCATCCTGAGTCTGGACCGGATCGCCCACGTTGGGACGCACCGTGACGGGAGTAGTCGCCGATGCAACCATCCTAGGCACCGCCGCGTTCGCGGCCGCAAGCGAACAGCAATTAACACCAACCGAGTTTGCGCCGTGTTTTTCGGCGTACAAAACGGCTGCCTCGATGTTGAGGCCATCGCCCAACAGGTCGCCTTTGTCATCAACGACAAAACTCACCAGGACAGGCATGCCGTCAGCGGCATCTCGAGCGCCGGCAAGCATGGGCTGCAAATTACGGATAGACGTCACCGTCTCGATCAGCAGACCATCAACACCAGCATTGAGCAAGGCGTGCGCCTGTTCGCGCGCAATGCCTCGGATCTCACGAAACTCGGCAGAGTCCTCGGCAAACCACTCAATACCGATCGGACCCATCGAGCCCAGCAGCAGCTGAGGGTGCGCCTGGCGGGCATCGTCGACGGCCCCGCGATTGACCTCCGCCACGGACGGCGCAATCTGGTCGTGCTTGAGGGCATAGCTTGATGCCTGAAAGGTATTGGTAATGAGCACCTGCGCACCGGCGGCGACATACAAGCGATGGATACGAGAAACGGTCTGCGGCTCCGCCAGATTCCAAAACGCCGGTGGAATATCGGCGGCGTCGTACTCACTCAACAGAACACTGCCCATGGGGCCCTGCGCCAACAAGGTCTCGCTCGACAAGCGGCGCGTAAGTTCCTCGGCACCAAAGCGGTTGTAATAACTCGTATCCATATATATCCCGCTATTCCTCGACGCTGATTCCCTGCTTTTCGAGATAGGCGAGCCAGCGGCTCATCGTGTCCTCGGATAGCGCATGCTCCATCATGCAGGCCTCGGAATCGGCTCGCTCAAATTCGACACCGAGCTCCTGAACCAAAAACGTGCGGACGAGGCGATGACGGTACCAGATAGCCGTGCCAACCTCGCGGCCGCGATCGGTCAGGACTACCTTGCCGTAGTGCGATTGCTCGACAAGCTCGGATGCCTTGAGCGCCGAAACCGCTTTATTGACCGATGCCTTGGAGACGCCAAGGCGCTGCGCGATGTCGACCGATCGCACGCCGTTGGTTTCCCCCTCTTCGCTTTCAATGCGAACCATGCACTCCAAGTAGTCTTCGTTCGCCACCGTCAGATGTAGTTCGCGCGAGCTATTTGTCGTATCCATGATCTTCCGTCCCTTCTGCATTCAATGGCTGATTCTACCCCATCCAAGCGTCGCGGTATGCCGTGGCATACCGTGCTAGAGTTCTTGTTGCACACGACGACCAAGATTGGAGCGGTCTTTATGGAAAACACCACCACGAACCCCGATGTCCTCGAACGCTTTTTGCGCTACGTCCAGATCAACACGCAGTCCGAGGATGCAAACTGCGACCAGGTACCTTCGAGCACCGTTCAGTTTGACCTTGCCAACGTGCTGGCTGAAGAGCTGCGCGAGCTTGGTGCGGAAGATGCCCACGTGACCGAGCACGCCTATGTCTGCGCGCATATCCCCGCAAGTGCGGGCGCTGAGGACAAGCCCGCCCTGGGCCTGATCGCCCATCTCGACACCACCGAAGTTGCACCGGGCGCCGGCGTGAAGCCGCACATCGTACACTACGAAGGCGGCGACCTGGTCTGCGGCACGGTTGACGGTAAGCCCGTTGCCATGAGTACCGCCAAGCTTCCCGCCCTGAATGACCTCGCGGGTGAGGACCTGGTCTGCAGCGATGGCACCACGCTGCTGGGCGCGGACGACAAGGCAGGCGTCGCCGAGATCATGTCGCTTGTCGCGCGTATCGCTCAGGACCCTTCTCTGCCCCATCCCGCACTCGGCATTTGCTTCTGCCCTGACGAGGAGATCGGCCACGGAGCCGAGCTGCTGGATATCGATACCTTTGGCTGCAATTACGCCTACACGGTCGACGGCGGCCCCATCGGCGAGCTGGAGTGGGAGTGCTTTAACGCCGCCGAGGCGACCGTCTGCTTTGAGGGCCAGTCCATCCACCCGGGCGACGCTAAGGGCCGTATGGTCAACGCAGGCAATCTGTTCTGCGACTTCAACGCTTTGCTCCCCTACGTGCAGCGTCCGGAGTATACGGAAGGCTACGAGGGCTTTTATCACCTTGAGGGTGTATCTGCGACCGTCGATCACGCCACAGCGCGCTATATCGTCCGCGACCATGACGCCGCCAAGTTCCAGCAGAAACTCGACCTTATTGATGCCGCCGCCTCGATGCTCAACCAGCGTCTGGGTGAGGAGCGCGTGACAGTCGAGATTAAGCAGCAGTATCGAAATATGGCCGAGATCGTTTGTGACTTTCCCGAGCTTATTGATGTTGCCAAGGAAGCCTACCTTGCCTGCGGCGTTGAGCCCCAAGTGCTGCCGATTCGTGGCGGCACCGACGGCGCTCAGCTGTCGTTCCGCGGTCTGCCCTGCCCCAACCTTTCCACCGGCGGCTATTGCTACCACGGCGTCAACGAGTTCGTCCCGGTCAGTTCGCTCGTCAAGATGACCGACGTGCTCCAGGAGCTCGTCGCCCGCTTTGCATAAGCCTGGCTGCACAAGTCCAAAAGACGAATCGCCCCGTCCTCAACCGAGAACGGGGCGATTTTTTGCTGCAATGAGAACAGGTTGACGCACGCCAGCCTCTTAACGCAAGGAGTGTCCCAAACTGCCGGCACAAAAGGAACGTCCCCAAGTGCCAAGTGCATCAAGAGTGTCCCCTTTGACCAGTCGTTTAAGAACGTCCCCAATGACTAACGTCGCAGGTTGAGGACGGGCAGCGAGCGGGTCGCATTTGAGACAAGGTGACGTGAAACGAAAGGGCGCTGACCTTCTGGTCGCGCCCTTGAAGTTGAACGTCAGATTGTCCAAATGCGGCCCGCGCAGCGTCGAGCCGTTACGGCGTTTGGTAAAACGCCGTAACTTAGTAGTTGGCTTCGTAGCCGTTACCGTCGCCCGTGGGCTCTTCATAGTAATCGGAACTGTCGCTCGAATCATCGGAATCGTCAGAGCTGACCGATGAGGTTGCGGTACCGTTTGCGTAGTCGTCAGACGTGTTGTTGCTGAGGTCGCCGATCGTAGAGCTGGAACCGTCGGAAAGACCCATGGTGTTGGGACCCTTGGGATCCTTGCCGGCATCGACGCGCTCCATCATTTCCTTGAGTTCGTCCTCGTAGACAAAGACGTAGCTCACACCGTCGATCATGGTGCTGTCGTCGGCGTACGAGGGCAGGTTGGCCGAGTAGATACCGTCGACATCCATACCGCGCATGGCATTGACCGTAGCCACGATATCCTGAACGCTCATATCGGTTACGAGCATATCGGACAGCGAATTAACCAGGCCAAAGATCTTCGTGGCATCGAAGTTATTGAGAATCTGGTTGGCAAGGGCGCCAAGCACCTGACGCTGGTGGCGCATGCGCGTGTAATCGCCGTCGGCATAGGTGTAGCGGCAGCGGGCATAGGTAAGGGCGGTGGCACCGTCCATATGCTGCTGGCCAGCGGTAATCTTAATATCCAGGTGCTCGGGGTCGTCAACATCATCGGTTGCGTTAATGTCGATACCGCCAACCGAATCAATCAGCGCCTGCATACCGTCGAAGCTGACCTCGGCATAGTGGGAAATCTGAACACCGCACAGCTCGTTGACCGCCTCGACCATGGCCTCGGCGCCGCCAACGGTATGGCAGGCGTTGATCTTCATGATCTCGCCCTTGTACTCGACCTTGGTGTCGCGCGGAACGGAAATGAGCGTCGCCTGCTTTTGCGTGGGGTCGATGCGTGCCAGGATAATCGAGTCGGCACGATACGTATCCTCGCCCGGACGGCCGTCGGTGCCAAGAAGCAGCACGTAGAACGGATCCTTTGCCTCATCGGTGTCAACCAGAACCCGACGCAGATTGTCGGTAATGACATTAGAATCGCCGAGCTTGCCCATAATGGTGGCAAACCACAGGCCGGCAGCGGTAGTGGCACTCAGCAGCACGCCAAGCACGACAATGAGCGCGACGTGACGAATCGTGTGGCTACGACGACGTTGACGAGCGCGCTCGGAATAGCGAGCCACGTTATCGCGACTGTAGATCTTGGCCTGCGCACCAGTTGAGGGTCTTCGGGTGGTGGTATCCGCGAGGGGCTTTTTATTAAACATAGGCAACCTGTATTAGTAGATGACGGGATCGGGGACGGTAGCATGCTCGACATGCGCGCCAAGCGCCTGCAGCTTTTCGACAAACTGCTCGTAGCCGCGCTTGATGTGATGGATAGCCGAAACCTCGGTCGTCCCGTCGGCGATCAAGCCCGCTACGACGAGGGCCGCTCCGCCGCGCAGATCGGGCGAGGTAACCTGTGCACCCGAGAAGCCCTTGACGCCATGAATCATGGCATGATGGCTCTCGATACGAATATCGGCACCCATGCGCACCAGCTCAGAGGCAAACATAAAGCGATTCTCGAAGATGTTTTCGGTAATAACGGAACTGCCGTCGGCAAGGGCGGAGAGCACCATAATCTGCGCCTGCATGTCGGTCGGGAAACCGGGGAACGGAAGCGTCTGAATGTCGACCGGCTTGATACGCTCGGCACGGTTCACATGGACGCCATCCTCGACGCGCTCGCAGTCGATACCCATGAGCTCCATCTTCTTGAGCACCATGCCCAAGTGAATGGGGCAAAAGCCCGTGACATCGACACCGCGATCGTCGGCCATCAACGCACCGGCAACGATAAAGGTACCGGCCTCGATGCGGTCGCCCACCACGCGATGGATAACGGGATGGAGCTCTTCCACGCCTTCGATAGTCACTACGGGCGTACCGGCGCCAACAATCTTGGCGCCCATCTCGTTGAGCATGTTAGCGAGATCGACGATCTCGGGCTCGCGGGCGGCATTGTCGATAACCGTGGTGCCCTGTGCGCGCACAGAGGCCATGATGAGATTCTCGGTCGCACCGACGCTGGCGAACTCGAGCGTGACGGTGGTACCGCGCAGACCTTGGGGCGCATTAGCGTTGATGTAACCGTGGGCGGTATCGAACTCAACGCCCAGGGCCTCAAGACCAAGAATGTGCATATCGATCTTACGAGCACCCAGGTTGCAGCCGCCCGGCATGGCAATTTTGGCGCGATGGAAGCGGCCCAGCAGGGGCCCCATGACGGCGGTGGAAGCGCGCATCTTGGCAACGAGCTCGTAGGGGGCCTCCCATGAATCGACCTGAGAGGTATCAATCTCGAGCGTGTGCTCGTCGAGAACATCGATCGTAGCGCCCATGCCCTTGAGCACCTTGCCCATCACGTGGACATCGGAAATATCGGGCACGTTCTGCAGCGTCGTCTTGCCCGGCGCCAGAAGCGTTGCCGCCATGAGTTTGAGCGCGGAGTTCTTGGCGCCCGAGACGGGCACGGAGCCTCCGATGGCGTGGCCACCCTCAACGCGGATAATATCCAAGGTCTACCCTTTCAAAAAGCATGCCCGGGGTGGCTGGGCCATCCCGGGCATGATGTGTTCGCAAATGGTCGAACGCTAAATCGTTTGACTATTGGGCAAGCTTGAGCTTACACCATGCGATTTCATTATAGAGGTAGGCGCGGCGTGCATCATCCTCCGACAAATTACCCAGCTTCTCTTCAAAACCTTGAATATCAGCTTTAAGCTTGTCGGCATCGACGGTCGCCAAATCGCAAGCGCGCTCGGCGAGAACGGTCACGACATCGTCCGCAACCTGGGCATAGCCGCCGGCCACGGCAAACGTGTGGTCGACAGTGCCCATGGCCTTATCGGAAACGCGAACGTAACCGCGGTCGATCGTGCAGATCTCGCTGGAGTGAGCAGGCAGGACGCCAAACTCGCCATCCGTGGACGGAATCGACACAAACGCAGCGTCGCCCTCATAGGCGCAGCTCACGGGGCACACGATGCGGATACGCATAACCTACTTCTCCCCCATCTTGCGGGCGCGCTCGCGCACGTCCTCAATCGTGGAAGCATAGCGGAAAGCCTGCTCGGGCAGGTCATCGGCCTTGCCGTCGACAATCTCGGCGAAAGAGCGGACGGTATCCTCGACGCGGACGTAGACACCGGGGTTGCCGGTGAACTTCTCGGCGACGTGGAAGGACTGCGAGAGGAACTGCTGAATCTTACGGGCACGGTTGACCGTAAGGCGCTGCTCCTCGGACAGCTCGTCCATACCCAGAATGGCGATGATGTCCTGAAGGTCGGAGTACTCCTGCAGGAGCTCCTGGACCTTGACGGCGACACGGTAGTGCTCCTCGCCGACGATCGAGGGATCGAGAGCGTCGGAGGAAGATGCGAGCGGGTCGATAGCCGGGAACAGGCCAAGCGACGAAATGCTACGCGAAAGAACCGTGGTGGCGTCGAGGTGCGTAAACGTCGTGGCAGGCGCCGGGTCGGTCAGGTCGTCTGCGGGGACGTAGACAGCCTGGACGGAGGTAATGGAGCCCGTCTTGGTCGAGGTAATGCGCTCCTGGAGGTCGCCCATCTCGGTTGCCAGCGTGGGCTGGTAACCAACGGCGGACGGCATACGGCCCAGCAGTGCGGAAACCTCGGAACCTGCCTGGGAGAAGCGGAAGATGTTGTCGATGAACAGCAGAACGTCCTGGCCGCGATCGCGGAAGTACTCAGCGGTGGTAAGGCCGGCCAGACCGATGCGCAGACGCGCTCCGGGCGGCTCGTTCATCTGACCATAGACCAAGCAGGTCTTGTCGATAACGCCAGACTCGCTCATCTCGAGGAACAGGTCGGTGCCCTCGCGGGTACGCTCGCCGACGCCGGTGAACACCGAGGTGCCGCCGTGCTCCTGGGCGAGGTTGTTGATGAGCTCCTGAATCAGAACGGTCTTGCCGACGCCGGCGCCGCCGAACAGGCCCGTCTTGCCGCCACGGATGTAGGGCTCGAGCAGGTCGACGGCCTTGATGCCGGTCTCGAAGATCTCGGTCTTGGTGGTGAGCTCGTCGAAACGGGGCGCTGCATGGTGGATGGGGTAGAACTCCTCCACCTCGGGCATGGGCTTGCCGTCGACAGGCTTGCCCATGACGTTCCAAATGCGGCCGAGCGTCTTGGGGCCAACGGGCATCTTCATGGGCTCACCGGTATCGGTGGCGATGAGGCCGCGCTGCAGGCCGTCGGTCGAGGACATGGCGACCGTGCGGACGACGCCGCCCGGAAGCTGGCTCTCGACCTCGAGGATCGTGCTCAGATGACCGATCGGGGTCTCGGCCTCGACCGTGAGCGCGTTGTAGATCGGGGGCACCGCACCGTCAAACTTGACGTCGACGACAGGGCCGATGATTCGCACGATGCGACCATCACCGGCAGTCGTCTTCTTGGTGGCTTCCTCGACCGCAAGCTTTACGGTGTTATTAGCCATTACTGTTCCTCCAATGCTGAGGCTCCGCCGACGATCTCGTTAATCTCGGTCGTGATCGAAGCCTGGCGCACGCGACTATACGTGCGGGTAAGGGTCGAGATGATCGCGGTGGCGTTTTCCGTCGCGGAGTGCATGGCCTTGCGGCGTGCACCCTGCTCGGCAGCCGCCGAATCGATCAGGGCCTGGTAGATGACCGTCAGGATATAAGACGGCACAAGCTTGCCGAGAACATGCTCGGGAGAGGGCACGAACTCGAACGTGGACGAGATGCGCTTAGGGGCGTCGGTCTCGTTCTTACGCGGACCGTGGGCCATAGCGATCATCTCGGGGTCGAGCGGCAACAGATGCTCGACGCGAAGCTCCTGATCCACGCGGTTCTTGGCGTGGTGGTAGACAAGCTCGACACGGTCAAGCTCACCGGCACGATACGCATCGCAGATATGAGAGGAGATCATGCGGGCCTGATTGAAATCGGGCTCAGAGGAGTTGCCCTCAAAGTGCATGACAACGTTTGCGCGGTCACGGAAATACGTGGCCGGCTTACGCCCGCACGCGATGATCTCGCACTCGATGCCGTCGTTCGCCCAAGAAGCGGCGAGCTTTTCGGCCGTGCGCTCCACCGTCGTATTGAAACCGCCGGCAAGGCCGCGGTCCGAGGCAATAACGACAATCAGGCCATGCTTGACGCTCTCATGCTTCTGCAGCATGGGATCGGTGCCCGAACAGGAGGCGTCGCCGGCGACCGTCAACATGACGTCGGTCAGCGCCTCCTTATAGGGCTCGGCCTGCTTGGAGCGATCGAGGGCACGACGGATCTTGGCCGTAGAGACCATCTCCATCGTGCGCGTGATCTGCTTGGTCGTGGTAACCGAGGAGATTCGCTTCTTAATGTCGCGAAGGTTGGCCATGGGGCTTAGTTCTCCTCTGATCCAGAAACATCCGAATGGTGCTTGGCCATGAACTGCTGCTTGAAGTCGCCGATGACGCGCAAGAGCTCAGCCTTGGTGTCATCATCGATCTTCTTGGCGCGAACCTTGTCGAGCAGCGAGCCAAAGCCATTGTCCATGTACTCGATGAGCTCGGCACGGAAAGGCAGCACGTCGACGATCTCCAGGTCATCCAGGAAGCCCTCGTTGCCAGCGAACAGCGTAACGATCTGCTCGCCAACCTCAAACGGCTTGTAACGCGGCTGCTTAAGGAGCTCAGTCATGCGAGCGCCGTGGGTAAGCTGCTTTTGCGTGGCCTCGTCGAGGTCAGAGCCGAACTGCGTGAAGCCGGCGAGCTCCTGGTACGAAGCAAGGTCCAGACGGAGGTTGCCGGCGACCTGCTTCATGGCCTTGGTCTGTGCGTCGCCACCGACGCGGGACACGGAAATGCCCACGTCGACTGCCGGGCGCTGGCCCTGGAAGAAGAGCTCGGACTGCAGGTAGATCTGACCATCGGTAATGGAAATGACGTTGGTCGGAATGTAGGCCGAGACGTCGCCGTCCTGGGTCTCGATGATCGGAAGAGCCGTCATGGAGCCATAACCGTTCTTCTTGGACATCTTGACTGCACGCTCGAGCAGACGAGAGTGCAGGTAGAAGATGTCGCCAGGATAGGCCTCGCGTCCGGGCGGACGATGCAGCGTCAGCGACATCTGACGGTAAGCCACAGCCTGCTTGGACAGGTCGTCGTAGATGACGAGCACGTGGCCACCGGGGTTGGTCTCGCTGGCGGGCTTGCCGTCCTCACCGTTGTACATGAAGAACTCGCCGATAGCGGCACCGGCCATAGGCGCGATGTACTGCATAGGGGCGGAATCGGCAGCGGTGGCCGAAACGATGATGGTGTAGTCGAGCGCACCGTGCTGGGCGAGGGTCTCGCGGATGTTGGCAACCGTGGAGGCCTTCTGGCCGATGGCGACATAGATGCAGACCATGCCCTTGCCGCGCTGGTTGAGGATAGCGTCGATGGCGATGGCGGTCTTACCGGTCTTACGGTCGCCGATGATGAGCTCACGCTGACCGCGGCCAATAGGCACCATGGAGTCGATAGCGAGCAGACCGGTCTGAACCGGCTCACACACCGGGGTACGGTCGATGACGCCGGGGGCCTTGAACTCGATGGGGCGACGGTGCGTGGCGACGATGTCGCCCAGGCCGTCGATGGGCTGGCCGAGCGGATTGACGACGCGGCCGAGCATGGCGCGGCTCACGGGGATATCCATAATGCGACCAGTGGTGCGGCACTCGTCGCCTTCCTTGATGGAGTCGACGGCACCAAACAGAACGGCGCCGACCTCGTCACGGTCAAGGTTCTGGGCAAGGCCGAAGACGGTCTCACCGGTATCGGAGCTCTTGAACTCCAGAAGCTCGCCTGCCATGGCGCTCTTAAGGCCGGAGACGCGCGCGATGCCGTCGCCTACCTCGTCGACCGTTGAAACCTCATGCGTATCGACCGTCGCGGAGAGGCTCGTGAGCTGCTCCTGCAGTTTCTTGGCGATATCCTGGGCATTGAGGGTTTCGGACATTAGGCTTCACCTCCGTACGAATTAGCAGAGTTTGCGAGGGTCTCCTGCGCGACGCGCAGCTGCGTCTTGACGGAAATGTCACGACGCTCACCGCGGGCCTCGAGCACCAGGCCGCCCACGATAGACGGGTCGACCTGCTCGATAAGGAATACCTTGCGGCCGAAGTCCTGCTCGCATTTCTTAGTGATGGTTTGACGCAGCTCGTCGTCGAGCGGAATCGCCGTGGTGACGGTCACGCCCACTACATCCTCGTCTTCCTCGGCAACATACTTAAAGGCAGCTGCCACCTTGGGAAGAAGGTCGAGCTGGTCGCGCTTGGACATGGTGTCGAGCACGGCGATGATCTCGGGGCTGGCAGAAGCCAGGCGCTCGATCATCTCGAGGTCCTCGAACACATGGTTCTCGGCCTTAGCGGCTTCCAGAAGGGAGCGCGCGTAGGTCTCGAGCACCTTGTCCTGATAGCGGCTAGTCGGCATTCAGGCTACCTGCTTCCTGGATGTAGCGCTCGATGAGCTTCTTCTGCTCGGCCTCGTCCTCGAGTGCCTCGCCCACGATCTTGGTGGCGACGGCAACGGACAGGTCGGCGATGGAGCTCGCGGCACCGGCGTAGATGGACTTGCGCTCGTCCTCGACGGTCGTATGGGCCTTGGCGATGATCTCCTCGGCCTCCTTGTGAGCAGCCTCGATGATACGGGCGCGCTCGGACTCGGCGTCCTTACGGGCCTCGAGAACGATGTCGGCAGCCTGACGACGGGCGTCGGTGACGATCGAGTCGGACTCAGCGCGCTTGGCGATAGCCTCCTGCTTGGTCTTCTCGGCCTCGTCGAGGCTCTCCTCGATCTTCTTGCCGCGCTCCTCCATGGTTTTCATGATGCCCGGCAGGGCGACCTTGGCCAGCACGATCCAGATAATCAGGAAGGCGATAAGCGCCGGGATGAACTCCGCCATCTTAGGGATGAGGATGTCCGCACCGGCAGCGCCGTCCTCAGCGAACGCGGAAACCGGCATGAGCAGCGCGGCCGCGGACGCGGAGAGTGCGATCGCGCTCTTCTGGGATGAAAGATTCATACTTGACGCTCCGTGCTATTTAACGATCAGCGCGACAACGAAGCCGATCAGAGCCAGAGCCTCGCCGAAGGCGGAGCCCATGATGAAGACGGTGAACACGCGGCCCTGGACCTCAGGCTGACGGGCCATAGCACCCGTAGCACCCAGAGCAGACAGGCCGATAGCAAGACCAGCGCCGATAACACCGAGACCGTAACCGATAACTCCCACGATTCCTCCTTTGTCGTGCGTGTCTTATTTCACGCAGGATAACCTTTTTATAACTGCCGGGCTCCATGGGTACGGGCACCGGCGGTTTAACGAATTACCTTACCTTTAAGGCGCGAACGGAAGACTACTCCTCCTCTGCGACCTCCTCTGCCTCGGAGACATACACGGCGGTAAGGACCGTGAAGACGTAAGCCTGGATGGCGCCGACCACAAGCTCGATCGCATAGATCAGGATGAGGATGGCAAGCCAGGCAAGCGAAGGCAGGGCGCCGACGGCGTGGGCCGCGGAAACCTGCTGAAGCAGCGGCTGCATGAACATGCTCGCCATGATGGCGAACGAGCCCATGACCACGTGTCCTGCGAACATGTTGCAGAACAGACGGACGGCGAGCGTGATGAGGCGCAGGAAGGTCGAGAAAAGCTCGACGACCCACACGAGCACGTTCATCGGGAAGCTCACGCCCTGCGGGGCGAGGCTCTTGATGTAGCCGATCACGCCGTGAGCCTTGCATCCGTAGTAGATGAAGTACACGAAGGCGAAGATGGCGAGTGCGGCGGTGGAGCCGATTGCGCCGGTGCCGGGCTTCATTCCCGGGATCAGGCCGATCATGTTATTGATCAGGATGAACAGGAAAAGCGAGCACAGGAACGGGAAGTGCTTCTTCCAGTTCTCACCCACGACACCCTTGCCGATATCGTTCTCGACGTACTCGATGATGTACTCGAAACCGTTGACGAAGAAGCCCTTGGGAACCAGGGTCTGCTTCTTCTTGAACACGGCCAGGACGATCAGGAGCACGATCGTGGAGACGATCAGCCAAAACGAGTACTGCGTGATGCCGCAGCTCAGATCGCCCACGACAGGGGTGGAGCTGAACTCGCTGACCAGATGATTAATCTCATCAGGCAGCTTTTCAAAAATTTCCACGACTTACCTTTCGACCTCATGAGGATCTCGCAGCGCCTTGACGACACGAACCGTGCAGGCAGCCATAAAGGCCACGAAGCCGATCGCCTCGCCCAGGAGGAACATGCGAAATGCCTCTCCGAACAACACAAACACAACCAAGGTAAAGACGAGCAGGGCGATTGCCGAGACCGCCAGACTCACCATACCCTTGAGCATGTCCGCATTCTGTTTATCGTCAAGAACCGGCTTGAGCGTAAAGACAAAGGGAAGGAAGGCAATTGCGCCCGCGATGGCGCCTGCAACGATAGCGAGCAGATCGGCTATCTGAAACACTGGCGTCCTCACTTTCCTTTTTAACGCTTCACAGAACAGTTCCCGCCAAACATTGGTGACTATTGTACGAGCCAATCGCTAAAGTACAATCGAAAAAGCATCGGTTAATACGCACCTGTTCGTTTTCTTAAGACCTTCTTTATGCCGCAGGTACGGTAATACGTTTTTCTCGAACCCTGCAGGGCAAAACGTCCGTTAACAGGAGTGCGCGCGGTCGCCTTTTGTTCGTCCGCGCGCACCGTTTCTTCGTATTTGCAGCCGCGGCCGTTTAGCCCAGCGACTAGAGCGTGCCGTAGATGCGGTCGCCGGCGTCGCCGAGGCCGGGAACGATGTAGGCAGCCTCGTTGAGATGGTCGTCGATGGCGCAGGTATAGATATGTACATCGGGATCCTTCTCGGTCAGCGACTTGAGGCCCTCGGGGGCCGCGACGATGCACAGCATGCGGATGTCCTTGACACCGCGCCCGCGCAGGTAGCTGATGGCCATCTCGGCCGAACCGCCCGTGGCGAGCATGGGGTCGACGACCAGGCAGATGCGCTGGTCGATATCCTTGGGCATCTTGCAGTAATACTCGTGCGGCTCGTGGGTGACCTCGTCGCGCTCCATGCCGATGTGGCCCACGCGAGCGGAGGGCACCAGGTCGAGGATGCCGTCGACCATGCCAAGGCCCGCACGCAGGATGGGCACGATGGCGAGTTTCTTGCCGGCAAGCTGTTTGAACGTGGCGGTAGTGATGGGGGTCTCGACCTCGACGTCTTCCATAGGCAGGTCGCGCATGGCCTCGTAGCCGTCAAAAAGCGCGAGTTCGCGCACGAGCTGACGGAACTGGTTGGTGCCGGTGTTTTTGTCGCGCAGGATCGACAGCTTGTGCTGGACGAGCGGGTGATCGACAAGCGTCACACGGGACGCATCGTAGGTGACGGTCATGGGTTGATTGCCCCTTTCGTTGCGGCCGCAAAACGGCCTTGCTGACAAGGCGCGCAGCAATGTTGCCGCCGCACGCCATGCATTAGTTTAGCGGTTTGTTGTATCGAGCAGCCCATCGCAGCCCTACTGTGAGGTGCTGAGCGAGCGCCTGACTGCATCACGCCAGCCCGCAAGGTTTTGCTCGCGGCGCTCGGCGGACATGTGGGGAAGGAAGGTCCTAACGATCTGGGCATTTTGCTCCAGCTCTTCCAGGTCTTCCCAATAGCCGACGGCAAGACCCGCCAAGTACGCGGCACCGATTGCCGTGGTCTCCACCGTCTCGCATTGCAGCACGGGGATATCCAGCAGGTCGGCCTGGAATTGCATGATGAACTCGTTGCGCGAGGCACCGCCATCGACAGACAGGCGCTCAATCGAAAGCCCCACGTCCTGCTCCATGGCGCGCAGCACGTCGTAGCTCTGATATGCCATGGATTCGCAGGCGGCACGTACGATGGTCGCACGGCTCGAGGCGCCGGTCAGACCGCACACGATACCGCGAGCATGCGGGTCCCACCAGGGAGCACCCAAACCCGCAAAGGCCGGAACGAAGTAGCAGCCCTCGTTGTCGCTAATCGAAGCGGCGAGTTGTGCCGACTCGCTCACGCTCGAGATGATGCCCATGTTGTTGCGAAGCCAGTTCATCGTTGAGCCGGCGGCAAAAATAGAGCCCTCGAGCGCATAGCTGACTTTGCCGTCCGCAGCGATACCGATGGTGGAGACCAGGCCATTCTTGGATTCGACGATCTCGTCGCCGGTGTTCATGAGCATAAAGCAACCCGTGCCATAGGTGTTTTTGGTCTGGCCGGGACGGAAACAGCAGTGGCCGAACAGCGACGCCTGTTGGTCACCCGCCACGCCCATGATGGGCGGCATGTTGGTCATGATGTCGCTCGCGACGCGGCCGTAGTCGCCCGAGCTCCAGCGAACCTCGGGCATCATGGAACGTGGAACGTCAAAGAGTGCCAGCAGGTCGTCGTCCCAATCGAGCGTATGGATATTAAAGAGTGCCGTGCGGCTGGCATTGGTGTAGTCGGTGGCAAAGACCTGGCCGCCGGTGAGGTTGTAGATGAGCCAGGTGTCGATGGTGCCAAACATGAGGTCGCCCGCCGCCGCGCTTTCGCGTGCGCCGTCGACGTTGTCGAGAATCCACTGCACCTTGGAGGCCGAGAAATACGGGTCGAGCGTGAGTCCCGTGCGGGAGCGCACCAGCCCTTCTGCGCCCTGCTCGACAAGCTCGTCGATCAGAGGTGCGGTACGGCGGCACTGCCATACGATAGCGTTATAGATCGGCTGACCGCTCACGCGATCCCAGACCACCGTGGTCTCGCGCTGGTTGGAGATGCCGATGGCGGCAATGCGGTCGGAGTGGATACCGCTCTTAAACTGGACTTCCATCATGACGGCGATCTGGCTAGCAAGGACCGCCATGGGGTCTTGCTCTACCCAACCGGGACGCGGGAAGCTGGTTTTGACGCTGCGACGTGCCTGCGCGACGATGCAGCCGTACTCGTCGACGATGGTCGCAAGTACCGAGGTGGTGCCGCAGTCGAGCGCCATGATGTAGGAACCGCCAAAGTCAAACGAGGCATCTTCCATGCCCAGGCTGCCCAGATTCAACGACATCGCTTAAACCTTTCTATTGCATCGGGTCTGACAGGACCCGTTCGATCTCTGATGCGGGAAGTGCGCCTTGGCGCAAGATCTGGAGCTCGCCGTGCTGAAACGACACGATGGTCGAGGCGTCGCGACACGGGGTCTCACCGGCGTCGACGGCAACATCGACCCCCTCCAGGATGCGACCCTCCACCGTGATAAAACTTGCCGGCGCGGGCGCACCATGCGTGTTGGCGCTGGTGCAGGCAAGGGGACTGCCGCAGGCGCGAATGAGCGCCTGCACCACGGGCGAGGCCGAAGCGCGAAGTGCCACCGTGTCGTCGGCAGCGCGCATAAAGGTCGGCACGCAGGGGGCTGCCTTGACCACGATAGTCAGGGCTCCCGGCCAGCATCGTCGCGCGAGTATGCGGGCATCTTCCGGGATATCCACGCCATAGCGGTCGAGTGCTTCGACGCCATCGACCAGCCAAGCGACGGTTTGCGTGAGTTCACGTTGCTTGAGAGTGAAGATACGGCGATAGCCGGTGCCGAGCGCAGGAACTGCGGCGCCATTGACGGCAGCCTGCGGATCGCGCGGCCACGATGGGAATTCGCTTGTATCTTGGGGCACGGCGTCCGAGAAGGCGTTGACTGCCACGGCGACACCGTAGACGGTCTCGGTCGGGATCAAAGCCAGGCCGCCGCGGCCGAGCACCTCGGCCGTGCGCTCGACGGCAAGCCGATGCGGCTCGCGCGTTCCCTCGTATACCCGATAGACCGTCTGCATGTGTATGCCAGCCCCTTACGCTCTGGTGCAAGTTTGTTTACTGTGGGGCATTCTCGCACGAAACGTTCAACCTATTTGCCCAGAGCGCATGTTGGTTTGGTGAGCGGCTCTAGTAGTCGGTGAAAGTGAGGGGGTTATTGGACTGCGACGAACTTCTTTGGCCTGCCGGCGTGGCGTTCTTGGGCGGCATAGCGCTCGATGCTGTCTATCGTTATCATCCGACGGCCGTCGACGAGTTCAACATCGAGCTTTCCGGCTTTGACCAGCGCGGTAATCCGCGGAGCGGAGACTTTGAGGTCCAGCGCTGCGTCTTTAAATGTTCGGCACGCCGCTTCCCGAGCGTCCTCGTGGTCGATTTCGACTGAAAGGGCCACGACCTCGGCCGAGCGTTCGTACCCCGCCGGAGTCAAACCGTTGTTGAGGTCGTCGGCCAAAAACGCCATCAGTGCCTCGGTGGCATGGGCAATCGCGTCTTCGCGCGTATCGCCATCGGCAAAGGCGCCGGGAATCTGCGGGAAGCTGGCGCAGTAACCGTCGTCTTCTTTTATGAGAACGCAGTCATAGGTAAATCGCTGCCTCATTTTGCCTCCAACTACCGTCCAGCTTGGCGACGAATACTTGCCCACGTGCCCTTCTTTGGTCGATCACCACCAGAGCCGTTCACGGTGACAACACGATCGCTAGAAACATACTTAGCATGACTACCGACTTGCGCGACCTTCACGAATCCATCGTGCTTGAGTAGGGCAATGATTTCCCGAAAGGTAAGAGGTTGCATGGACCGACCTCTTTCAGCCGTCCTAATTATAAACTAATTTATAATTTTTGTTAACCAGTTTATAAATATTACTGGCGCTGCTTGGGCTCGGTGACGATGGCTCGGACGATGCGGGGGCGATCGGTAAGGTCATGGACGATACGCACGTCCGAAAGGCCTGCCTGGCGACAGAGCTCGGCCGCGGCATCGAGGGTACCCTCGTAGAGCTCGCAGGCAAACAGGCCGCCGGCGCGCAGCATGTAAGGCGCCGCGTTGAGCAGGCGGCGGAAGATATCGAGGCCGTCGGCGCCGCCCTCGAGCGCCAGGTCGGGCTCAAAGTCCTTGACCTCGTGCGGCAGCGAGCGCATGACGTCGGTCGGGATGTAAGGTGGGTTGGAGACGAGCACATCAAAGGTGCCCCACTCTTCGCGGGGAATGGAACTCACCAGGTTGGTGAGGCTAAAGGCAACCTCATCTGCCGTGAGGCCGAGGGTGTCGCGGTTTTTGGTGGCCAGATCGATGGCGCGCGACTCGATATCGGTGGCGGTGCAGGTAACGTGGCCGCGGCGCTCCCAGGCAAGGGAGAGCGAAATGCAGCCCGTGCCGCAGCCGACCTCGAGAACGCGGGCAGTGCAGGGCTCGGCTGGGGCAGGCGCAGCGGTATCCTGAGCTAAAGCCGTCTCCTGGTCGGCACCCTCGATGGCGACGCCGTATTCGTCGAGCTCGGACTCGGCGGCTTCCGCGGCTTCGGCTTCTGCTGCCTGCGCGGCGGCTTCCTCGGCCTCGCGATCGGCCAGTTCCTCGGCATAGGCACGGCTGCCCAGTACGTCGCCGCCTAGCGCCGCCTCATCGGCAGCCGTCAGATTAGCGGCACGGCGCTCGGCAGTCGCCCGTTCGTCTGCCAGCGCGGCCTCGGCCTTGCGTGCCTCCTCGACCTCATCGTTCCAAGGCAGCTCAACACGCTGACGGGCAGCAGCCTCGGGGCTCAGCACCTCGGCATCCAGATAATTGAGGACTTCCTCGACGAGCATCTCGGTTTCGGGGCGCGGAATGAGCACACCGGGAGCGCACGCGACGTCAATCATGCGAAACTGCGTGCTGCCGGTGATGTACTGCAGCGGCTCGCCTTTGGCGCGACGAACGACGGCCGCGTGCATGGTCTCGAGCTGGGCCGCGTTAAGCGTCTCGTCCATGCGCATATACAAGTCGATACGCGCCAGGCCCGTGGCCGCGCACAGCAGCCACTCGGCAGAAAGACGGGGATGCTCCTCGCCGCGCTCGGCCAGGTACTCCTTGGTCCACTCGAGACAACGCTTGATGGTCCAGATCTCGTTTGCCATGGGGCCCTCCCCTCTTAAGCGCCGGGCGGCGCGCGAATGTCGGAGCAGATTGTAAGCGAGGCCAGCGCCTGGCAAGGGACGATTGAAGGCGATTATCGAGAATCAGCCCAGAATTTTGCTTGGAGCCCACCTGAAGTGTTCATTCGTCGACGTCTAAATCTGCATCCGTCAAGTTTTTGGCAAGGTTGCCCCAAAACTGACCAATATCTAACCAAGAACTTGCCACATCGCTTGACGCACGACCCATCAAAAATCGCTCCGCGACTTCTTGAACGATATTTTGAGCAATATTTTCGATAGCGGACTTATGCCGTCAATTACCTTAAGCAGGTAAGCAGCTCAAATGACATCACAGCCGACTGAATAAAATATCAAGGCAATGTCACCAATGACTCCCTACGGATCATTTGACAACCAAGGAAACGCCGATGTTTTGGCAATGTCAGCGAGCAACGTCCAGAGCGAACAAGTTGGCATGAAAAAGGCAAGGCATAGACCTTCTGGTCATGCCTTGCCTTTTGAATGACAAATTGTCGCTCTGGGCGGCGCGCAGCGTCGAGTCGTTACGCGGTTTGTAAAACCGCGTAACCTACACGGCCTGTGCCAGCTTCTCGGCACGCTCGGCGGCGGCGAGCGCCTCGATGACGGTGCCGAGCTGGTCGCCCAAGAGGACGCCATTGTAGGTGGAGTTGAAACCGATGCGGTGATCGGTCACGCGGTCCTGGGGCTGGTTGTAGGTACGGATCTTCTCGGAACGGTTGCCGTGGCCGATCTGGCTCTGGCGCTCAGCACCGAGCTCTGCCTGCTGCTTCTCGAGCTCCATCTCGTACAGACGGGCGCGCAGCATCTGCATGCAGACTTCGCGGTTCTGGATCTGGGAGCGCTGTTCCTGCGACTGCACCACGGTGTTGGTGGGCAGGTGGGTGATGCGCACGGCGGAGTAGGTGGTGTTAACGCACTGACCGCCAGGGCCGGAGGCACAGTAGGTATCGATGCGCAGGTCGGACTGGTTGATCTGGACGTCGATCTCCTCGGCTTCGGGAAGTACGGCGACGGTCGCCGTGGAGGTCTGGATACGGCCCTGGGACTCGGTCTTGGGAACGCGCTGGACGCGGTGCACGCCGGACTCGAACTTCATGACGGAGTAGACGCGGTCGCCCTCGACCTTGAACTCGATGGACTTAAAGCCGCCGGCCTCGCTGGGGCTGGAGTCGAGCACGGTGGTCTTCCAGCCGCGCGACTCGCAGAAGCGCTGATACATCTTGTACAGATCGCCGGCAAAGATGGCCGCCTCGTCGCCACCAGCGGCGGAGCGAATCTCGACGATGGTGTTCTTGTCGTCGTTGGGGTCGCTCGGGATGAGCATGTACTTAATGTCTTCCTCGAGCTGGGGAAGCTTGGCCTCGTTTTCGGAGATGTCCATCTGGAGCATCTCCTTCTCATCGGCATCGGTAGTATCGTGGAGCATTTCCTTGGCAGCCTCGATGTCATCGAGCGCGCCGATGTACTCGCGCGAGGCAGCGATGAGGTCGGACTGGTGCGCGTACTCCTTGTTGAGACGCGTGAACTCCTTGATATCGGAGGCGACGGCCGGGTCGGAAAGCTTTTTCTCGAGCTCCTCGTAGGCCTTGATAATCTTTTCGAGCTTGTCGCGCATGGCGGGACTCCTTTATATGCGTGAAGGTGAAAATCGGCAGAGCTGATGGGGCGCACGGCGCCACTGCGGGGGTAAGCCCGGCTAGAACATGTCGATCTTCAGATACATGCGCATCCCTTCGCGTATGGGGTACTTAGTTGCGGTCTAACCCATACATGATAGCGTGCGCAGGCAAACCTGCATATAACCCGCACGGAATGAGTGGACGTAGCCGTTGGGGACGTTCCTTAACGGCTAGTCGTTTAAGAACGTCCCCAACAGCTAACAAAGGAAGCGTCGCTTTGTCACATTCTAGAGCGTTTGAAGCAGGGCGATGAGGAAGCGAACACCCTGGAGGTAGGCGCGGCGGGTGATGCGCTCGTTGGTGCCGTGGACACCGCGATCGCACTCGTCATCGTCGACCACAAACGCCGAAAAACGAATGCATTCGGAGCAAATGTGCTGGTAGTTGGCAGCGTCGGTCGCGCCGATCACGGTTGAGGGCACAATGCGGACGGGGCCCTCGTCCGCCGCGCTCGATCCGTTTTCGTCCGCCCCCTTTGGATCGCGGAAATAGCGGGCGGCGATGGAGCGAACCGCCTCGAGGCCGGGACCACCGATGCGCGGGGACGGCGAGGGTTCGGAGCTGCCGAGGCCCAGCTCCGCTTCGACACGACCGGCAAGGTCCGCCCCGGCAACCGCCTCACGGCAGCGCGCCACAACGTCGGCCACGCTCGTGCCCTCGAGCATACGGAAATTGATATTGGCCCACATATCCTGCGGCATCACGTTGGCGCCGGTGCTGCCGCCCTCGATCTGCGTGGGCGCGCAGGTGGTGGTCACGAGCGGATAGAGCTTCTTGCTGGCGAGGCACTCGCGCACGATGGCGTCCTTGTTGGAAGCAATCTCGTCGGCCGTGTAGAGCTCCAGCTCGACGAGCTGTGCGGCAAGCAGGTCCGTGACGCGCGTCGGCCACTCGATATCGCAGATTGCGGTGATGGCACGGCTCAACACCTCGAGCGACGTGCCGCCGTAGGGGTTGGAAGAATGCCCACCCGCGCTCTTTGTCTTGAGCACAATGTCGGCATAACCCTTCTCAGCCAGGTCGGCGTGCATGAGCCAACCCTCGCCCGCGTTGTACTCGGCAGCCGAAACAATACGGTAGTCACCCTCGTCGATCAGATATTCAAGTTCAACACCGCGCTCCTCGAGCACGCGGCCGATAGCTCCAGCGCCGTACTGCGTGGTTTCCTCGTCCTGGCCAAAGGCGAGCAACAGCGAACGCTTGTGCTCCCAGCCGTGCGCCAACGCATACTCAACCGCCTCGAGAATGCCTGCGACCTGATCCTTCATGTCGATAGCGCCGCGACCCCAAATGTAGGTGTCGTCCACCTGTCCGCTAAAGGGGGCGTGCGTCCAGTCGGCCTCGGTACCCGGCACCACGGGGACCACGTCCATGTGGCCCACGAGCATGACGGGTTTGAGGGCGGAGTCGGAACCGCCAAGCGTCACCAACAGCGAGTGGTCGATAAGCTCGACCTCGCCCGCCGCAAACACGCGCGGCCAGGCCTGCTGCATATAGGCGCGCAGGTCGTCGAAGGGCTGCCAGTCCACCGCCTCGGCATCCATGCTCGAGATGGTCGGAAACGACAGCACGCGGCCCAAGCGCTCGCACGCGCCGGCCTCGTCCATATCGGCAAAATCGTCCTCATGCGCAAAGAAGCGCCAAACCTCGGCCATGACATCCTTTCGATTGTGACGACAAAGGCCGCCCCACGGGAGCGGCCCTGCAACGTAGGCGTTTGCGCCGGTTATTTGTCCTCGAGATAGCGAGAGAGGAACTCGCGAGTGCGCTGATGTTTGGGGTTGCCAAAGAGCTCGGCCGGCGCGGCGTCCTCGAGCACCACGCCCTTGTCCATAAAGACCACGCGGTCGGACACCGTGCGGGCAAAGGCCATCTCGTGCGTGACGACAACCATGGTCATGCCGTCGGCCGCGAGCTTGCGCATGACCTCGAGCACCTCGCCCACGATCTCGGGGTCGAGTGCCGAAGTCGGCTCGTCGAACAGCATGATCTGCGGACTCATGCACAGGGCGCGAGCGATGGCCACGCGCTGCTTTTGGCCACCGGACAGGCGACCCACGGCGGCGTGCGCGAACTTTTCGAGTCCCACGCTCGCCAGATGCTCCATCGCGACCTTCTCGGCCTCGGCCTTGCTCATCTTTTTGAGCGTGACGGGCGCGAGCGTGCAGTTGTCGAGCACGTCCATGTTGTTGAACAGGTTGAAGCCCTGGAACACCATGCCGATGTCCTCGCGCAGTTTATTGATATTGCAGCGCTCGGCAGTAAGGTCCTGACCGTGGAACCAGATATGGCCGGCATCCGGAGTCTCGAGCAGGTTAAGGCAGCGCAGAAACGTCGACTTGCCCGAGCCCGAGGCGCCGATGATGGTGACGACCTCGCCGGGGTTAACGGGCAGGTCGATGCCCTTGAGCACCTCGAGTGAGCCAAAGCTCTTGCGCAGGCCCTCGACGCGGATAAGCGGCTCTTGGTTTTGCACGGCTGCCGCAGTGCCGGTAGTGGCGGTATCTGCCATGATGATTCTCCTCGTCTTAAGCCTAGTTAGAGCTGGGCAGCGTGGCCGGAGCCTCGGCGCCGAGCTTTTTGCCAAAGGCCTCGAGCAGGCGGCTCGCCACGAGCGTCAGGATCAGATAGACCACGAGCGCCACGCAGTAGACCTCCATCTGGCGGTAGTACACGCCGGCGACGGTGGTGGTGGCGTACATGAGGTCGAACACGCCGATGACCGAGAGCACCGACGAGTCCTTGATGTTGATGATGAGCTCGTTGGTGAGCGCCGGGATCGCGTTTTTAATACCCTGAGGGAACACGACCTTGCGCATAGCCTGCCACTGCGACAGGCCCAGCGAGCGCGCTGCCTCGGCCTGGCCGGGATCGATGGACTCGATGCCGCCGCGCAGGACCTCCATCATGTAGGCGGTGGAGTTGAGCGAGATGGTGACGAGGCCGGCGGTGAAGGTACTCCAAATCTGGTTGGCCTGGGCGGTCTCGAAGCCCATGCCGCGCAAAACGGTGAAGCCCGCGTAATAGATGAGCAGGCCCTGGACCATCATGGGCGTGCCGCGCACGATGGTGGAGTAGACGGTCGCAAAGCCGCGGCCGATGCTCTTAAAGAAGCGCACCAGGTCGTTGTCTACGCGGTCGAAGGTCTGAATACGCAGGAACACAAAGAGCAGCGCCAGGAAGAATGCGATGACGGTGCCGAAGGTGGCAAGCGCGATGGTGATCTCGATGCCACGGATGAAGAAGTCGCCGCTCTTGTAGGTCATGTAGACCAAGCTCGACAAAAAGTCGCTGGGGTTGGAATCCGAGACAATGCTCACCTGCACCAGATCGATAAACGACATGACGCAGCGGTCGACAAAGAAGATCGCCGCGATGACGACCACGACATAGCTGCCCAGGCGCGCGCCGCGACGGAAACGCTCGGATGCAAACGGTGACTTTTCGCGATAGTCGCTCCAGTGCATAACCTTGGTGACGAGCGCTGCCGCCGACACGACGATCCAGGCCCAAAGAATCGCCCAAAGGCAATCCTGGAAGATGCCGGTGGGCGCCAAAAAGCTCAGCGGCGTGGGGTTGCGCTGGCTAAATGCCAAGCCGAGCGCCGCGATAACGCTCGTGCCCAGGTACACATAACGGTGGTCGGCCTTGATAAAGGAGGCCAGACGGTTGATGGCTTTCATGCTGCCTCCCTATGCCGGCTGACGGTCGAGGCACGCGTCCCACATCTGGTCGCGCTCCTCTTGGCTAATGCCCTTGAGTGTCTTGTCGATGAGCTTAAGCAGTTTGTCCGAGCCCTTGCGGCAACCGACATTTGCCGTGACCTCCTGCTTAAAGCCCTCGCCCTCGGCAAAGTGGATGGGGACGATACCGGGATTTTGGGCCATATAGCCCTTTTCGTTCTCAGTGTTGTAGGTCACGGCGTCGCACGTGCCCTGCAGCAGATTCGAGAACACCGTGGGGACCGAATCGACCGGGTTCTTGTGCACAACGCCCGGAATCTCGTCGATGACGGTATCGAGCATGGTGTCCTTTTGGCCGAGCACCGTGGCACCACTGAAATCGCTGAGCTTGGTGGCGTTTTGGTAGGGCGAGCCCTCTTTTACGAACAGGCCAAAGTAGCCAATGAAGTACGGGTCGGAAAAGCCGACGGACTCCTCGCGCTCGGGCGTGGCGCTCATGCCGGCGATGATGAGGTCAATCTGGCCGTTGTTGAGCGAGTCGATAAGGCCCGAGAAGCTCTGCTTGACGGCAACGGGCTCGCCGCCGAGAGCCTTGCAGACGATCTTGGCGATCTGCACGTCGTAGCCATCGGCATAGGCGCCCTGCACGTTGTCGATGGGGATCGTGAACTCGCTGGCCTCGGAAACCTGCCAGTTGTACGGGGCGTAGGCCGCCTCCATGCCGATGCGGATCTTATCCTTGCCGATCACAGAATCGGACAGGTCGTCGCGACCGCCGCCCGTCGTGGACTGAACTACTTCCAGCGTGGAGGGACGCTGGCAGCCGGCAAGTGCGCCGGCGACGACAGAAGCGCTCGCAGCGAGAGCGCTACCCAAAAAGATGCGACGGCTGCATACCGGCTGTGGATGCGCGTCGCGTTGATGGGGAGAATGCATAATCTGCCTTCCCTGTTGAATCGTATGCTGACGACTTAACAGGATATACGCCAGCGACCAGCAGCGCAGCACAAGCTCGAAAAATTAATAGACACACGGTAGTCATTGGGAGCGTCGATGTTTTGGCAATGCCAGCGGGCGCCACCCAGAGCGAACAAGTTAGCATGAAAAAGGCAAGGCATAGACCTTCTGGTCATGCCTTGCCTTTTGAATGACAAATTGTCGCTCTGGGTGGCGCGCAGCGTCGACCGGCCCGCCGTTCGTCAGAACGGCGAAACCTAAGGGCGCAGCGTCGACCGGTCCGTCGTTCGTTAGAACGGCGGAACCTCTAGAGCAGGGTGACGCTAAAGCTGCGGACGTCCGTCTCGCCCGGCGCCAGCGTGATCGTGTTGACCTTGTGCTCAAAAACGTCGTCCTCGGTGTCCATGGTGGTATGACCGGTCCAGGGCTCGAGCGCCACAAACGGAGCGTCGTTGGCGGCAGACCACACGCCGATGTACTTAAAGCCCTCAAAGTCGATCTTGACGCCGTGGCCCGACTTGCGACCGCGCAGCGTGAGCGTGGAGCCCGGGGTATCGGTGAACATGATGGCGTCGTTATCGAAGCTGCGGTGCGTGATGGGCAGCACGTCCGAGTTGTCGGGGGCCTTGTAGCTGCCCTCGAACGTCATAAGGCCATCGGGCGTGATGATGGGGGCCTCGTTAGTCCAAGCCTCGGTAAACGCCAGCTCGTAATCCTCGAATGCCTCGTCCTCGGCACCGGGGGCGGGCACGTTAAACGCGGGGTGGCCGCCCACCGAGAACGGCAGGTCCACGTCGCCGGTGTTGGTGACGGCAAAGGTCTGTGTGAGCGTGGCGTCGCCGGTCAGGGCATAGGTCATGTTGAGCTTAAAGTGGAAGGGGAACGCCTTGAGCGACTCGGGCGTGTCGGTGATCTCGTAGGTGACGGACGAGCCGTCCTCGGAGACCTCGGCCAGCTTGTGCTCCACGATACGCGCGACGCCGTGGCGCGCCATCTCGCAGGTGCCGGCCGCAGACGTCGCCGTGTTGTTGCGCAGCGATCCCACGATGGGGAACAGAATGGGCGCGTGCTTGCCCCAAAAGGCCGGGTCGCCCTGCCACAGATACTCGTTGCCGTTGAGGGCAAGGCTCGTGAGCTGGGCGCCCATGGAATCGATGGCCGCGGTGAGGCCACCGCGCTTGATGGTAGTGACGGTGGACATGCTACTTCCTCCAATAGTAAACAACGGTGCCGAGGGCTATTGTCCCACTCTTGGCGGCGGGGTTGAGCGACAGGTGCAGTTATTGAGCAATAGCGTAAAGGTCAAACCCGCCCTGCGGCGTGCTATCGACCGTATCTGGCGCCTGTGAATTAAAACTCACCGGAACCATGCGCTTTGAGGCACGGTAACGCGTGCCGTCGGTGGCGACGGGCGGCTCATCGACCGTGAGCTCGTAGTCGCCGGGCTTGAGCTCGATGCCGTCACCTTCGGAATTGACGTATTGGTACTCGTCGATCGCTTGCCCCTTGAGCGTGCGACCCACGATATGGACGAGCATCTGGCTGTCGCCGCGCGCGGTGTCCCACGTCGCGCCGTCCTTGACCTCGACCGATACATGCACCGAGCGCGTGCGGCTGAGCGATTGCTCGACAGACATCTCGACCTTGGCGGCGTCTTTGCGCTGTTGTTCAACATGGCTCCAGACGTTTCCAATTACCGAGCATGCGATAACGCCGGCCATAAAGGCGATAAGGATGGGGCCAAGCGGAGAGCGACGGCCCGCGTCCTCCTCGCGAGCCAGGTCGGGGCGACGTGTGGGCGCGGGTGCTTGGGCACCCTGCGAGGGCACGTCGAGAATGCTGAAGGATGCCGTACTGCCGGGGTCGATGTTATGGCGCGGCTGCGGGATCTTGGCCGGCGAGATGGACATGTCCGCCGGCTCACCGAGTGTGGCCGTAGCGTCAGCCTTGGCCTCGTCTGCCTCGGCTTGGGCCCAGGCTTGTTCGAAGGTCAGGGGCTCGGCGGCATCGGAGGCAGCTTCAGGCTCGACAGCGGCATCGCTGCCGGTCCCGCCCTCGTCGCTCGACACGTCACACGGCGCGGGCTCGTCCCACTCCTCGTCCGGAGCCTCGCCCTCGCTATACCACCATTCAAAGTTATCGATATCCATACGGGGCGCCCCCTTGGCCTCGCAAATAAACACTTGCTAGCCTTATACCCCCAGATGACACGGGAGCTCGCCGGCACAGACAGGAAAAGCGTCACAACATTCGACGCTTTTCCTCGTTTTCGAGATTTTCATCGAATGTTGTGACGGTTTGGGCAGCAGCCACACCACGAATGTGACGAAGGAGCAGTCCCCTTGTCACATCTAGAGGGCGACGGGGATTTGGATGCAGCAGAAGTCCTCTTGGTGGGACTCGTCGTAGCTCGTGGTATCGAGGTAGCAAAAGTCGAAGGCGTTGCCAACGGGCTGGAGCGCGTGCTCGTCCATGCAGGCCACGATGGCGCGGATGCCTTCGGGCTCGTACGGCATGCCCCAGCGGCTCATGCACAGGTATGTGCCCTCGGGCAGCACTTCGATGCCGATCTCTGCCAGCTCGGCAGCGTCGCTCGGCAGCAGCTCCTCGGCACCGCGCGGCAGCACGGCAAAGGAGCCAGCGCCGGCGATGGGATCGTCGGAATGCAGCGCCTCGCGACGCAGCATGGCGCCCCAACCGCGCATGGGGCGCGTGCCCGTCAACGTACGCATGCGCAGGATTGCCCGCATGAGCGTGGGGTGAAGCATCGAGCGGCCGCGCTCTATATCGCCCGGAAACTCCTCAAAGACCACGTAGCGGCGCTCGAATTGCTTGAGCTCCGGCTTGCCCTCGCGCTCGCGCCAGTAAACCGCCTCGTCGTAAAAGCTTAGACGCTCCTGTACGCTCGCGCGCTCGGCTTTGAGCTCAGCGATCTGTTCATCGAGCGCCTGCACCCGCGAGCGCAGGTGATCGGTCATCTCGCCAATGTCGAACGTCGAGGTCAGGCGGTCAATCTCGTCGAGTTCGAGCCCCAGGTCGCGCAGCATGCAGATCAGACGCATGAGCGGGATCTGCGTAGGCGAATAGAAACGGTAGCCCTTTTCGTTCACCACGGCGGGCTTAAACAGGCCGATCTTGTCGTAGTAGATGAGCGTTTGGCGCGAAACGTTAAACAAGCTCGCCATCTCGCTAATCGCATACATGCCCGTCTGCATAAGTCCTCCCGACACATCCTTTTAGCGCACAAAGCCCGCCGCCCACAGGGGCAGCGGGCTCAAACACTACTCGTATCCTACCCTAAAGACGCCCATGACCAGCGCTTATAGTTTGCGCATGACACGCCGACGGCCTCGAGCGCCTTGGCGGCGATGTGATGCACCGCGTCGTCGAGCGTGGCGGGGCCGTTGTAAAACGTGAGCATGGGCGGCATGAGCATGACGCCCGGTACGCGCGCCAAGCGCGCCATGTTGTCGACGTGAATGGCGCTGAAGGGCGTCTCGCGCACCATGAGCACCAGGCGGCGCTGCTCTTTCATCTGCACGTCGGCCGCGCGCAACAACAGGTTTTCGCTGTAGCCGCTCGCGATGCCGGCGAGCGTCTTCATGGAGCAGGGCGCCACGATCATGCCGTCGACCGGATAGGTGCCGCTTGCGATGGCGGCGCCGATGTTCTTGTTGTCGTAGACCACATCGGCATGGCACGCAAACTCGTCGAGCGTCATGCCGAGCTCCTGCTCGATGGTGATCTCTCCCCCGCGCGTGACGACAAGCGCCGACTCGGCACCGGCCTGACGCAGGCATTTGAGGCACTCAAGGCCCAGCGCGGCACCGCTGGCGCCAGACACGCCAACGACAATGCGACGGGGACGGACAGAAGACTCAGGCATGACAACTCCTTAACTACTTGGTAGGGCTACTTACTAGAAAGCAATCTCCTTGGCCCACTTGTCCTTGTCGATCTCCATGAACTGCGAGCGAATGAAATTCTTCTTGAGGTCGAACGGAACCGTGCAGTCGAAGATGGCCTTGCAGGCGATGCCGTGCTCGCGAATCGTGGGGTCGAACGCGGGGTCGTTGGACGGGTCGAGCACGTGGCAGTGGCAGCCGGGGATGGTGATGAGGTCGACGTCGGCCTGGAAGCGCGTGGTCATGGCCCACATCACGTCGCTCATATCAAAGATGTCGACATCCTCGTCAACCAAGATCACATGCTTGAGCTCGGAGAATGCCGAGAAGGCGAGCATGGCGGCGTTGCGCTGACGGCCCTCGTCATTTTTGCTCGACTTCTTAAACTGCATGATGGCAACGAACTTGCCGCCGCCGCAGGGTGCAGCGTGGACGTTGAGCAGGCGGCCCGGGATAGCGGTCTCGACCATCTTGTAGATGGAAGCCTCGGTGGGGATACCGGCCATGGACACGTGCTCGTGCGAAGGGCCGATGCAGCTCTCCATAATGGGGTTGACACGCGTGGTGACGGCGGTGATCTTGATCACCGGGCAGACCTTGGCGCCGCCGGTGTAGCCGGGGAACTCGGGCATGGCGTAGCCGTGGCCGTTGACGTCCTCGTTGATGGTCTCGTCGTGCATGAGGTAGCCCTCGAGCACGTACTCGGCATTGGCGATGCACTTCTGCGGAACGGTGACGCAGTCGGCAAGCTCGACAGCGTGGCCGCGCAGGGCGCCGGCAATTTGCAGCTCGTTGAAGCCGAGCGGTGTGGTGGGAGCCTCAAAACCGCAGCACATGTACACGGCGGGGTCCAAACCGATGGAGATGGAGATGGGCATGTCTTCGCCGCGCTGGCAGTACTCGTCAAAGAACGCGCCCAGGTGACGGCTGCCGGGGGTAATCCACATGGCAAGCTTATCCTTGTCGACGCAGGAGAAGCGGTGGATGGTCACGTCGGACTGGGAGCCGTCGGGGCTCGTGCCGTAGGCGAGGCCCATGGTGATGTAGGGGCCGCCGTCGACGGGCGTGTTGGTAGGAGCGGGAACGATCTTGCGCAGGTCAAAGCCCTCGTCGGTCGCCTTGTACACGACCTCCTGACAGTCGACGTGCGCACCCTCGGCGATCTGCTCGGGCGCGATCAGGTTCTCGAAGCGCTTGCCGATCTCGAGGCCCAGGTGCTCCTCGTCCAGGTCGAGCAGGGCGGCAACGCGCTTGCGGCTGGCAAGCATGCCGATGCAGACTTTGGCATCGTCAAAGCCCTTGACGTTGTTGAAGACCATCGCCGGACCCTCTTTGGTCGGGCGCATAACGGTGCCGCCGGCGCCGACGTGACGGTAGACGCCCGAGACCTCGGCATCGGGATCGACCTGAGTGTCGGTCTCGAGCAGCTGGCCCGGCATCTCGCGCAAAAAGTCGAGCGCGGAGCGCAGGTCGTGGATCTGGGAAGCATCGGTAGTGGACATAGCATGCTCCTTTCGGGAGAGTGCCCGGCGGCGAGGATGCCGCCGGGCTGGGTAACGTAGTGGGGCCGCGGCGCTCATAGATGGGACGCTCGGCCACTCGCAGTTCGAGCACTCGGCTGCTTACAGCCCAAGCGCTCGACCGCTTACATCAGGCCAAAGAGGTGGAACCAGGCGGCCTCGACCAGCACGACAATAAAGACGACCGCAGTGAGGGGAATGCCCATGCGCATAGCCTCTTTGGAGGTGTAGCCGCCGGCGTCCTTGCCCTCGCCGATAAGGATCGGCAGGTTGTGGAACGGCAGGATGTAGTGGATGTTGATGGACGTGAAGACGATGAGCGCCACGGCGAGCGGGCTCACGCTGGAGCCGGCCGCGAAGCTGATGAACGCCGGCACGCACACGCCGAGCACGGCCATGACCGAGCCCATGAACATGTGGATGATCATGGAGAGCGCGGCGACAAGCAGGGCGAACAGGAAGATGTTCTCGGGCACGGAGCTGGGAAGCACGACATCGGCGATCCAGGCGTTCATGCCGGTGGCACCGCCCACGGAACCCACGGCCATGGCGGCCGTCAGGAACATGAGGGACTTGATGTCGACAGCGTTCCAGCTGGCGGGGGTAAGGACCTCGCCGATGATGGGCATGGCGAGCGCGACGCCGATGGCCAGGGTGACCCAGCCGATATAGTCGCCCGAGACGGTGAGCCACAGCGCGATGGCGATGACAAGCCACACGATGGTGCGGATCTCCTTGACGGAGAGCTTGCCGAGCGCGGCCTGCTTGGCCACGATCTGCTCGCGATCGTAGACGAGCTCCTTGCTGGGCTTAAAGAGGAAGAGGCCCAGGAACAGGGTACACAGCAGCGCAACCAGCATGGGCACGCTCATGTACAGGAACCAGTCGACGAAGGACGGGCTCATGCCGCCAGCCTCGGCGCTGTACTGCGCAACGAGCGGGTTGAGCGTGGAGTCACCCGTCAGGAAGAACATGGAGCCCGGAGCGGCAGCGGCAAACACGAGGAAGCCGAGCTTGCCCTTGTCATCGTCACCGTAGCCGGCGGACTCGGCGATGACCGAGACGACGGCGAGGATGAGGAAGGCACGGGGGAACGGATGCGGGATCAGCAGCGACAGCACAAAGGTGAGCGCGAAAATCGAGATGATGAGCGACTTGGCATCGCGCACGAACTTGAGCATAAAAGCATAGGCGATGCGCTCGCCCAGGCCCGACTCCTTGACCGCGCTGGCGATGAGGTAGGCGCCGATGACGAGCCACATAGTGGCCTTAGTCCACGAGCTAAACGTGGAGGCGACCGTCGCCGAGATACTCGCGGCGCCCGTGTCGTCCACGCACACCTTAAACAGAACGAGCAGCACGCAGTAGAGCAGACCCACAAAGCCCGGCTGTGCCACGCCACACGCCCAGAACACCACCGTGGCGAGCGTCAACGCCAGACAGGTCTGACCGCCGACCGTAAGCTCGACCGTCGAGCTCAGCTCCGCCAAAGGAAGAAACTTCACCAGCAAAAAGACAACGATACCCAGCACAAAGCCAATTTCGCGCTTGGTGATCTTAAACGCCTTCTTTTCCGCTTCCATCTCCCCACCTTTCTTGTTGGGGGCGCTCCGGATTCGCAGCCACGTTGCCGCTTAAAAAGGGGCGCCCGTTATCGGACGCCCCTTACGTTGCGCTGTGTTGTTGCAATACAGTCAAGCGGGATTTTTTGGATGAGAAGCGATCCCCTAGACAAAAACCGTCACAACATTCGACGCTTTTCCTCGTTTTCGAGATTTTCATCGAATGTTGTGACGGTTTGGATATGGCAAAGGGACTGTACCTTTGTTACATAGCGAGGGCCGTACGGATGGATGGGTCGCTGAGGGCCTCGCGAAGCCAGGGGGCCAGCTGCTCGGGGCGACCCTGCAGGTAGCCGTCGAGCTCGGACGGGGCCACGCGGCGCACCTCCGAGATCTCCTCTTGGTTGATGCATAGCTCGCCCGGCTCAACATGGGCTGCGAACACCTCGCACCATTCGCACTCGCAGCGGCCGTCGCCGTGGTCCTCACGGTACACCACGTGTCCGAGGTGCTTGAGCTGATCGGGCTCGCGCGTGATGCCAAGCTCTTCGTTGATGCGACGTGCCGTGGCGGCCGCGACGTCTTCCCCGGGGAGCGGATGGCCGGCACAGCCATCGGCCAGCACCCCGCCCCACAGGCGTTTGAGCGGACTGCGACGACAGAGCAGCAGGCGCGCGTCTTCGCCCTGGCCCTCGACCAGAAGCGTCAGAAATGCCTGATGCAGGATTCCCTCGCCGGTATGGGCCTCGATGCGGTCGACGGGGCCAAGCGCCTCGCCGGTCGCGGCATCGACCGCCACGACCTCGGCGCCTGCGCCGCCCTCATCCCAGCCGGCGCGCAGAATGCGGGCTGCGGCCTCCTCGAGCGCGGCGATGAGTTCCTTGGTGGTATCGAGCATGCGCCGCAAGTCGTCCGCAGTCGCGTTCTCCACATGAAAACCCGTGCTTGCAACTACCGGCACGCCAAAGCGCGTGGCCAGCGCCGCCGCAATATCGTGCGCCGGGATCTCGTCTCGATGGCACGGAACGGCCAGGATGCTCACCGTCGCCGTACGGCCGGGCTCGGGGCGAGGAATGGCCTGCGCCGTGGCGCCCAGGTGCGCAAACTCCGGCGAGCAGGCGTACACCGCCATGCCTCGCGGCGTCACCGTCAACTGGGCCTCGAGCGCAAACTTGCCCTCGCCCACTACAACCTTTGTCGTGTGCATACCCATGGGATCTCCTGTCGCCCGCAATGTACCTGAGACCATCTTCGCCTGTATTGCGACTATTATACAGGCAAGCGCAGCCTGCGGCAAAGGAGGCAGGCACCTGACACATTCTGTTAGAGTTGCAGGGATTGAATCCCGCTTATTCATGCGACATTGGAGTGACAACCTTGACCGCCGCAACCACGCCTAAAAGTAAGTCAACCGCCGCCGCGCTCTCCCCCGCGCGCACCAGGCTCTGCCTAGCGCTGCTCGTGCTGCTGGGATTCTCGCTCGGCTGCTCCGAGTTCGTGGTCATCGGCATCGAAAGTGACTTGGCGACGGAACTCGGCATATCGCTTGCCGCTGCGGGCCAGCTCATCAGCGTTTTTGCACTGGTCTACGCCATCGCGACGCCGGTGCTTGCGCTCAGCACGGGGCGCTTCCGTCGTTACCAGCTGCTCGTGTGCTACAGCATTATCTTTGTGCTCGGCAATCTGGTCATGGCGTTGGCGCCCAACTTCCAGGTACTGTTTATCTCGCGCATTGTCCTGGGATCCGTCTCGGGCGCACTGCTCGCCGTGGGCGTGACGTACATCCCCGAGCTGCTGTCCCCGCAGCAAACTTCGCTTGCCATCTCGGTCGTGTACGGCGCGTTTTCCGTGGCGATGGTCTTTGTGACCTCGATTGGCAAGTTTGTGGCCGACACGCTCGACTGGCACGTGGCCATGTACGGTACGCTGACCTTTGCCGTTTTGATCTGCGGAGCGCTCGTGGCGTTTATGCCGCGCGCCGGACAGACCGACGAACCCGCTACCTTCCGCGAGCAGGCGGGTCTGCTACGCGAACCGAGCATCATCACCGGCATGCTCATCTTTTTGTTTGGCGTGGGATCAGTCTATGTGTTCTACGGCTACGTGACGCCTTATCTTGAGCAGGTGCTGGGCATGGGCACTGTTCAGGCGAGCACCACGCTTATGGCCTACGGCGTGTTCTGCCTGGTCTCGAACATCTTGGGCGGATGGATCGACGCACGTTTTGGCATGAAGGCGCTGCTTGTGACGTTTGTGCTGCAGGCTGCGGCGTTACTCGGGCTGTTTGCCGTGGGCGGCACCATGCCGCTCGCGCTGGTCTTTGTCTTTAGCTTGGCGCTGCTCATGTACCTGTTCTCGGTGTCGTGCATCACACACTTTATGGACGTGGCACGCAGCCGCCATCCCAAGTCGATGGTGCTCGCGAGTTCGGTTGAGCCCATGGCGTTTAACGTCGGCATTTCGTTTGGCACCGCAGTGGGCGGCGCCGTGGTAAGCAGCGTTGGCATTGCGTACGTGGGCGCCGTGGGCGCCGCGTTCTCGCTTGTGGCCTGGGCGCTTACGCTGGTGACGATTAAGCTGGCTCGCTGGGAGCGCAGGCGGGCAAGGGCGTAAGCGCAGATGCGATACTCGAGCTCGATGATGGCGATCGAAAGGAAACCGCATATGCAACGTGTACTGTTTATCTGTCATGGGAACATCTGCCGCTCGACGATGGCTGAGTCGGTGTTTACCGAGCTCGTGCGCCGCGCTGGGCGCGAGGCGGAGTTTGTCATCGATTCCGCAGCGACCTCAACTGAGGAGATCGGCAACCCGCCGCATCATGGCACGGTCGCCAAGCTGCGCGAAGTCGGGATTCCCGTCGTTGCGCACCGTGCCCGCCAGGTGCGTCGAGCAGAGTATGGCAACTGGGACCACATTGTCTATATGGATGCTGAGAACGCGCGTGGCCTGCGTCGCATCTTTGGCGACGACCCCGACGGCAAGATTACGCGCTTGCTCGATTGGACCGGACGCCCCGGCGACGTGGCCGATCCCTGGTACACCGGCAATTTCGATGCCACCTACCGCGACGTGCTCGCCGGTTGCGCCGCTATGCTCGAGCAGCTGTAGGAAAGCGAGGTCGCAGGCCACGCCTTCGGCGCGAAACGAGCGTGGATAATCTCCCGCATGAAAAATGAGCGTGGATTTTCTCCCACTTTGAGCATTCAAGTGCGCTCTAAACGGGAGAAAATCCACGCTCACCTATTCGTCGACGATCTCGGCAAGCCAGACGTTCAGCGTATCAATCTCGGGGCAGCAGAACTTTGCCGTGCCAGGCTCGTTGCCAGGCACGGTTCCGCCATAGCGCAGGATATCGATATAGGGAAAGCCCACGTGACAGGCCATGGCGCACATCTTGCCGCGGTCTCGGTCAAAGTCAAAGACGTCGCCCGGCTTGTGACCATGGTGGCAGCGGCACGTCCCCAGCTGGTCCACGCAGCTCACGCGGATACGCGGCCGCTTGCCACGCGGCGCGCCGAGTGGCCTGTTCTCGCCCGCAGGCTTGACGCCGCCCTCGCCAGCGTTACTCATGGTCAATCACATCCAGGCAGGCCTCGATGGGAAGGCCGGCCGACTTGTCCTCTTGGTCGGCATTGCGCTCGATAAGCTCAGCCACCACACGCATGGCATCGGACGTCGCGCGCTGCAGACTCCAACCTGCCATAACGCGGCCCATGAGCACCGCCGAGAACGTATCGCCCGTGCCCGGGAAATAGACCGGAATGAGCTCAAAGGGAATCGTGAAGTACTCCCCCGCCACATGGTCGTAACCGATAACCGCGTTCGTGCCATTTACCACGGCGCTCGTAATGACCACCGACTTGGCACCCAGCTCGCGCACGGCGTCCACAAGGGCGCGGGCCTCATCGGGCGTGATCTGCTCTGCAATAGGCGTATCGGCGAGCAGACAGGCCTCGGTGTAGTTGGGCACCGCGTAGTCTGCGCACTCCAGCAGGTGCCGCATAAGGCCAATCGTGGACTCGGGCACACCGGCATAGAGCTTGCCGTTGTCGCCCATGATGGGATCGACGAACACCTTGGTGCCCTTTTGCGCGCGGCGGTGGCAAAAGTCCGAGATGATACGCGTCTCTTCCTCGGTCACGATAAAGCCGGTCGAGATGGCGTCGAACTCAAAGCCGAGCTCCTCCCAGATGGCGAGGCTCTGGCGCACGTACTCGGTGGTGTCGTGGATGTAGAACTTGGGATAGTTGAGCGTATCGGACACAAGTGCCGTCGGCAGGTTATGGATACGGTAACCCATGTGCGACAGCACCGGCAGCATGGCGGAAAGCGCGACCTTGCCGTAGCCGCACATATCGTTAATCAGCAGCAGCTGAGTATTCTTCATGAGGGTCTCCCTTGTTTCGGGCGCGGCGCGGCAGCGCCACAGTGCGACTAAGTGTAGCGCAGGGGGCATTGCGAGCGGGCGGTGGCGCCGTGGAGGTCAAATTGTTGCGGAAAGGTTTCGGAAAATGATCCCTTTTTCCTCCGTCCCCAAGGGATCACATGCACCGAAGCGGACCGTGGCGGAATCACGGGTTGAGGACGGACAGCGAAAGCGTTCCTAAGCGAGCAAGGTGACGTGAAAGAGGAGGGCATAGGCCTTGTGGCCATGCCCGACGATTGAACGTCAGATTGCCGCTTAGGAACGCTTGCAGCGTCGAGCGGTTACGGCGTTTGGCAAAACGCCGTAACTATAAAGTTTGGTACCTTGACATTTATTTACCGTGCTCCTAAATTGGTTAGGCACAAAACAATTCAACTACCTAACTAAAGAAAGGAGCGAAGCTTAGATATGTGTGTTGAACCACTCGTCCTTCCGCACGAGCCCGGCGGCGACCCGTCACAGCCGGCGGATGTACCCGAAGCGGTCAGCGCCGAAGACAAGCTTGCTAAGCGCATCCTCAATAATCTGGGCTTTTGCGGCCATTACATGCACTTTCATGGCGGAGGCGTATCCGGCAAGGCGCCCATCATCTGCCTGCTGGCCAAGCAACCCGGCGGCGAGATGTCGCAGCAGGAGCTCGGCATGCACTTTGACCTCAAGCCGGGATCGCTTTCCGAGATCCTGTCCAAGCTCGAGCTCAACGGCCTCATCGAGCGCAGCCGTAATCCCAAGGACCGACGGCAACTCACCATTCGCCTGACCGAAACCGGCCGGGAAAACGCCCGCATCGACCAGGCAGCCCGCATCCGCTTTAGAGAACGGGCCTTTAGTGCCCTCACCCACGAGGAGCGCGAGCAGCTCGCCGAAATGCTCGAGAAAATCCGTGTAACCTGGGAGGAACTGGATGATTAAAACCCTCATAGGCAGCATCCGCGACTATATGAAAGTCACCGTTGCCACGCCGTTGCTCGTGCTTGGCGAGGTGCTCTGCGAGATGCTGATTCCATTTATCACCGCCAACCTGATCGACGCCATCAAAGACGGCGCCACCGTAGCCGAGATGCTTCCCACCGCGGGCCTTTTGGTGCTCATCGCGCTGACATCGCTTGCTTTTGGCGCCGCGGCAGGCGTCACCTGCAGCCATGCGAGCTGCGGCTTCGCCAAGAACCTGCGTCACGACCTATTCTACAAAATCCAGACGTTCAGCTTTGCCAACATCGATGAGTTCTCGAGCTCCTCGCTCGTCACGCGCCTGACCACCGACATCAACAACGTGCAGCAGGCCTTTATGATGATCATCCGTATCGCCGTGCGCGCGCCGCTGGTATTGATCTTCGCCTTTACCATGGCATTTATCATGGGCGGCAGCGTTGCCATGGTCTACCTGGTCATCATTCCGCTGCTGGGCTTTGGGCTGTTCTTTATCATCTTTAAGGTGCGCCCCATCTTCTCGCGCGTGTTCCACAAGTACGATGCCCTTAACGAGTCCGTCGAGGAAAACGTCACCGGCATGCGCGTGGTTAAGAGCTACGTACGCGAAGACTTTGAGAAGGAGAAGTTCGCGGCCGCCGCGCGCGATGTCCAGATGGACTTCACCCGCGCCGAGAAGCTGCTCGCCTTTAACAACCCCATGATGAACATCTGCGTCAACGGCGCGTTTGTCGTCATCATCTACCTGGGCTCCAAGCTCATCATCACGAGCCAGGGCACGCTGTTCGACGTGGGCCAGCTCTCCTCGACCTTTACCTATGGTTTCCAGATTCTCATGAGCCTGATGCAGCTGTCGATGATCTTTGTCATGGTGACCATGGCCGACGAATCGGCACACCGCATTGCCGAGGTGCTGGCCGCCGAGCCCACGATCGCCGATCCCGCCGAGCCCGTGCTCGAGGTTGCCGACGGTTCCATCGACTTTGACCACGTGAGCTTTAAGTATTCCAAGCATGCGAAGCGCCAGGCGCTCGACGATATCGACCTGCACATTACGAGCGGCGAGACCATCGGCATCATCGGCGGCACCGGCTCGGCCAAGTCCACGCTCGTTAACCTCATCGCCCGCCTGTACGACACCACCGAAGGCGCTGTGCGCGTGGGCGGCGTGGACGTGCGCGACTACGACCTGGACGCGCTGCGTCACCAGGTCGCCATGGTGCTGCAGAAAAACGTGCTGTTTAGCGGCACCATCGCCGAGAACCTGCGTTGGGGCGACCCGAACGCCACCGACGAGGAAGTCCGCGAGGCAGCGCATCTGGCCTGCGCCGACGAGTTTGTCGACGGTTTCCCCAAGGGCTACGACACCTGGATCGAACAGGGCGGCTCTAATGTTTCGGGCGGTCAGAAGCAGCGCCTGTGCATTGCACGCGCCCTGCTGCGTCGCCCCAAGATCTTGATCCTGGACGACTCCACCAGCGCCGTCGACACCAAGACCGACGCCAAGATCCGCGCAGGGCTGGCAAGCTATCTGCCCAACACGACCAAGCTCATCATCGCCCAGCGCATCAGCTCCGTACAGGACGCAGACCGCATCATCGTCATGGAGGGCGGCCGAATCGCGCAGATCGGCAACCATGACGAGCTGCTTAAGACGAGCGAGATCTACCGCGAGACCTTTACCTCGCAAAACAAGATGTCTGCCGAAGGTACGCAAGACGCCGACGACGTCTCTGGCGACGCGAACACGGCGGCAGACAACACCGACATGACCGCAACGCAAGCTCAGACCCAGGAAGGAGGCGAGGCACATGAGTAAGGCAACGACCGCCGAGCGCGCGCTCAACCGTAAGGGCGGCACCATGTCGCGCCTCATCAAGACGCTCTTTGGCTTCTATCCCGTGCTTTTGCCCCTTGTCGTCGCCGGCGTGGTGCTCTGCGCCATCATCAACTCCATCGGCGCGACCTTCCTGCAGAGCGCCCTGCAAATTATTAGCGAATCGTGGCAGTCGGGCGATTGGGAAGCCGCGCAGCCCAAGATTCTGCAGCTCGTGACCACCCTCGCCTGCATCTACGGCGTCGGCGTCCTGTCCTCGCTCTTCTGGAACCGCGCCATGGCTATCGTCACGCAGGGCTCGCTCGAGAAGCTGCGCGAGATGATGTTCAACCGCATGCAGGACCTGCCGATCCGCTACTTCGACACGCACCAGCGCGGCGATATCATGAGCCACTACACCAACGACATCGACACGCTGCGTCAGATGATCAGCCAGTCGCTGCCCAACCTGCTCATGACGATCATCATCATCGTCACGGTGTTCTTTATCATGCTGTACTACAGCGTGTGGATGTGCCTGGTCATCATCGCCGGCGTCGCCTTTATGACCTTTATGACCAAGCTGCTCGGCTCCAACTCCGCGCGCTTCTTCATTGCGCAGCAGACCGAGCTCGGCGTGGTCGAGGGCCATATCGAGGAAGTCATGAACGGTCAGAAGGTCGTCAAGGCGTTCTGCCACGAGTCTGCCGCCGAGGCCGATTTTGACGAGCGTAACGAAAAGCTCTTCGAGGTCTCCCAGAAGGCCAACATGTACGCCAACATCCTCATGCCCATCCTTATGAACCTGGGCAACCTGCTCTACGTGCTGGTCGCACTGGCGGGCGGCATTTTCCTGGCGCTGGGCGTGCCCAACCTGAGCATCTCGGGCATGGCGCTGTCCATCGCCGTCGTGGTGCCGTTCCTCAACATGACCAAGCAGTTCTGCGGACAGATCGGCCAGATCTCACAGCAGATCAACGCCGTGGTCATGGGCCTCGCCGGCGCCGACCGCATCTTTGAGCTCATCGACGAGAAGCCCGAGGCCGACGAAGGCTATGTGACACTCGTCAACGCGCAGGTGAACCCCGAGACTTGGGAGTTCGAGGAGGCGGACCACCACACCGGCATGTGGGCGTGGAAACATCCGCACCGCGCAACCGGCGAGATCGAGTACGTACCGCTGCGCGGCGACCTGGTCATGGACAACGTCGACTTTGGCTACACGCCCGACCACGAGGTGCTGCACGGCGTGTCCGTGTTTGCCAAGCCGGGCCAGAAGGTCGCGTTTGTCGGCGCCACCGGTGCCGGCAAGACGACCATCACCAACCTCATCAACCGCTTCTATGACATTGCCGACGGCAAGATTCGCTACGACGGCATCAACGTCAATAAGATCCGCAAGGCCGATCTGCGCCGCTCGCTGGGCGTCGTGCTGCAGGACGTGAACCTGTTCACCGGCACCGTGATGGATAACATCCGCTACGGCAACCTGGATGCCACCGACGAGGAGTGCATCGCGGCGGCCAAGCTCGCGGGCGCAGACGACTTTATCACCCGCCTGCCCGACGGCTACGACACGATGCTCACCGGCAACGGCGCACAGCTGTCGCAGGGCCAGCGCCAGCTGATCTCGATCGCCCGCGCCGCCGTCGCCGATCCGCCGGCGATGATTCTAGACGAGGCCACGAGCTCCATCGACACCCGCACCGAGGCCATCGTGCAGGCGGGCATGGATAAGCTCATGGAGGGCCGCACGACGTTTGTCATCGCACACCGCCTGTCCACCGTGCGCAACTCCGACGCGATCATCTGTCTGGACCACGGCCGTATCATCGAGCGCGGCAACCACGACGAGCTGATCGCCAAGCGCGGGTACTACTACCAGCTGTACACGGGTGCGTTTGAGCTGGAGTAGGAACGGTTACTGACGGAGGGTGCCCCGGGGCGTCGGGGTAATTCCTCCGTGCTCAAACATTCTCGCTTCGCTGCGAAACTGCGCGCGGAGGAAATACCCCGCCGCCCCGGGGCACCCTCCTGCGCGCAATCAGCCCGTTGTTTAAAACGGAATAAAGGTTAGTGAGGCCCTGGCCGTTTGGCCAGGGCCTCGTTTTGTTAGTCTTTTTGGGACGGGGCTTTTTAGCTACCCTGTGCCAAATACGGCGTCATGCTTCGACGGCACCAGATTGGGTAGCTAAAAAAGCCCCGTCCCAAAAAGACTACCCGCGCCAAATGAGCTACTTGAGGAGTTGGGCCATGGCGTTGACGAATTTTTGTACTTGGAGGGTGGGCTCGAGCGGGTAGTGCAAGAAGACCGGCACCTCGCGGCCACATAGGAACGGCACGCCTACAAAAGCCGGGTGCACGCCCGACCACGCCCCGCAAGTGAGCACTGCATCGCCCTTTTCCTCCGCCTCGTTAAAGAGCGCAAAGTCAAAACTGTCCACGTCGATCACGTCCACGCCGCCATCGGCCAAAAGATCGATGCGCAGGCTGTCCATGGCGTCGTTGCCGTGGCGCAGTACGCGCAGACGCATACCCTCCAAGTCGGCAACCGTAATGCGATTCTTGCGCGCCAGCGGGCTCGTGCGCGGCAGATCGATATAAAACGGCACGTTGACAATGCGGAGCTTTTGGCAGGCATCACCCCAGCGTGGGGTAGAAAAACTCGATTGCACCACATCGACCTCGCGGCCCAAGCTACGCATGACGGTCTCGCGCTCGTCGTAGAGATCGCTTACCGGCACGATTTCAAATCGCAGCGACGGTTCCAGATCGTGGATGCCCGACCACATCGACAGCGTTTGGCGCCCCGGGCACATCATCGACACGCCCAGGCGCACGGCACCGCCATCGCCCGCCGCGCGTCGGGCACGGCGCAGCGCGTCCTCGGACTGCCGCATGATCGAGCGCGCGTCGTCCACCAGCAGTGCGCCGGCCGGCGTCACTTTGACGCCCGAGTGCGAGCGTTCGAACAGCGTGATGCCGAACTCGGCCTCGAAGCCCGACACCTGCTTGACGAGCGCCGGAGTCGACACGCGCAATTGTGCCGCCGCACGCGAGAAGCTTCCCAGCTCCGCAGCGGCCGATATGGCCTCAAGTCGTCGATCGTACACGTCAATCTCCCGTTTTCGCGCCCGTGGCCACATGGTGCCACAGGAGGTTGTTTTCGCAGGTCATGCGCTCAATTGAGAATAAACTGCATCGCACAGTGTAAACCTATGGTTAACGCCATTCTAACAAATATGCAATTCACCTGCGCAAATGCAAAGCATACGATAACCAGCGAAAACCACGTGGGTCGGTTAATGGGAGCGACCCACCGGGAGGCATAAGAAGGGAAGTTCCTATGAGCAATTGGCTTAAGCTCGAGGGCGATGTTTGCGCTGTGACTGGAGCGCTCGGCGGCATGGGCGTCGAGATTTGCCGCGAGTTCGCCCGCAATGGCGCCAACGTCGTCCTGCTCGACCTGGACGAGGAGAAGGTCAAGGCCGCTGCCGCCGACCTCGCTGCCGAGTTTGGCATCCACGCCGAGGGCTACAAGATGAACGCCACCGACGAGGCCGAGGTTCAGGCCGCCGTCGATGCCACCATCGCCGACTTCGGCCGCGTCGACGTTCTCGTCAACACCGCCGGCATCCTGCGCTTCGCAGCCATGGAGGACCTGCCGCTGAGTGACTGGAACGAGGTCATCAACGTCAACCTCACCGGCTACTTCATCACCTCACAGCGCTTTGGTCGCGAGATGATCAAGGCCGGCCAGGGCTGCCTGGTGCACATCTCGACCGTCGCCAGCCACTCCCCCGAGACGTTCTCGGGCGTGTACAGCTCCACCAAGGCGGGCGTCAACATGATGTCCAAGATGCTCGCTGCCGAGTGGGGTCCCTACGGCGTGCGCTCCAACTGCGTCGAGCCCTGCTTTGTCAAGACCCCCATGTCGGCAAGCTTTTACGCCGATCCCGAGGTCGAGAAGAGCCGCAGCCGCCTGATCGCCACGCGCCGCATCGGCGAGGTCAGCGATATCGCCAACGCCGTCATGTTCCTGGCGTCCAAGCGCTCGGACTTTACCACCGGCGACGCCATCAAGGTCGACGGCGGCTTCTCCAACATGATGGGCGACCTCACCGCCAAGCCCGGCGGCCGCCGCGCCTTTGCCGACAACTACCTCAAGAACAAGGGCGTCGAGCTCTGGTCCGATGAGTCCGGCGTCGCAAAGCCGACTGACCAGTAAACCAGCCCGGTAGAAAGGGGCGCGGGGCAAGCACCTCAGCGGCGTTTGCCCCTCCCCTCCCCCGTATCGATTAGAAAGAGTCCAATGGCTTCCACCAACTCCAACAAGGGTCGCGCCGTCGTGCTTTCCGCCGCGTGCGTCACCATGTTCTTCATCAGCTCCATCGCGCTGTATTCCGTTGTGAGCAAGAACCTGCTCGCCGTCTATCCCGAGTGGTCCAGCGCTCTTACCTGGGCTTTCCCGGTCTTCCAGACCATCATGGCCGTGACGGGCATCTTCGCCGGCCGCATCTCCGATAAGATCGGCCCGCGCAACGTCGTGATCGCCGCTGCCGTGTGCTACGGCGTGGGCTGGTTCATGTCCGGCACCGTCACCGAGCCGTGGCAGTTCTACCTGTGGTTCTCGCTCGTCGCCGCCATCGGCAACGGCCTGGGCTACAACCCGGCGCTCACCACCGGCCAAAAGTGGTTCATCGACAAGAAGGGTCTCGCCTCCGGCATCACCCTGGCCGCTTCGACCGCCGGCCCCGCCGTGTTGTCCCCGGTGCTCGCCTCGCTGCTCATTCCGAGCCTGGGCATCTTTGGCGCCCTTAAGGCACTCGGCGTCATCTTCTTTGTGACGATCGCCGCCTCCGCCCTGTTCCTGAAGGCCCCCGAGGCCGGTTGGTTGCCCGAGGGCTTCGAGGCCCCCAAGGGCGGCGCGCACGCCGGTACCTTCGGCGACCTCACCCCGGGCGAGATGGTCAGGACCCCGCGCTTCTGGGTCCTCATCGTCACCTTCGCCTTTGCCGCCACCGCGGGCACCCTGCTCGTGGGCAAGGTTGCCTCCATCGCCGCCGTCCAGCTCTTCGCCGACCCCACGAGCGCCGCGGCTGTCGCCCTCGGCGGCGTGGTCGTCTCCGTCAACACCTGCGCCAACCTGGTCGGCCGTCTGTCCTTTGGCCAGATCATCGACAAGCTCGGCGCCTACAAGTCGCTGCTCATCAGCCTTGTCGTCACCATCGTCGCACTCGTCATCATGTCGATGAGCTTTACGCAGGCCATGTTCTTTGTTGCGCTCGCCCTGCTCGGCTTTAGCTTTGGCGCCCTGCTCGTCATCTACCCGCCGCTCACCGGTGGCGCCTTTGGCACCAGCAACATTGGCGTCAACTACGGCATCATGTTTTTGGGCTACGCCGCCTCTACCTGGATCAGCCAGCCCATCACCGCCGTGCTGTATCACGCCGAGGCCGGCAGCGCCGCCTACCAGCAGTCCTTCTACGGCGCCATCGTGATCGCCGCCATCGCCGTCGTGCTCACCGTCTACATGATGGTCTCCGACAGCAAGAAGAAGTCCGCCTAGTTGTACCGATGTGACAAAGGGACTGTCCCTTTGTCACATTTCACCGGTCCCCAGTATTAAGGAGTCGAAATGTCTGAGCTCAACCCCGTCCGCATTGCCGTTATCGGCGCCGGCGCCATGGGCCGCAACCACATCCGCTTTGTCACCGAGGAGCCCGAAGCCGAGCTCGTCGCCATCGCCGACGCCTTTGAGGGCGCCCGCGCCACGGCCGAGGCCGCCAGCGTGCCGTTTTATACCGATCCCGCCCAGATGATGGACGAGGTCAAGCCCGAGGCCGTCATCATCGCCACCCCCAACGACCTGCATCTGGGCGTTGCCCGCGAGGCCGTGAAGCGCAACATCGTGCCGCTGGTCGAAAAGCCGATCTCCAACGACCTCGAGGATGCCCAGGCTTTCGCCGCCGAGGCCGAGACCGCCGGCGTGCCCGTGCTCGTGGGTCAGCACCGTCGCCACAACCCCTTCGTCAACAAGGCCAAGGAGATCATCGAGTCCGGCGAGCTGGGCAAGCTCACCGTGTCGAGCTTCCACTACATGATCTATAAGAATGACGAGTACTTCGATGTCGAGTGGCGCCGCAAGAAGGGTGCCGGACCGATCTTGGTCAACCTGGTTCACGACGTGGACCTGCTCCGCTACCTGCTGGGCGAGCCCGTCGCCGTCCAGGGCATGCAGTCCAGCGCCGCCCGCGGTTTTGAGACCGAGGACTCCGCCGTGGTCAACGTCCGTTTTGCCGATGGCGCGCTTGCGAGCATGACCATCTCCGACGCCACCGCCAGCCCCTGGAACTGGGAGGCAACCGCTCGCGAGGATCCGCAGTACCGCCCCTTCGACGCCGACGCCTACTTTATCGGCGGAACCTTGGGTGCCCTTTCGCTGCCCCGCCTGCATCAGTTCTCCTACGACGGCGCCTCCAACTGGCACAAGCCGCTGCAGATGGAGATTCCGGCCGTCGACCCGGCGCTGCCGCACAAGATGCAGCTCAAGCACTTTGTGAAGGTCGTCCGCCGCGAAGTTGAGCCCGTCGTAACCCCCGCCGATAACGTCAAGACGCTCACGCTTCTCAACGCCATCAAGGAGGCCGCCGAGACCGGCCAGCTCGTCGAGCTGTAGCACCTTAGGACAGGCCGCGGCAGAAACCCCATGCCGGGCCCCTCGGTCCGCCACAAATAAGCCCCTCTTCTTTGCCCCGCGAGCAGCCTCCTGCCCGCGGGGCATTTTGCTACGTTGCCAATGATTTTTCTGGGACGGGGGACTTTTTGCACCTTAGCTTGATTCGTTCGCCACGAAATGTGCCTATCTACTACGTTTAACCAATCACCCTCATCCATACCGAATTTCGCGAAATAAAAACCGCAGGTAAACGGCTTGCGCATTTTCGGAAAACCGGGGGATGGTCGACCCACACGGTTCAAACGTAGTAGATAGGCCGCTTTCGTGGTTCCGCGCCAAAACAGTCTTTTTTGAGCGAAGTGGCAGGTGGTATCCTTGGTAGCCCTGTGCTGCAAACGCACCTTAAACGCAAGGAGTCCCATGGATCTTATCGCCCAGCTCGCGCGCGAGCTCAACCTTAAGGCCGCCAACGTCGAGGCGGCCGTCAAGCTCATCGACGAGGGAAACACCATTCCCTTTATCTCGCGCTACCGCAAGGAAGCCACGGGCGGCATGGACGATGTCGCCCTGCGCGCGCTCGACGAGCGCCTGTCCTACCTGCGTAATCTTGAGCAGCGCAAAGAGGACGTCATTCTGCTCATCGGCGCCCAGGGCAAACTCACGCCCGAGCTCGAGCAACAGATTCGCGAGGCCACACAGCTCCAGCGTGTCGAGGACCTCTACAAGCCCTACCGCAAAAAGCGCATGACCCGCGCGCAGAAGGCACGCGAGGCCGGCCTGGAGCCGCTCGCCAACATGATCATCATGCAGGCCTCGGCCAAGGGCAGCGCGCTCGACGCCGCCGCGGACTACGTCAACGAGGAGGCCGGCTTCGACACGCCCGAAAAGGCGCTCGCCGGCGCCGCCGACATCGTGGCCGAGACGGTGGCCGAAGATCCCGAGAACGTCGCCGACCTGCGCGCCTTTACGCAAAACACCGCCGACATCGTCGTCGAGGCCACCGACCCCGCCGAGAAGACCCCCTACGAGCCGTACTACAGCTATGATGAGCCGCTGCGCCGTATACCCAACCACCGCGTGCTGGCTATCGACCGCGGTGAGCGCGAGGGCAAGCTCCGCGTGCGCGTGAACGTCGACGGCGCTGCCGCTACGGCACGCCTCGGCAGCCGCTGGCCCCGTCGCCAGGGCGTGTTTGCTCCCGTCTTTGACGCCGCCATCGCCGATGGCTACAAGCGTCTCATGGCCCCCTCGCTGGAGCGCGAGGCCCGCGCCAAACTCACCGTTCGTGCCCAGACCGAGGCCATCAACGTCTTTGCCAAGAATCTCGAGGGCCTGCTCTCGGCGCGCCCCGTGCGCGGCGCCCGCGTGCTCGCGCTCGATCCGGGCTACCGCACCGGCTGCAAGGTCGCCGTCATGGACGAGACCGGCAAGCTACTCGACCACGGCGTGGTCTACCCCACCAAGCCGCGCCACGACGTCGCCGGCACCAAGCGCGAGCTCGCCCGCCTCGTCAAGAAGGACGGCGTCAACACCATCGTCATCGGCAACGGCACCGCCAGCCGCGAGACCGAGGAAGTCGTCTCGGAGTTCATTGCCGAGCAGGCGCCTGGGCTGCGATACACCATTGTTAACGAGGCCGGCGCGTCGGTGTACTCCGCTTCCGAGCTCGCCAGCCAGGAATATCCCGATCTGGACGTCACCGTGCGCGGCGCCATGAGCCTGGGCCGCCGCCTGCAGGACCCGTTGGCAGAGCTCGTCAAGATTCCGCCCCAGTCCATCGGCGTGGGCCAGTACCAGCACGACCTTGACCAGGCCGAGCTTTCACGCACCCTGGGCCACGTGGTGGAGGACGTCGTTAACCGCGTGGGCGTCGACGTCAACACCGCAAGCGCGAGCCTGCTGGGATACGTATCGGGCATTACGCCGAGCGTGGCCAAGAACATCGTGGCATACCGCGAGGAAAACGGCGCCTTTACCGATCGCCGCCAGCTTAAGAAGGTCCCCAAGCTGGGACCCAAGGCATACCTCAACGCCGCGGGCTTCCTGCGCATCAGCGGTGGCAAGAACCCGCTCGATGCGACGAGCGTCCACCCCGAGAGCTACGAGGTGGCCACGTCCGTCCTGGAGCGCGCCGGCGTTGCGGCAAGCGAGCTCAGCCGCGGCGGCGTGCCCGATATCGAGCGTCGCCTGGGCAGCATTTCGGCACTGGCAAGCGACCTGGACTGCGGCACCCTGACGCTCATCGACATTGTCAACGAGCTCAAGAAGCCCGGTCGCGACCCGCGCGACGACGCGCCCGAGGTGGTCTTTAGCCGCTCGGCGCTTTCCATCGACGATCTGGAGCCCGGCATGGAACTCAAGGGCACGGTGCGCAACGTTGTGGATTTTGGCGCGTTCGTCGACGTGGGCGTGCACCAGGACGGCCTCGTACACATCTCCAAGCTCGCCAACCGCTTCGTCAAGCACCCGAGCGACGTGGTGCGCGTCGGTGACACGGTCAAGGTGTGGGTTGAAAAGGTCGATCGCGACCGCAAGAAGATCTCCCTCACCATGGTGCAGGGGAAGTAAACCGCCAAAGCAAGGGTACCCCCTGTAGCAGCGTGCAAAATCGCGAGTATTCTGCAAATTCCGCCGTTCCAGATGCCCCTCAGAGGCGAAAAAGCAAAAACAGCCCCCGTTTTAGCGTCATCAGAGCCAAAACGAGGGCTGTTCCGCGCTTCAACCAGCTGGTAAAAGCCTTTACCTTGCTGAATATTCTCAATTATGCACGGCGCAGGCGGGGGTACCTTTGTCCACGGCAGAATATGGAAGCCAATCACCAACCTACTGGCAAGTTCGTGTCGGCAGCCCCGGCCTTTCCTTTGCCTAGCGCGACCCTCGCGAAGCGCGTGAGCGATAGGGAAAGGAAAGGCCGGGGCGAGCAGCCCGCGGCGCAGCCAGTGTTCGCGTTACGGCAGAATATGGAAGCCCAAAGCGGCGATATCCTTGGCAAAGCCGCGCACGGTGTCGAGCGAGACCTCGTACGGATCACGGCCGATGTTCTTGCGCTTGGCCAGGATGCTATTGGGCACCGTGATGATCTGGCAACCGCATCCTTCCGCCTGGTAAATATTGATAAGCTCACGCGTGGACGCCCACAGGACCTCGCAGTTGGGCTTGGCGGCGGCCTTCTTCACCGACTCCGTCATAAACGGAATGGGATCGACGCCGGTGTCAGCGATACGGCCGGCAAAGAGCGAGATGATGGACGGCGTCTCGGCATCAACGGCCTCGACCATCTCGTCGACCTGCGTAGGCGTAAAGATGGTGGTGACGTTGACCTTGATGCCATCGGCCGAAAGCTTGCGCACCAGCTCGGCGGTGGACTCGCCCTTGGTAGTCACGCACGGAATCTTGACGTAGACGTTCTCGGCCCAGGTAGCGATCTCGCGCGCCTCGACCTCCATGGTCTCGACGTCATCGGCAAAGACCTCAAACGACACGGACACATCGGTGATGTGGGCCAGGACCTCCTTGGCAAACGCGCGGTAATCCGTCACGCCGCCCTTCTTCATAAGGGACGGGTTGGTCGTGAAACCCTGAACGTTGCCGTTCTCGTACATGTCGAGCATGCCCTCGAGGTTTGCACCGTCAGCGAACACCTTGATTGCCATCTGCCTGATTCCTTTCGTCTGCATACGGCCGATAAACTGCTAAACACTTTACCTATGTTTATCAAGGCGTGAGCTGCGGGTTTTTATCTTCTCGGCGAACGGTTTTGCAGTTTTACCATTTTTATATCGACGCCCCAGCGGCAAAACGTTTTTGCTGATCATCGCGGTTGATTCCGTTCGCGGCGCAGAGACAGCGCTTCACCGGTGCGTTTTCACAACCAGTCCAAAACAAAAAGCGGTGACGCCTCATTTGAGACGTCACCGCTTCCGTGTAGGAGCCGGTTATCGGAGCTCCGCCCGATTAGGGCTTAACGTATGCCTGGATTACTCTTCCTCAACGTGATTGATCACAGCACCCTTGGTGTGGATGAAGTTGGGGACGAAGGCGACGATCAGAAGGACAGCAAGAATCGCGTAGACACCGGTGGTACCGAAGGCCTCGGCAGCGCGGCCAAGCGTAATACCAATGACGGAGAAATCGAAGTCGCCGAACGTAGTGTTCTTGAAGCCAAAGACGTCAAGAACGGGCAGGAGCAGGGCCGGGGCAAAGGTGATGAGCAGGCCGTTGACGAAAGCGCCAAGAGCTGCGCCCTTGCGACCGCCGGTAGCATTGCCGTAGATGCCCGCGGTAGCACCGCAGAAGAAGTGAGGAACCATGCCCGGGATGATGAAGATGCCCAGGGTAGCGCCCACGATGAACATACCGACCACGCCACCGATAAAGGAAGCGACAAAGCCGAGGATGACGGCGGTGGGAGCATAGGGGAAGAAGACGGCGCAGTCGACGGCGGGGATGGCACCGGGGATCAGCTTGTTGGAGATGCCCTGGAAAGCCGGGACCAGGTCGGCAAGGATCATACGAACGCCGTTATAGACGATGGTGACACCAACGGCAAAGGACAGGGCACAGGTCAGGGCATAGACAATCACGTTGTCGCCGCCAGCGGTCTTGGTAACGACCGCAGGATCTGCGATGTAAGCGGCGAAAGCGGTAACCAGGTAGAAGAAGGCCATGGTAAGAGCCGTGGAGATGGTAGTGTCGCGCAGGAAGGCGAACTTCTCGGGAACCTCGATCTTCTCGGTGCTGTTCTCCTCGGCGTCCTTAGCAAAAAGCGTACCGACTGCAGCGGAGATGTAATAGGCGAGTGAACCGAAGTGGCCCATGGCGATTTCATCGCCATCGGTAACCTTCTCGGTGAAACGCTGACCAACGGCGGGAAGCATAGCGCTCACGAGGCCCAGGAACATGCCGCCCACGATGACAAGCTGGACATCCTGGAAGCCAGATGCCTGCAGAACGGCAGACAGCAGGCAGGCCATAAACATGCTGTGATGGCCCGTCAGGAAGATGTACTTAAACTTGGTAAAGCGGGCAATGATAATGTTCACGACATAGCCGAGAATCAGGATCATCATGGTCTGAACGCCGAGGACGCTCTGAGCCATCGAAACAACGACCTCGTTGTTGGGCACGACGCCGGTGATGTGGAAACCGGTCTCGATGAAGGTACCCAGCGGAGCAAGGTTCTCCTGAACAACAGCGGCGCCGGCGGACAGCATGATGTAACCAAGAATGGGCTTCAGGGTGCCCGTCATCACCTTGTGGGCAGGACGCTTAAGCGCGACAAGGCCCACAAAGGCAAATAGACCCATAATCCACGCTGGCTTGGTCAGAATCGATTGGATAAACTCAAGTATGGGAAGGATGGCTTGCATCTGCGCTTCCTTTCTCTCTAACGTGGGCGCGTTTCCCTCTTCCACAGGGAACCGCCCTTTTTTGTGCCGCTTTAGGCGTTAGCGGCGGCCGCCTTGATTGCCTCGAGGGCGTCTTCGCGGATCTTCTTCTTGTTCACATAGCTGCGAACGATCACAACGTTGCCGTGGAGCTCGGGGGCGAGTTCCTTAACAGTGATGAACAGATCCGGATTTGCGGAAGAAGCACCGTTCAGGTCCATAGACTCAACGTCGGCCTTGATGCCCTCCTCCTCGCAAAGCTCCTCGACTTTGCCAGCGAGCATCAGGCTGGACCCGATGCCGTTTCCGCATACGGTGATGATATGCATGGCAACCTTCCTCTCCTACACGTGACGGTTTTCCGTCTATCCAAAAGCGGCGACGCATCGCCGTGCCATTAAGGCCTAAAAGAATGAACGCATGGTCTCCAAAACCTGCTCGGGCGTATCGCATGCGCTGAGCTTGGCAACGCAGTCCTCGTCCTCGAACATCTGCGAAAGCTCCGCCAAGCAGCCAAGATGAGCCTTGGGGTCGGGTGCGCAAATACCCACGAGCACGTGAACCGGATCGAAATCCTCGTGTCCAAACGCAATGGCAGGGTCAAGCGTGACGATACAGATCCCCGCTTCACTCACATTGCCATTTGCCTGAGCGTGGGGCATGGCGATGCCCTCTTCCAAGACCATATAGGGGCCGAATTTGTGAACCGATGAAATCATGGCGTCAACATAGCTCTGGTCGCATTTGCCAGCGTCTACGAGCAACTTACCGCATGCCTTGATCGCTTCCTCCCAGTCGGAGGCCTCGACGTGGCAGGCAACAAGCTCGGGCTTAAGAAGATCGGTCAGCATGCTCGTCCCCTACTCCTCGGGCAGGATATGAAAACCAAGCGCCTGAATGTCGCGGGCAAAGCCCTTGACCGTATCAAGCGAGTACTCAAGCAAATCTTTCCCGAAATTCTTGCGTTTGGCAAGAAGGGCATTGGGGACCGTAATGATCTGGCATCCAACGGACTCCGCCTGGAAGATATTGAGGACCTCGCGCGTAGACGCCCAGAGAACCTCGGCAGCAGGCTTAACGGCGGCCTTCTTTACGGACTCCGCCATGAGGGGCAGCGGATCGACGCCGGTATCGGCAATGCGACCGGCAAAGATGGACAGAATAGAGGGGGTCTCAGCAGAGACGGCATCGACAAACTCGTCGACCTGCTCGGGCGTGAAGATAGTGGTGACATTCACCTTGATGCCGTCGGCAGAAAGGCGCTTGACCAGCGCGGCAGTGGACTCACCCTTGGTGTTGAGCGCCGGGATCTTAACGTAGACGTTGTCTGCCCAGGTTGCGATCTCGCGAGCCTCGGCTTCCATACCCGCCTCGTCGTCGGCGAATACCTCAAAAGAGACCGACACATCAGTAATGTGCTCAAGAACCGTCTTGGCAAAAGCGCGGTAGTCGGTCACGCCGCCGGCCTTCATAAGGGAAGGATTGGTCGTGAAGCCCTGAACGTTGCCATTGTCATGCATGTCAAGCATGCCCTCGAGGTTAGCGCCGTCGGCAAACACCTTGATCGCCATGTTCGGTCCTTTCTCATCTAACACTATTGCTATCGAAAGCCTTCTTCTTTGTTTCAAAAGCTTTTCGGTTTTCTTTTATAAACCATTTCAAAAGCTATCGAAAGCTCAATTGTCAACTTTCCGTGAACGGTCGAATATCGGGCGTGAACGTACTTCTTTTGGGCGGCACCTTCAGAATGAGACTCTTTATAGCCCGTTTACGTGCGAACTATCTGCTACGCATGCATTTGTGACATGCCATTCCGTTCTTTTGATTCATTCGAATTTGCCTTGTTCTTTTCATATCGATACGTTATATTTCGATTACGAAAGGCGCATCTTTTACCTTTTGTTCAAAAGGAGCGGCATATGGCATCTACTTCAGACCTTTCACCGGCCGAGCGTCAGCGATTTATCATGAATTGGCTGGCCGAAAAGCCAAATATCTCGGTATCCGACATCGTTCGCCGTTTTTCGGTTTCGGAAGTCACCGCACGACACGACCTCATCTCGCTGGAATCCGAAGGCAAGCTGCGTCGCGTACGCGGCGGAGCGGTATCGCTTTCTCGCTCCAACGCAATCTCGTATCCCGAGGAGCGCATCAATGTCCAAGTCGAGGCCAAGGAAGCCATCGCCGCAACCGCAGCAACTCTTGTTGATGATGGCGATGTTCTGGTAATTGATATCGGCACCACAGGCTTTTACTTCGCTAAGGCCCTCATGGACAAGCGTGAGATCACCATTATCACCGGCGATCTTGCAATCGCGAACTACGCCAGCTTCAATCTCCCCAATGCTTCGGTAGTGCTGCTGGGCGGCTCCGTGCGCAAGGGCCACCTCTATCTCGCGGGCGCACTAACGCTCGACTGCATGAGCAAACTACATGCCGACAAGGCGTTTGTCAGTGCCGACGGATTCCACCCCGACCACGGTTTTACCGTCGAGCACGACTTCTCGGCCATGATCAAGCATATGTACCTTACCAACTCAAACCAGGGCTACATGATGGTTGACCAGGGAAAGTTCAATAAGACCAGTTTTTATCAGTCCGCGCAGATCGATGACCTCGACGGCATCATCGTTGATGGAGACGACGAGGGCATCATGACGGCGGCGATCGAGAGCAGTCGCAGTCATCCCAAGCTCTATATTGCAAAATAGCTCAAATGGCCGGGTCGCCCCCACTGCGGGCGACCCGGCCATTTATTAAATCAACCCAAAATGGCGCATCGCTGTGACGGTGCCATCGTGTGCGACATCGTCGGTCACGTAGTCGGCGACTGCCTTGACCTCGGGCATGGCGTTGCCCATGGCTACAGCCGTCTCGACGGCGGCGAGCATGCCCAGGTCGTTGCCCGAATCGCCAAAGCCAAAGGTGCGCGCATTGCCAGTGCGGCCCAGATACTCCAGCGCTCGCGCCACGCCCAAGCCCTTGTCGATGCCTTTGGGGCTCAGCTCGCGATTCTGGCCACCGGTGTTGCACAGCTCAAACTCGCGATCGATAAAGCCATCATCGTTGGCTACGCGAGCCAGGTCGCACGCGTTAATGCACACCTTGCCTACGCGCAAGCGGCCATCGACGCGCATCTGATCAACGCCGTGCACCACGCCGGCGCCTAGCAGAAATGACTGTTCGACACCAACTGGCTCAAGTGAATAGGTGGCACCGTTCGTCTCGAACAACGCCTCGCCGCCCGCCACAGTAATACGACGCGCGAGCTCCGCGATAACGTCCTCGTCAAAGCAGTCCTCATGCACCACGCGGCCCTCGACCTCGAGCGTCGCCCCCGCCATGGCAACGATACCCGCCGGGTTCAGCGCGCGCAGGCCATCGGCAATCAGCCACAAGGGGCGACCCGTGCAGATAAATGCCTGGTGACCCGCATTGCGCAGGCGACCAAATGCATCGACAACAGCCTTCGACGGATGGATTGCATTGAAGTCCTTATCGGTCATATCGTCGGGATCGAACGACGTCAGCGTGCCGTCCACGTCAAAAAAGAGCACGGCGGAATCGGAGCACGCATCAATCATATGGGTTCCTTTCGAGGATAAGGGCAAACGAAGCATCCATCATATAATGGAGCGACGCAACCAGAGAGGTCATCCATGGAATTTTACGCAAGCTGCCCCGAGGGCTTTGAGTCCGCACTCGCCGATGAGCTTAAACGCCTCGGGCTTTCGCATGTCCGCCGCCTGAAGGGCCGCGTTACGTTTGAGGGCGAGCTCGAAGAAGGCTACCGCGCCTGTCTGTGGTCGCACCTGGCGAGCCGCGTGTTCGTGGTACTCGGACGCTTTGAGGCGCAGGATGCCGACGAGCTGTACGACAGCGTTTACGACATCGCCTGGGAGACCATCATCCGCCCCGGCGCCACCATCGCCATCACCGCCCGCGGCGTGACCGAGCAGCTGCGCAACACGCGCTTCTCGGCCCTGCGCGCCAAGGACGCGCTGTGCGACCGTCTGGCCGAGACCACGGGCCGTCGCGCCGATGTCGACGCCGCCGACCCCGACGTTCACCTGCTGCTTTCGCTGCGTCAGCGCCGCGCGAGCATTAGCCTGGACCTTTCGGGTGACCCGCTGTTCAAACGTCTGCCGCCCGCAGCGACCCGCGCCGGCGAGGGCACTCACGTGCTGCGCCCCGACTACGCCGCCCTGGTGCTGGCGCAGGTCGGCTGGACTGCACTGTGCGAGCACGAGCTGACGGCCGACGATTACGAGAACGAAGCCCTGCCCACGCTGATCGATGCCTCGTGCGCCGGCGGCGGCCTGCTGCTGGAGGCCGTGAACATTCTGACCGACCGCGCCCCGGGCGCTGCACGCGAGCGCTGGGGCTTTGAGGGCTGGCAGCTGCACAACGCCGCCCTATGGGAGCAGCTGCTCGCCGAGGCACGCGAGCGCGAGGCGGCAGCACGCGAGCACCAGGCACGCATCGTGGCTGTAGACATCGACCCCGCCGCCCGCAAGACTGCCGAGCGCATGGTCAAGTGCGCCGGCTACAAGCGTTTTGTCGACTTTTGCGCCGCCAAGTCCGCCACCGTGCTGGACCATGCAGGCGCTGTCGCCGGCGCCGCCGTGGTCGCGGATACGACCGAGACACCGCTTTCGCTCATGCACGACGCCATGACGCTGGTCGGTGAGCTGCGCCGCGCGCCCGAGCTTGCCGCGGCGCCGGTCGCCGCGCTCACCCGCGACGGATTGCTGGCCCGCGCGCTCCACGCCGAGCCCGAGCGCTCAATCGCCGTTATGCCCAACAACGAGGAGGCGACCGTCGAAGTCTGGCCTTCGCTCGACCACGCCGCCGCAGCGTTTGAAGCTGCGACCAGTGCGGATGGCGAGGCCGAGGTTGCGAATGCCAACGACGTCAACGACAAAGCCACCGCTTCCGCCATGCCCGAACCTGCCGCCACGCTCGACCTGGGCGACGGCAAGCCGTTGCCCGTGCTCATCCCGGAGTCCGAGCAGTTCGCCAACCGCCTGCGCAAGAACGCCCGTCTGCGTCGCAAGTGGGCAAAGCGCGAGGGCGTGAGCTGCTACCGTGTCTACGATGCTGACCTGCCCGATTACTCTGCCGCCATCGATCTGTACGAGGGTTGCCCGCAGACGCCGGGCCGCTGGCTCGTCATTGCCGAATACGCCGCGCCCAAGACCATCGACCCCGCACTGGCCCAGGCCCGCATGCTCGACATCTTGGCCATCGCGCCGCGCATCCTGGATGTTCCGGCCGAACACGTGCACGCCAAGGCCCGCATGCGTTCGCGTGGCGGCTCGCAGTACGGCAAGCAGGGCGCCGGCAAGGGCGGATCGGGCGAACGCGCCAACATCGCGCGCCGTCGCCTGCCGCTCATCGAAGAGGGCGGCCTCACCTTTGCCGTCAACTTTGACGATTACCTGGACGTCGGCATCTTCCTGGATCACCGCGTCACCCGCAGCCTAGTGCGCGAGCACGCCAAGCAGGCGCGCCGCTTCCTCAACCTGTTTGCCTACACCGGCACTGCCACCTGCTACGCGGCCGATGGCGGCGTCGAGGAGACCGTGACGGTCGACCTCTCCAACACCTACCTGGACTGGGCCGAGCGCAACATGCGCCAGAACGGCTTTGTGGGGCCTCAGCATCATTTTGTGCGCGACGACGTGCTCGCCTGGATTCGCGACCAGCGCCAGACGCGCAACCGCTGGGACTTGATCTTTGTCGATCCGCCCACGTTCTCGAACTCGTCCAAGATGGGCCGCCGCACCTGGGATGTCCAGCGCGACCATGTTGAGCTGTTGGCCGGCGTATCGCGCCTGCTCGCGCAGGGCGGCCACGCCATCTTTAGCTGCAACCTGCGAGGCTTCCGCCCCGAAACGCGCAAGCTCGCACGCGCGGGCGTGGTGCTGGAGGACATTACGGCGCAGACCATCCCCGAGGACTTCGCACGCAACCAGAAGGTGCACCACTGCTACATCGTGCGCCGCCTGCCCATCGAGGACGCCATGGTCGAAGTCGGCTTTAGCGCCGAGGAAATTGCCGAGCGCGTCGAGGAGCTGCGCAACCCCGAAGCCCGCAAGCCTCGCGCAACGGCGCCCGCGCACGCGCAGGCAGGCGACCGGGGGCCGCGCGGCAACGGCAAGCCTGACTCCGCCGGCAAGCCCAAAAAGAAGAAGTTCTACGCCAGCAAGCCCAAGGGCAAATAACAAAGTTGCGGTGGAATACGGACTGTTTTGCCTGGAATTAGGCAAATTTAGACCGTATTTCACCGCAACTCATATTGGGATGGTGGTTGGCGATCTAGCCTTGGATGACCAATCGGTAGCCGATGCCCACATGCGTCTGGATATAGCGCGGATGCGCGGGGTCGGACTCGATTTTCTTGCGCAGCGTGCCCATAAAGACGCGCAGGCTCGCCAGGTCGCTCTTGGTCGCCGTGCCCCAAATCTCGTGCAGGATAAACTGGTGCGTCAACACCTTGTCGGCGTTGTGCGCCAGCAGACACAGGAGCTTGTACTCGATCGGCGTCAGGTGCAGTTCCTCGCCATCCATCATGGCGATGCCAGCATCAAAATCGATATGCAGCTCACCGGTATCGAACGAGCCCTCGGAGGCAACGCCGCCCGTTTGCGCATACGAAAGGCGCCTGAGCGTCGTGCGAATGCGCGCGAGCAGTTCCTCGACCGAAAACGGCTTGGTCAGGTAGTCGTCGGCACCGGCATCGAGCGCGCGGATCTTGTCCGCGTCCTCGCTGCGCGCCGAGACCACGATGATCGGCATGCCCGACCACGTGCGCACCGACTCCACCACCTTGACGCCGTCCATATCGGGCAGGCCCAGATCGAGCAGCACAATGCTCGGCGCCTGCGACGAGGCGGCGGCGATGGCAGCATGTGCGGTCTCCACGGCCATATGGCGCAAGCCGTGCGCCTCGAGCGCGGCAACGATGAGGTTGCGGACGGCGGGATCGTCCTCAACGACTAAGATGAGCGGTTTCACGGCAGAGTTCGGCACAGCGCTACTCCTTATCAAACGAAACGTCGGCGGCGGGAAGCTCGATCGTAAAGACCGAGCCGTGCGGGTCCGCCGCGGCAACCTCTATGCTACCGCCATGCGCCAGCGCAATGGAGCGGCAAAGCGAAAGCCCCAGGCCCACACTGCGTCGGCTATCGGCCAAACCATGGTTGGCGGTGTAGAACGACTCAAAGATACGCTCGCGGTCCTCGGGAGCAATGCCCGGGCCGTCATCGGCCACCGAGCACGCCACGCGTCCATCGCCGGCGTCAATCGAGATCACGATATGCGAGCCTGCGGGCGTGTAGGTAATGGCATTGTTCACCAGGTTTACCACCAGCTGCACCATCAGGCGCGCATCGACATTGACGAGCGCCGGCTCATCGCTCGCCACCACCTTAAGATCGTGCTCGCGCACGGCCGGATTTACATGGCGCAGCGCCTCCTCGACGATATCGTCCATGAGCTCGAGCGTGGTCGACAGATGCATGCCGCCGCCCTCGAGTTTGGTGATGGCGAGCAGGTTCTCGACGGTGGCGTTGAGCCACAGCGCATCCGAGCGAATGGATAGCAGCAGGCCGCGGCGCGTCTGGGCATCGAGCACCGCGGTGCCGGTCGAGCCCTGGTCGAGCAGCACGTCGGCATTACCCGAAATACTGGTAAGCGGCGTGCGCAGATCGTGCGAGATGGAGCGCAGCAGATTGGCGCGCAGCTGCTCATTTTTGGCAAGCACCGCCGCCTCCTCGCGGGCCTCCATGGCGCGAGCGCGATCGAGTGCCAGCTCGCCTTCGCTCACGATGGCATCGGCAAGTGTCCGCTCCTCGTGCGTCAGCACGTCGGGCTCGGCAACGATAGCCAGCACGCCCACCACCGAGGCGGGATCGCCCGCGCGCACCATGGTGTCGCCCGAGCGCACGGTCAGGTAGATGCCGTAGAACGCCGAGCCGCCGTAGGTGGCATCGAGCGGCGTTCCCACATAGGCGGACGCCGAGAGCCGCGGCGGCATCTGCGGCGCCAGTTCATGCACCGGCGCGACATCGCCCACGGCCGTGTATGTCGCACGCGGCAGCAGGTCATCGCCCTCGGCGTCGGCGCCGTACCACACGACCGGACGGCCCGAAAGACGCGCCAGCTGCGTGGCCATAGCGTGAACGATCTGCTGCTGATCGGCGCAGCGCTGCAACATGCGGTTGGTCTCGAGCACCATATGCGTGCGGCGGTCGCTGGCGGCAGCCTGTGCCAAGGCGCGGCGCAGGGCCAACGCAATCGAGCTCGACACAAGCGAGACCACGAACATGATGAAGAACATGCCGGGATAGACGCGGTCGATAAACGACAGCGAGTAGCGCGGGTCGACAAATAAGAGGTTGTAGAGCGCCACGGCGGCAGCCGAACTCAGCAAGCAATACAGGCGACTCCAGGTAAAGAATGCGCACAGCTGAACGGCGAACACATAGACGATCATGATGCTCGGCGCGAGACCCGGATGGTCGAGCAGCGCGCCCACAATCGTCGCCGCGACCAGCAGCCCCACCGATACGCAGGCGTCATACAGAGGAGTGCGGCGCGTCAGCGTTGTACGCCGCCACCAAAAGCTATCGGCAATATCGCCGTCCGTACGGACGTCCATCAGCGCCCCGCCCCTCTCTCAAAAACAAAAACCACCACAAAGGGGACAGGCACCTTTGTGGTGGTTTTCCCTCGTGGTGGTTCTAAGTGTAAAGCCTTCTACGACCGGCAGCCGCTAGACAAACAGCACGTGCGCGAGCAGGGCACACACGCACACCGCTCCAAATACCAGTGCCACGATCGAAATTACGCGATCAGCCATGTCCATGTTGGCACGATTCGTAAAGAACCGATCTTCGGCGGCGTCGGCGCGTGCCTCACGCACCATCTCGGCAACCACCTCGCGGCCATCAAGCATCTTTGCATCCATGTTTGCCTCCCCGGCCCCAATCTTGTCCATCGAAAACCAACTCCATGCAACCCGTCGGCGCCTACGGGCGCTCGTTGGGAGCCAGGCGCTGCATCTTGCTCACAGCCTTAAACTTGGTGAACAGCGGCACATACTCAAAGCTCACGTTGGAGTTCTCCAGGCCGTACCAGCGCGCAGGCGTGCCGGCGGCGCGGCGGATGATGTACTTGAGCGTGATGGCCGTACGCTCGCTCGGCTCCACGTCGCTTTCGGGTGCCAGAAGCTTACGGATCATGACGAACTTGAACGTGCCAATGTTGCCCGGATCCTTATAGACCGAGTAGTCGTGCGTCTGCGACGGCAGCTCGCCGGTGGCAGCCAGGTCCTGAACGACCTGACGCAGGTAGGCATTGACGCGCTGGTTGATCTTGTAGCCCAGGTACAGATGCACGCGGAACACGTAGTCGGTGCCGAACGTCTCGACCGAATAGGCAAAGGTATGCGGCTCGTCCATGGTCTCGACATTCACGAACCACCAGGCGCGAGCGCGCTTGGGATGCTTGTCCAAGATCGAGTAGACGATATCACGGTCGATGTAGTCGGTATGGGTGTCCTTGGTCAGGTACACGATGTTGTCGCTCATGCGCTCGTAACGGTCGTCGTCGCGCAGGCGCTTGAGCTGCGGCAGATAGCTGCGCAGCGGCAGCAGCGTAAACTGGCGCTGTTCGACCGCCGTGCCGTTGTACCAGCACACCATAATGCCCATGATGAGTGCAGCCATGAGGATGGTGAAGTAGCCGCCGTGGAAGAACTTGGTGAGTGAGCTCACGAAGAAGAAGCCTTCGAGCAAAAGGAAGAAGGCCGCGAAGATCCACGGAGCAACCTTGAGCTTGCGCTCCTCGTGCAGGTAGAAGAAGAGCAGCAGCGTGGTGCACATCATGGTCAGCGTAATGGCAAGGCCGTAGGCGGCTTCCATATGAGCCGAGTTCTGGAACAGCAGCACCACGATGACGCAGCCGACAAGCATGACGTTGTTGACCATGGGGATGTAGAGCTGGCCTTTGGTCTCGGCCGGATAGAAGACCTGCATGTGCGGCATGAGGTCCAGGCGACTGGCCTCGGACACCAGCGAGAACGCGCCGGTAATGAGCGCCTGCGAGGCAATGATGGCCGCGATGGTTGAAAGGCCGACGGCAAACGGACGCAGGCCCGGGGCGAGCATCTGGTAGAACGGGTTAAGGTCGGCAATGCCCATGAGCTCGGGGTTGGCAGCGTTGTTCATAAGCCAAGCGCCCTGGCCCATATAGGACAGCAGCAAGCAGCACTTAACGAACGGCCAGGTGGCGTAAATGTTGCCGCGACCCACATGGCCCATGTCGGAGTAGAGCGCCTCGGCACCGGTGGTGGCGAGGAAGCAGCTGCCCAGAATCATGATGCCCGCGTGGTTGTTGGGGCTCAGCAAAAAGGCGATGCCGCGCACCGGGTTGAGGCACAGCAGCACGGCGGGGTGCTGGAAGACAAAGAACAGACCCGTGCCGCCCAGGAACAGGAACCACAGCGTCATGATGGGGCCAAAGGCGTGACCGATCTTGGCCGTGCCGATGCGCTGCACCAAGAAGAGCGCAATGATGATGGCGAGCGTGATGGCGACAACGCGGCCCTGGTCATCCCCGAGCACGGCGTGAACCGCAGGGATGGTGCGCAGGCCCTCGATGGCCGTGGTAACGGTAACAGCCGGCGTCAGGATGCCGTCGGCGAGCAGCGCGGCGCCACCCAGCATGGCGGGGATGATAAGCCACTTGCCGCAACGCTTGACCAGGCTGTACAGGGCAAAGATACCGCCCTCGCCGTGGTTGTCGGCGCGCAGCGAGATCAGCACGTACTTGACGGTCGTCAGCAGCGTGACCGTCCACACGACAAGAGAGAGCGCGCCGAGCACGAACTCCTCCGTCACGCTTCCGATGCCGCCGTTGCCGGCAACGAGCGCCTTGGTTACATACATAGGGCTGGTGCCGATGTCGCCGTACACCACGCCCAGCGTGACGAGCATCGCCGAGATGCTCACAGGAATCGCAGCGTGCGAGGCTGCCTCCTTGGCCTTTTGTTCCATAAGCCGGTTTCCTCCCAACTTTAATGTTCGAAGGGATTATAGGTAATCGGCCCATGTTTTAATGCACTGTTTTCCCAGCTAGATAAACATTTATACGGCCTTTATGCCATCGCGCGATATGGAATGTGGCAAAGGGACTGTCCCTTTGCCACATTCGTCATTTTCCGAGCCAGTTTTTGAACCACCACTCCATGGAGCGACTCATCTCGGCCATAAAGGGACTGGTGTGTTTGCGGGTGTAGATATCCACCACGCGCTCCCCCACCTCGCGGGCATGCGGGCGAAACATCGCGTCCATCTCGGCCACCTGCGCGTCCATGGTCGCGGCATCCGCGCGGCAGTAGCGCTCCTCGTGCACCAGGTTCACCACGGGGTGCGCGATTGCCGGGCGCTCCTTACGGGGCGTGCCGATGATGAGCATCGACAGCGGCATGGTATAGGGCGGCAGATCGAGCAGCTCGGCAACTTCCTCGGCATTCTCGACGATATCACCGATGTAGCAGCTCCCCAGCCCCAGGGCCTCGGCGGCAACCACGGCGTTTTGTGCAGCGATCACGGCGTCCTGGGCCGCGATGGCAAAGTCGCCCAAACCCGGCGCGCGGCGGGGCGCCTTGCCCGTGCGCTCGACAAACTCGGGCTCAAAGCAGCCCACGTGCTCAAACAGATCGATCCACTTGGCATAATCGACCACAAATATAAGTGCCCAGGGCGCCTTGGCGATCATGGGCTGGTGATCGCACAGGTCGGCCAGACGGTCCAGCGTAGCCTGCTCGCGAATGCTCACGATGGAATACATCATCATGGCGCCTGCCGATGGCGCACGGCTCGCCGCATGCAGAATCGCCGCCCGCTGCTCGTCGGTCACCGCCACGGGTCGGCCGTCGTCATCGCGCGCAAAGGCACGCGTAGAGGAACGGTGCTCCAACGTGTCCAGCACTGCGTTGCTCGTAGTCTCGACCGGATAGCCGCACGTATCGACCGCCGCTCCGTCGCCGCCCATGTCCGCCTTGCAAACCTGCTCGCTCATCGCCCTACCCTCGCCATTTCTTTAAGAAGCCTTTACGTTTCCGTGTAATTCCCGTCCATTATCGCGCAGGTCGCCGCTACATTGCGCAACACCGCCACGCACGCGCGTTATTATGGCTGGTTGTTGTGCGCAGTCACCAAATGCAGCGCATATCTTGGTAACAATCGGGTAAACCCCCGCTTTCGTAGGTTTTAGTTTGTGAGGAGTCTCAGCATGTTCGCTGCCGCCATCTCGCTCGTCGGTCTTGTGGCGACCGTCTACCTTGTCTTGCGCGAGGCCAAGGCCATTCGCGCTCAGTCGGGCACCGTCGCCAAAAGCGCTCTTGGGTGGAGCGCCGCCTTCGGCCTGTTCCAGCTCTTTTTGACCATTTGGGGTGCCATTGGCCTCGTCGCCCAAAACGAGCCGCTCGCCTTTGTGATGCTCATCCTGACCAACGCCATCCTCACCGGATGCGCCTGGGCCAGCATCGCCCGCGACCGCATCGCCCCGCGCGTCTTTGCGTTCGCCGAGCCCGACGCCCCCGCCCCCACCGGCAAGCTCGCCCGCCTGCGCGGCACCTTTGTGGGCAAACCGCTCGTCGCCGCCGTCCTGTGCCTGCTGCTCGCCGGCGTCTTTGCGCTGCTGGGCATGGAGGTCTCGTCCAACCACGACTTTACCTGGGTCTACCCCCTGTGCATCCTGCTCGAGTGGGCCATCATCGCCACACTCATGACTGGCTTGTTCTTCCTATTCCAGCGCCACGGCGCAGCCCCCGCGGTCCTGGCCTTTGCCCTCTTTGTCCTGGGCATTGCCGAGTTCTTTGTCATCACGTTTAAATCCATGCCCATCCAGCCGGGCGACCTTTCGGCCATCTCCACCGCCGCCGCAGTCGCCGGCACCGGCTACACCTTCTCGATCTCGCTGTTCTGCGTGCTATCCATGGGCTTTACCGCCATCGCCATGCTGCTGTGCGAGTACGCCGGCCTGGTCGCGCCGCACCGTCAGAAGGGCGCCGCCAACGCCAAGCGCATGCTGCTCACCAACCTGCTCGTGGCGGTGCTGTGCCTGGGCGGCGTGACCGCGCACGTCACGCTTATCGACTACTACAACACTCTCGGCATCACCGTCTACACCTGGCGTCCGCTCGAGAGCTACTGGCGCGAGGGCTATCTGCCTGCCTTTATTAGCGCGGCACAGTCCATCAAGCCGCCCAAACCCGCCGACTATTCTGTCGATGACGCCAAGGCCACGCTCAAAAAGTACGCCAAGGCCTACGACAAGTCCGACGCCGCCAAGAGTGACGAGCGCACCGCCGCAAAGGAGCAATTCGACAGCGAGAAGCCCACGGTCATCGCCATCATGAACGAGACGTTCTCGGATCTGTCGATCTACCAGAACATGCGCGCCGGCTACGAGGGCCCGCAGTACTTTAAGAGCCTGTCCAACTGCCTCAGTCGCGGCAAGCTCTATGTGAGCGCCTACGGCGGCGGCACGGCCAATACCGAGTTTGAGTTTATGACCGGCAACTCCATGGCCAACCTGGGCTCGGGCGTGTACCCCTACACCATCTACAACATGGAAACGACTGGGAACCTGGCAGAGCAGTTCAAATCGCTCGGCTATTCCACCACGGCCATGCACCCCAACCACGCGACCAACTGGAACCGCGAGAACGTCTACAAGGACTTTGGCTTTGACCAGTTCCTGTCCATCAACGATTTCCAAGGCGCCGATACCCTGCGCGGCATGGTGACCGACCAGGCGACATACGACAAGATTCTTGAGCTGCTCGACCAGAACGCCGACCCGCAGTTCATCTTCGACGTGACCATGCAGAACCACTCGGGCTACGACACGGGCCTGCTGCCGGTCGACAAGCAGATGCACCTGAACATCGACACGACCGACCTGGACGCCAAGACCGTCGAGGACGGCACGCTCTCCGATGTCGACGAGTATGTCTCGTGCATCGAGCAGTCCGATCAGGCGCTGCGCTACTTCCTCAACGCCCTGAGCAAGCTCGACCGTAAGGTGGTCGTGGTGTTCTGGGGCGACCACCAGCCGTTCTTCCCGTCCAAGTTCAACGATAAGTGGTTTACTGGCGAGGATGACGCCACCCACCAGGAGCGCTTGTGGCAGACCGATTACATCATCTGGGCCAACTACGACGTTGCCGGTTGCGACCAGACGAGCGAGGTCGACGACCTGTCCACCAACTACCTGTCCACGCAGCTTATGCAGCTGATCGGCGCCCCGCTGACCGACTACCAGAAAGCGCACATGACGCTGCGCGAGTCGCTGCCCGCCATCAACTCGGTGGGCTACGAGGACGCCAGCCTGCGCTGGGCGCTCTCCTCCAACGTCACCGGTGACGACGCCGTTGCCGCAGCCGCCACCAAGGCACGCGAGGATTACGCCAAGATGCAGTACTACGAGATGTTCCGCGACGGCAAGAACGTGTACACCGAGCACTTCCAGACCGAGGCCAACGAGACCGACCCCAACCTGGCACCGGGTACGACCAAGATCAAGTAGCTGCTAGCTGCTGAGCCACAACTGAAACGTCTGTCTAGGCGGAGACATATAAGGTTCCCTGCTCGGACAGTCCTGCGCAAGACGAAGGCCACATTAAGTGGCCTTCTTTGCGTGCGGAACTCGCGATGAACCTTATATGCCTCCGCCTGGACAGACGTCCTGATGTTGGGGCGTGGCTTGTCTTGGGTGTATCGCCGAACATATATAAGTTGAAGGCCACGTTATGTGGCCTTCTTTGTTTGCGGAAAGTGTGTCCCGGAATTCTTGTCTGGAATGGGATGCAGTTTCCGCTTGGGACCCGATTGGGAAAGTGTGTCCCACTATTCAGCTGGATTCCGGGATGTATTTTCCGGTTGAGGCTCGTTGGGAAAGTGCGTCCCACTTTGGGGGCTGATTCTGGGACGTGGTTTCCGGTTGGCTCTCGTCGGGAAAGTTCATCCCATTTCTCGGCCTAATTATGGGACGCAGTTTCCCGTTGAGGACCCTTTGGGAAAGTGCGTCCCGGTCTGGGCGCTCAAACTGGGATGGATTTTCCGGATGAGGGCTTGACGGAAAATGTGTCCCGTTCCGGGCGCTAATTGTGGGATGCAGTTTCCGCTTGCGGAGTCTCCACTCGACAGAAAACCCGGGTGGCCTGTTTTTTGGCTACCCGGGTTTTTGGGTTGTCGATATGTTCGACTGGCTACTAGTGGGTCTTGCGGCGCTTGATCAGCATGATGAGGGCTATCACTACGAGCGTTGCTCCCGCTGCTGCTGCAGTGGCGACTAGGGCGAATGTTTGGTCGCCGGTGTTTGCGAGGTTCTTCGCTGTGGTCGTAGTCTTGACCTTGGTGTCGGTCTTAGCTCCGTTGTCGGACTTGGGCTTGTCCGGGTTCGTCGGGGTCTCAGGAGTCTCGGGGTCCTTTGAGCCTTCGGAATCGGTTGGGCCGGCGGTGTTTACCAGCGTATGGTCCAGGAACTTCTTGGCGCCCGCACTTGCCTGTGAGAACAGGCGGCGCGTGCGGATCGGGGTGGCGTTCACCGTTGTGGGCGCCGTCTCCTCGGCCTCGATATTCACGAGCGTCGTGCCGGTGTCGAGGCCCACGTCGTTGTATCCCACGTGGCAGTAATACTGCGCACCGTCATCGTCTGCGGTCAGGTCAATCTCGAGCTTTGAGGCCGTTCCAGCCGCGAGGTTGCCATCGGCACCCACGAGCTTAAACTCTGTCTCGCCGCGGCCCTTGCGGTACCACATATAGGTCAGTGCCAGCCCTGTTTCGCTATCGTCGGCACCGAGTTGCTTCACATGGCCAATCGCCGAGAGCGTCAGGTGGCTTCCCGCCGTGCGCTCAACCGAAGAGTCGTATCCAAGATCCGACCCCTCCGCAGCATCCGCCGCAGGTCCGCTCACGGTCATCGTCATGCCATCGGGCATGGTCTTGACCGTGATGATTGCCGAGCGAATACCTGTTTCGGTCGTGGATCCATTCTTAACGGCGGCGATGGCGAATCGATACTCCGTATTGGGCTGCAGCCCATCCCACTTGAGCGAGGTCTGCGTGTTGTCGGCAATCTTCCAGCTATTGACGACCGCATCCGCCGCATTGCTCTGCAGCATGCCCACGCCGTAGCTAAAGCCACTCTTGTTTGCGAGTACATCGTCCCAGCTAAACGTAACGCTGGTCGAATCGACGGCGTTTGCCGTAAAGCCCGTCACGGCCGGCGCGTCGGGCATCTCGACGTCCTTAACGTCATAGCCCACGATCCAGAACTGGTCGGTGTCCTTGGTGCCGAGCTTGTCGCCCGAGTCTGCCTCGAACTTGTCGACATCCACCGCGTTGACGCCCAGACGCCACACAAAACCGTACTTGCCCTGCGCGGCCTCGGGCAGGTTGTCGACGGTGCCGCCGTATTCGGTCGATTCACTCGAGGAGTTACCCGTAGTAAAGCCGGCGTTGGCACCAAAGCACAGGCCGCCAAACAACTCGTGCTTTGCGAGCTTCGCGCCCATGACAACGCTGCCGTTCAGCGTCAAGCCGAGCTCGAGCTCCTGCTCCTTGCCCTCCTCGACTTCGATGGTCTGCTCAATGCTCGCCCCCGACTGCGCGGCGGCGCCGTTAAACCCATCGTGCGTGTAGGCGCGCGTTACGCCAGGCTTGCCCAGGCCAAAGGAATCCCCAACGGGAGTCTCGCCGTTGAGCGTCGTTTGATAGGTTCCGGGTTCTCCCGACCGGTTGGTCAAAAAGTAGCTGAGCGGCGTCATATTGTGCTGTTTGGCAATGCGGTCATAGGCCTCGACATTAACGACCGAGGTCTGCGCGCCGAGCGACACGGGCGCCGCCATCACGCCCTTGCCACCAGTTTCCTCATTTTCGATCTCATACTCGTAATAGACCATCGGAATCGTGTAGAGCACGGCCTTGTCACCCTCGCCGGCATGCGACTCATAGCTTACGCTTGCGCTGACCGTGCGCTCGCTCCGGTAGTCATAGCATCCCTCGGCGGCAAAATCGACTGAAGCATTCATCGCGACCAGGGGCGGACCGGTCTGCACCTCGACGGCAACGCCCAACTCGGCGCCAATGGTATAGCCCTGGGATGTCCCCGTGCCCTTTTCCTCTCCGTATGACGTGCCGCCCAACACCAGATAGCCGTATGCCTGCTCCAGATCCTCAACATAGGGCGCATCCTGCAGCACGGCAAGCACACGCGGGTTGGTATAGACCTTGTAGCGGTCCTTGTACGTAATCTTGACGCTGTCGTTGTCGACATCGGGCAGCGCGAGCGAGATAAATGTGCCGTAGGTAGTGCCGCGACGGTTGCTCTCGCTAATCACCTGCTCCTCGCCGCGGCGCACCTTTCCGTTCTCGTCGAGCGAAAAATGCGAGGCGGTCATCCAATAGTAGTCATCGTTCTTGCGCAGGTCCTCGTCGCGGTGCTTGCCCACTACGGCGATAAAGCTCTCGTTATAGCGGTCCGAACCCGAGACGCTGCCCGCCTTGACGTCGCTGATCCACACCTGCTCTATACCCTTGTGGTCATGCTTGTTGCTGCTGTTGTATTGCTGACCGCTCATGCTCATGGTTCCGACCATGGACCCCAAGCCCTGAGCCCCGCTCTGTGCCGTGTTGCAGGCAAAGTCGCGGAACACATCGCCGCCCACGAGCACCTCGTCGACCGCCAGCTGCTCGGACAGGCCATCAAGGTTGGCAGTGGCAAGGGCAATAGGCGCCAAGGTGCACGGATAGCGCTTATCCTGAGCGCTATCCTTCCATGCGCTGTTGGGCACATGCATCAGCCCATAGGAGGCGAGGAGCCCGTCTCTGTATTCCTTGCAATCGGAAAGCTTGAACTCGCCAGACTCCGAGTCAAAATACGCGTAGCGGTACAGCGCGCCGTACAGCCCCTTGCTGCCGTCAGAAGCGCCGTAATCAAAAGCGCTGCGTTGCCAGTCATAGCCCGCAAGAATAAGGCCCGTGACGGTTTCACCCGTCTTCTTTCCTTCTTCATCGTAGGCGGCAAACGTGCCGAACGTCGCATTCGCAGCGACCATGGTCTTGCCGTTCGCGGAGAGGGAGATTGCGCCCGCGTCGCCCAGAGCATCGACATGGACGAGCGCACCCTTGGATGCATCCCACGAAAACAGCTCGCAATGCGTCGACTTATCAATATTCTTCTTGCCGTAGGGTGCCGAGACCACGATGGCGAGGTCATCGCAAAAATCGCGATCGAGGTCGCCGGCCGCTAGCGAAACGACAGGAGCTGACTGAAGCTGCGTCCAGGAGTCGTTCCCGCCCTTGTTGTGCGTGGTGTAGTCCGCGGCGTTACCGGCATCGATCTTGACGACGCTTTGCTTCCAGTTGCCGCCCTCCAAGTCATACATGTCGACTACAGCCTTGCGCACGCCGTTCTCGTCGACATAGCAACCCGCGTAGACAAAAAGCTCGTCGACGCCGTCGCCATCGACATCGCCCGCCTCGACATCAAAGACGGCGTCGTGCTCTTGCAGGTAACCGGCATCCAGGTACTTAAAACGGCCTTCGTACATCATATTAGTGTTGACCGTCACCGGCAGGTGTGTGTCGAGAGTGCGCGTACGCCCGTTGCTAAACGAGTAGAGGACCAGCTCAACCTTTCCAGCGTATGACTTGCCGTCAATCGTCGTGGAGGAACTGTCGCCGTAGGCACGGAGCTCGGCAACGCGGCTCTTTTTGCCCGTGCTGGCGTCGCTGCAGAACTCAACACTCGTGGCGTGAATGCCCGAGAAACCGTTGTTGTCGTTGGCGAGTACTGTTGAGGACTCATTGTTGCTTAGGTACGACCAGGTGCCGCCACCGTAGTCGCTATGCTTGTAGAGATCGCTGTTCGTATCGAAGTTGTTGACGTTTTGCCAGAACTTTGCGGCGCCCCACACACTTCCATAGCCATCGGTGAGTTTGCTGCTGCCGCCAATGTCACCGCGCTCGACGTTCTCGAGCTTGTCGCGCAGAGTGTAGCGATTGCCATGGCTGCCGTTGGCCGCCATGTAGACCTCACTGCGCGTGGCAAACGTCGTGGGGGTATCAGTGGAATAGGGGCCAACGGTATCGGCCGGAATGTCCTCGCTCGTGCCCAGACCCAGGGCTTGATAATCCTGCTCGGTCATATCGGTGATTGCGGGCGCGTCTGCCGCCTGGGCAACCTGGGGCGTGGCCGTGAAGCAGGCGACGCTCGTGGCGATCAACGCAGCAAGCGCCGCCGTCCCAACAAGCGGGATTTTCGACAGCCTACGGATACGGGGGTGTGGAACGTACATGAGGGACCTCGCTTTACTCGAGTGGAGTGGACTCATTTTTGCAAATGATACGTCCGATGCCCGATATCACGTGTCTCATTTTCGCCAACGGCGTGTCTCATTTTTGAGAATCCGAGATGCCGCGGAAATCTTATCCCAGCTCAAAGGCCATTTCTGGGATGTATTTTCCGTCGAGTGCCTCATCGGGAAACTGCATCCCATTTCAAGCGTCGATTCTGGGACGCACTTTCCCCTTAGACCCTCAACCGGAAACCGCATCCCACTTTGAGCGCAAATTCCGGGATGCAATTTCCGCTTGAGCCTCATTGGGAAACGGCGTCCCACTTTGAGGGCTGATTGTGGGATGCATTTTCCGGTTTTGCTCTCATTGGGAAAATGCATCCCGTTTCTTGACCGAATAATGGGACGCAATTTCCCGTTGGAACGCCTTTGGGAAAGTGTGTCCCACTTCGAACGCCCAGAGTGGGACGCACTTTCCGCAAAGCGCCTCAACGGGAAACTACGTCCCATTCCAAAGGCAAATTCCGGGACGCATTTTCCGAAAGCCTGCCCATCCGGAAAGCCCGTCCCACTTTGGACGCATCCGGGCACGGAACCATCGACCTATCAGGCCTCCCATCAATAAAGAGGCGTCCTCCCGGACGGCGGGGCACGAAGTTCATCGCAAGTTCCGCACGCAAAGAAGGCCACTTAATGTGGCCTTCGTCTTGCGCAGGACTGTAGAGCAGGGAACTTCGTGCCCCGACGCCCGGGAGGACGTTACATTTAGAAAGATGGGCCGACCGCCGTCAGCGATGGGAGCTACTCCCCCAACACGGCCTTTTTGGCGGCTGCAGCCATGTTGTCCAGATCTTCCTTGGTGGGATGGTCCTTCGCGGCAACCCAGTTGTCGAGCAGCATCTTAAAGCGGGCGTTGTCGGGATCTTGCTCGAGCATGGCCTCGTAGCGCTGCTTGACCGCAGGGCCCATCTTACCCTGGCACATCGCCCAGCCCGCAAGCTCGGCATCCCCAGCCAAATTGGAAGTTACGCGGTCGATAATCTGCTGGTAATAGCTCTGGTCGGCGCCAAAGCCGCAGGTGCCAAACAGGAACACGCGCTTGCCGTGCAAGGCGGAGAGCAACGCCGCGACCGAAGGCGTGCACGCGCCCTTGTCGCACCAAAAACCGACGAGCACTGTGTCGGCCGCGCAGGCGCCCTGCGCCTCGAGCGCAACCTGGTCTGCATCTGCATCGTCACTCAACGCCGCGGCATGGACAAACTCAACGCCCGCAGCCTGCAGAGTGCGCTTGATCGCGCCCGAAACCATCCTGGTATTACCGCTCTTGCTGTTAACCACCATTGAGCACGTCATAGTCACGTTGCCTCGTTTCCCCCAAAACTAAAGCCACTAATGCAATTTATTAGATGAATATCTTAGTACTAACGTGACAGATGTAAACCACCGTCTGTCGATTAATTAATTTGCCCCACGGGCTTGCTCACTGGGCGAATTGGCTGCGGTAGAGTTCGGCGTAGAAGCCACCTGCCGCTAGCAGCTCGTCGTGCGTGCCGCGCTCGATAATCTCGCCGTCGCGCATCACCAGAATGCAGTCGGCGTTGCGGATGGTGCTCAGGCGGTGCGCCACAACAAAGCTTGTGCGACCTGCCATGAGCTCGTCGAATGCCGCCTGCACCTGCAGCTCGGTACGCGTATCGATGCTCGACGTTGCCTCGTCCAGTAGCAAAATCGCCGGGTCGGTGAGCATGACGCGCGCGATGCACAGCAGCTGTTTTTGACCCTGGCTAAACGTGCCGCCGTCCTCGCCAATCACCGTGTCGTAGCCTTTCGGCAGCTGCACGATAAACTTGTGCGCATGCGCGCGTTTGGCCGCCTCGATAACCTGTTCGCGTGTGGCATCGGGACAACCGTAAGCGATGTTTTCCGCCACCGTGCCCTCAAACAGCCAAGTGTCCTGCAGTACCATGCCAAAGGCACGGCGCAGGCTTGCGCGCGTGTAGTCACGCGAGGAACGGCCATCGACCGCGATGCGACCGGCATCGATATCGTAAAAACGCAGCAGCAAATTGATGAGCGTTGTCTTGCCACAGCCCGTGGGGCCGACGAGGGCAAAGCGCGTGCCGGGCTTGGCATCGATGCAGATATCCTGCAGCAGTTTGCGGTCGGGCACGTAGCTAAAGTCCACATGCTCAAAGGCAACCTCGCCCTTCGGGGCGGCGAGCTCAATGGCATCCACAGCGTCGGGCTCCTGCTCGCGCGCATCGAGCAGCGCAAACATGCGGCGCGCCGAGGCGTACGCGGTCTGAATCTGCGTAATAACGTTGGTGACCTCGTTGAACGGCTTGGTGTACTGGTTGGCATAGGACAGGAAGATTTGCACGCCGCCCACCGTAAGCGCCGCCGGCACACCCGTGATCACGCCCACGCAGCCGATCACGGCGACCACGGCGTAGATGATGTTGTTGATAAAACGCGTGCCGGGGTTGGAGAGCGAACCCATAAACTGCGCGCGCTCACCTGCCGTATAGAGCTCGGCGTTGAGGGCATCGAAGCGCGCTTGGGCGTTCGGGCCGTAGGCAAACGCATCCACCAGCTTTTGCTCGCCCACATACTCCTCGATATGACCGCCCAGTTGACCCTGAATACGCTGCTGCGCCGTAAAGCTCTTGTTGGAGAGCTTGGCGATGGCGCCGGCCGCAAAGATGGAGAGCGGCGTGACGAGCACCACCACGAGCGTCATGGTCAGGTTAATGGAGAGCATAAACGCGAGCGTGCCCACGATGGTGATGACGCCGGTAAAGAGCTGGGTAAAGCCCTGCAGCAGACCGTCGCCGACCTGGTCGACGTCGTTGACCACGCGGCTCATAAGGTCGCCGTGGGCATGGCTGTCGACAAAGCTGAGCGGCATGCGGCTGAGCTTGTCGCTCGCCTCCACGCGCATGTCGCGCACCGTTTCGTAGGACAGGCGGTTGACGCAGTAGCCCTGCAGCCACTGGAAGGCCGCGGCACCTACGACGACAATCGCGAGCTTGGTGACAAGCGGCAGCAGTGCATCGAAATTCACCTGGCCCGCGGCAACGATCAGGTCGATGCCCTCGCCAATGAGGATGGGCGTGTAGAGCTGCAGGATCACCGAGACGGCGGCACTCACAAACGACGCCGCAACCGAGACGCGGTGCGGACGAACATAGCCCAGCAGACGGCGAGTCACCGCACCGGCGGGATAGCGCTCGGGGTCGCCGGGCTGACGCGGACCGTCACCCAGGTCGTTGAGGTTATCGTTGCCGGACACGTTGGCCGTCATCGTGGCGACCGAACCGGAGGAAGTGTACGGATTCATTTAGCAGTCCTCCTTTGCGCAGACGGATGCGGGGGCGGTCGGAGCGGACGCGGGCGTCGTGCTCCCCTGCTGGCCCTCGAGTTCCTCGCGGCGCAGCTGCGACTGGCAAATCTCGCGATAAAGCTGGCAGCTTGCATACAGCTCGTCATGCGTGCCCAGGCCCGCAACCGATCCGTGGTCGAGCACGCAGATCATGTCGGCATCGCGCACGGTCGAGACGCGCTGGCTCACGATGACCGTCGTGAGCGGCAGCCCTCCCTCGGCGGCACCGCGCACGCTGCGCTCGCGGATGGCATGGCGAAGCGCCGCGTCGGTCTTAAAATCGAGCGCCGAGGCGGAGTCGTCCATGATCAATATCTGAGGCGAGCCCACCAGGGCGCGCGCGATGGTCAGGCGCTGGCGTTGGCCACCGCTGAAGTTCTTACCGCCCGCCTCGACCGGGGCATCGAGCCCCTGCGGCTTGTTGCGCACGAATTCGCTGGCCTGCGCCATATCGAGCGCCGCCCAGAGCTCATCGTCGGTCGCTGACTCGTCACGCCAGGTCAGGTTGCTGCGGATGGTGCCGCTCACCAGCGACGCGCGCTGCGGGACGGTCGCGACCACATGGCGCAGCTGATCGAGCGGCCAGGCGCGCACGTCGGCGCCCATCACGCTCACACTGCCGGTGCCCGCATCGTAGAGGCGCGGAATGAGCGAGACGAGCGTGGACTTGCCGCTACCCGTGCCGCCGATAATGCCGAGCGTTTTGCCCAGCGGCAGTTCCAGGGTCACATCGTTGACGACGTTGGCAGCGCCGGCGCCAAAGGAGAAGCTCGCATGGCTAAAGCTCAGCGCAGGAACTGGAGCGACATTGCCCGGCTCGGGCAGTGCGACCGGTTGGTTGCCCTCATCGGTGATGCTCGGCACGCAATTGAGCACCTCGTTGATGCGCGACGCACTGGCGCTCGCCTTGGTAAAGACCACGACCAGGTTGGCGACATACACGATGGAGGTCAGGGTCTGCGTCATGTAGTTCACAAACGCCATGACCTGGCCCTGCGTAAGCTCGCCCACGTTGACCTGGATGCCGCCCACCCACAGGATGGCGCACACGCCCAGGTTCATCACCAAAAACGTGACGGGATTAAGGATTGACGAAAGCTTGCCCACCGCGATGGCGGTATGTGCCTGGTCATCGGCCGCTTGGGCAAAGCGCTCGCGCTCATGGTCCTCGCGCACAAAGGCGCGAACCACGCGGGCGCCCGAAAGCCCCTCGCGGCAAATGAGCGCGATGCGGTCGAGCTTTGCCTGCAGCTGCTTGTAGTACGGAATGCAGCGCGCCATGACAAACCAAAGCACCAAGCCGATGGCGGGCGTGCAGATCAAAAAGATGATGCCGAGCTTAAGGTCGATGGCAAGGGCCGCGCACATGGAGCCCACCGCCAGGAAGGGCCAGCGGATAAGCATGCGCACGCCCAGCGCCACGGCAAGTTGCACCTGGTTGACGTCGTTGGTGATGCGGGTGATAAGCGACGGCGTGCCAAAGCGATCGAGCTCGGCATAGCCCAGCTTGTTGATGTGCTGGTAGAGCGCACCACGGATATCGGTGCCCATGCCCTGCGAGGTGAGCGCCGCCATCTTTTGGCAGACAAGCGTAAACGAGATGCCGATCACAGCCATGGCGCCAAGTACCATGCCGTAGTGGATAACGGCATTCACGTCGTGCGAACCAATGCCCTTATCGATCATCTGGGCAATCACCAGCGGCGTCAGCAGGTCAAAAATCACTTCGATCAACTTACACGCAGGGCCAATCACCATATATCGGCGAAACTTACCACCAAAACGCCTGAGCAGCTCAATCATGTATAGGCGCTCCCTATCATCATCCACATTCAATTCGAACCATGATAGTACCGCCACCCCAAAAGAAGCGTAAACAACTCGTCATTTCTAACGGGATTCAGTTTTCAGAGGGGTATACGCGCACACCCAGCCGGTGTCGGGTCGACTAGCTTGGTATACTTACATTTGTGCTACCAAGTTAGTCGCCGACCCTTGAAATGAGGTGCCGAGATGAACGACATTCTCGCAAGAAGAGCAAGACGAGCAACTGTGGGCATCGCCCTTTCCGCGGCACTTGTCGCGGGAATCGCCCCCGCAACGGCGATCGCGGCAGAAACCAGCGCCCCCACCGGTGCGGCCGTTTCGCAGACGAGCGCCGCCAACGGCAATTCGGGCGCCCTGCAGACGGAAGACGCGGCCGCCGCAAAAGAAAAAGCGTATGCAGCCATGCAGGAAGCGCTCAAAAACCTCGAGGCCGCAAAAGACGCCGCAAGTCCCGAGAAAATTGCGGAAATCGATGATGATATTGCCGCATTTCAAGAACTCTACGACATGGTGGTGGCGGAAGCCGCCAAACGGAGGGAACCCCTTCCCACCATGCAAGCGAACGTCGATGCAGCCCAAGCCAAATACAATGAGGCCCACAACCGGACAAGCGGCCTTCAGGCAGAATTAAAGGCACTTGAAGCACTCGGCGACGAGGAGCCCAGCACAGCTATTAAAGAGCATATTAAGCAGTTGCGAAGTGAGATCATGTCGGCAGAAAGGCGAGAAAAATCTTGTGAAGATGATCTTCACCACTACCAACGCCGGCTCGAAAGCCAGGAAAGACAGGTTCAGTATTTCGAAAGTGAGGCAGAGGAAGCCAAAGCCCACATCGACGAGGACATAGCCAAGCGAGATGCGCTCCTCGACAATTTGAAAAAAGCGCAAACGGCCTATGACGACGCCTGCAAGGCATACGAAGAGGCGAAAGCCGCGGCAGACAAGGCCGCCTCGCCCGAGATAGCGAAACCGACCGAGACAGTGCCTCCCTCCGGCTCAACGCAACCCGCCGAGGCGACCCCGCCCGTTGGCTCACCTGCAACCGGCAAAGACGCCCTACCAAGCTCCACCAAGCAAGCGAACTCGAGCAGCGGGAAGCAAGCAAATACGACCGCCGGCAAGCTCGCAAACACGGGCGACACAGCACCGAGCGCAATCGCACTCGCAGCAATCGCCGCCGCAGGCCTCGGAATAACCGCCACTGCCACACGCCGCATCAAGAACTCAAAATAGCTGCCAGCGGTTATTGTCTTCGCCAATCCACAAGCCCAGAGACAAAAAGAGGTCCGTTTCCCCACCTAGGGAAACGGACCTCTTTAACTGCAAAAATTCAAACAACAGCACCGCCGCCTCTTAAACTACGTAGCCATCAATGCCCAGACAACGCCAGCGAGCAGCAAAAGGCACGGGATTAAATTATTCAGATAAATGTGACCCTTCAGGCGGTTTTGGTCGGCTACCCGCGAGTGCCGGCAGGGCGCTTGGTAGTCGAGCGATCCCGCAGGCAAAGCCGAGGACCAGCGAGACACCAAACAGCCCGCCGGCACCGGGACCGCATCGCGGCACCAAAAAGCGCCCGTGCGCTCGATGGATTCGGATGCCCGACAGAGGCTCCTTATGGCTGCTTCCTTCCGGACCTGACCAGATTCGGAACATGTCGTCATCCGAACCCATCGAACGCGCTAGGCGCTCGGTATATCTTACCTGCTCCCGCCCGCCACGGCAAGTGGGGCGAACCCATCGGATGGATTCGCCCCACTCGTTCATATCGCTAGCGGCGCCTGCGGTACAGGGCCGCGCCGCCCGCGACGGCCAGCGCGCCGATGCCGGCCATGGCGCCGAGCGCCTCGACCGGCAGGCTGCGGTCGCCGGTGTCGGGCATACCGCCCTTGGAGCCGTCACCGCTAGCGCCGCTGCCGAAGCCGTTATCTGAACCGCCGCCCGAGCCGCCGCCCGGCGTGCCGGGGTTCTCGGGGGTGCCGGGGGTGCCGGGCTCCTCGGCGTAGCTGTTGGTGAAGACCGGCGGCATGCTGGCGTCGCCCTCGTAGGAGACCTTCGCCGACAGATAGCCCGTCTTGGTGCCGTCTGCCGCCTCGTCGCTCACCGTGACGACGATCTTGTGCACCGCCTTGTCGTAGGTCACGTGCGCCTGGCCGTCGTCGACCTCGCTCACCGTGAAGGTGTAGGTGCCAGCCTGCTTGAAGGTCAGCGCATCGAACGTGACGCTGCCGTCCGCGGCATTCTTGGCGGTCGACATGACCTTGCCGTCCCGGCCCTTGAGCTCAAAGCTAAACTGGCCCGCCTTGAGCTCGGCGCCCTTGAGCACCTTGGCGGCGCCCAGCTTGAGGGTGACGGGTGCGGCCTTGTAGCCGTTGGTAAAGGTCACCGAGGTGTCGCCCACGGCATTGCCCTCGGCATCCGCCAGCTCGTGCTTGACGGCGAGCGTACCGTTTTTGGCATCGGTGACCGTCGTGCGCACGCGGTACGTCGCCTTGTCGTATGTCACGCCGCCCGCCGTGCCGGCGACCTCGCGCAACTCGTAGCTGTGCATGCCGGGCGCGGTGTAGGTGACGGGGTTGAGCGCGACCGTGCCGTCGGCGGCGTTCTTGCCCGTCGCCGCGACGCTCTCGCTGCCGTCGGCGGCAAGCTCGACCAACTGGAACTCGAACTCGCCCTCGGTCAGGTCACGGCCCTTGAGCTTCTTGTTCACCTTGATCTGGTCGGTGACGGAGCTCGGCGTCTGGTCCACGCCGTAGGTGTTGGTGAACTCGAACGCGCCCTTGCCCTCGGGCGTACCCTCTGCGGGCAGGACCTCCGTGTTAGCGCTAATCTAAGATCTACCACTTTCGCAAACGTATCCCGCCGAACGCGC
>OGCO01000352.1_pt1 | contig 78909 bp, 59 predicted proteins | sample 1570171 | NCBI WGS metagenome assembly OGCO01 (sample SAMEA4370583, study PRJEB24528) | human gut metagenome
TGTTGATGGTTTCAAGTCTTTGCATCAAAAAGTTTGACGCATCTCTTAATTCTTCAGGTGTTATTTTGATTTGTGCCATTTTATTTTCCTCCGTTTGTTATTTAATGTTTAATTTATTTGCCTGTTGTGTTATTTCCGAATACTTTCCGCTTGCAATGTTAAGATTATCAGCCATATGCGTAATAACCTCCTTGTATTGCATAAAATTAACCAGCCATTCATTGTCATACTTATCAAAAAAAGCTCTGCCGGCATCTGAATCCCATGCTGTTCTGATTCCGTCAGCCATAGACTGCATAGAAGTTTTCAAAGCTTCCATACGCAATGTACAAGCATAATATCGAGCCTTTGTTAACTGCATTTTATCTGTGTCATACTTCAAATATGCCATAATAACCTCCGTTAATTTATAGTTTCAGCCAAATCTTTCTCAGCTCTTGCAGCCTCCTCGTTTCCCATTGCATAAAGGACTTCAGCTTTGAGATTATGGAAATTCTTAGAATTGTTGTCTATCTTAAGCAGATAATCGCTTAACTCAAGAGCTTTCTCGTATTGTTTCATATCTTTCAAGCATAGTGCTCTGAATAAATACCCATCAAGTATTTCCGGATTTTCAAGTGTAATCGCACGCAAATTTGAAACAGATTCTTTGTACTGAACATTTGCCTTTTGTTCATCTCCCGACTGAAGATAAGCAAACGGTAAAGTATAATATGACGGTATTGCATACTCTAAGTTGCCTGACTCTATAAGCTCTTTTGAATATTTAGCAGCTAAATTGTAATCTTTCTTTTCAAGATAACAATTCACTAAAAGGAAAGTTGCCTCGTTATCAATATCATTTGGATCTAAATCACCTGAGTAGGATTTTGCCTTAAGCAAACTTGAAACAATATTATCTAAATCGGCATCAAGTGCATATAATCTGGCTTTTTCAAGTTCAAGGTGTCTTTTTTGCTCCAAATCCATTTCATATTGCTGTTCAATCTGTGCAACAAGCTCTTTCGCCTTGTCAGGTTCCTGACGCATAACATATATGTTGACCTTATCTATTGGGAAAGATGAGTCCTTTGGGAACAATTTTATTGCTTCATCAAGCACTGACATAGCTTCATCGTACTTTTTCATATCAGCAAGCAACAGTGACTTCAAGTGATAACCTTCATATAAATCCGGATCAGCCAAAATCAATTCATTAAGCTCCTCAAGTGCTTCCTGTTGTTTTCCGTTAGATATGTAAATTTTCGCCTTTCTCACTCTGGCATCAACACGCAACGGATCTTTCATAATGGCCTTTGAATAATTGCGCACCGCAAGTTCATCATTGCCGTCCTCTTCGTACATTAAGCCCAAATTAAAAAACATTTGAGCGTCATCAAAACCATTTGCAATTGCTTTGTTATAACTTTCTATCCCGTGCGATTGCTCTCCCTTCAGCAAGTACATATTTCCCATATGAAAGTATGCCTCTCCAAAAGTTTTGTCAATTTTTAAGGCGTTTTTCAGTTCTGCAATTGCCTCATTATACTTGTCAAGATTGGCAAGTATAATGCTTTTTTGTACATAAAACTCCTTGTTAAACTTATCGGTTTGAATGGCTTTATCTATGTATTCAAGTGCGTCGTCATATTGTTCCATAGCAACAAAACTTCTCGCCTGATTAAGATATTCCATTCCTTCAAAATTTGCCACTTCAATTCCTCCAATCTTTAATTATTTGTTTAAAATTATTTTCTGAAAATGCAGGTATAAATGAAAATTCTTTGCAATTTTCCGTTGTAGCATTTCCGGCTACAGCCCATTCAGGCATCTGCAGAATGCCGTTACCTTTTATGTAACAAATTTCATTCCGAACACACAAACTTGCAATATCAGACTTGTTTATTGTAAATGTAAACTTGTCCTCATCTCGGTATACAGCTCTTGTACTGCTATAAGCAGCGGGTTCATGCGGTCCTACTCGCCAAAACACATATTCCAAAGAGTCATCGTTTAGTAAAAGTGATGCATTAGCATAACTGCTGTATGGGAAACCGCACTTGTATTTTGCTGTGTTTTTTACCGAAAGAGCAATAAAGAACGGAATAGAAGAAAAACAAATACCGGCACCGCTGAAAGCCAAAATTCCCTCTATTGTTGTTGGATTCATAAGCAACAGAATTGCCGTTCCTACTATAACTGCCGCCGAAAGAACAAACAGAAACACAGCTAATGCAATTCTAAACTTCCATTGCTTATGAGCGTGAGTTATTATTTTTAACAACTCTTTTCTTTTGCTTAAATTTGGTGTAAAAATGATCATTCTTTTCTCCTTACGGCAATGCAGTCTGAACTTTGTAAAAATGCTTCACATTATCGGCATAATTGAACGCATTCTTGCCGAAAGTATAAACCTTGTCGATAGCTTTTAATGTTTCAAATTTTTCATTAACTAAAGAGTACACATCTTCTACGGCGTCTTTAAAAGACCAGTTGCCATCAACAACATAATCAAAAAATTTCTGCGTGTATTTTACAACATCCTTTCCGCTATCCACATATTTCTTAATTTTTCCGGCTAATTTTTGGCCTTTTGTTAAAGAGCTCTCATATTGCTTAATAGACAGTGCTTTAGTCGCCTTATAACCTCTGAGTGTTCTTATGTTTCCACGTTTCTGCAGAATATCTCTCCACTTCACTGTTTTATTTTTAGTACTTGAGTAATGCTTGGAATTAAAGACATACTGTTTCAATCGTGTGGCAAATCCAACTTTTCCTTTTTTGGCAGATATTTTTATTTCCTTAAACACATTTTTTACATTCTTAATGCCATTATAAATAGCAACTGCATCACAAACCAGCTTCGTAATATCCAGTAACGCTGCCGTACCATATGACATCCAATTAAGAGTGCCGTTGCCAAAGTTTGTCTCTCTTAACACATCTTGAAGTGTATCTCTGTCACCGTAAATCTTCGACCAAGCTAGATCTCCGTTTTTCTTTTTGTCCATTGCAACCACAGATGTAACAACATTTGTAATCGCATTGACAGCCGCTATTACTGCACCTATTGCCGCACATATAGCAACAATGCCACATATTGGAGGAACAAGTGAACATATTGCACCTACCACAGCAAGCACTGCTCCGCCAATAGCCAATACAACTCCCACCATTTCTTTTCCGCCGCCACATTTATAGAGATACTTTAATTCACTCCAAAGGCTTTCATTAATGGAAGTAATGTAGTCATTAAGCTGTCCGAGTGCATTTAGGAGCGGACACGAGTTTTTCAAATCAATATAAAAGCTCTTGAGTTCCGTCCACCAATTAACATCTACATAGTCATGCTTATCTACGAACTCATCTTTAGCTGCTCTTATTTTCCGTGCTACATCTCTATCTATCTCTTGTGCGTTTGAAGAAAATGTACTCACCGCAGTAGCAAAAGATGAATACTGCGTTTTCTTGTTTTTAAGCTGAGAAATTTTTTGACTTACATAATAAGCGCTGTCTTGCGTTTTTGATGTTGCGCCACCGGTTATTCCGCTATATTTGCCCATAACCTTTCCTGAAAGATCATTGATATAATCATCCATTCTTGACGCCGCATTCGAGGCATACCGTGATATATCATTCAATCTATCATAATCAATTGTTACACTACTCATTATACTTCCCCCGTTTACAACCACCACATATACCTATTGTAAGTATTGCGTGCATTATCCCTATCTCTGCAGGCTTGCTTATAAGCGTTTTTCTTTTTTGCAGAGTCAGGGTCAGCTTTATACGCCGCATATGCGGTATTCACTTTCGATTGTGCAGTATTGTACTGATTTTTATAATCAAGTGCTATATTATGCTTTTCTGAACGAACAGAATATTGGCAACTCGATATTCTTTCATTTGCGCTTCTTATATTTGACTCAATTTCACTGATTTTTCTTTCAATCTCCGCAATTTCAAGCTGCAGTTGAGTAAGTGCATCATTCAAACTCACATCGACATATACATCTCTTTCTTTGTTATATGTAACTGTTGAAACCAAATTTCCGATTGACGGTACGCCTTTTGCTGCATTTTCAAAATTGTTAATAATTTTATTCAGATAATAATTAACATCCTCAGCCTTACTGTTACCGACATTTTTAATATTTTTGATTATACTTTCAATATCTGATTTTCTTCTGTTTTGAGTATTGAGTTGAGATTTATAACTCGAAAGGTTAGATTGCAACGAAGTTATTTCATTCTCTAATGCATTCAAATATGCAAACCCCATTTTTATTCCTCCTTTGTCATACTCATATGTTTTGCAATATCCTCATCTGCCTGAACATATGTAGCAGCCGCATTAACAAGGGCATCATACAGGTCATACATAATATCACTGACATCAGTCAATTGCTGATAGATAGTGGTATAATCCTTTTCAAATTCTTTTTTTCCCTCGCCATACCAGCTCGATGTTAAGTCATTAGTAGCATCGGAAATTTCTTTCATAATGTTGATATACTCTTTTATACCTGAATCCAACAGCTTCGCCGCATCCTCCAGCCTTTGTGATTCAATATGATTCACGCCATTGCTGCTCATTGCACATTACTCCTTTCATCGGTTTTTATAATTCTGATTTTTGTAACAGTGCCGTCAGAAACAACACGATAGGAATCTCCAAGTTCAATAGGCTTTTTGTATTGTCTGAGTGTGGAATTATTGAAATCCAAAAGTTTAACATTCACCAAATCATCCATAATAAACATAGTATTGATCTCTTTAACCTGTTTTAACATTTCGGCAGCACCGTAAGCTATGCTTACATTCGGAATATCAGTAAATATGAACAATACTTTAAGCTGCTTATAGTTAGATACAATGCGTTTATAAATGTCCGTAGTCTGTTTTGAAAGAACTCCGCTTTCAAATACAGATTGGTTTTCAATCACACAAACAATTAAAGGCTCGTATATAAGAAAATCAGGGCCTTCATCCAAAAGTTTATTTTTTCGTCTCTTCAATTCCTCTTCAAATTCAGGCAAAAGTACATCAAGAATATTAACATCAACAGTATATTTTTCAATAAAGCCATACGAGGAAAATTCTTGCAAACTGCGGCTGTAATCATCAATAACATACACCTTTGTAGGATAATCAAAAATCGACCCGAGGCAATAATCAAATATCAGTTTCACAAGATTTGTCTTACCGCTCTTTTCTCTGCCGGATATTCCGAGTGTAACTGTATGTGCAAGATCAATGTTTTGAAATTCTATTGCATCATAATCAAGACCTACAACAGCCTGATACGGTTTTAAAACAAGATGTTTTTCGGCAACATAAGAAATATCCAAAATCTTTGGTATTGCAGGAATCATCTTCGCATACATTTCGCCATAACGGTTATTTGATTTTTCAACAAACTCCTGAATTTTACCAACTCTGTCTATTTCCCTCTCTCCTGCGAAAGCAAGGAATGTTTGCAGTTCAAAAACTTCCTTGTCAATCTGAACAAGTCCACGACCGGGAACATTTTTAGGTTCAATTCGGCATCTGTCAAACAAGGTGTTATACTCATCGTTAGAGTTACAATATAAACAAACTCTATTTGAAAAATTACTCATATATTTGTAACCAATGCCGTTGGTCTGCAAAGATGTAACAATAACGCTTATGCCCAGTGCAATTCCATCTCTACAAATTGAAAGCATATCATCCTCATAATCCGGATATAATTCTTTAAATGCCAAGAAATTTTCAAGAATAATTACGATATGAGGAATATCAGTATAACCGGCTTCAATATATGAATTAAAAGATGTAATTCCAAGTTCTGCAAATTTTTCTTTTCTTGAGGCTATCTCTTTCAGCATAAGTCTAAATAGATTTTTAACCCTCTCATCTTCACTTGAAATAACCACTCCGCCTATGTGATGCAATGTTTCAAAAGCTTTTAAAGCCATTGAACCAAAATCAAGTACATATATATTGACTTCATTTGGGCTGTAATTTTCAGCAAGTGATCGGATAAGCACTTGTATCAAATTAGTTTTTCCATATTGTGAAGAACCAATAATAACAGTATTACCTGAAGAAATATTGAGCATAGCAAGATTCTGTGCTTGGTGTGCCGGATCGTCATAAATTCCGATAGGAGCAGAAAGCAAGTCATTTTTCCTGTCACAGTTTTTATACTCAATAACATCTTTTAACGGTTCAAGACAGATGTTAGGCAAATGCTTAATCCCTTCGTTTTTACAATAATTATTTACATATTCAACAATCGCATCCAGTTGAGTTTTTACAACACCCTTTCCCTTTGATGTTTTTTGCTGAAAAACAATGTGCCGTTTACCTTGTAAATCAACCTCTGATATTGTAAATTCTTTTTCTGAAGATGCGTCAACTCCATACGCCGGAGCTCCGCTGTAAGCAGACTGAAACAATTCAAAAATCTCATTATTGCCGACCTGTAAATATGCCCTGCCGGGTTCTTTTATCTCTGCTGCCAAAGGAGATTTTAAAACCTCATTACTATCTTCCTTTGTTTGAACCTTTAAACAAAGTTTAAACTTGGAGTTTGACCATATCTGTTCATTAACCTGACCGGCAGGTTTTTGAGTAGCCAAAATAAGATGTACACCTAAGCTACGACCAATTCGTGCTGTAGAAATAAGCTCTTTCATAAACTCCGGTTGTTCTGCTTTTAATTCGGCAAATTCATCAACAACTATAATCAAATGAGGAATCGGAATACCCGTCTTTCCCTCTTTATAAAGCTTTATATAATTATTGATATTATTCACATTGTTTTCAGCAAAAGCTCTTTGTCTTTTTTCAAGTTCAGCTTTTATTGACATCAAAGAACGATTTATTTCTTTTCCGTCAATATTTGTTATTGCTCCTATTAAATGAGGCAGATGTTTAAACTGATTTACCATTCCACCGCCTTTAAAGTCAATAACTACAAAACCTACTTCATAAGGATGATAATGTGTTGCCATGGACAGTATGTAAGTCTGAAGAATTTCTGACTTACCCGAACCTGTTGTACCGGCAACAAGACCATGAGGACCATGTGCTTTTTCGTGCAAATCAAGGCACACTATTTCATTTTTGGTTTTTACGCCTAAAGGTGCAGACATTGATTTATAAATTTGCGATTTTGCCCAGTTATTTTTAAGATTGATATCATCTACATTTAGTATGTTTAACATTTCAAACAAAGTTATATTGCGTGTTAACGCATTTTCAAGGCTGATTTCTTCGCAATATACAGGTGACAATTTTTTCGATACGAATATTAATTTTTCATCTGAAATCATAGAATATTCAAACCCTGCAATATTGTCCTTGTCACAAGAAGAAATAATCGTTCCTTTGTTTTCAGCGGTGAGGTTAATAATTTTGTTGCACCATAACGGCAAATCCTTTTTTTGACTTTCAAAGAAAAACATGGATGTGTTACATTCATGAGCAAATGGAATAAACTGAGCAACAGGATGAGTTTTTATCCCCCAATCATCAAGTACAAAAATAACATAATAAGGCATTGAAGATTTCTTTTCTGCAAGCCTCTTCCCAAACTCAACATAAAGTCGTTCAAAAATTGATGATTTACTTTCTGCGTTATAAACAATATTTCTGGTTTTTGTTTTTTCATCAACTATATGCGGCAACCACTTAACCCACTCGGAATATCGTTTTGCATTTTCCTCATCAATTAAAAAGAAAAGCTGAACATCTTTATAGTAATGTCTTGAAACAATATCAAGAACAATCCTTTTTACAAATTGATAATTGCTTTCAGCTTGTCCTACAACTCCAACCACATTATCTTTCTTTAAATCAAGTGTCACAGGGGCATTTTTAATACATCTAAATTCATTTGATAATTGTTCCGGTAAGGTCATCAGTTCATCTTCTGATTCAAATTGTTCCTGTTTCCTAATTGATACTTTTCTAAGAGCTTCTACTGTTCCCAAACCTATTCTCAATTCAAGAAAATCATCGTCATCAATTGTTTTGTCAAATATATCCCCCGAGAAATTTGAAATATTATCTAACTCTTTATCAGGTGATATATATATTGCATTTAATCGGTTGAGTTCATCTGCTCTATATTGTGAAATCGCACCTCTTTTCTGATTGATATATTCATTATATTTCTCCGTTCTGTTTTTAATTTCTTTTTTGTATTTTTTTCTGTCTGTCACCATAGAAATAACCGAAGTAATAATTCCGACAGACATAGTACAAACACTGAATATAATAAAGCTTGAATTAGCGTTATTTCCCATAAAGCCTCGTACAACAATTGTAAGAGCAATCATAGCCAATGCCGGAAGTAATTGCATAACAATATTACCTGATGGTTTCTTTGGTTGTTTCGGAGGATCTAAGACTTCTATTACATTTTCATCAATTATAGATTTTAAGCGAGTATTTCTATTAAATTTAGGATAATTTCGACCGGTGTCCATATCACTAAAAGGCAGTCCGACAACCGACACTGTTCCCGAGGTATATATACATTCATTTTTTAGGTAGAAGCTAAAATATGAAATTGAAAAAAAATCCCCGTCCTTTACCGTAACAGTTTTATTAACTAACTTTCCGTTGTGATAAACTCCGTATCCGGCATTTTTAACATCAATTTCATATTGATTACCTGACTTTTTGATTAACTCAAAACAACCACCGTTCAAATAATCTCCACTTAAATAAATACCTGCTCCGATGTCATTGCCAATCAATATTTTATCTCGCCCACGAATATCAATTACTCGAGTGTAGTCCTTGTTTTCATTATCGAAATCAAACAAAAACTCTATTTTAAAAATCTCATTTGAATATTCTTGATACCTAACAGAAAAAACATCACCATGTTTTAATGGCTTTGTCGCAAACTTTCTGACATCGCCAAAATCTAAAAAAATATTGTCGGAACATATAACTATCCACTGATTGTTTTGAAGCTTAAATTCCAATTCAAATTCTTCAAAAAACAATTCTTTCCTAAATCTCAAATCAGACTCAAGTTTTGTTCCGATGAAATACGCAGACACCGAAGAAGTCAACTGTGCCTCATTATAGATATTTTGTCCGGTAATTTTTATTATGTATCCGTATTGCATGTTTGTACCCTCATTCAGTAATTCTTAATATTGAACCGTTGTGAATTCCAAATTTTTCAAGTGTTTTATTTCCCTTTAACAATGCAATGGGGTTTTCTGACAGAATATAGCAATTTCGTGGATTGCCTGTTTCTATTCCAAGAGAATATGCAGCATTTAACGATTTCACCAATTCATCTGCCGAGATATTGAGCGGAACCTCAATATCTACTCTTTTTTGTTTTTTCACCATATAAAATGTTACAATTGCTTTGTCCATATTTTTCACCTCAAAGAACCAAAAAGGCAACTCTCTGCATACCGTCTATTTTTGAAAGCAAAGAAATTTTAACTTCATCGTAATTTTCTATATGTGTTATATAGTCGCTGACAGAAAAGTTCAAATTTAAATCCGTAGATATAAGTGAATTACCCGCATTTTTGTCAAAATCATTACAAATAAAAATGTATTTTTCCGAATTAACGCCGTTTATATTTGATGAAAGAAGATTTGTGGAATAAACAGATGACAGGTTCTGCTTTGTTACAATCATCACTTTGTCAGCTATTCCAATCAAAGAAACCTTGTTTTCATCAAATACTGAATTTGAATCAATAACAATGTAATCGTATTCACCGGATTTTTTGGCTCCAAGTGCTATTTTCCCATACACTGAATAATTTAGTCCCAAAGACATTATTCCGCTCTTAAAAGGCGGCAGGTATGTGATTAACTCCTTTCTCAATGTGTGTTTTACAACCTCATATGCCACTTCCTCGGCTTTTGCCAATTGAGAATAAATATCCGGTGAAGAAATCACTGACTTATTTTCCAACATATGATTAAAAGATTGGAGCCAACCTGCATTGATGTAAAGAACTCGTTTGTAGTTTTTAGCAAGACAGGCTGCTATACCAATCGAAACAGTAGTTTTTCCCACACCTCCCGCAGCAGAGGTTACAAGAATTATTTGCGATTCTGTTTTTCTCACCAAATCAGAATTAACCAGTCTTTGGCTTTTTCCGGTTATTTCATTAAATATTTCCTTAATGCTTGTATATTTAAAAATTCTGTCAACATTGAGTTCCGCAGTTTGATTTTCTTCATATTGTTCGGTCATTAAAAATATTTTTCCGATATTGTGTCTTTGCAAAGACGAATCGTACAAATCCTCTGAAACCACCAATATTTCTGCTTTTTGTGGTAACGAAAACAGATTATCGAAATATTTTTTGTCCGAAATTATTTCTAATTCTATTCTATCGAAAAACTCCTCTGCAAACTTCAACTGCAAAGGCATAATGTAATTTATATCGGTATCAGCAATTATTACCCTTGTTTTTGTCATTGCTTTAACTCCTTAGTAGATAATGGCCTGAAAATCAGAATTAGCCAGTCTGACAATATCACCGTTTTTTAAAGGATACGGTTTGTTCGGCAGTAATTTTTGGCGATTAACATATGTTCCGTTTGAACTTTGAAGATCTGTAACTGCATATTGATTGTTAGTAACCGTAATTTTACAATGCACCCTACTTATCATTTTATTAAAAGTAATAACACCGTCATTTGTATCCTTTTTACCAATAATAAATTCGCTCTTATTTACAACAATTTCAACTCTGTTTGATGCATTCATAGCAACGAGTTTTAAATTGCCGGTCGAAGCACCTCTTTCTTTGCGAATATCATTATTCTTAGCAAGCCGTTTTTTACCGCTTATCTCTGAATATAAATCATCCATACTCAATAAGCTGTTCTGAAAATCAGATACTAACTTCGTTGCTTGTTGTACCGATAAATACGGAAGTTCTGTTACTTGTTTTACAAGCATTGACCTTATTGCATTCTCAAACATTGCGTCATCATCAAAAAAATGTTCCTTTATCGGAAGATATACCAATCTAACTGTATATGTATTCGGATCAACAAAAATCTTGTCAAAAGACGCATCAATATTTTTTATAGTAAGGAATCCGTTATTTTTTACACTTATCACAGCTGCAATCAAATTGCTTATCACCGTCATCAGTCTGTCGGCATCAATATTCAAGATTAACGATGACAATGGTTTGAATTTATCTGAAAAATAATACAACTGAATCTTGCCATTAAGCAGCATTTTCATACACTTGACGAAGCTATTGTCTTTTTGACTTTGCAGCACCTTGTATTCAGTTGGCAAAAACAATGAGTTATCGTTCAGTATATAGGAAAGATTTGTTCCACAGGGCATTTCTGTAATTCTGTTTTCTGCAAGTAAATCCATAAAATATCCTCCCGGCTCTCAAGTGTTATTTACCAAAAGTTGTACTACAAACATTTATACTATAACTTTCAATAAATAGCTTATGTTCAGCCCACGCAGCTATTACATGGGCTGAACCGTTATTACTGTTGTTTATGATTTATCATATTTAGTTTTACACTTCATCAACAAGATGAATACAACAGCACCTATGATAAGCACTGTTCCGACAATTGAACACCAGAACAAAATTTTGTTTGCATACCAGCGAACAAATATATTTGTTGATACTGTTACAGTTTTTTCAAAAGCATATGCACTCTTGAATTTGTCGGAATCTGTATCGGTAACATTTCCTGCAAGATCTTCAACAACCAACCTTACTTTCTGTTCACTATTGCTCTCGTAAATGACAAAATTGCCTGAATAATTGTTCATATCCGAACTGAAGTCAGTAATTCTATCTCCTACCTGTTTTCCGTTTACATACACCTGAACGGATTTCAAGCCGATAGTATCGTAAACAGTATATTTTACAGGTGCTTCCTGAGCATTGATAATGTTATTTTCAAGACCTACTACACTCGTAATTTCAGGAGCTGAACTATCCACCCTAAATAAAATGTCTTTGTCTTTGTAGTTAGTATTCTCAGGTGAATTTCCGGTAGCATCCTTTGACGAAATAGACATTTTATATATGCCGTCTGATTTAAAGTTATCCTTTGATATCTTGTATTCATACTGATACCAGCCGCTTTCGCCGACCTTTACCTTGTCATTCAGGGTAGGTGAAACATTACATTTTACATTCGAAAGTGGTTTTCCATCATGAGTAATTTCGATATTTAAAGAATCTTTTACCAGTTTGTCAGCATTATACTCTGTAATAATAAGGTCATCTTTTACAGATGGTATATATGCACCGCCGTCTTTAATTAACGATGTCAGGTAGTCACTGTACTCATAAACCGAACCAAATCTGTTAACAGTAAAATCTACTGTCGAGTCACTACTATGACCGGCTTTATCGGTAATTTTCACAACAAGCCTATAAATACCGTCATTTTCTGCAACATTCCTAAATGTATCAAATGAGCCCGAACCGTTGTTATTGTCTACAGTTATATTATTGCCGATAAACTTACTTGTAACATCAACATCTTTATCACCATAACGAGTACATGTCAGTACAACATCATAATCAGCAAAGTTTTTATCCTGGAAACTAACAGCAGGGACAATTTTATTTTTATATGCCTTTCCGGTTTCTTCATTTCCATTGATGGTAATAACAGGCTTTTCAATTTTTGTGTCAATCGTCAACTGATTTGAAGTGTATGTATTCATCTCATTGTTAGACTTGTCCTTATATGACACAGTCACTATGTAGTCACCGTCATCAGTCAAAGTAAATGAACCTGTATGAACATCATTGCTGTCATTTCTCCATGAAGTTGATACAGCATATGATGCGCCGCCGTCTTTTGTGGCTGTAACAGAAACATCATCCGAGTAGAAATTTGCCTCATTGATTGTAATAACGCCGTTAATATTTCCGTCATAATACGAAATACCGTTTTCCTCGTTGACAGGCTGATTGTATGTTACGATTGCTGTGGGGGAAATGTTATCAACCACAATACGGTAATCACCCTTTTCATTGGTTGTATTTCCGGAACGGTCTTTAGCGGTAAATTCAACGGTACCGTTAAACTGATTGTTATTTTGTAATACATTTCTTGGAATTTCAAAAGTTGCGGTAGCCATTCTGTTATCATTGCTATATGTGATTTCCGCTTCTTTTATTGCCTGATCCAACAACTCTGCGTTTACATCACTAACATTTGCCGCCTTAATATAGCTGTAATCAAAGCTATCTATTTTTGATATTTCATCATTTGCAGTAATTGTTACTGTCGTTTTTGCGTTATAGAAACCAAAAGAAATGTTCTCCAATACAGTTTCAAAAACACTTGATCCGTAAGTCACAGTCAAAGCAGTTGGTTCGGTTTTATCAACAGTAAAATAATCAGACTTATAGTCATTTGCCTTATTTGTTGCCAAATCAGAATATTCAACATCAAATGTATAATTCGCATCACCCGAATATTTAATTGTCATTGTGTGAGTATCACCGTTATCCGTCCACTCAGACTGTGATATAAGACCGAGATTATCAAGTTTTTCTCCGCTTACATCCTTACCGACAATTGAAAAATTGACATCATCAGCGTTAAAGTTATGTTCCTCAACTGTAACCTTAGCGGTCTGCACATCATCAAAATATTTTCTGTTGTGATTTTCGCTGTCAGTAAGAGTATTTACAGCATCCTTGTTTTGATAGTCAACACTTATCTTTGGCTTGACTGTATCAATTGTTTTTAACTTTGACACATACTTTTTCATTTCATTATTTGAGCGGTCTTTATATTCTACTGAAACAATGTAATGACCGTCACCTGACAGGGTATAAGTGCCGATATGTTCATCGGAATTCACATCATCCCATACCGGAGAAATTGAATATGCTACATCGCCGTTCTTAGAAACCTTGACTTTTACATCTTCTGCAAAGAAATTGGCTTCTGTAACATTAAATGTTACCTGAATGTTTCCGTTATAATAAGCGGTATCTCCGAAAGTTCTGCTTGCAGGGCTATACTCCACCTTCATCGACGGGGCAACAGTGTCAACAACCAAAACTTTGCCGTTATCAGATATTTTCTGACTTTCATTATCGTAATTATCAATAGCATAAGCTGAGAGATAACCTCTAATCTGCTTAAACTCACTGTCTGGCAATGTTATTGTTGCCGTAAATTTTGATTTATCGGCACTGTCCTGTACAGCCGCAACTTCGGTTTCTTTCATATCGGTAGGACGATTTGTGTTACTTGTTCCGTTTTGTTGTGTATAGTTCCATTTGAAAGATTTAACACCGGAATAGTAATCATAAGATGTAAGTGTAACCGTTACCTGTGGATTATAGAAACCTAAAGTTAAGTTTTCAAGAATTGTATCGGCAAGAGATTTTTTATACTCAAATTTAACATTTGTTGGTTTACTGTGATCAATGGTAAATGTATCAGGTTCAACAGATGATTCATATGTTCCTACGACATTCTTGTAGCTGATTTTTAAATCATAGATACCGTCAACATAATCGTCATAGGTAAATGTATGTACATCCTTATTATCCGATGAAGTCTCCCAATTGGCTTTTTGAAGAATCTCAGTCAGATTATCAGCCGTACAATTCACATCTTCGCTTTTAATGTTTTTGATTGTACCCTCAACTTTTATGTTCTCAGGGAAAAAGTTATGCTCTGTAATTGTGAATGTGGTCTGTTGGCTACCCTTTTCAAAAGAGCTTTCAACAACCGCCGGTGTAGTATCAATTGTAAAGACTTCCGATTCATAATAAGGCTTTAATTCATTGCCGTCACTGTCGGTCATTATATTGCCAGATGAATCAGAATATTTCATAGATACTTGGTAATCACCGTCACCTGACAGGGTATAAGTGCCGATATGTTCATCAGAATTCACATCATCCCATACCGGAGAAATTGAATATGCTACATCGCCGTTCTTAGAAACCTTGACTTTTACATCTTCTGCAAAGAAATTGGCTTCTGTAACATTAAAAGTTACCTTGACATCACCGGAGTAATAATGATGTTCCTTACCTTGCTTCTGAACAATCTGATGATCGTCTTTTGCATTATTCACTTCATATGATACAGACATTTTAGGATTCACTGTATCAACGACAATAATTCTATCTTCTTTTTTTGTGCTGCTCTCATTACCTGCTACATCGGTTGCAGTAAATGAGATATTACCTCGATACTGTAACGCCTTGCTAACAGGGAGCCGGAGTGTCGCACTATAACATACTTTGCCATTTTCTTCAATTCTTTTGATTTTGTCTTTTTTAATTACACCACATTTATTTCCTGCTATAGATTTAACATCAGAAACCTTTTCATAACACCAGTTAATATGATCTAAACCGGACTCCTCTTTGCCGATTTCATCTTTTACGATAAAAGTAATATCGGCAGTAAGGTTTTCAAGAAGCTTCTCCTGTTTAAAAAACACAAAAGAATCAGTTATTTTCTTAATCAACTCCACATTTGAAAAATCAATCCATATATTATTAGCGTCAGGTGCGTTGGTATCAATGCCGAATTTTAATGGAATTTTAGATGTAATGCCACCTTTATCGTTCTGCAAATAGACATATCTCTCATTTTCGCCCTCATCACTGAATACAACATTTTCAGAAAAGGCAGATAGTTCAGGAGATGTTGATATTTTATAACCATTTGCTGCTGTTACCGTTACTTCTGATGTATACCAATTGCTATCAATATTCTTTTTTGTGCCATTCAAAGTATATGGATTTTTAGGAATTTCGGCGGTAGTAATGTGTACGGTGTATGTAGCCGTAGCAAAATCGTAAACGGTAACTGCCGTTTCTTCATAATTCTTTGTATATGGGACGACTTCCCACAATCCCTTTTCGTTTTTATATGACGGATAAAATCCACGATTATCAGTTATATCAAAATCTATATCCTTTGTTTTTTCGGAATCACTTCCATTGTTAAAAACAATACCTTTTACATCAGACGGAACATCCAGTTTATATACTTTCTGATTATACGGATTCATCTCCACCTCGTCCATCTTACTGCCTGGCCACTGAGGATATTCTTTTCCATCCGCCCAGTAATAAATATTTGCCTTACCCCAGTTCTGAGTATCTGTAAAATATATTGTCTTCATATTCTCGGGTTTTTCAGGCTTTTGGGATACGGTTTTTGTACCTTTTCTTTTATCTACTATAACCTTAACATCCAACTGCTTCTTATTATTCTCCAGTTCTTCGGATAACTTTGTGAAATTAGTTATTTTAATTTCACCTGTGTTTTTGTCACATTCAAGACCAATGTCAGTTTTATCAATTGAATATGTAAGTTTTCCATTATCATCTTCTTTATTTTTTATTGCCTTTTGGGAAGATACAACACCGCCATTTTCTCCAAAAGTATAATCTATATATGAATTTTCAAATGACACTAAACTATTGGCATCTTTAACAATCAAATTATATATAATTGACGCTTCATTATAATTGTTATCTCCGGGTTTCGTAGCGGTAATAACAGCAAGGCCTGCTGATTTTACTGTCAGCGATCCCTCCTCGTCAATTGTTGCAACACTTTCATCACTTACAGAATATTCTATCTTGGCGTCTGTATTTCCGCCAATAGCCGAAAATGTATAATTATTTTTGTCAGAATCGCTATATAAATCAACTTCCTTAATTTGACCGTCGCTATATTCCTCTTCTTTAAACGAGATATTCTGATTAGCCTTTGAAATAAATACATTAAAAGGCAATACAGCGCTTTTGGCTGGTTTTACAGGAACATCTTTATCGCTGTACAAATTTTTTGTTGCCTTAACAAAGACAGTATACGAACCTGCATTTGTAACGGTAGGAATGTCATCACTCCATTCACCGTCATTACCGAGCTTATATTTAAGGGTATATTTTTCTGATTTTCCTGTTACATCAACAGCTTGTTGTGCCTTGCCGGTATAAATGCTCTCAAGACCTTTTACCAGCAAACCATCTACATCGATAATACCTTTGTCTATGGTTGTTTTTACCTCTTTTTCAAACACATTATAATTGCTGCCTCTATCAACCTTTAACTTTACTGTGTAATTACCTATTGCATCCTCTGTAGGAACTTTTCCTGATTCTACCAAAACTTCTTCGCCATTTACGGTATAGCTTACTGTATCGGTTTTCTCGTTTATTCCCTGAACCGTAACAAGTTCCTGCTGATTTTCATTATAGTTCAAATTCTTTGCCGAAATTGTAATGTCATTTATATCTGCCTTTTCTACAACCGCTTCTACATTTTTTACATAAGGGTCATAACCATCTCTTATAACAGTAACCTTAAAATTATATGTACCTGCTTCTTTAACTTGTAAAACTCCGTTCGAAAGTTTTTTGACATTTTGGCTATCGTATTCATACGAAACCTTATCCTGTTCCCTTTTTGTAACAGACAGTGCATTGTGCCATTCGTTATCAAATGTAAATTTTGAACCAATTACAGAAACATCCGTAATTTGGGTACTTACAAGACTGACATCAATATTTTGATTTGCAGATGAAATTTTCACATTAACAATTGTTTTATCATCTGTTTTAAATCCATTCTTGCTTACAACAGCAGTAACAGACAAATCATTCTCAACATATTTTTCTGATGACAGAATAGTAACGCAACCGTTTGAATCTGTTGTTCCTTTTTTGGCTATGTAATTATCCCCGTTTATTTTTGAGTTAATTACATAATCAACCGATGCATTCTCAACAGCTATTCCGGATTCATCCTTAACAGTAATTGTTACTGCATCTTCCGATTCCTTTGTTGCAGCAAATGCTGATAATGCAGATAGTGGTAAAACGCTCATCACCATTAGTGCAACCAAAATCATTGGCATTACCTTATGAGACACGCAATTTTTGATTTTACGCATTTTTATTTCCCCTCTCTTAATTGTTTTATATATTTGTAGTTCTTTCCGTTGAAAATGCAGTACATACACAGAGAAAAAACTACCAAAAACAAAGTCACAATTGATACATATTCAAATCTGAGATTTGTGAATAGCATAACGGATAATGTCAGAAAACCTATAATCGCCACACTGCCAAATATTTTGGATAAAAATGTTGTAAAGAATAGATTTTTTAAGGATTTTTTGCCTTTAAAAAAATTTGCATTACCCATCTTTTTCATATATTCTTTTCTTGCTTTATTCACTGAAAACAATGTTACAAAGCCTGTTGTCAAGCCTAACCAAAATACACATCCGACAAATATCACTGCTGTTTTGGATAATAGAGAAGCCATAGGCATAAAAAGTATACTTAAAGACATTACCGAAAAACAAGTAACTGAAAAACGAAATGTCTTTTCGATTTGTTTAGATTTATTCATCAAATCACCTCATCGGTATGGATAAGCAATACATCATCTATTATTTTCAGTTGTATTACATTATCCTTTACTTTCTCAGTTGTTACCATATTTTCCGTCTGTACAGCTTCTTTGCTGTTGTTCAGCAAACCGGTTGTTTCATAATTCTCATTAAATTCGGATTTGTTACTCTTAAGAAGATCGGTTTCGGGATGTTCATCGGTTGAACGGTTAATTTCTTTTAAGTCAGGTATTGATCCTGTAATCTTTCCACGAAGAACATTGTTTGTACTGGGTTTGTAAGATTTATGTCCCGAATTTTCATTATTTTCTCTCATTTTCTTTATTGATTTACGAGCAGTGTGACCGGATAAATCGCCTATAACAGTAGGAATTCCAAATTTGATAAAAAATAAAATTGCCAAAACGAAACACAGTCCTGCCGTAATAAAAGAAATGAGAGATAATGTTGATAATACTTCAGCCATAATTAACCTCTCTTTTCCGTGTTTGCATAAGTCCTGTTAATTGCCTCTTTGTATAGTTTGTAATTGTCCACCATTTCCTGCTGCAATTTTTTAGATTGCTCCTTTTGAACTGATAATTTTTCGGCACTGTCATAAACTTCATCCAACAATCTGTTCACTTCGGTATGTGACACATTTACCGATGCCATACTCAGCCTTTGATCATACAAAAGCATAAATACTCCGTTATACAAAGTAAGCTGGTCATACGCACTTTCATTTTTAACATCACTTAAAGCGGAGTTAATTGTTTTAAAAAGTTCGGTGTATGTTTCCATAGATGCTTCTTCAACTGTCGCCGAATTAAGAATATACTTTTTGTAAAAAGAACAAATTTGATAATAACAGTTTGAAAGAGTTTTCTTGCTAAATTCATCTGCAATTAACTTATTATTGTAATTAGCTTCAAAGAAAGGATACGCTTTTTGTACACTACCGGAAAAGCTTTTGCTGCCACTTTCGTCGGTATAATAGTTAAAATACATCATACCTGTTTTATAATTCAACTCGACAACTGCAACGCTCGAATTATCAAAACCATCCTTATTGGCATTGTACAATGCTAAAAATTCATCATTTTCATTCTTGCTAAAAACTCCTTCGTTTTCGTATGCGTCAAGAATAGCCGTATACGCTCTTGTGTCATACGGATAAATCTTTATGGCTTGTTTATAATTGTTTATCTTTTCTGTGATATCCGTTGATGATACGACAGAAATCAGCGAATCATACGTATTGTTGTTAACCATAGTAGCCAATAAATTGCAAACAACACCTGAAATCAGCATCAACACACACATTCCTGCCGAAACAAGAAACAATGAAAGACGCCGTTTTTGTTTTTTCTTAAAATCTTTCGTTATAAGTTCCGGATGCTCAAGGTCATACAATAAATCAGAACAACTTTGATATCTGTTTTCCGCTGCTGGTTGAACACATTTGTCTATAATGACCTCTATTCCTTCTGATAGTTCAGGATTCCACTGACGCACAGGCACATATCGATCACCTTTTCTTGGATCTACACCTGTGAGCAAATGGTGCATTGTCATTCCAAGTGCAAATATATCGGAGCGTGCATCTGTTTGTCCGCTGTACTGCTCAGGCGGAGCATAACCCTTTGTTCCCAAAACAGTCGTATCAGCCAAATTTTGCTCTTTATATTCTCTGGCAATACCGAAATCTATTATTTTTATATTACCCTCAGGATTGAGCATCACATTGGCAGGTTTCATATCGCGATAAATGATAGGAGGTTTCTGCGAATGAAGATATGACAATGCGTCACAAATTTGTTTCGCCCAGTTAATTACTAATTCTTCCGGCTGTGCACCGTATTCGTTTAGTATTTTATCGAGAGACTCTCCCTCAATGTAGTCCATAACTATGTAAATAGTTACTACATTATCAATAATATCCACTATTCGTGGCAATGAGGGATGATCAAGTCGTTTCATCAAATTTGCCTCTGCAAGCAAACTGTTTATGACTATTACATCATTTTTTTCGCTGCCTCGCTTTTTTATTTCTTTAACAGCCCACTGTTTATTCAAGTGCTTGTCCATTGCCAAATATACAACAGACATACCGCCTCTGCCTAATTCTTTAAGTATTTCATATTTACCGTCAATGACAGTTCCGATTTCAGTCATTTGCAGCACCTCAATTCGTTTTTATAAGGACAACCGATATATTATCTCGCTCGCCCCTGTTTTTCACCTGCTGAATCAGGTACTGAGCATTGCTGTGCATAGACTTTTTATTTATCAAATTGATTGGATTCAGCGAATCATACATTTCTCTTTCATCTATTTCATGTCTGAAACCATCAGAACACAGCATATACACACCTGTTTCTGTTTTACCGTGTATTATCTGCGGTTCTACCGTTTTTGAAGCGCCGACACATTGCAAAAGCAAATTTCTTCTTTTATCTTTTTTGGCCTGTTCAGATGTCATATTTCCTCGTGTTACTTCCCGTTCCACAAATGTTTGATCGGTAGTGAGCTGTTCAATATAAGAATCTATCTTATACACACGAGAATCCCCTATATGCACAATTAAATATTCTTCTCCGATAAAAAAAATTCCTGTAAATGTTGTGCCTAAACTTTCATTTATTTTGTTTCCGTATTCCTGAATTTCCAAATTAAGTGATTTAAGCATCAGTGACCATTTGCCGGCAATAACATTCATATCAACATTTTTTAATTCATAAGGAAGATCTTTTTCAAACCATTTTGAAAATCTTTTGACAACGGTTGCACTTGCAAGTTCACCTTTTGAAAGACCGCCCATACCGTCAGCAACAATAGCCAGTAATATCTCATTATTTCTGTACAAAGCATGTTTTATCAATATACTGTCCTGATTGGTTCCCTTAGAAATGCCAATATCAGTATCTGCTGTTACAACAAATTGCATAGAGCACTCTCTCCTTATATTTTCTTTTACAAGTCGGTATAAAAAATAAATTCCTCATCTGCCAACTTCAATAGATCTCCATTACAAATTTCAGTTTCACAGTTTGGCGGAATTATTCGATTGTTTAAAAAAGTATGATTTTTAGAGTTTAAATCAACTACAAAATACTTGCCGTTTCGACAAATAACATCTGCATGACTCCTGCTTACCGCAACATTATTATTAACAAAATAGTCTACATAGCTTTTCTCTTTCCCAAGGCGAAACACAGGTTTGTTGATACGAATAATTTCTCCCGTAAGCAATCTCTTTAGCGTCGGATATATTTCATTTGCGGTTTCATCTAATAATCCTGTATCCTCATCAAGTAATCCGGTAGCTTCATCATCTTGCTCTAACAGTTCTGTTAATTCATCATCTTTATCTTCTGAGCATTCATCAAGTAAGTCTGTCTTTTCATCATCAACATTATCGTTAAATTTATTATCATAATGAGCATAATAATCCTTTGGTTTATCTGTCATAAAACCGCTCTGTCCGCAATTTCGTTTTTTTATTGTACTGACTATATTTCTGTCTACATTATGAGCTATGTAACCCTCTATTCTCTCGGGTTGATAAGCATTCAAGCTTTTTATGAAGTATGCAAACTTGGCAATCTCATCAGAGTCTGTTTCCGATCTGGGAATCGCTGAATAAACAATAGATTCAATAAAATCAATAGGGTCATTCTGATCAATAACCGTAACCAAAGGCATATATATAAATTGAATCTCCTTTGTCATTTCATTGATAAACACACTCCTAATATCAAGTTTTAATTTACTCAGTGGCAAACCTATCTTGTTTAATTTTTGAGTGCAATCAACAATTTGTTCAATGATAAAGAAAAAATCGTACTTCGATACGGTATTTTTCATACGCTCATATAAACTTATCCCTACAGGACCGATATATTCCAACTGTCTTCTTCTTATTTTTTTGGGTTTCATAAAACCACGAACATATTTCCTTGAAAACAAATCCAATTCACTGTCATCAATCTTTTCATTAAATGAAATTTTAGCTTTTATAATCAATTGATAGTCTTTTTTTCTTACATAAAATTTCATTTAATAATCCTCGCACACAATGTCCTTATTTGTATCAATTTTATAGCTAATACAATCAATAAAACAAGTTAAAGCATTCTTTTTTTAGGTATGTTTACCTGATTATTATACCTTTCCGTTCGCTTTTTTTACAGTTAGTTGTAAAAAACAGCATGTTTAATGTAATAATTAACCGTTTTATTTGGAATAAGTAATTTTATTGTCGGATAATGTGCTAAAATTTATGATGAGGTGGAGTATATGTTAATGGCTGTATGCGATGACGACAGAACAATTACTGATTACATAAAACTGTTAATAGACACTGAATTCAGCACCAATATTCAAACCAAAATTTACAATTCAGCAGATGATTTAGAATCTTCAATTATAAAGAATGAAATTCCCGATGCAATTATTATGGACATCTGCATCAAAAACGAGAATGGTTTAGAAGTGCTCAAGAGAATTCGTAAACATATTCCGACAACACCCGTTATTTTTATCACGGGATATTTAGAATACTGTCAGGATATTTTTATTGACTTTAACCCTTGGGGATTGATTACAAAACCGATTGACAAAAATAAATTATGTTACCACATTAACAAAATTTTAAAATACTATAACTTCAACAAACCGTTGTCAATTAAAATCTCGGTAAACAGACAAAATATTACGATTGACAAAAGCAAAATTCTTTACCTTGAAAGTCACGAACGAAAAGTTATATACTACACTGCTACAGACAGATATGAAGAATACATAAAGCTTGACAACGCTATGAATAAGTTGGATAATAGTTTTCTGAGATGTCATAAAAGTTATGCAGTTAATCTGAAGTATGCAATTGATTTGTTAAAATACAAAATTGTAATATCGGACGGCACGAAAATTCCGGTCAGCAGAAGCTATTATGACAATGTCAAGAAAATGATTTTTAAGCATAAAGCTTCAAAAATCGGGCTGTAACGGAGAGATTTATTTGCATACAATATTTGAAAATCAATATTACCTACCTCAACAAATGTGGGTGTACCTTTACAATATTTTGCTTACAGTGGTGGCAAATTCTTTTGTGTTGCACAGTAAGCAAAGCAAAATTAAAACTATTTTGCTGCAGTCAGTGCTTTTTTACCTATTGCTTATACCCCAACACTTTGATAATATGCCGTCTTGGACAATGCAGCTGTCATTGTTGACAATTGTCATAGGCAATATCTTATTGTACAAAGACAAATTCCATATAAAGGTAATTACTTCAATTGTTTCTATTCTTATAATATTTTTCTCTGACTACTTAAGCTATTTTATTGTGTCTGTTCTGTTTGGCAGTTCGGAAAATTATTTGCAAGAGCCATATGTTTACCTTGTGTCTGTCACAGTGATAACCACTCTGCTAGGTGTATACACTATAATCGGCAGCAGATTTCTAAAGAAAAACAGAGATATGTTCTTTAGAAGCAACATTGTTTTTCTGTTTGTGTTGATAGCCTTTGAAATACTGTTTCTCGCTTTTTCAATCACACAATTTAACCAAGTTTCGACCTATGTGCCGTTTAATGTAAAAAACACAAATCTGAGCATAATTTATTTTTACATTTTCATATTTATTGTAACCGACAGTATTCTAATTTATTTTACAAAAAGCAGTGCTTCGTACTATAAAATAAAATCTGAGAACGAGATGCTTGAATACCAAAATAAACTTCAGGCGGAATACTATAGAAAGATGCTTGAAAATTATGAAAGCACAGCAAAATTAAGACATGACATAAACAATCTTGTTCAGGTAATCAACATTCAGTTGTCTGAAAATACACAAGAAGGAAATAAAAAGGCAAAAGAAATTGTAAGCGGTATATCCGATATTATGGACAGTACAAAAACACGGCGTTACTGTAGCAACGAAATTGTCAATGCGGTTCTTTTTGACAAAGCATCTGTCGCCGGAAAGGAGTCAATCGAGATTATTGATGACATTGTTCTTGGCGATAACACGTGCATTACCGATTTCGACATTTGCCGAATTTTCATAAATCTGTTAGACAATGGCATAAATGCCCTTAAAAATTATAACGGCAATGATAAAATTCTTTACCTATCCTGCAAACAGGATAATGATTATATTTATATTAAGTGTGAGAATAAATTTTCAGACACTTTGAAAAAGCCTGAAAAAAATCCCGAACTTCACGGCTACGGCTTAAAAATAGTAAAAGACATCACCGAAAAATATAACGGTGAATTGATTACTCAAATTCAGGACTCAACTTTCAGTACACTTGCAATACTGAAAACAGGATAAAATGCATCTAAACAAAAAACAGCACCGATATTACTTCGGTGCTGTTTTTGTTTTTATTATAAAGTTTTTGCTGAATAATCAAAGCTTAATGTTATTCATCTCGTCACCGAGGACATCGGCGATTTCTTTCAGGTGGCCTGTGCGTTTGCCTTTTAGTTTATAGAACTGCAAAAGTCCATAGCCCGGGTACTCGTTGCCCTCAACCATAACGGGACCGTTCTTTGAAAAGGCGATATCCCAACCGATATATCTCACCTGCGGAATCTTTTCCGCTGCCTCAACAACCATGTCAAGAGCCTCTCGAACGCCTGCAATCTTAACCTCGGAGAACTTTTTGCCTGTCATCGGGTGTTTGTCATAAACATTGCCGTAGTCGTCAATTACATTACTGTCGATTCTGCCGTCTGCATCAAGGCTGAGGTAGAGGTCATTTGTACAGCCGATAACATTCGACTCGTCCTGATTGATACGGAGAGCGTTATTTATTATATGCGCCTTGCCGTCCTTATAGAGCGTAACAACTCGCCATGAATTTACAACGCACGGATTGATTTCGTTGAGGTCATCGCTCTGAACGATTGCCTCCTCAACAAGAAGCTGACCGTTTGCCTTGAGTTCATCATAAAGCTTGTTGCTGTCCTTTACATCGGCAACGGTGATTTTTGAAATGCCGTGACCGCCCTCGCCTGTCGGATCTTTTGCAAAAACGGTTTCTCTGCCGTCAAGGAACTTTCTGAAATCTTCCTTACTGCCTGTGCGAAGGTTGATGAAATCTCTTTTGAGATACTTTTTGAAAAGCTCGTCAAAAACAAGCTTGTCACGAAGAAGAACGATATATTCCTCATCGTTGAGATATTCAAGAATTTTGTAGAAAGTTTTTGCAGTTACAAAGGTCTTTTTCTCTTTAGCCGAAAGGTTGATAAAATCGCAACGAAAATAGTCCGTGTAGCCTGTGCCTCTGATGAGAAAGTTGCGGATTATGTCGAACTTGATATAAGCCTTTGACTTACCGCTGTTCTTGGCGATAATGTCAATGTGCTTATCCATTCTGCTGTGGTTAATATCTCTGAATTTATTCAAAAGCCATTTGTGTACCGAAACTGCCATATTACTTCTCCTTTACAACCTTACCGTCTTTTACATAAAATCTCGGATTGTTCTTGCCTATATTCACAAGCGCCTCGGCATTGCCCATACCCGAACTTCTGCCGAACATACCAACTGTTATGCCGTCACCGAGGAGTGTTACCTCGTCATCAATTTTTACCGATGAATCAACCTTAACAGCCGTCATATTCATACACATCTCACCGACAACAGGATATTTTTTGCCGTTGATAACAACCTGTCTGCCGTGATTTGCGTGACCGATGCCGTTGTTGTAGCCGACAGGAAGAATTGCAAGAATAATATCCTCATCTGCCGTATATGACGCATTGTAGCCGAACCACTCACCCTTGTTCACCTTTTTAAGCTGAAGAATACGGGTTTTCATCTTCATAGCCGGCTGTAAATCTATCTTTACATCAAAATATGTTTCGCTGATGTTGTACTTCTTAATGAAGTAATTGTTTCGCATTTTGCGAAGTTTGTCCTTTGGCGAATTTGAAAGAGAATCGGGGGCAACATTGTAGCCATAGATTGCAATGCCCATTCTCACGCCTGTTGTAAAAGGCTGTTTCGGGTGGGTGAGCATTGAAACGGAACTGCCCATATGGACAATCGGGATTTTCTTCAAATCAATAAGCGATGTAAGCTCCTTGAAGTTTCTGACCTGCTCGTCCCAATGGGGATCAAAAATTCCGGCTGTTGCAAAATGCTGATAAATTCCCTCAAGAACAAAATTTGAACCGTTAATCATATCAACGGCAGTTTTAACCTCGTTCTTATCCTTGAAGCCGAGGCGGTTAAAGCCTGTATCAATCTGGAGATGAACCTTGAAATTGCAGTCAATGTTCAAATCAAGCAACCTTTTGAGGTAGTCAAGCTCATTCACGGCAATGGTGAGATTAAGCCGCTTTGCCTCCTCAATTCTCGAAAGATGAACCGGATGCAGGCACAAAAGCGGAGCGTCCTTGTTGACCTTACGAAAGCTTTGAGCCTCCTCAAGAGAGGACACGGCAAAATAGTTAATGCCGTTTTTGTACATTTCATTTGCCACTTCCATACCGTGACCGTAACCGTCACCCTTGAGAACAGCAATAAAATATTTGTAGTCGCTGTATTTTTGTGTTATCGCACGGGCATTTGCACCGATTTTGTCAAGGTCAATTTCAACATATGAATCCAGCATTCCAAAGCCTCCGTTAATACACTATATCCTTGAAATTATAGCATAATTGCATGGGTAAATCAATAGCGATATTGAACAGTAACGGTGTACGGTTCGGGCATAAAAGTGAAAATTGAAAATGTAAAATGGAAAATTATGGTCGGGAAGACAATTTGCAAGAGTGAAAAACATTGTCGCCCGACCGTTTTTGTATATATGGAAGTTGTTGCAAATTTGTATGAGCGGATATTATACGCCTGCAGATAGCCACGCAAAGATTTGTATAAATTAAAATTATATAAATAAAGCAAAAATTGCATCAATGCCGTATCGGGCATTGGTGCAATTCCTAATCTAACTATCTTCTGGAAAGGACTGCGGTGTACCATCGCAGTCCTAAATTTTCAATTTGCCAACGGCTTGCCGTTATATAAGTCCTACAATATACATCTGAATTGTGGTTGCGTCAATGACGGTAATATCGGAATCAAAGTTTACATCAGAGTTTATACGCTCTATCTCGTTCTGATTGACGATACCCACAATTGCTTTCTGAATTGCGGTTGCATCGGCAATATTGATTTTGCCGTCACCGTTTGCGTCACCGTAATATGCCTTTTCGGCTGAATTGGTGCTTGCAGTCATAACATAGTTTGTCATACCGATTGCAAGGTTGCCCTTGTCAACTCTTTTTACATACTGCAAAGTTGCCTTGTTGTTCGGAGAATCCGACACGGCAACATACATTGCGTCACCCTTGAGAACCATACCGTAGCAAAGCTTGCCTGATGATGCGGACACACCGCTGATGTCGGATGCGGCAACTGCCTGTCTGCCTGTTTCAACATCGTATGAATACACGGCGTCGGAGGTATTAAAATACAGAGTATCGTTGTATTTTTCAAGGCTCATAAATGTATTTAGCCAGTAGGAATTACCGCCTGCGCTCCATCTTTCGTTCAATTTCAGCTTTTTCTCATATGTATTGCTGTCAAGCTTGTATTTTAACAATGCACCCTTGTTGGCAGAAGAATTGTTGTTGACAAAGCCGTAAAATTCACCGTTAACCTCGCAAAGCCTTGTGTCAAAATTATGGATTTCGTAATTATCATATTTTGTCGAATTTGCACCGTAGCTTATTGTGTAATCATAGTGCTTTGACGGAAGATTCTGAATGGCATTGTCACTCAAAAGAAAGTATGTATGCTGAGCGTGTCCCGGTCGGTCATTAATAGGATCATCCCATGTAACATCAACATTATACCAAGCGTTGCCGATATGAACCTTGTTCCACATATGGTTCATTGAGTTTGAATCAACAAGTTCGGAGTCTATTCCGACAAGTGAAAGCATGTAGGAATACGCAAGCGCATAGCCCTGACATACGGAAGTCTTTTCAACAAGCGAATTGTAAATATCAGCCTTGTTGTAATCCGATGTGCTGTACTCGCTCATAATGGCAAGCTCATCGTGAATTACGAGTGCCTTTTCGGAATCGGTCATATTCTCGTCCACGAGCGAAAGAATTCTCTCAACCTCTTTATCAAGCGACTTTTTCTGTGTTGCATACTCACTCTTGCTGATTGTGTACTCGGGATAGATTGACGCAACCTTATCCTCTGACGGATAGTAGGAGTACGAAAATCCCTGATTCACATAGTAAAGCTCCGGATGAGTCAAGGTCAGCACCTTAAAAAATTCCGCAACATCGCTTCTCGGAACATTTAGACTGCTGATATCAATTTCCTCGTCAAAATTTTTAAGGCTGTCAAGAACCATACCTTCAGCCTTACCGTATTTGTCGTACATTGTTTTGTTATAAAAAATTTTGCCTTCTTTCGGCGCAGTGTATGCCGAAGCTGTAAAAATGCCCGTTGACACCACACAGGACACTGCAACCGATACCGTGAGAATCATTGCAAATAATTTACCCGCTGTTTTTTTAATATTTTTCATATGTATTTCTCCTCTCAAGCCAAAGAAGCAAAATGCACAAAAAAATTTGATTTTCTCTGACTTTTACAACTAAATTATACCATTTACAGACACAACAATTCAATTCACATAAACACCGAAGTTATGAACACTAATTTGTCTGTTTATACAAAAATTTGGTATAATCACAGATAAAACACAATAAAACGCAATAAAACATGCTAAACTATACCGTCATACAATCCGCTGTCTGCACATACAATCTATTACAGATGTCCCCCTAAGGAGGACAGACAGGAGGGCTGTATGTGAAAGGTATCGTAGAAGAAAGAGCGGCAATGCTCGGTGAATACATAATCGAAAGCAAGGCAACCGTGAGAAGTACGGCAAAAAAGTTCGGTGTGAGCAAAAGCACCGTGCATAAGGATGTCAGCCAACGGCTAAAGGTACTTAACCCTGCACTTTACCGACAGGTGAGGGAAATTCTTGACACCAACAAAAGCGAAAGGCACATAAGAGGCGGTCTTGCAACAAAAAAGAAATATCTGCAAAAGAAAGCATCCGAAAGCGGAAAAAGCTGAAAATCAACTGCAATACGGCTCATACACCATACAAAACCGCATTTTCAGAGTATATTTTGGGTATTTTGGAACTTTACTTTTTATGACTTGCGTTGTATAATGGAGTGTAAATATTTTCAGATTTGTCTATAGTTTGTGTACGGCAGTGGTTAATGCACGGCTGTACCTGAGGAGAAATTAAAAATGAGAAAAATTCCCTTTTCGCCGCCTGACCTTTCTCAGGCAGAAATTGACGAAGTTATAAAGGTTCTGAAATCGGGCTGGATTACAACAGGTCCCGAAACAAAGCTTTTTGAAAGCCGTATTGCAGAAAGATGTCACACGGAAAAGGCTGTCTGCCTTTCATCGCAGACCTCTTGTGCCGAACTTACTCTGCGTATTCTCGGCATCGGTCCGGGAGATGAGGTTATCGTTCCGGCATACACCTACACGGCAACCGCATCAATCATCTACCATGTGGGCGCAAAGCCTGTTATGGTTGACTGCAAAAGCGGTAGCTTTGAAATGGACTACGATAAAATGGAGGCGGCAATCAACCACAATACAAAGGTTATCATTCCTGTTGACCTTGCAGGTGTTGTGTGCGATTATGACCGTATTTTTGAGGCTGTTGAAAGAAAGAAAAGCGTTTTCAATCCACGCAACGAGCTTCAGGAAAAGTTCGGCAGAGTTATTGTTATGGCTGACGGCGCTCACGCATTCGGTGCACAATGGCACGGTAAAATGTGCGGTGAAATTGCCGACTTCACAAACTTTAGCTTTCACGCTGTAAAAAATATGACAACCGCCGAGGGCGGTGCGGCTGTTCACCGTTCACATGACGGAATTGACGAGGAAGAAATGTACAAGCAGTATATGCTTCTCTCACTTCACGGTCAGACCAAGGACGCATATCAAAAAAACAAAGTCGCATCGTGGGAATATGATGTTGTTGACACTCAGTACAAGTGTAATATGACCGATGTACTTGCCGCAATCGGTGTGGCTCAGCTTGAACGCTACGATCAAATGCTTGAGCGCAGACATCAGCTTATAAAGCTTTACAACGAAGAATTTAAGGATTTGCCTGTTCAGGTGCTTAATCACTGCGATGAAAACCACCGCAGCAGCGGTCACCTTTACTTTGTAAGATTTATCGGCAAAGACGCAGAATACCGTAACAAGTTCTATAATATGATGGCTGACCACGGCGTAATGTGCAATGTCCACTTCAAGCCGTTGCCGTTGCTTTCGGCATACAGCAAGCGTGGTTTCAAGATTACCGATTATCCGAATGCGTATAATATGCACAAAAACCAGCTCACCCTCCCGATGAACTCAACTCTCACAGACGATGAAGCATGGTATGTAATCGAAACATTCAAGCAATGTATGAAAACACTTAAATAACGGCGAGTCGCCGTTCCCGGTTCGTGAAGACAGTTTTATAAATGTGAGAATAAAATCGCCCGAGCGTATGGGAAATTGAAAGTTGAAAATTAAAAATGGAAAATTAAGGTTGGCGGTGTGCAACCGTCAATAATTTGAGAAGATAGTCAGATAAACAAAATGCATCAGATGCCCGATAAGGCTCTGATGCATTTTTGTTTTGTATCCTACAGATTGAGTCGCATAGCGAATCAAATTAATCGGGAACTTTTGTTTATCATTTTGCAGACTGTCTTCACGACCGCAACTGCCCAATGGGGCAATTTCACCGTCTGACAGGACGATTTCACCTGACAAAGTCAGATTTCACTCGCCAACGGCGAATTTCACTGTAATGACCGCTTGCGGTCATTACCAAAGTCCGTTTTATCGGACACCTCTTTTGATAAAATATAGATACAGTAAGGAAGGCAAATGAAAACGAGGAGGAATAACAATGCTGAATTTCTGTGTCTACATCTTCACGGCATACGCTGTGTCGGGTTCTGTAAAGACAATTATGGGGATAAAAAAGAAACCCACCCACCGCAGAAATCGCCGCAGACAATAATCTACAAAATCAAAGGAGGAAATTATTATGAAAAAGGTTTATGTTACAATCACGGGAATGAAATATTACTACGGTTTCAATCCGTTCAGCATCGGCAAAAAGCTGACATGCAAAAAGGAACACAACAACCCGTATGACAGCGAGGCAATTAAGGTCACGATGAAAAACATCGGCACAGTCGGCTATATCGCAAATTCGCCGTACACCAAAGCCAACGGCACAATGGGCGCCGGCGCAGTCAATAAGTATGTCAAGAAAAAATTCAAAGTCAGAGTAATGTTTATGACATCAACAAAAATCATCTGCGAAGTAATTGACGGTTTCAAGGATAAATATTCCGAAGAAAAAACCGAACCGACAGACAAAATTGAAGAAAAAGAGGTTGTTAAGTTTTGATTACGGTACGGGCGTTCATCGGACATCGGTAGGTAATAACACAAATTATGTGTCAAAACAAATTTTATAAATGTCGCAATGTTTGTGTCTTTACTTGCGGGCGGATAATATGTGCAGTGTAGTAACATAGTATACAACAGTGCAAAGACATAGTATACAGTTTTATGATAAAATAAACGGTCGGGAAATACAGCTTTGCATTTTGCAATGTATCTTCCCGACCGTAACTTTTCACTATTAACTATTAACTTTTACCTGCCCGTCAGGGCTTGCGCTGTCCGTCAGGACAATTTAGCTATCCGCAGGATAATTTAGCTTGCGTAGCAAATTTAGCTCACGCTTGCGTGAATTTAGCTGACGAAAATCAAGGATTTTCGTCAATACCCCCACCTGTCAAAAAATCTGACAGTCTGATATGTCAGGATATAGTTCTGACTTTCGTGGAAAGCGCTCTGAACCATATCAGGATTATACATATACATAATGCGGTGCTGAACAGCATCCTTGTTTTCGTCAAAGATATAGCTTACCGCCTGAATACATTCCTGATTTGTGCCGATTTTGGTACTGCCGGTATAGTGGCAGTTCTCGATAACCGAGGCAACTGTCGGATAACCGTCAAAGCACATTGCATCTTTTACCGACTGAGCAATGAGCGCCGCTCCTATAAAACCACCCGAACCGAATTCGCCCATGCAAAGTCTTTCAAGAAGATCCCTGTCCTCATCGGTAAGCGTTACCTTGGAGCATTCATAGGTTTTGTCCGGATTGTCAATTGCCACAAGATAACCTGCGTCCCATTGAGATTGGTAATCAACAGGCTCTTTCGGCGGAATTGCCGTAGCAAACGGAACGGTTGCCTGTGTTGTTGTCACGGGCTGAGTTGTCGCTTTTGTTGCCTTTGTTGCTTTTGTCTGAGGCTGAGTTGTTGCCTTGGTTGCTTTAGGCTTTACCGTTGTTGTTTCAACGGGTACGGTTGTTGCAGAAACAGTTGTTGCCGGAACAATCTTCCGAATATTCGGATTTACCCTTGCCATTGCCGATTCTGTCGGAGTTTCTCCGGCATTGAGAGTACCGTTTGAGCAGACAAACTGCAAAACTACCAAAACGGATACCACAACAAGCACAACCGACAAAACCTTGTTTATATTTTTATTGAAAAACTTCATCGTTTCACCGCCGTTTAATACTTCTACACACAAATGACGCACAAAAAAAACACGCTGTCACACACATAGTAATTATACCACGGTATGCTTTTCTTTTCAATTTAAGCATTCTACAAAAATGAACTGCCTTTTTTAAACAATATTACCTAAGCGGACAAATTATTACCATAAACAAAAGCCGACGCATATGCACCGGCTTTTTATTTTGAAAATACTTATTTAAAATGACTGTTTCTCGGCTCTTCTGTACTTTGAAGGTGTTGTTTCGTAGTACATTTTGAATGCTCTGTTAAAGTTTGAAATGTTGTTGAAGCCCGACATACCTGCAATTTCGATAACGGGAGTGTCCGTTGTGGTAAGAAGCATTGCGGCTCTTGTCAGTCTGAGCTCGTTAAGGTAGTTTACAAATGTTGTATTCATAAGCTCCTTAAAGAGATGCGACACATAGTAACGGCTGAGACCTGTTGTCTGAGCTATTGTATCAAGAGTAATGCTGTCGCAGAAGTTGTTGTTGATATATTCCGTAATTCTGCGGAGAGCACGGTACTTTTTGCCCTGAGCCTCAACATCACAAATCTTAACAAGACCAGATGAGAAAAGAATATAGAAAATGTCGTACATTTTGCCGTGAACAAGAATCTGGAAGAACTCGTGCTTTTCGTTCTCGGCAGAAATAACCGTGTTCATATCGTCAATAAGATTGTTATAACGGTAGTCGCCTCTTGTAACCTTTGCAAAGTGAGTGCAGTTGCCTGTTACAAGACCTCTGATCAGACTCTGCGGAATAAACTCCTGAGTGAGCGATGCAGGATTTGAAAGGTTAAGAAGAATAACATCAACTCTTGCGTTGCCTGTATTATTAATTTTGTATCTCTGATTAGGTGAAATAAAGTAAATATCGCCTGTTGAGAGCGAATAAGTGTCAGCACCCATTTCAACGGTCATATAGCCGTCCCTTACAACAGCCACAAGAACCTCGTTGTGAACATTCCACATATTGCTGTCAATAATCATTTCACCGCAAACTACTCTGTAAGCTGAACTGGATGCGGTTGCCGAACGCAAGAAATCAAAATTCATAATAATAACCCCGATTCTAAAAAATTATGTTTTCAAACATTTTGTGTCTAAAAACAACACAAATAATCACTGCAACAATATAATAGACTTTATGCACAATAAAGTCAATAATTACGACAAATGTGCAAAAAATAAATGTATAAACTGCAATTAGTGCAAATTTTAAATATTCCGCTGTCTGCTGTATGTTAATTGATTTTTAATTCTACGCAATAATGTATCAATTTATCTACTGATAATTGTTATGATTGTTTCCGAATCAGACATTATTATTTAACGATTTTAATATGAAATATTGCCAACCGTATGGCAATTAAAATGAATCGTTTACATTTTCAAGCTGCTTTTTAAATTCATCAACAACATTTTGCGGTGATATAATTCTGACCTTTCCGCCAAGACCGAATACCCAAGCGTAGAACTGTTTGCTTGTCATAATATCAACCGATACACCGAATGTTGTGTCGCTTTCCTTTGTAACAAAAATATCCCTGCCGAACCTGTCAACAATAACACCTATGCAGTCATTGTCAACCGACAGCTTAACCGTAGCTTTTTCACCGCCGAACATTGAGAAAACGCCCTTTGAATAATCTGCAGGATCAAATTTTTCAAAGGTCTTTCCCCCGTCACGCTCATCGTCAAGCACCTCAATATCGTCCATTTTGTCAACACGATAATGCTTTATACTGTCGGCACAGGTGTCATAGGCAATGAGATAGTAATTCTCATCATCCCAGCACAGCGCCCACGGTGAAGCCGTATATCCGCCGTCCCTGATTTTTTCACGCTTGACAATTCGCTCCGTTCCCGAAAAATCGAGTTCCCAACGGTAGTATTTGAACGAGATTTTGCGGTTGAGTGCTATTGCATTCTGAATTTTATCAACCGAATAATAAATTCGTTCATTCATTGTTTTGGCTCTGTTTGCGACAAAAACCTGCCGTTGCAGTTCCTTGCCGTCGTGAACACTTGCAAGCCCTTCAAGCTTATGAATGAGGGAAATGCTCTTTTTTTCGGTAATGAATTTTGAGCTTTGAATTGCATCAACAAGAAGCTTCAACTCGGGCAGTTCAAATTCTCTGCTTGCAACATAATATTTAACGGTTGATGATTTGCTCTTACAGATGTCCATTCCGAATTTTTCAAGCACCTGCAAATCATCGTAAAGACTTTTTCGCTCCGCAGTAATTCCGTACAACGCAAGCTCTGCCAGAATTTCGCTTGAAGTCAGCCCGTGATTTTCATCGGTCTTTTCAAGAAGAATTTTCCGCAGATACAAAAGCTTCTGTTTTTGCATAGGATTTCTCGACATAATACAGTCCCCCTCAAAGGATTATATATTTTTATGTGTTCATTATATCAAATTTTAGCCGAGATTTCCATATATTTTTACGGCGAGCCGCCGTTCCCAATTCGAGAACATAAATTTTCTGCCATTACTAACGGGAGAATACGGTTTTCCTCTGCAATTAAACAGTTAAATTCATATAAAATAAAAATTGCATCAATGCCGTTTCGGGCATCAATGCAATTCATTTATCTCAACTATCTTCTCGAAAGGTCTGCGGTGGCACACCGCCGACCATAATTTTCCATTTTCAATTTTCCATTTTACATTAACTACTAAATCCGCTCATCATGCCCGTAAGCATTACGACAAGCGGCATTGTTGCAAGCGAAAATACTGTTGTTGCGGCAACAATACTGACTGACAATTCAACATCCTTGTTAAATTTTGTTGCAAACATAGTTGTTGTTGCGGCAGTAGGCGCTGATGTAGCGATTACGCAAGCCATGGTAATTATGGGTGTGACACGGCACAATGACATTACAACCGCTGTAATCATCGGCAAAGCAATCAGACGGACTGCCGAAGAAAAATATACGCCCTTGTCAGTAAACGCCTTTTTAAAGTCAGCCTGTGAAAGGTAAAAACCGATAATAAGCATCGGGAGCGGAGTGTTCAGAACTGCAAGATATTCAACCGGTTGGCTGATTATGTACGGAAGCTTAAAACCTGTAATAAACAGGATAATTGCAAGAAGAACACCGATAAGACCGGGGTTGAGAACAAGCTTTTTGAATGAAAGCTGTTTTTTGTCACCGCTCATTGAAACAAGTCCGTGCGTCCATACAAAAATGTTGAATACGGCAACAAAAATTGAGCCGTAAAACCAACCGTCATCACCGAGAATTGCCTTCTGGAGGGGCAAAGACATAAATGCACAGTTTGAATAGATTGTTGCAAAGCGGATAACAGCCTTACGGCTTTCATCTTTATCATGAAAAATCAGGTTACAGATAAGTATTGACACAGCGAAAATAAGTGCAGAGCAGGTAACGCAAATTATAAGTCCGCTCAAAAGTTCAAACGAGAATTCCCGCTGAAAAGCAGAAATCATAACGCAGGGCGTCACAACATACAATACTATATCGGTCATGTGACGGGCGGAAAAATCGGTGATAATTTTCTTCTTACCGCAAATAAAACCGACTGCAATCAAAATGAACAGTACAAGCACCTGTTGTGCAATAATGATGAAATTCTCTCCCATAAATCATTCTTCTCTCTTAAATTAATCGCTATCATTTTAGCACAGTTGCAAGAGGTTTTCAAATGATGATGTGCTTTTTTTCGTTTTTTTTGACAGAAAAAACGACATAGTTCACAAATATGAGTTAATAACATTGTGCATTTCAACTAACAGGAATTTTATTTTTTCGCAAATATGTATTAACCGCCGAATTTTTGTACAGTTTATTGACATTTTTTACTCTGAAATGTATAATATTTACAAAAGATAAAACTTTTATTTCTGCAATATTTTATTACTTTGAAAGAAGGATTTATTATGGCAACAACAAAGAAAACAACTGCAAAAACAGCCCCTGCAAAAACTGCTCCCGTTAAGGAAGAGCCTGTAAAAAAGACTGTTGCAAAGGCTGAGCCTGCTAAGACTGTTGCTGCAGCTGCAAAGAAGGCTGAACCCGCAAAGACAGAAAATGTAAAGGTTGAAACTGTTAAGAAAGCAGAACCCGTTAAAAAGGCTCCTGTTAAGAAAGCAGCTCCAAAGAAGGTTGCTCCTAAAAAGGTTGCTCCAAAGAAGCCCGTTCCGGTTGAAACAAAGGTTAATTTCTTCGTAGAATATGCAGGCACACAGGTTCCTGTTGAAGAAGTAATCAAAAATGTTAAGGCTACATACGGCAAGGATGCAAAGGAAATTTCAATCTATCTCAAGCCCGAAGAAAGCAAGGCATACTTTGTTGCCGACGGCAACGCAGAAGAAATGGATGTATTCTTCTGCTGATTGTAATAAATTTTGAATTTAAAGCTTGTGTTTTAAGATGAATGTTGCGAAAAATCGTAGTGCGGATATTATCCGCCCCACGACCAAACAGTTAATTTCATATATAAAAAACGGTCGGGCGACAATGATTTGCATTTTGCAAACTGTCGCCCGACTTTAATTTTCAATTTTCAACTTTCAATTTTCCATACGCTCGGGCAATTTAACTCTCGCACTTGTAAAACTAACTTCTCGAACGGGGAACGGCGGTTCGCCGTATTATCTGTCTTTCAAATCAACATATTCCTTGTTTTTGGAAATGCTCATATATGCAGGACGGATAATCTTACCGCAGTTGATAAGCTCCTCAAGTCTGTGTGCGCTCCAACCCGTAATACGAGCTGTTGCAAAAAGCGGAGTATAAAGCTCACACGGAATATCAAGAAGGCTGTAAAGAAGTCCGCTGTAGAAATCGACATTTGCGGCAACGCCCTTATAGATTTTACGCTTTCTGCCGATAACCTTCGGAGCCAATCTTTCAACTCTCTCATAAAGATCAAATTCATCATTGTGACCTTCGGCAAGCGCAAGCTTTTTAACAGCACCGTGAAGAATCTGCTGACGGGGGTCGGAAATTGTATAAACTGCGTGTCCCATACCGTAGATAAGACCTTTTTTATCAAAAACCTGCTTGTCAAGGAGCTTTTCAAGATAATCTTCAAGAGCGTCCTCGTCTTCCCAGTCCTTAACATGCTTTTTGAGATCCTCAAACATATAGTAAACCTTAACATTTGCACCGCCGTGCTTAGGACCTTTGAGTGATGCAAGTGCCGCAGCTACTGCCGAGTATGTATCAGTACCCGAAGATGTTACAACATGTGTTGTAAATGTTGAGTTGTTACCGCCGCCGTGTTCCATATGGAGAATGAGCGCCATATCAAGAACCTTTGCCTCAAGCGGAGTATAGTGTCTGTCGGGACGAAGAAGCGACAAAATAACCTCGGCTGTTGACATTGTAGGCTCTGCACGGTGGATATAAAGGCTGTTATCACGCTGATAGTGATTATATGCGTGATAGCCGTAAACCGACAAAAGAGGAAATACGGAGATAAGCTGTATGCACTGTCTTAAAACATTGTCGATTGATGTATCGTTAGCATTCTTATCATAGCAGAAAAGTGTGAGAACACTTCTTGCTATTGAGTTCATCATATCGTTACTTGTGGCCTTGAGGATAACATCACGAACAAAGTGCTGAGGAAGGGTTCTGTACTGAACGAGAAGCTCCTTAAAATCTTTAAGCTGTTCTTCGTTAGGCATATCGCCAAAGAGAAGAAGATATGTAACCTCTTCAAAACCGAAACGGTCATCCTCAAGAATGCCGTCAACGATATCCTTCACATTATAACCCCTGTAACGAAGCTCACCCTCGCAAGGAACAAGCTTTCCGTCAACAAGCTTATTCTGTGTGATTGAAGAAATATCTGTAAGACCTGTGAGAACACCCTTACCGTCAAGGTCACGCAGACCTCTTTTTACATTGTACTTACTGTATAAATCTGTATCAATAACGGAGTTATGCGTCATTTTCTGAGCCAGAGCATGAATCTGCGGTGTAACATCCGAATACTCGCTGTTTGTCATAAAAAACACTCCTTTTTAAAATTCACAATAAATTGAAACTATATTTTATACATTATAGCACATTTTTAAAAAAAAGAAAAGGTACAATTCTTGCAGAAGTGTCATAACGATTTTTAACCTTATATGTAGAATTTGCATAACTTTCTGTCTTTTTATTCATCATTATGCAATTTTCGGAATGTTTATTTATAAATGAAGTATAATTTTGACGGATATAAATCTGCAATCCGTCATTTGAGGGTTTAGGGCAGAAAAATACGGAGCAGGAAAAACCTGCTCCGTAAAAAACAACATTATTTTATTACTTGAGATATGCGCCGTTAGTGCCGATCTGACCGTCAATTCCGGTGAAGCCGTCTGCACAGCAAACATAAACTCTCATATTAGCCCTACCAACAGAAGATACTGTAAGTGTGCCGTCTGTAACATACTTAACATCGCCTGTAACTGCATCAATATACTTGCCGTTAGGAAGGTTCTTGAATGTAGCACCGCCTGAGATAGTTACACAAGCAAGGCTGTCTGTAGCGCCCTGTGTGTAACGGCGAATGAATGCCATATTACCGTCAACATAAGTCTTGCTTCTGGTATACTGACCCTTCTGAAGTGCAGGAACTGCTCTTCTGATTCGGTTGAGCTGCTGAATATGAACAGCGAGAGGTGCTTCAAGTGTGCTTGCAACAGCACCGCTTGCATTAGAATATGTACCAAAGTCTGTTGCTGTTACGTCGCCCTCGAGGTAGTCACCGAAGTATGCACGACCTGTTGTTGAAAGAGGTGCGTTAGGACCTACGTCCATAGGAACACCCTTCTGGAACTCAAGCTCAGAACCGTAGTAAAGACACGGAATACCACGGAAAGTAAAGAGTACATCAAGGTTCTCAGCCCATGACTGTGTACCGCCGTCATAACGGCTGTCCATATCAGGACCGTAGTCGTGAGAATCAACATATGTTACATTCCATGATGAGTCATTGTAGTACGGATCTTCTTCACAAGCACGGGTAAATGCGTTGCTTGCATTTGAGAAGTTCCAATGCATCGGGAAGTCGATTACGCTTGTGCCGTTTGCCTTGCTGTAATCAGGTGTGTGATATTTAAGACCGTCAAGATAAACATTATCAGATGTGGGCTGATTTGCTGTACTTGCGTTGCTGTCATAGTGCTTAAGTGTAAGATTAATGTTTGCAGCCTGATCATTTGTAAATGAATCGATGTACTGGCTGTCTGATTCAGCCCATGTATAGAACGGAGCTGAAATTGCAGGAATGTTGTGGTTCCAGAATTCACTTACACGAGTACAAACCTCACCAAAGATGAAGAAGTTTTTACCGCCTGTCTTGAGCCATGACGGGAAGTAATACTGGTTAAGTGTAAGTCTTGAAACGTGCTTTTCAGTATCAAGTCTGAAAGCGTCAACGCCCATGTTGATATAGTTGTTATAAACGTCGTTAAGGTAATTAGCAACTGTAGGATTCTCTGTGTTGATATCAACGCAGTCACCGGCAATCTGACCTGTCTGTACAGTCGGGCTTTCCCAGCTGAGGTCTTTGAAGTGGTGATAGTAGTTTTCAGTGTCGTGATTACCGGAGTCAAGCTCCTTAGTATCCTTCATGATATTAAGTCTTGCAGCATACTGATACTTAGGCTCAAGGTCATTGTAGTTCGGGAATGTTTTAGCAAAGTCGCTTCCCTCAATAACCTTCATGCAATCTACAGAAGCAAGATCCTGAATTGAGTCGTATTCCTTTGTAAACATAGGAGCAAGAGTTGCCTCACCGAAGTTACCTGAATGGTTAACTACGATATCCTGAACAATCTTGATGCCCTTTTCATGAGCGGCATCAATAAGATCCTGATATGTAGCGCCGTCGCTCTCATAACGAACATCAACTGTTGAGAAGTCCATTGCATGGTAGCCGTGGTAATCGTAGCCTGACGCATTTGTTACAACAGGAGTAATCCAGATTGCGCTGAATCCGAGAGCCTTGATGTAGTCAAGCTTGTCGATAAGACCTTTGAAGTCACCACGCCATGCGGGATCGCTGTCGGGGTTGTTTGCCTGTGAGTCATCCCAGCAATGAACATCGTTACCTGTGTCACCGTCATAGAAACGGGTTGTAATTACAAAATAAATTGTGTCTTCACGCATGTCAACACGGTCAAAATCCTGCATATCTTCAGGATTTTTGCTTGACCATCTCTTATTTTTGTACCACCACTCGCCTGTGTTTCTTGTGAGTTCCGCAGACTGCTTTCCGTTTGTAACAAACATCATATTGATTTTTGTTACATCGTTGAAAGTGTACTTGTAGTAGTTGTTTCCCTCGGAAGTCATCTTAACGCCGGGGTACTCCGTGCTGATGTTTTTCGGAAGACTGTTCCAATAATAGATTGTGGGCGTGCCTTCCTCACAGTAGTAATGTACTGTGATTGTGCTTGATGCCGAAGTGTCGTTATCGTCATCTGTATTAGCCGCACTTACGGACATAACAGATACCGTGCAAATTACGCAAATCGACAAAATCAAAGCAAGCAATTTTTTGATTTTTGCCATAGATTTTCCTCCTTTTGTTATACTTTGTACAACATAACATACAATTATATTATAATTTAGACAGCCTCATATATTTTTCTTTTATAGAATTATTACAACTTTGATGCCGCCAAAGATTAAGCCCTCAATTTGGCTATTATATACAAAAAGGAGCGACAGATTCTGTTTTTTCAACTCTTTTAAAGGGTTAAGTCAAATCTGACGCTCCGTTAAATGATATTTTATATTTTCAAGCTTATATTAGGTTCAAACTTTGTGCGACTATTGCTTTAAAACGAATTTATCAAGTGTGTTTGCAATACCGTCATTATCGTTTGATTCGCAGATGTAGTCGGCAATCTTCTTTACATCGGTTTCGGCATTACCCATTGCAACGCCGAAGCCTGCATAACCTATCATTGTCATATCGTTGTAGTTGTCGCCGAAAGCGGCAAGCTCTTCCCTTTTAATCTTGAGTTTATCAAGCAAAAGCGGAAGCATTGAGCCTTTTGTAACACCAAACGGCATAATCTCAAGAAAATAAGGTGCGCTTTTATATACATCGAGCAAGCCGTCATAACGGTCTGCAAGAATTTTCTGATACTTATCAAGCTCATCGGGTTCGCCTGCAAGAAGAATTTTGTTGATATCAAATCTTACAGATGAGATAAAATCGTCAACAACAACCATTTCAGCCTTGATAACGTCCCTTTCAACATAGGTATAGTCGTTCACCTTATTATCCGAGATGATTCGCCTGTCATCGTATGTGTTGATTGTAATGTTTGAATCCTTCAAAACATTCACGATGTCGGGAAGATATTCAAGCGGAAACAGCTTGCTCACCATAGTTTCGCCTGTTTCGCAATTGATAATCCTGCCGCCGTTGAAAGCCATAATAAAACCGCCGAAACGGTCAAGCATAAGGTCTTTTGCTATCGGCATAATTCCTACGGGATGTCTGCCTGACGCAAGAATAATTTTCTTGCCCTGCTTCTGCGCCTCCATAAGAGCATATCTTGTACGGGGAGTAATCTCCTTTTGGGAGTTTGTCAGCGTACCGTCAATATCAAGCGCTATTAATTTGTAATCCATGAAACCACCCTTAACATATCAATTTCTAAACACAATCAGTATGTTACGGTCAAATTTGACCGTATAAAATATACCACAAATCGCCCAAAAATGCAACTAAAAAGCCGATTTCAGCCCATATAAAAGCTAAATTCACCATTTTTCCGCTTTGTCTTTTTCGCCAACAAAAAACGGACGAAAAGAGAATTTTCCTTTCGTCCGAAATTAAATATATTCAGCTTTTATTTATTCTTCCGATTTTGTATCGTTGTCGGATTCAGCCTTTTGTTGCAATTTTTCCTTCTGCAAACGGTCTATAATTTCATTGATGTCGCTGTCCTTCGGTGATTTGTCATGTCCCGTAAGTATTCGTATTATAACGACAAGCTCATCAATGAATATCAGCAGCAGCGCCGCAATAAAAATCAGCAGTCCCCACGGTGAGAAGAAAAGGTTGTACAATGTGTCAATGAATCCGAGCTTACACACCATAATATAAAGCACATCTTCGGTTGAAATTTCCGGGTCGGGAGCATCGTTTGCAATGCCCTTTGTCTGTAGCTTATATGTGCCGTCAGCTGTTTTATACGGTGCAACTACAACCTTATGAGTCACGAGAAGTCCCTCGGTCTGCCCACTGCCACGATAGGTGATAATATCGCCGACCTTGAGGGCGGTCGGATTGTCAACGCACTTTCCGAGAATAACATCGCCGATCATAAGCTCAGGCTGCATACTGCCCGTTGAAACTCGTAGCACGGAATATCCGAAAAGCGAAGGTGTTTTTCCGTTCACCTTTGAACCCATAAACACAATTACGGTCAGTACAAGTATTGCAAGCACTCCCCAGCAAATTATATTTTTAATTATCCGCAGGGTTTTATGTAGCTTTGATTCATGCCTTTTCCTTATTCTATTTTTTGATTTGGGGTGTTCGGTTGTTACAGATGTCACTTCAACCGCATTTTCAAAATCGTTATTTTTATCCATAAATTCCTCCACGGTGTGCCACCGTTCTCAGTTCGTGTAGATTGTTTGCAATGTGCGAAACATATCCGCCCGAGCGTTGTTTTGTGGTTTGCGTAATTATTCGTGGCGGTGTGCCACCGTTCTCAGTTCGTGAAGAGAGTTTGTTAAATTCAAAACATATTTCGCCCGAGCGTTACTTTGTATCGGTCTTTACTTTCGTTCATATCGGTGTGCCGACGTTCTCAGTTCGTGAAGACAGTTTGTTAAATTTAAAACATATTTCGCCCGAATGTAACATTGCAATCGTTCGTACAAACACAAGCTATCCGTTTTTTATATAACGAAAATGCGTATATATTCGTAAAACGGGCGGATTTTATTCTCTGCTACCGATTATAAATTATAATAAAAAAGGGCTGTAAAAACAACCCTTTTGTAAATTTAAAAATCTAAAATTTTAAAGCGAGATGTAAACATCATCAAGCGTGTATGTTATTGTTGATGACGATTCATTCTTGATGTACCAATACACCTTTGAAACCGTAGGTCCGTCAGTAGCTTTCGGCTTAATTTCAAGGTTTGTCACAATAGGTGTGTCTATTGGATCTGTGCTTGCAGGTGTAACACTGATTTTCGTGGTTACGGAATAGGTATCTCCATATGCACCGCCCTTAATTGTGGTTGTGAGCTTTGCATTACCCTCAGCCACAGGAGTAATTACACCGTTTTTATCGACTGTAAACACGCTGTCTGATGATGACGAATAGCTTATACTGTTACCTATATAGTCTGTTCCTGCAACAAGGCCTGCGTTAAAGGTTGAACCAAGTGAAATATTTGCAATGCTGTAATAATTAATGAAATTGGCATTTTCTGTAATAGGCCATAATTCATATCGATGATTATTCAGTTTGTCCACATCGGACAAAATTTTAACATCGTATGCAACCTTTGTTGAAAGTTCTTTACAGCTTGAAAGTGATATATACGGAGTTGCGTTTGCACCTGTTGGATCATTGTTGGCATACACCTGTATAACAGTTGCACTTGTAGGAATATCACCGCACAAAACTCTGTTGCCCGTTCCTTTTACATATGTCATCACAACTGCGCCCTTCCAGCTTGGTGTACTTACACTACCTGTACCATATCGGATTCTGATTACAGTAGTTGAATCTTTCCATGATGAAACATTGTTTGTTTCACAATACATTCTGTACTTGTCAAGAGTAGTTTTCGTATATGTACTGTTACTACCAACAATATCATTATAAGCCCTATATGTCTTGAGCGGTTTGTTGACGCCGACATAAAGTCCCGACGCAGATGCCGTACCGCTTGTTTTCAGACCTTTTATAAAAAGCGAAACATTCTGTTCGGCATTGCCCGAGTTAGAAATTTCGGTACAAAAATATCTTCTCTTTCCTGCCTCCAGAGAACCTCCGAAATTAGTAACTGCATTTTCACCGAAAGTAGAGCCGTCATCACTTGACTCAACGGTTTTGATGCTGATGTTTTGACCGTTGCTGATTTTGTACTGACCGCTCCACCTGAGAGAGTCGCCCGATTCGGTTCGAGGACGGCTGAACCATGAAAAAGTCGTGGTCACACCGCAAAGCAGACAAAGTACAAGTCCGAGTGCGATTACAATTGCAAATTTTGATTTCTTCATGGTTTCACCTCCGTTGATTTAACCTTTAATTTTACTTTGTTGTCCAAGAACCACCGCAGTTATCCCAACCGTTGTTTCCGGTTCCCTGAACAAAACAGTTTGTTCCGTCTGTCGGAATGGCAATACCTTCTACTTTGCCTCCGTGAGTACCCGGAGTACGGTTCCATTCATTATCCCAACTATTCTCGGTTGTACTGCCGTTCATTCGGCTAAATATAATTCTGTCATATTTGCCCGATGCATCCATAGTAAATGTATAGCAAGTATGAGCCGCATCTTCGGTCATACTGTACCACTTTCCGTCGCCGGTTGATTTTTCATATACATAGGCAGCAAAACGCTCATTTTTATTTTTTGTCCAGTTAGTGTTCGGTACAAAGTACATTACCTTTGTTGAACTCTTAACAAACTTTGCATAATAATGAACCGAAGAATTTACTGAAATACTGAGTTCGGCATTATCTGCAACCTTATTTATGCAGTCGCTGTCGGAATACCAACCGGCAAACTGATAACCTTCATTGCAAACAGCTGTTGCCGTAACGGTTGTCGGGTCGGAATATGTATTTGTTACGGCACTTGTGTGCACAACACCGCCAACGCTGACTTTACCGCCTGTAAAGCCGTTTGTTTCCTTAGAGCTTGCTGAATCATAGCTTACGGCATCAAGCGCTACGGTAAATGTATCAAACGGGTATTTTACCCATGTACCTGTTGCTGTGTTACCTTCACCTGTGTTACCTGTTATCTTAAAGCAGTTTCTGCCATCATTCGGAATAGTCTCATCAACTGTCTGGGCACGCTTACCGTTCCAATCGTCCCAAACTCCTGTATTCATCTTTGTAAAGATGATATTTGTCACAGAAGTCCAAGTACCCGTAATATCAGCACTATAAATATTACCCTCAACTTGTTTCATCGGGAACCATTTGTAAGTGTTGTTATCAACCCACATATAAACAGCAAAACTTGATGTATTTGCACCATTGTTATATGTTTTCCAATCATCCGGAACTTGCAAATATACAACACGCTTTTGTTCAACTTCAAATTTAGCATAAACAGTTGTATTAGCCTTGATAACCGTTGTCAAAGGATTGTTTTTGTAATCGTCTGTATACGGTTGTGTGCAGCCAAGGTCTGTGTACCAACCGCTGAACGAATAACCCGACTTTGGAGTAGCTGTCAGTGGAACACTCTCGCCCCACTTTGCAACAGTAGAAACTGTGCTTGCGGCTGTTGTGTCGCCTGCCTGAACAGTACCGCATGCATTGCTGACTGCTCCGTTGAGTACGGCTGAGGCCTTTACCTCAAATTCTTTAAGCTTGAACCTTGCATGTAAAGTAAAGCTATCTTTGATGTTTTCACAAACATAAGTTGCCTTGTTGCTAACTGGAGTAACGCTTGAATCGTTATACCAACCGTCAAAGTCATAACCCTCGGCAGGGTTTGCAACAAATGTTGCACTTCCGTCATAATCCACCGAAACTGTAACTGCAGTTGACGGTCCAACTTCTTCAGGTGCGGTAAACTTTACCGTACCTACTGAATCACCGTCAACAACTGCGTTGACTGAAAACGACTGCAGCTTAAACAATGCGTAGTATTCGCAACCGGCATCGACATTTGTAAGAACAAGCTGTTGTTCCGATGCAACAGAGTTTGTACATTCCCTGTCGGAATACCAACCCATAAACTTATAATTTGGCTTTGTATTTGCAACAAGAGTTACGCTATTACCGTTGGTAACCTCCGCAGTTGATGTTGCACCTTCCTGCGAATCGCCTGCCTTAACAGTACCTGCTGTATCGACAATATTTCCGCCGAACACGGCATTAGCGGTAACTTTGCGAGATGATACATCCGAAAACTTTGCGTACAGAGTCAAATCCTTCTTTATTGCCGCAGTTTCCACTGTCTTATCTGTGTACTGACAAATGTTAAGAATCTTGCTGTCTGCCTTTATACTGCATTGCGGATCGGTAAACCAACCTTTAAACTCATAGTTAGCATTTGCTTTAGCCGTGAGTGTGGCAAGCGTACCCCACTCAACAGTTGTCTCTATCTTTGCGGCAGGGGTATCAGCTCCAAGCTGAACCGTACCGCCCGCTCCGTCGATTTTTCCCTCTGTTACTGAATAAACTTTGAGATTAAGATTGATAATCTTGAATTTTGCATACAGAGTATAGTCAGCCTTTATGCTGCTTACTTTGTACGGAGTCGTTTTACTTACAAGTGTCTGACAGTTTTCGTCCGAATACCAGCCGACAAACTCATAACCCTCGCCTGCATTCGCAACAAAAGTTGCAGAACCGTTGTAGTTTACCTTGACGGTAACGCTTGTATTAGAAGCCGCGGATGACGGTGAAGAAAACTGTACTGTGCTGTTTTTCTTATCATTCGGATGATTTGCAACCGCTGTTACCGAGAACTGCTTAATCATAAATTTGGCATAATACAAATGATTTGCCTGAATATTCTTAATTGAAAGCGTAAGATCCTGACTTTCCAGTTTTGTGCATTTCTCGTCAGAATACCAACCCTTGAAGTCATAGCCCTCTTTTGGTGTGGCTGTGATTGATGCATTCTGCCCCTCAAGGTACGAACCGACAGTGTATGCGCCAGCTTCGCCGCCTGAAATCTTAACAGTACCACCTGTGCTGTTTGCAACAGCTCCGTCCGAAACAGCTTTTGCCTCAACTTTATACTGCCTTTGGAATTTCGCATAAAACTTATGCTCGGCTGATGTATCATTTGCCGGGTAAGCACCGTTGCTGAGGGTAACGGGAGCTTTAAATTCGGGGTCAGAGTACCAACCGATAAATCTGTATTTGTTGCTGTCGGTCGGTGTCGCATTAAGAGTGACGGTTGTACCCTTTGTAACCTTAACTCTTGTTGCGCCGTCCATACCGCCTGTTACACTTACTGTGCCCATTGATGCATTATTATCCTTTTCATCCTTACATGTAGAATAAACGGAAACAATAGCCGGAGGTGCCCAGTAACCTGTGTTTTGTGAAGTAATAACATAATTCACCGAAGAATTTCTGTTCGGTGCACTTACGCTGTAATCTTTGCCGTTGTAAGTAAATTTGAATGTAATCGAACGTGCTGCATCGCTGTTAGGATTGGGCAAATATGCAACCCAACCGCTGAGTGACGCATTGTCATTTGGTTCAAAAGTCATTGCTATCGGAGTTGAACTGCCCTGAACATACATATCAACCGCAAGATACTTTCCGTCAACCTGTGTCATCGGCAATGTACTTGCATCTTCACTTGAGAGGAGAATTTTCTGAACCTCTCCCCATGTGCCGTAGCCGTTATTTGACGAATCCTTATATCCGTAGGCTGTGAATGTCTGTGAATCGGCATCAACAGCAGTTTGCAGAGTGGTTGTCCATTTTGCAACAAAGCTGTTCTGCGGATTTGATGTTACGGTTGATTCGCAACTGTAGAAGGTAACTGTAGCGTTAGGATTATCTGTATAATCTGAACCGAGCTTAATAAAATAATTACCGCTCGAATCCTTTGAAAGCTTTTTATACTCGCTTTTGCCATCCTGGTTAATCCAGATTGCACGATTGTTTTTGGTAGCCCAACCCGCACCGAGAGATGGATCGCCCGTTGTTTTATCGTAAAAAGTCAATTCTCCGGCCTGAGGACTCTGAGTAATAAGCTTGAAGTTGTCAATTGTAACAGTCTGTCCGGCATACTTTGTATTTCTGCTGTCATCCTGTAACCACACACGCATTGTAACCTTATGTGGTTTTGAATCTGCCGGAACGGTAAAAAGAGGACTTTCTGCTGTTGAACCCGTGTATGAACCGAAAGATTTGACATTTTCCTGTCCTTTGATATTCAGGTTTGTACCGGCAACAACCTCTGCCGTGCTGTCGCTCTTACCGCAGACAACCGTATTACTGCCGTCACAAACGAATGAAACACGGAGCTTTTCCTCGTCTGCATCAGCATCGTTAACCTTAATTGTTGGAATCTTTTCAAAATAGAATGACGCCTTTGTTCCCTTTGCGGTAACATTGAAAGAAAAATCAATGTAGTTGACATTCTTATCGTTTACAGTAGCCTTTCTGTAAGTAGCAGACGGCGCGCCGTTTGCAGTTAAGGTCGGAAAATAAACATCTGTGCCGTTTGCGCTTGTTGCAGAGGCAAGGTGAACATCGCCTGCCTGACGAAAATATTTTGTAAGATCAATTGTCTTTCCGTCATAGCCGTTACCGTAGCCGATACTAGCGTTGGTAAACACATAGTTATCAATTGTACCGTTGTTCAAATCAAGCTTAATGGTTGAAATCGTTTCCACCCATGCAGAAACCGACACGATAGCAATCGCCAACACTTCAACAAGTGCCACAATGCTTAAAATCAAGCTTTTTCTCTTTTCTTTGCCCGACTTTTTGCCGATTGCAAACTTTTCTTTAAAATAAGCCGCCAAAAGAGCAAATCTTTCTTTCATTGTGACACCTCCTTTTTATATTTTGCATTATTAACGATACGTTGCGGTATCATCGTTGTTTACTTCATAAGAAACATTGAACGGAGTGGAGAATATATATTCATTCTTTGCCGGAATAAGCTGAGTGTGTGTACCCTTCTTGTTCACAAACTTAAATCCGATAACTCGTGAGCCTCTCGGCGCACTGCAGTTATCAAGTGTACATCTTGAACCGTCAGATTCAAACTGCATCAAATGGTCTGATTTTACGCCGTTATAATTATAAATTACATAAGGTTCATAAGCTCCGCTTGTAAGATAATTTCTGAGCCACTGTTTAGTATCCGGAATGTTGAGATACACACCCGTATTTACTTCAGGATCTTCGGAAGATCCTCCTCCGCTTGTCGGAGTTGTGGGTGAAGGTGCTGTTGTTTCAACAGTTGAGCCGCTCGGACTATAATCCCAGTATCCGATACAAGGGGACAGTCTTTGAGCAGTATTATCGGTTTTACCAAAACCGTTACCTCTCTTAGCAGTATAAACAATGCTGCGGTTACCGTTTACAATTCTGCTTTCCTGTAACGGATACAAATCTTCGTTATTAACTATCCAACCTTGTGCCGTAGGGCTCAATTCGTTGTTCACATTATCTTTGGTGTGCCATGAGTTATAGATTATATTATTCGTTGTACTGAATCTGAAAAAGCTTATATCTGTTGTTACATCTTTTGGCAACGCAGCTGTCCATGTGTTATATCCGTCTACCGAACCAAGATATTTCATAACGACAGTTTTCTGAGTTGCATCAGTATCTTTATACTGCATGGTAACTATACAGTCATCTGTTTTAATCCACGGAGTATTTTCGCCCTTATCACCTCTTGTTTTATCAATAAAGGTGATAGCCTCCATATCATTGTAGTTACTTTCGAGTTCAACATCAATTGTAACCGATGCGCCTGCATACTTATCATAAACAGACTGATCTTCATATGCACCCTCAAACCACGCTACCAATGTTACATCAAGAGGTTTCTGACCTAAAAGCGTGAACAGGCTTTCGCCTGAATAGAAATAGAAATCAGAAAATGTCTTGCATGATGAAAGCTTCGTAGCAGGAGAGCCGACCATATTTGTTGAGCTTACTGCATTATAATTTTTAGCATGCTCGTCAATAAGAGCACTTGGATCAATTACAGTAGGAGTTTTACTGCTGTCGGTAATAAACGCAAGTCTTAACGGACAAGGATCATAGACCTTCTGATCGACAGGAACACCTTTATCGTCACGAATAATCTCGGTTGAGCCGTCAAACTTACCGAGAACAGTTTTACCGTCTGCCGAAACAATTGTAATATTATAGCCTTTGATATAAACATTTGTCATATCTGAATCGGCATTAAGCTTAAAATCCTTATATACATATGTTTTATTCCTGTCGCCTGCCGTTCCTTCACGGAATTTCATGGCAGATGTTGAATCCTTAAAATTGCCCTCTGACGGGAAGAACATATTCCTTCCGTCAACGCTTGAAGCCTCTTCAAGCTTAAAGCCTTTAACAACAAGGTGGTTTGAAAGATCTTCCTGACCGTCATTGACACGGAGTGCCGCACTTGACTCAAGTGAAAACGCCTGAGAATTAATGCTTGCCGTATCTTTTACGGTAAACCATGCCACCGTTGTCACAAGCACAAGAGTAAAAACAAGGAACAATGATACATATGAAATTGCGAGCTTTTTTCTGCCGAGAAGTCTGTTATCGGAAAGTGCAAAAAACGAGTTCTGCATTCTTTCTTTCAGTTTCATACTTCATTGCTCCTTTCCTGATTTTTATTTATTGTTGTACATCGCCCTTTGAGAGAACAAGGTTTGCTTTAAACTTTCCGTTTACAAGGGCAAGTCTTGCCTCTGCGTCTTCGCCGTCAACCCACATATTACAGGTTACCATGCCTGTATATATGCCGTTTTGAGTTGTGTCCTTTTCCAAAGTCATAATTTTTTTCTTTGAACCAAGCTCGTATGTGTAATCCCCGTTGGTTGTAAAGCCGTTGCTGTTTGCAACAAAAACCTGGCTGAGTGGTGAACCGTCATCAGCGGAAACGGAGGTTTTAACCCATTTACCGTTTTTCACATAATAACCGTGCGAATATGATTCACCCAAACGCTTGTCTGTGCTTACAGAATACTTTGTTGTATCTGTATTTACATTAAGAAAAATGTTCGGAGCAGGAATCCACAAAAGCTTTGTTTCTTTAGTATTATAATTTGCAACCGAAAACCTTACCGCACCGGTTACGCAATCTCTTGAAATTCCCTTTGAGTCACCGCTTTCACCGAAATCACTCTTATTATCTGCATTTTCACCTGTCAGATTTTTTGCATTCGGACTGATTTTAGATTTACTGTCCAGATAAATATCGAACTTGGATTTTGAACGAACATACAGGTCAAAAGAAAGGTAGTGAACCGAACTGTCGGCAAGATCCCAATCGTCAACATCAAGAATAGGAGAAGCAACTCCGTTTTCCTGTTTGAGGGGTGGCTTATAAAATGTATATCCGTCGCTCGAAACCTCAGTCATCTTGATATCATCAATAAACGAATAATTTTCGCTGTTCAATTCAATCGTATTTTTGTACGCTGCGTCATCCGTCGGAGCCGGATCGCCGTGCTTAACAACAGCAATTTCAATACCGTCAGGCGCATGACACTCAATGTTGATGCCGTCGGCATCTGATGACTGTTTATCAGTGAACCACGCCTGAATGCCATAAAAGGCGGCAAGTGCAACAGTGAACAGAACTATTAAATTTTTAGCAATCATTCTGCCCGTCTTTCTGTTGGGCGCAGTAGAATTTTTCATTTTTGCCCCTTATTCTACACTATAGTAAACGGCAACAAATCCGTCAGCCTTCAATGTTTTGTTATGAACAACAGTAGTTTTTTTGCCTGTTGACTCACGAACAATGTTTTCAAAGTTCATTGCAAACGGTCTGTCAACTCCTGAGAATGTTATCACAAGCGGAAGCCTTCCGGCACTTTTCAGCTTTGAACACAAATCCGAAAAAGCAACTTCAAGGTCTGCCTGCTTTTTATAGATTTTGTAAACATCTGCACCGTTACGGGAATATCCTGCAAGCATAACGCCCTTTTTGCTTCTGCAAATGCAAAGTGATCTTACAGACTTTTGAGCGTCCATAAGCTCGTCTGCAATTGAAAGCTTGCCGAATTTTGCAAGCTCTTCGGCATATTTAGAAACAACAGCAACACTGCCGAATCCGAAGTCACGAACGAACAAATCGCCGACATCCTTAATTGACTTGACTTCTTCCTTTGCAAGGCTGATTTTTTCGCCTGCTTTCTTTTCGGCTTTGCGAATTTCAGCCTGAGCCTCTTTTTTAATCTCGGCAACCTTGGCTTTCATACGCTTTTCGCAAGCCTTTTCTGCCTGCTCAACCTTTTTGTCAACCGATTTGTATGCCTTTTTAAGCTCTGACGCATGAGCGGCGTCATTTGCGGCTGATGATTTAAGGTTGGCTTCCTTAATTTCAACAAGCTCATTTCTGTGAGCCTCTTCCTTATCGGCAAGTTCTTTAAGATGCTTTTGCTCTGTTTCATTTGCCTTTGCCGCAAAATCCGCATTCAGCTTTGCTACATAAGTGTTATGTTCAGCCTCTGCATCGTTGAATTTATGGTTAAGCGATTCAACCTCTGCCGAATGAGCGTCGTTCATCTGCTGTTTTTCTTCAGCAAAATCGGCATTCATTTTGTTGACTGTTTCCTTATGCTGAATGCGTTCGGTTTGGAGAGTATCAGTGAGCTTCTCATTTTTGTCAGACAAATCGGTAATCTTACGAGCGTCCTCTTCAATCTGCGCATGGCACTTTTCAAGGTTTTCCGTAAGAGCCGTAATCTTTGCAAGTTGTTCGGCAACCTGAGTTTCAAGTTCTTCGATATGAGCTTTCTGCTCGGCGATAACAGTTTCCTGCTCTTTCACCTTTGTCTGCAAACGAGCATTCTCCTGCACAAGCACGAGAATTCTGTCATTTAATTCTACTATTTTTTTATTGAGTGTGTCAATAGTCTGATTGAGTTCATCAATCGTTTTATTCAACTCTTCAATAGTATCTTTTAACTGCTGATTTTCTTCCTCAAGCTCGGCAATTCTCTTTTCTGCCTCCATCAACTTGAGTTTTGTCTGCTGGAGTTCAGCCTTAACCTCTTCAAGTCGGTCTTCAAGAGCAGAAACCTTACCTCTGAGTGTGAGAATCTGCTGTTCTTTCTGATCGATTATAACCTTTAAATTATTGATTTCACTTGTAAGGTCAAGAATTTTCTTTTCACGGTCACGGATTTCACGAAGGCGGATTTCCATTTCCTCTTTACGAACAGCATCAAGCTGTGCCTTCATAACCGCCTCACGGGTTTTTTGAGGTTTTGCCGCCTCCTCAGCAAGACGGGCGTTTTCTGCGTCGTACTGGTCCTTGAGAATCACACGAAGTCCGGGGTTGGTTGCTATAGACATCATAAAATGCTCAAAGCCCATTGCAAAATAAACATCTTGCCGAACCGTGTCCGTCATCTTACCGTCATAATCCTCGGTAACAACCTCAAAGCCCTTGCGTTTGTAGCTGTCAAGGAAGTTCCACAGTTCAACAGCCTTTTTGAAGTTAGGGTTCTTCTTGAGAAGGTTGGTCTGCGTAAGCGGCGGATGAACCTCAGGCTCATTTGCGATTTCCTTCATCAACTGAGTATTCAAAAACTCATTGAGTGTTGTTCTGATTTTTCTGATTCGGTCAAAGTCCGAAAGCTGTGTAACATCAAGAACATCGAGGTCATCGGCAAGAGTTTCATGCGATTCATTTATATAGTTAAGATTAAAATCTACTTTTTTCTCATTAAAATCAATGTGACGAACCATTGAAATATCGTTATAACTGTCGTTCGGCACATCCTTCATCTTTGAATACTTGTCGTCAACAAAGTGAAGCGCTTTACGAATGAGCGTCATAAGAACACGGTTTTCGTAAATTGCAAAGCTCTCTTCACGCTCAATTGTGAGGATTTTGTTAGGCGTTACCATATCACCCTCAACCTTGGCAATAAAGTTAGTGTGCTGCGAAAGGTGTTTAACCGACTCGGGGCCAATCTTTTTTGCAAGCTCAACTCTAACAACATTGTCAACCTGCTTAATAAAACGGCGCTGTTCGTCTATTGCTTTCTGAATGTACGGAAGAGTTTCCTCAATGGCAACAACCCATTCCATGTCTATAACCTTTTCGTTGGTCTTACCGTCGAGTCTGTCCTCGCCCTTGTCGCCGTCTTTAAGGCCTTCCATTATGTAGTTGTAGGTAAAATCATTTTTCAGAATATCCTGCATATTCATATATGCTCTGAAATATTTACTAAAATCAGCCATTGATTTTTCTCCAATCAGATAGTTTACCGTTTATAAAAGGCGCAAAGTCCTTTCACCAAGCAAAGGGCGAACAGAGTTCGCCCTGAATTGCTAAAATTATACAAGCTTTTTAAGCATACGGAGATAATCCTTGCTTTCGTTCATGTTTTCTTCACCGAAAAGCTCGTCAATATACGCACAAAGGCCATCAATCTCGTCACGGATGTATGAAATGTTAAGTGACTCAAATTTTCTGAATACTTTACGGGCAAGAACATAATCAAGACCGTCAAGCTCGGTTCCGCCTGTACCGACATAGGCAGGAACGAAGTCACGAAGCTGTTTAACAATACGGTTACCGAAAGCTATACGGAAATGCTCAATAACATAATCGTCAAGGAGAGTAATCTTCTTGATGTTTTCTTCGGAAACAACAAATTGAACCTTAGCGGCATTGAGGATGTACTCAAAATGTTTGTATGAAATGTAAACAGGATCTGTGAGAGGTGCGTCAAAAGGAACACCCTTTGTGTCAATGTTAATCGGCATAGCACGGTCGTAAACCTTATCGGTAATGGCAAAGGTCGAGTCATCGTTATTGGCAGTACCGATATACCACATATTCGGTGGGATTCTGAGCTGACCGTTTACGATATGCTTAGGGTCGCTCGGCCATGAGTTCGGGATAATATCAACAACCCACTCGTCTCTTGATGGCATTTCAAGAATTGAAAGCATTTCTGCAAAGTAATACTCAACTCTTGCGATGTTCATTTCATCAAGGATTACAGCATAGATGTTATCATTGTAGGAAGCCTCGTACATTGCACGGAGAAGCTCGGTTTCGTTAAACTTCTTTGTAAATTCGTTGAAGTAACCGAAAAGCTCTGTTCTGTCGCGCCATGACGGCTGAACGGAAGCAACGATTGAAGGATTGTTTACAAACTTACCGAATGCATACGCAAGTGAAGTTTTACCTGTACCGGAAATACCCTGAAGGATAATAAGTCTTGTTGATGCGAATGATGCAACAAAAAGTCTGATAAGCTTAATATCGTAGTAAAGACCAAGCTGTGAACAAGCAAAGAGTCTGAAACGCTCACAGAACTCGGGAAGTGTGATATCGTTGTCATAAACCGGCGGAACATAATCTGCCCAAAGCTGGTCGATTTCCGTAAGTTTGTAGAAACGGCTTTCGCCTGTGTCCTCTTCTTCGCCGTTGTTGAGTGACTCGATTTCTTCGCCTGTAAGCTCTGAAATCTCGTTGGGGTTAAGACCAATCTGTGAAACCTTCATAGAGAGAATCTTATCCTTTTCAAGGTTGAGTCTCATAACCTCTTTGTTGAGTGCCTGAACCTCTTTAACAAGAGAATCTGTATCTTTTCTTCTTCTGTGCGAACGAATAAACTTTTTTACAGCGACGACAATAAGCCATACGCAAAGTGCAAGCACAGCAACCAGAAGCACAATGGCAATAATTGCAATTACCCATGCGAGGCCGCCAAGCTCCGTGGTATAGGCATTAATAATGTTTACATAAGCGGAAAAATCAAAGGCATTGCCTACTCCGCCAAATAACCCGGTGATTATTGACCATAATGAGCCAAAAAACTGACCGAGAAATTCAAAAAGAAATTTAAATACTGTATCCACGGTACTTCGTCTCCTTAAAAAAATCTACTCTCATCTTCTTTAGGCGAAATTTTATCGCCTTATGTTGCGGCAATCAGCGACTGCCGTTCGTTTCCAACGGAAACGGTTTTGTGTTAATCTGTTGTTTTTGTATTATCAGAAAATCCGTATTTCAGATGAAAAACACGGTTCACCGTTATAAATTAACTGATAATTTCTGTTGTGTTTTTACTGTGAGCTGTAACTGTATTTCTTTCTCAGCTCTGAGACTGAGAAAGAAATATACCGTTACGATAAACGCTATTAGTGCGTTAGGGACAAATTTGTCATAACTTAATCGGAATTATCAGCGGAATTATTGCCATCAGCAGGTGTTTGTACTTTGGGCTCATTTTCCGCCTTGTCCTGATTTTCTCCGACGGAGGCAAGATATTCCTCAATAGCTCTCTTTTTCTGTTCTTCGGTAAGCTCTGCAGAATCAACCGCAAGCTTTGCCTCTTCGAGAGTTTTTTCCTTATTGTAGGCAAGGAGGTTGAGAACAACACGAACCGCTTCATAAACAAAGAAAATAATCATCGGAAGCAGAACGCAGAGGAAAAATCCAGGTTGAGTTCTGATAAAGCTTAAAAAGTTACCCACGCCGCCAATCTTCGTACCTGTGTATTTGGCGACAATAGATGAAGAAGTTTGAAGTTCTTCATCGGGCTCAGGGTTAGTTTTCTTATTGTCACCCTGTGTTCTGTAGTAGGTAATGTTGTCATCCTTAACAACCTCAACAATTCGGTGAGTATTGAGTTCGGAATTACCGTTGATATTCTTATAGAAAGTAACAATATCGCCTTTCTTATATTCATATGAAGGATCGTCTGTAACCTCACAGAAAATAAGATCGCCTGTATTAATTGTATCTTCCATTGAACCTGTCAGAACGCTGAGGGGTGCAACGCCGAAAATATTGGGGACCCCTGATGATTTGGAAGTTAGTGACAATGTAACGATTAAAGCCGACACTGCCAGAATCAAAACTACAATAATATCAATTACTATGTTTACTATTCTTTTTATAACTTTTTTCATAAGGGGTCTCCAATCGCGGGGTTAAATTAAAAATCAATTACTCTTCAACCATTGTAGAAGAAACATCAAATTTGAGTCCTGGGATTTTCTGGCCGGAAAGAGCATCTACACAATTCTCATCCTGACCTTCGAACCATACATACAACTTGTAGTATCTTACTTCATCAGGCTTCATAACTTCATCACCGGTTGTTACATCAACATGGAATGTAGTCTTTGTAGAGATCTGTGCACCCTCAGTACCGTCTGTGTTGATGATAGGCTTATAAGTCTTAGCTGTAGTAGAATATACATTGTTGCCCAATGCTACATAATCTGCAGCACCTACAGTTGTACCGTTGATAGGAACAAGGGCTACACGAGCATAGTCAGCAGAAGCATTGTTTGTATCTGTATTTAAATAGAAATCAATAGCTACATCCTTGATGTCAGCAGTACCGTTATTCTTCAGGTTAAGTTCCTGAGCAAAAAGGTAATCAGATGGAATTACGCCTGCTGCAGCTGAAGGAGCAACAGCCTGTAAAGTGTTATTATCAATGGCACCTGTAAGAGAGTTACTTGCTGTACCTTTTACCCATGATGTACCGTTACCTGAAGCAGGGTACATTGTTTTGTTGCCTACATTATAATCAAGGTGCGATGTCCAACCGGTTCTGGTATTATCAGAAAGAAGAAGTGTACTTTGCTTTGTAGTTTTTGCACTAAAGTTATCAGCATAAGGATTTGTGCTTGTTGTGAACCAAGCAAATGTTGCTGTACCAAGTGCGAGCATTGCCACGAGGAGCATTGCTACGGAAGAGATTAATAATCTCTTTCTTGATGTTGTTTTCATAGAGAAATTCCTCCTAAATAAAATAATTTTTTGTCCCTAAAACACCATAGGGATTTTTTGCTATATCAGTGCCGAGGCACATAATACCAAGTTGATGTAATACTGTACCGAAAATTACGGTTTTGCTGTGGATTCTTCATCGTCACGAACGGAGAACAGCATTCTCATTCTGACATGACCGTTACGGATATCGTCGATACATTCGGGATCGTTACCCTCAATCCAGATTACGATTGTGTATTTGTCAATATCGCCAACCTTGAATTTTTCGGTTGATGTTTTATAAACTTCCTTATCGCTTACAAACTTTGTGCAATCGGTTTCGGCTTTGCTTCTGTCTTTGTACTGACCTTTGCCGTAAATTGCACCCTTGCCGTTTTTGTAAATCATAACTCGGGTTGCTTCATCTGCCGACTTCGCCGCACCTGTGATTTCAAGCACTGCATCATAGTCAAGCTCAACCTCTCCGTTATTTTTACAATAGAAAGTATAAGCAACATAGTTTTTGCCGTTGTGCGCACCGTCCTTACTTGTGTCAAGGTCAACAGGAAGCCATGAATATGTAATGTTTGTAACATCCTTAACCTGCTCCGCTGTAAGTGAAGCACACTGAGTTTTGAAGTCAGCGTCTTCGCTAAGCACGATACCTTTTTTTACGGCAGGAGAATCAATGCTGATAATCAAGTCGCCCCATTGCGTTACAAGCGTTGAAACGATGAACAGAATAAGAAGAATGATTATGCAGACCGAAAGGATAATGCTCAAAAGCCGTCTGCGCTTTTTGTATTTTACAATCTCGATTGAATCATTTTTTACATGAAAATGTTCAATCTCGGCATCTGCCATTTTCTTATCGTTTAAGCGACTTAACTCCTCGGGAGTAATCGGTTGTTCAATTTTTGGTTTCTTTTTTCCGAACAAGTTTTTCTCTCCCCTCAAAAGTTAAATCCGTTTGGTTGTTGTTAATTAAGATATTGGCTTATTATCCTTATCGCATCCGACAAAGCCAAGCTGAACAGAAATGTGTGCATCCTGAACATCGTCATCACACTCGGGGTCGTTACCCTCAATCCAAAGGCGAACTGTTACCTTAACAGGATCGAGCTGATTAAGATGGAAAAGTCTTGTGTTGTTTGAGTAAACCATTGAACCTGACGGCAAATCAAAGGTTGTCTGTCCGTTTACGGGAGTACTTCTGTTCGGCTCATAAATTGTTGTGCCGTTGCCTGCTCCCTCGGCTGTGAAATCAACTCTTGCACAATTTACTACATCAGCCTTTGCACCGGTTGATTCTGTCGATACCTTTGTACCGTCATCAGCGCCTGCTTTTGTGCTTTCGGTTGTGAGGTGAACCCACATTTCCTCAGTCGCAATGAAGTAGCATTCAAACTCAAGGTAGCTGCGCTTGTTAGGCTCTCTGACTGTGCCACGCTGATTGGTAAATACTGTACCCTCTCTTGTTGTGACAGGATCAAGTACCGTATCTTTAAGGCTTGAACCGTGCTTTTTAAGGTAATCGTCAATCATCTCGTTCGTGATTACCTTGCCATATTTATCAAGGTCTTTGCCGTGGTTTTCCATACTTACTTTGAGCTGAGCGGCAAGGCTGATATTAAGATCAAGCCTGTCCACACCTGCAAATGTATTTACCGTGAACCACGCAACCGTTGCTGTTGTCATTGAAAGAAGGGTTATGATTGCAACAAAAACAATCAGCCTTTTTCTCTTTTTAAATGGAACTTTGTCGCTGACCATCTTATCAATAATCCTGTTAAAAAGGCCCATAAAAAACCCTCTCCTCTTAAAAAATAATGCACTAAAATAACGCACCACTGTACAAAATATAATAATATTCTATACCCTCAACGCACATTTTGCAATATTTATTTGTCCTCTGTCATTTTTTTTGGATGAATTCACAAGATTTTCACATTACATTTGTGCATTCCTCTAAACTTTTCTTTTTCGATTATATTTTAACGGACTTAATCTGCTTGTCTTTTATTCATATTCTAACCTTTAAAATGATATAAAAAAACAAAAAATCCCCTTTAATTAAGGGGATTTTAGGTTTACAATAATAACAAACGACATTTAATAGATTTTGAGGCAAAAGTTACAACCGTGTAACTTATTTTGTTATATTGCTGTTTTAAATTATTTAATTTTGTTTTCTCACTATTTTGTACTCATCATAAAGTTGAAAGTAATGACAGGTGTCTGTGCTTCGGGTTAAAAACCTTGCCATTTCGTCCTCGTCAAGGTTGATATTGCAATAATCACCGAATTCGTCATCACTGACAAAGTTTGCACAAAATTCGCATTGGTCAGCCATTCTGCTCACCGTCCTTTTTGAGAAACTCATATTTATTGTAGGTAAACGGAACATAATTCTCGAGCTGATTGAAAACCTCTTCTTCGGTATCGGCAATCGTGTAGAGTCTGTTACAGGCATTGGTCATAAACTTTTCACTTACGGCATTGTCAAGCATTGCAAGCATTGAGTTATAGTAGCCTTTTACATTATATATAACGATAGGCTTTGTGTGTCTGTTAAGCTGCTTTAGTGTGAGAACCTCAAAAAATTCTTCAAAAGTACCCATACCGCCGGCACAAATTACAAAAGCGTCCGCTTTATCTTCCATAATACCTTTGCGTTCACGCATTGTATCTGTTACAATAAGTTCGGAGCATTTGTCGAAAACAACACCCACATCAATAAAAAAATCGGGTGTAACTCCGATTGTGTGGCCACCTGCGCTGTATGCGCCTCGGGCAGATGCGCCCATAACACCGTATTTTCCTGCACCGAAAACAAGGTTGTAGCCCTTTTCGGCAATCTTTTTGCCGAGATGCTCGGCAGATTCAAGATAGATTTTGTCAATTTGCTCACTTGATGAGCCAAAAACGCATATATTCATACTTATTTATCCTTTCGCATTTGCGTTGTATTTTTTCTGATTTTATCCAAAACAACCGTCGGTTATCTGAACTTAGTTTGAAGATTGCGACAGATTGCAACCATCCGCAATTAGATTATACATCTCAAATACACGGCGGTCAAGCAGTCAGAACAACGGCAATGCACAATTTACACAGAATTTATTTTTTCAAAACATTCAAAACATTAAAACTTATATTAATCATTTTATTCAACGGAGATTACATTATGTCTGCTACTTCTTCAAAACTCAAAAATCCGAACGATTCAGTTATGAATCAGCGCGTAATCAAGCTTGCGTGGCCAATATTTTTACAGCTGTTGCTCGGCATCTCACTCGGCTATGTTGACACGATTATGCTCTCAAACTACAATGAAACCGCCGTTGGTGCAATCGGCAACGCAAACCAGGTTCTCGGTTTTCTGACTCTTGCCTTTAACATTATATCAAGCGCAACGGGCATAATCGTCAGCCAGTACCTTGGAGCTGGTAAAAAAGAAAAGATGAATATGATTTACACGGTTGCGTTGTCATTCAACCTTGTGCTGAGTATTGTAATCAGCTTTGTTGTATTCATATTCAGCAGAAATCTGCTTGAGGCAATGCAGGTGCCTGCGGCAATGCTTGACGAATCGGATATGTATATGCGAATAGTCGGCGGTACAATCTTTACTCAGGCGCTTATTAATGCTTTTAACTCAATTTTTGCAAGCAACGGCAAAACCGTTTTCGGTATGATTATCGGTCTTGGAATGAACATTATCAATATCTGCGGAAATGCTCTTTTGCTCTACGGACCGCTTCAGGTTCTCGGACTCGGTGCGTCGGGTGCGGCTGTTTCCACATGCGGAAGCAGAGTTATTGCGGTAATTGCATCTGTTATATACTTCTACACGGTTATCAAAGGCAAGTTCAGCCTTAAATATCTTCGCCCGTTTCCGTATGATGTTCTCAAAAGCCTTCTTAAACTCGGCATTCCGACAGCAGGCGAGAACATTTCCTACGACTGTTCACAGCTGTTTTTACAGGCATTCATCAACACAATGGGTATCGTTGCAATCAACGCAAAAATCTACGCCAACATGCTTTCAATGTTTACATATATGATTGCTCTTGCCGCTGCAAATGCAACACAGATTATTGTCGGTCACAGCGTAGGCGCTCACGATTACGATTTTGCATACCGCAGAGTGCTGAAAACTTTGCGTTTCGGTATGATAATTTCAATCTCGGTTGCAATTGTAAACTGGTTGATTTCGCCGTTTACACTCGGCCTTTTCACAGGCGATAAGGCTGTTATCGCACTCGGTTCATCGGTTATGTTCATTGCGATTATTCTTGAATTCGGCAGAACAACAAACCTTGTTATAATCAACAGTATGAAAGCCGCCGGTGATGTTAAATTCCCGACTGCACTCGCAATTTTTTCAATGTGGCTTTTGAGTGTCGGGCTCGGCTGGCTGCTCGGAATTCATTTCGGAATGGGACTTACCGGAATTTGGATTGCCATGGCTGCCGATGAAATTTTCAGAGGCGTCGTTGTGTTTATCCGCTGGATAAAGGGCGGTTGGAGAGGCAAAAGGGTTGTGCTTGAAGATAAGACAAGTCCAACCGAAACGGCAGAAGTTACGGCTTAATCCGACAAAGGAATATGATACCATAAAATAAAGGAGATCAAAACCATGAATTTTGCGGAATACAATGTTAAGGACGCAAACCTTGAAGAAATTTTGCTTGCACTCAAGTCGCTTGATACGGTTGAGGCTGTCGCACTCGGCGGTTCTCGTTCAACAGGTGCAAGTGATGAAAATTCGGACTACGATATTTATGTTTACTGTGCTGAAATTCCGACAGCCGAAACAAGAGAAAATCTCCTTGGAAAATACTGTTCGATTGCAGAATTCGGCAATCATTATTGGGAGAGCGAAGACAACACGGTTATGAATAACGGTATTCCCGTTGACATAATCTACCGTGAAGTTGACAGGTTCGGTCGGTATATTGATACGGTGATCAAGGGTGGCACGGCTTTTAACGGCTATACAACAGCATTTTGGCACAATATCAAGAACAGCAAGGTTCTTTTTGACAAGACAGGCTCTTTCACAAAATTCAGAGATATGGCGCAGATTGATTTTCCTGAAAATCTCCGCAGTGCGATTATCAAAAACAACCGCAACCTTTTGAACGGAAAGCTTCCGTCATATGACAGGCAGATTAAAAAGGCTCAGGAGCATGGCGATATCGTCAGTGTCAATCACAGAATCACCGCTTTTCTCGAAAGCTATTTTGATGTTATCTTCGCACTCAACCGTCAGACACACCCCGGTGAAAAAAGACAGGTTCAGCTCTGCAAAAAGTATTGCACCCTCTTGCCAAAGGATTTTGAAGAAAACATAAACGCTCTTATGAAGTCAATCTCAGACGGCGGTTCATACGAAATCGTCACAGCAATGGTCAATAACCTTGATGAAATCCTTAACGATGAATTCAAATAAAAAAAGCGGTGTCGGAAAGTTCCGTCACCGCTCAATATTTTCAGCCATATAAAATTCAAATGGAATATTGACATTGCTTTTTGCATAATATATAATAAGAACACAAGGAAAACCGTTAAAAGCGGTTAGTCCCAAGGTTTTAAAACGAATATAAAATAATCGTCCGATATTTGAGGCTGTCGGGCGATTATTTTTTTATGCTATTGATGACTTCTGCGAGTGCTATAAGTAAAATTATCAGCAAAACCGATTCAGTCATGCATATCACCCCCTTTCGGGAGTGACTAACCGCCTTAAACTTCCTTGTATTCTCGTATCATATTGTATCAAGCCGGAATTGCGATGTCAACCATAGATAAATACTATGCTTACTTCAGACTTCGTATCTATACATCTCATCAAAAATTTCTTTTGCCGTAACTGCATTGTCGGTTATGGCATTTTTTAATTCGGTGATATTGTCAAACTTTTTTTCGGGACGAATGAAATCAAGCAGACGGACATCGGCTGTCTGACCGTATATTTCACCGCCGTGAAAGTCAGGCATCCATGTTTCGCTCAAAAGCTTTGTTCCTCCCACAGTCGGCTTTACACCGATATTAGTCACACCGCAATAGACCTTTCCGTTTTCAAGCGTAACGGCAGACGCATAAACGCCGTATTTCGGCACGGCAAGATTTTCGGGAAGTTTCTGATTGATTGTCGGAGTACCGAGTTCTCTGCCAAGTCTTTTTCCGTGAGTGATCACGGCAGAAAAGCCAAAATATGAACACAAAAGCTTGTTCGCACGGCGAATACTTCCCTCACTTATAAGCAGACGGATAAGTGTTGACGAAACAACATCGCCATCGTCACGCTCAGGCTCAATCACTTTAAGCTTTGTACCGTTCTCGTCACAAAGCTTTTTGAGCAACTCGGTATCGCCTTCTCCGTTTTTTCCGAAACGATAGTTAAAACCGCAGACAACAAATTTTGCGTTGAGGTTGCCGAAAATAATTTTCTCGACAAAGTCCTTTGCAGACATATTCATCAGCTTTTTAAAGTCGGGACTGAAGGTATGTTCAATACCCAGGCTTTCAAGTGTTTTCAGCTTATCTTCCGTTGTCATAAGCGCACCCTTAGAAGATTTTCCGAGAACCTCCTTCGGGCTTTGAGCAAATGTAAAGCACACGGGCAAAAGTCCGTTTTTCTTCTGCTCAACAGCCGAGAGAATAACCCTTCGGTGTCCCTTGTGAAGTCCGTCAAAAAATCCGAGAGCAACGGCAGTATTCAATTTTTCGTGTTCTGAAACAGTAAAATTCTGCATATATATTTCCTATGATTAAATTAAATTTTACCGCTTTTCAAAAGTGCGGCAGTCTTTAAAACGGCAATCTGTGTTTTGGAGTCGGGTATCATATTGTTAAGCACCATTTCAACGGCTTTGTTGAGGGGGATTTTTTCAACATTCAAAAACTCACCCTCGTCAAGCTTTTGCTCACCCTGTGACTTTACCCGACAGGCATAAAGATGGATAATTTCCGAGGTGTATCCGGGAGACGGATAGACCTGACCGAGAGAAATGTAGGAGTAACCCTCAAGTCCCGTTTCTTCAAGAAGCTCACGCTTTCCGTTTTCAAGCGGAGTAGAACCCTTTTCGAGCTTGCCGGCAGGAAGTTCAAGCACAACCTCCTTGTACGGATAGCGAAACTGCTTTACAAAAGAAAGATTATTGTCCTCATCAAGAGCGGCAACGCATACTCCGCCCGGATGATTGACAACCTCCCTCTTTGACCTTTTACCGTCAGGAAGCTCCACTTCGTCAAGGACTACATGCAGAACTCTGCCGTCAAAAATTTTCTTGCTGTCAAGAGTTTTTTCAAAAAGCTCCATAATTATGCCTCCGTTTTAAAGATTGAATTATCGAAAGGAAAGGATTTTGTTATGCCCGATTATAATGTTTTTCCCGATTACAAAACACGCAAGGAAATCATAAACGAGCTCTGCGACAGGTACAAGTTCATCAAGCATTGCTTTGCCGGAAAAAGCGTGTGCGGAAGAGGTATTGATGTTCTGCACATCGGCAACACCAAGAATCGTGTACTCTACTGCGGTGGTTTTCACGGCTCGGAGTACCTCACAATACTTGCCCTGCTGAAATTTTTTGAAGAATGTTGTGAAGCAATGGAAAGCGACAAAACTGTCGGCGGATGCAAAATCGGGAATTTTTTAAGCATTCGTGGTCTTACGATTGTGCCTTGCGTAAATCCCGACGGCACGGAAATTGCCTTGCATGGCAGTGACGCCGCATTCAAATACAAACCGCTTGTCGAAAAGGTCTGCACCGATACATATAAATGGCAGGCAAATGCCCGTGGAGTTGACATCAATCACAACTTCAATGCGGGTTGGTGCAGGCTTAAACAGCTTGAATTAAAGAACAATATCAAGTGTCCTGCGCCGACAAGATTCGGCGGCAATCATCCCGAAAGCGAACCCGAAACAAAGGCACTTACAACACTTTGCCGTAATATTGACTTTGAACGGGCAATCGCTCTGCACAGTCAAGGACGGGAAATTTACTGCTCATTCGGCAGACACACACCTGTTCTGAGCTTTCGGCTTGCGTCAATTTTCTCACAGGCAAGCGGCTACAACATAGCCTTTCCCGAGGAGATTGCCACAGGCGGCGGCTTTAAGGATTGGTTCATCGAAAAATTCCGCCGACCTGCCCTCACCATAGAAATGGGACTCGGAAAAAATCCTCTCCCCCTCTCCGATTTTGAAGAAGAATACAAAATTCTGCAAAACATTCTCTGTCTCGGAGCGGTAGTTTAAATTATCTGATATAATTCAAGGGCAACCTCGGTTGCCCTTGTTTATTTTGTTATTTTTAATAACTTTGATTAATTTTTATCGTCCTCATCATCAAAGAAAGAAATTGAGTTTACGATATTGTCAACAGCCTCGTCTGAAATTACATTCGGCTCGTCAAGATATTTTGATCTTTTTTCAATGCTGTCAATAGCCATCTGCATCTGCTCCTGAGGAGTTGACGGTTTTTTCGGAGCATCGTAAATCTCGTTATCCTCGGGATTTGAGATGTTCACATACTCCTCTTTTTTAGGCTCTTCTTTAACCTCGGGTTCTTCCTCAGGCTCAACGATTGCAGGTTCATTACCGTCATCGGGGACTTCAACTTCCTCTGTCACATCTTCCGCAGATTCCTCTTTTACGGGTTCTTCCGCTTTTTCGGCAGATTCGTCATTTTTTTTTGACTTGTCAACGCCAAAGTTCGGAGCATCGTAATTTTCGTCAATCTCCTCTGCGGCAGCCATAATTACCTCACCGGGAGCGTCAATCTGCTTTTCTCTTCTCGCCTCGGCAACAGCCTTGAGTTCATCAAGGTGATTTACAGGCTTTTCAACCTTTTCGCTGTCCTCATCAAAATAGATATCATACCATACGAGGAACACATAAATTGTCCAAACTCGTCTGCTGTTATCTTCTTTTCCGCTGAAATGACTGTCGAGCCATGAAACAAGGACATCTGTATTGAAGAATTTCTCGGCAGTTTTGCCCTTGAACTTTGTCTTTACAACATTATAATACTTCTCGTCACGAAGCCATACTCTTGTCGGTACAGGGAAACCGAGTTTCTCTTTTTCGGCAGTAGCCTCAGGCATATGGCGAACGGCAGCCTTACGCATTGCATACTTTGTGTTGTGCTTGTTGCAGCGCAGTTTTGTCGGGAGCGATGACGCAACCTTGAAAACCTCCTTATCGAGGAAAGGAACACGAAGTTCAAGCGAGTTAGCCATACTCATTCGGTCGGCTTTAAGAAGAATGTCGCCGACCATCCACATATTAATGTCGAGATACTGCATTTTTGTAACATCGTCATACTTACGGCAACGATAATAATATTTTCTTGTAAGATCCTGTGGGCGTGTTGCAATTGACGGATCTTTCAAAAGCTCCTGCTTCTGCTTGTAGTCATACATAAATGCGTTACCGATATAACGCTCTTCAAGCTTGTCACAGGCACGGATAAGATAATCTCTGCCCTTGATGTCGGGGAGCTTTCTGCAAATTGCTCTTATTGCCTTTCTGATGCAATGCGGAACAATTGTCTGATAAATTTTGAACACTCTCGGATCGTTGTAGCAAGTGTAACCGCCGAACAATTCGTCTGCACCCTCACCCGAAAGGACAACCTTTACATAATGGCTTGCAAGACGGGATACAAAGTAAAGTGCGATACATGACGGATCTGCAAGCGGCTGATCCATATGGTACTGAACAGTCGGAACAGCGTCCCAGAATTCTTCACTTGAGATAAGGTGAGTGTGGTGTTCAACACCGATTTTTTCGCTGAGATTTTTTGCCCAGCTGATTTCGTTATATTTTTCGCCAAAGTCAAAGCCGACTGTAAATGTTTTCTGGTCGGCAAAATATGTTGAAACATAGCTTGAGTCAACACCGCTTGAAAGGAAACAACCAACCTCAACATCGGCAATTTTGTGAGCGTTTACGGAGTTTTCAAAAACCTTTTCAATTCTGTCAACAGCCTCTTCCTCTGTCATTTCTTCGTCGGGATTGAAACGAGCCTCAAAGTAACGGGTAGTTTCAACCTCGCCGTCCTTGTACCAAAGGTAGTGACCCGGCATAAGACAGTAAACACCCTCAAAGAATGTTTCGGGCGGAACTGCATACTGGAATGAAAGGTACGAATCAAGTGCCTTTCTGTTGAATTTCTTTTCAAACTTAGGATATTCAAGAATACTCTTGATTTCACTTGCATAGACAAAGTCATTGCCTATCTGAGTGTAGTGCATCGGCTTAATGCCGAAAAAGTCACGGGCAATAAAAAGTGAATTATCCTTTGTGTTGTAAATAGCAAAGCCGAACATACCACGGAGTTTTGGGAGCATATCTTCTTTCCACTCTTCAAAGCCGTGAACAAGCACTTCACTGTCTGTATCTGTATAGAACTTATGACCTTTTGCGATAAGTTCTTTTCTCAAATCCTTATAGTTATAAATTTCACCGTTGAATGTGAGAACAAGGCTTTTATCCTCATTGTATATAGGCTGATGACCTGCACCGAGGTCAATAATGGAAAGTCTGCGAAATCCCATGGAAATATTGTCGTCCGTAAAAAATCCGTCCGAGTCGGGACCACGGTGAGTGATAACCTCTGTCATATTTCTGATGACATCGGCTCTGTTTTCAACCTGTCCCATAAAGCCGGCTATGCCGCACATATCACAATTCCCCTTTCAAGGTAATTTTCAAAATTAACCGCATTAGACTAATGCCCTATTTTAAACATTTTATCACAATTTACTCCCAAATTCAACTGTTTGCAGGCATAAGTTTCAAATCAAAGCAACGCCCCTCAGCCTTTTTTATTCTTTAAGTATTCATCAAGCAAATCCGCTGCATATCTGCACAACTCAGGACACGGACGGGCGGCATAATATTTTTCTGTTCTCTCAGACGGAGTCGGGTTATCCTTTGCCTTTGCTCTCATGCCAAGAAGGTCACGGCAAATGATTGAACCGTTGTCCTCTTTGAACCTTTCGGCAAGCTGCTGAACCTCGGTGTAGACACGCTTTTTGTCTGCATTATCCTTGCTGTCACTGTAACCCCTTGCAAGACCTAAAGCCATATACATTCCCGTAACAGTACCGCAGACCTCACGCATTCTGCCGATTCCGCCGCCGAACGGCGATGCAAGCATAAGAGCAGTCTGTTCATCAAATCCCAAATCATCACAAAATGCAAGCAATACAGCCTGAGCGCAGTTGTAGCCTTGCATAAAATTATTCTTTGCAATTTCACCTTTTGTCATACCAATTCTCCTTTTATAGGGTTATTTCATATAAGCAAAGTATAACACCGAGGTCAAAATACTGCAACGATTTTTTGCTTGTAGAAGAGGTTAGTGTATGATATAATTTATCATACAACAGCATTTCGCAAATTGTATCGTTTACAAGCACATTGCGAACGCTTTAAATTTGCTTGCTTTATTCGTTAAAATTGTTATAATCTAAGTACAGATATTTCACACATCTTTTAGAAGCGTGAAATATCCGTGAGTTTAGCCGTGGAATAATCCACAACCAAACTCACGAGGAGCTGACGCTCCTTTGTACTGATTGCAATCTGTCGCAAGCTCTGCTCCTTGCAAGCAAAGCAGAGCTTGCTCGGATTTAAATCTAAATACAGATTAAAATAAAGTACAAAAAAGACATTAAAGAAAAAGGTGATTAGCATTGTCTTTTCCACAGGATAAAATAAGAAATTTCAGCATTATTGCTCACATTGACCACGGCAAGAGTACGCTTGCAGACAGAATTCTTGAGCAGACCAACTCCGTTTCCGAAAGGGATATGGAGGCGCAGCTGCTTGATGACATGGATCTTGAGCGTGAGCGTGGCATTACAATCAAGGCAAGGGCGGTTAGCGTTATCTACAAAGCCGATGACGGCGAAGAATATCTTTTTAACCTCATCGACACCCCCGGTCATGTTGACTTCAATTACGAGGTTTCCCGTTCACTGGCAGCTTGTGAGGGCGCTATTCTTGTTGTTGACGCATCACAGGGCATTGAGGCGCAGACTCTTGCAAACACATATCTTGCCGTTGACAGCGGACTTGAAATTGTTCCCGTTGTCAACAAAATTGATTTGCCGAGTGCCGACCCCGACAGGGTTATTCAGGAAATCGAAGATGTAATCGGTATTCCTGCCGAGGATGCTCCGAAAATTTCCGCAAAGGCAGGAATCAACATTCACGCAGTTCTTGAAAAGGTTGTTCACGATATTCCTGCTCCGACAGGCGACATCAACGCTCCTCTGCGTGCATTGATTTTTGACAGCTACTACGACAGCTACAAGGGCGTAATTATATATGTAAGGCTCAAAGAGGGACAGATTCACCCGGGCGATGAATTCAAACTTATGGCAACGGGCAGTGTGTTCAATGTTGTTGAGTGCGGACTTATGCACGCAACCGCCCCCGAAAAGACCGACGGTCTTTATGCAGGCGAGGTTGGCTACATCACGGGTTCAATCAAGACTCTTGCAGACGCAAAGGTCGGCGACACGGTTACACTCACATCAAATCCCGCAGAAGAACCGCTCCCCGGCTACCGTGAGGCACAGCCTATGGTTTTCTGCGGTATCTACCCTGTTGACGGCGCAAGATACGGCGACCTTAAAGATGCACTTGAAAAGCTTCAGCTTAACGATGCGGCCCTTTCGTTTGATCCCGAAACATCGGTTGCTCTCGGATTCGGTTTTCGTTGCGGATTTTTGGGACTGCTCCACATGGAAATTATTCAGGAGCGACTTGAAAGAGAATATCAGCTTGACCTCATCACAACCGCACCGAGTGTAATTTACAGAATCACACGCACAGACGGCACGGTTGAGATGATTGACAACCCGACAAACTACCCCGATCCGTCACTTATTCAAATGGCGGAAGAGCCTGTAACAGACGCTCACATCTATGCACCTAAGGAATATGTCGGCAATATTATGGAACTTTGTCAGGACAGACGAGGAACTTTTGTCGATATGCAGTATATTGATGCCGACCGTGTTGATTTACACTATGTACTTCCGCTTGCCGAAATAATCTACGACTTTTTCGACACGCTCAAATCACGCACAAGAGGTTATGCATCATTCGACTATGAGCTTAAAGAATATGTTCAGAGCAACCTTGTTAAGCTCGATATTATGCTCAACGGCGAGGTTGTCGATGCACTTTCGTTCATCATTCACGCCGACAAGGCATATTCAAGGGCAAGAAAGATGGCTGAGAAGTTAAAGGAAAAGATTCCGAGACAGCTCTTTGAAATTCCGATTCAGGCTTGCATCGGCGGTAAAATTATTGCCAGAGAAACCGTAAAGGCTATGCGTAAGGATGTACTTGCCAAGTGCTACGGCGGTGATATTTCCCGTAAGAAAAAACTCCTTGAAAAGCAAAAAGAAGGTAAAAAGCGTATGCGCCAGCTCGGTTCTGTTGAAGTTCCGCAGGAGGCATTTATGGCGGTTCTCAAGCTTGATACGGATTAACGGTGAAGATATGAAAGAACTTGCTATGTTTTACAACTTTTCGGACGAAAGACTTCGCAAGGCAAAGTTTGCACTTATGCCGTTGAAAATTCAGGTTAAAAAGGTTGAAAAAGAAGATTTCAATCAGCCTATCGGCTACCTTGCAGGTATCAAAAGCGTTGAGCCTGTGGCAGAAAAGTTTGACGGTGACGGCTTTGACGAAGAAATGATTGTCATGCACAATTTCACGAATAAAACGATTGACTCGCTCATCAAGGCACTGAACAAGTGCGGTGTCGGACGAGTTCCGCTCAAGGCGGTCATTACTCCCACAAGCAAAGATTGGGACAGTCTGACGCTTATCAAAGCACTTAAAGCCGACCATGAGGAAATGCTTAAAAAATTGAAAACGAAAAGTTGAAAATGGAAAATGAAAGTCGGGAAGACAGTTTGCAAAATGCAAAACAATGTCTTCCCGACTGTTTTTATTTATATGAAATTACCGCCGCATTATTACAATCAATTTTTAAGAATTTTTTCAATCAATTGTGCAACACCATCGTTATTATTTGACGGGATTACAATATCGGCACGGTCAAGGCATTTTTGACTTGCGTTTTCAACAGCCGCACCAAGTCCCGACTCGGCAATCATGTCGGCATCGTTATCTGCATTTCCGCAGGCGCAGACATTTTCCATGCCGATATTCAAAAAGTCACACAAACGCAGGAGTGCCTTCGCCTTTGATGCCTCTGCCGACATAATCTCAACAAAATGGTCGGTTGAAGTCGTAATTTCAACGCTGTTGCAAGCCTTTTTGATACTGCTCCACAGCCTGTTGCGAAGCTTTTCGTCCGTACTTATAATGCTGATGAGGTCAAGCTCATTTCTATGCTTGCTCAAAAAGCTTCTCATATCGACAATCTTGCCATGGCATGAACGGGTGTAGTCAAAATATTCAGGCTCACAGCCGTAGTCAAGCGGTCTATGCACATATCTGACATCGGCATATGTAAATCCGTCAATAAATCCCTCAAGAATAACATCGTCATTACGCACAGCACCGAGAATTTTCAACACATCATCGGGTAAAATCAGCGAACGGTGAACCGTTTTACCGCACTTGCTTATTACAGCGCCGTTCGAGGTAATCGCATAGTCCAGACCGACAATGTTCATCACGCTGTCGGGCATCATAACGAACGGTCTGCCGCTTGCCGCAACAACGGTTATTCCGCTTTTGATTGCAGATTCAATGGCAGTTTGCGTTCGTTTGCTCAAGGTGTCGCTGTCGGCAAGAGTTGTGCCGTCAAGGTCAAATGCAATCAGCTTTATATCTTTCATCTTATCCATACAAATCCCTCTGTTAGATTTTCTTCGGGCAAAATCCGTTCATACAGCATTCTTCACATTTTGCCTTTCTTGCGGTGCAGACTGCTCTGCCGTGCAGAACAAGTCGGTGACAAAAGTCATTGCTTTCATCGGGCGGCAAAAGCTCACGCAATGCAAATTCAATCTTTTTCTGATCTTTCAAATCATGAAGTCCGAGCCTTTTTGTAATGCGTATGCAATGTGTATCAACCACAACCGCAGGCTGACCGAAAATGTCACCGCACACAAGATTTGCGGTTTTTCTGCCGATTCCGGGGAGTTTTGTCAAATCGTCAATATTATCGGGAACGACACCGCCAAAATCGTCACAAAGCATTCTTGCCATTTCAACAATATCTTTTGATTTAGTCTTATAAAGTCCGCAGCTTTTTATATACTCAGCAACTTCTTCGGGAGTTGAGTCAGCAAAATCCTGAGCCGTTTTGAACCTGTCGAACAACGCAGGAGTTACCATATTAACCCTTGCGTCCGTGCATTGAGCGGCAAGCCTTGTTGCAATGAGCAGCTGCAACGGATCTGTGTAGACAAGCGAACATATTGCGTCGGGATATTCTTTTTTCAAGGCATGAACAGCGTTCACGGCAATTTCTTTTTTAGTCATAAATTCACCCCGTAATTTTAAAAAATGCAAAAAATGCGATTAAATACTGTTTTCTTCAGTATAACACAAAAATTCTGCTATTGCAATCAGGATAAAAAACTGGTACAATAGACACATAAAAGTTAGAAATTTGTTTCGGAGGACAAAACATGTACAATAATTACATTTTTGACTTATACGGCACGCTTATCGACATTAATACAGATGAATGGAACGATGATTTGTGGAAGAAAATTGCCATTCTCTATGCCTACAAGGGTGCACACTACACCTATGACGAGCTTAACGAGGAGTACGACAGACTTGTTCAGGCTGAAAAAAAGGCTGTTCTCAAAAAGTCTCCCGACACAAAAGTTGTTGACATCAAAATTGAAAAGGTTTTCCGTAAGCTATTTACACAGAAAGGCGTTAAGATTACAAAAGCCGAGGTACTTTTTATTGCCGAAGCATTCCGCTGTTACTCAACAAAGTACATCAAACTTTATGACGGTGTACTTGATCTTCTCGACACTCTCAAGGCAAAAGGCAAAAAGGTTTATCTTCTCTCAAACGCACAGCGTTCATTCACAGAAAATGAGCTGAATATGTTTGATCTGACAAAATATTTTGACGGCATTTGCATCAGCTCTGACGAAGAATGTTCTAAGCCTGACGAAAAATATTTCAAAACACTTTTTGACCGTTACGAACTTGAAAAGAGCGAGTCAATTATGATTGGCAACGACTATATCAGCGATATCGGCGGTGCGGCTGATTTCGGCATCGACAGCCTGTACATTCACCAGAGCATTTCACCCGAGATTGACGGCGAACTCCGCAGTACATATAAGGTTATGGACGGCGATGTGTACAAAATCAAGAAACTTATTGTAAAATAATAAAAGAATTCAACTGCACCTGATTTTACGGGTGCAGTTTTGCTATATGGTGATAATATGGATTGGCTTAACATTTACGGATTGCTTATTTTGGTGGTCATTATGATTCCCAACATTATTTATGCAATAAAATGCAAAGACGGCTTTCAAAATAAATTTGAGAACAAAACACTTGAATTGTTTGAACAAATCAGCAGATTTGGTTCATTCGGCTTTATGGCAATCAATGTGCTGTATTTTGGATTTTGGTTTTACAATGCACTTTCGGTTTATCTGACAGTCAACGGCTTTCTCGTGTCGCTTTACTGCATAATTTGGTTTGCTTGCAGCAAGTCCGAATCGCTTTTTAAAGCTCTTGCTCTCTCAATAATCCCATCTGCAATATTTATTTTCAGCGGTATAATGCTACTGCACATTCCGCTCATAATCTTTTCAATACTTTTCGCGGTCTGCCACATCACAATCAGTTATAAAAATAGTATCTTATAGAGCTATACGAATATTTTAATTAAAATTTTGCACACTATAACAAAGGAAGTGTGCAGATGAAACGCAAAGTACCCGATTACAAAAAGATTTTAACACCAAGTGATTTAGAGCTTAACACCTGTTCAAATCAGGATTGTACAGGGCTAATCCCAACAGCAGTCAAAAATCCCGCCGAGGCTGATTCATACGAAGAACTCTATCCCTACATCAGCGGTGTGTCACCGCACCATGTTCGAGAAGATAGTTTGAAAAACGATAAACTCTAATGCCCAAGGTAAGTTATCATCTCATCTTAACTACTCGTTATGCAGCGTGTCGCAACAGTTTGATATAATGAATGTTGTGCATAATCTGCAGCGGAGTTCAGTGAATTTCCGTCTGAAATATAGTCGCAAGGCTACCAATCGAATCTATTATAAAATCATTTCAACACTACAATCATCTAAACACATCGGCGGAAGCAATATTTTTCACACTGCTTCCGCCAAATTTTTAAATAAAATCATTTTTTGAAACACTATCCGAAATTTTCTCAATTGTATTGTCGATTATCATACCATACATATACGGCTCTGATTTCTCAACAATATCGCTTTTCATATAAATGCTATCATCATAAAGCAATATATACCCGCTACATACATTGCTAAAGCTGTCTGTCATAGTAAAATCAATTCTGTTTTCATCGGTTATTGTGCCTGTAAATTTACCGCCTGCAAGGTGGGCGTAGTTGGGACTTGACTTCATCACTTCAATCTCAGCTTGATTTTCATCAATGGATAAAATTCCGACTTTAATACTGCCTGTATTCCCCTCATTATTTTGATTATATGAATATAAACCAACATATTTACTTAAGTCAACTTTTTGAGTTGTCAGCGGTTCAGTTGAAACAGAAGTAGTATATTGTTCCGTAGTCTGCTCAGGTGCTGATGACGGTATTGTGACTTCGGTATCAGCTTGTGTAACAGGCGAAACGGTTGTTTCCGCTTTATCAATTGTTTGTTGAGATGAACATCCTACACAAACAATGCCAAGCATTGCAATCATAGAAGAAATAAACATAGATTTTAATTTCATAATAACCCTCCGTTAATTTTAATTTATTTTTTTCTTATACCAAAAGAACACAGCAAATACAACAGCTACAATTACAAGAATCACAACCGAAGCAGTCTGAATCACACCCGTTTGTAAAAATCCATTATCTGTATTTGGCTTGTCACCTTCACTTGTAGTGGTTTCAATAATAGAAACTGAGGTTGACGGTTCTGTAGTAACGGGTTCAGTTTTGGGAGTTGTAGTTGTAATCTGTGTAACTTTAGTATTAGGAACTTCACCTTGATGAATTAAAATACGATAACACGGGTCATTATCAAAATCAGAGTCAGTCCATGTAAAAACATATTCTATCCCGTCATTAGTTTTATATGTAATCTCCTGCTCTGTACGATTATCAAGAGCATTAAAATAAACTCTTTTAGTGTATGAATAGAGAGAATTTGAATTTTCTATATTCGAAAGAGTTGAATTATTCGTTATATCATCAAACAATGTAACAGTCATTTCATCAGATGAATACACATAAATACACGATACAGCATTCGTATTATAATCAATTCCAAATTGCAGTGGATTACCTGTTCGTGGATAACAAATAAACTTTGTAAGACCCGAATCTTGTTCATCAATTTCAGCATAATCATCGCCAAATATTTGAGTTATGTCATCCAGTGATTTGCCAATGTATTTTACAGGATTTGTGAATTGTCCTTTATCAGGTTTAATTGTATAATCCCTCGTGGGCATTGTATCTTCTTCTAAATCCACATTATTATAAGTGACATTTTCAGGCATACCTTGCTTATAGCAATCATCTACATAATCAATAAGATAATCTGAGGCTTCATAGTACTCACCATTTTTCATTAACTTTTCAACTTCATCAAGCAATTTGTCAATGCTATTATCGTCAAAATAATACATTGCAGAACCTTTTGTACGAAAATCAAAACATTTTCCTTTCATGTCCACAGTAAAAACGAAACCCGCTCTATCCTTACCGTAATTTTCTGCGTAAAAATTGTTTGCAAAATCTTTTATATTATCTTCGTTTTTTCCTTCGTTATTTGTATATATAACAGCCACCCAATTAGATTTATAGCTAAAGTTGCGTAATTTGTCTGTTAAGTTAGACTCCTCCTGAATACTAAAAATATCCGCATTATCTCTAACATTAAAAAGCACAAGTGCGGACACATTGAAAGATACTGTTAATAGTATCGTCAACATAAGCAATACAATACTTATTATTTTTATTTCTATCTTGTTTTTCCTCATTTTATTTCTCCTGACTTTTCAACAATCGCCTTTAACAAACTTTTAAACTGCCACAATTATAATTGTATTAAAGTGCATCATTAAACGATTTTTCGGTTAGTTTCATTGTATCTTCTTTAAAATAAAAAGTCAATACATCTGCTATTAGTGATATAACACAAAATAAATATATCAATAATTTTGTTTAACAAGTATCGTAACTCAAATCGGCGAAAGCAATCTTTTTTCACACTGCTTCCGCCGATTTTATTTTTTCAATTTTAATAGGAACAAATTATTTTATATAGCTGTGATCTTTGCACGCATTATCATAAGCGTTTTTAGGAAGAGGAGTATTATTATCAATAATGTATTTTTATCAGTCGGATTAATTAAAAAAATGCAACAAAAAAGCACCACATTATGTGGTGCTGAAAGTTCAAATGAACCACCGATTACTCGGTGTATATAAAAGGGTAAACACCCTGAAAACTGAATAAAGGAAAGAAGATTAAGAAGAAAGAACAGTTAAATTCATATTGGAATGACCAATCGGGTTAAAGTATATACTACACAGCTGACCAAAGAAATCTTGTGGTCAAGCCCTCGACCTATTAGTACTGCCAAGCTGAATGCCTCACGGCACTTACACACGCAGCCTATCAACCTCGTAGTCTTCAAGGGGTCTTACTCGTTATACGATGGGATATCTAATCTTGGAGTCGGCTTCACGCTTAGATGCTTTCAGCGTTTATCCGTTCCGTACATAGCTGCCCAGCCGTGCCATTGGCATGACAACTGGTGCACCAGAGGTACGTCCATCCCGGTCCTCTCGTACTAAGGACAGAGCTCCTCAAATATCCTGCGCCCACGACAGATAGGGACCGAACTGTCTCGCGACGTTCTGAACCCAGCTCGCGTACCACTTTAATCGGCGAACAGCCGAACCCTTGGGACCGAATACAGCCCCAGGATGTGATGAGCCGACATCGAGGTGCCAAACCTCCCCGTCGATGTGGACTCTTGGGGGAG